>ERZ772879.175-NODE-175-length-51445-cov-9.118486_pt1 | contig 51445 bp, 37 predicted proteins | sample MGYA00580582_ERZ772879 | MGnify/ENA primary metagenome ERZ772879 (study PRJEB29015, sample SAMEA2737682) | human gut metagenome | biome: human gut; feature: human-associated habitat; material: faeces | place: China | collected 2012 ... | reverse complement strand
ACAAGGGAGCTCCGCCCCTTGACCCCGCAAGGGACATTGTCCCTTGACCCTTTTTCGGCGTCCAGGCTTGAGCGCGCTTCCTTTACTCGGCTTTTGCGGGAGTTTTTTCGCCTTCCGCCGTTAGTTTACGCGCCCAAACCAAGTACAGCGTCGCCGACAGCACAATCCCAACGACCCAGCCGACCGGCCACGAATACCACACGCCGCGAATACCGAAAATCGGCGACAGCGTAAACGACAGCACCACCCGCAGGAACAAGTCCGACAGCGTCGCGATCATGAATTGCAGCATCCGCGCCGCACCGCGCTGCACACCGTCCACCATCAGCTTAATCGACAGGAACATATAGAACGGCGTGACAATATGCAGGAAGTCCACGCCGACATCGACCGCTTCCAAGTTGCCGTCGCTGATAAACGCATAAACCAGCGGTTTCGCAAAGACATAGAACACAACCGCGAAAATCGCGCCCATCGTCATGCCGATGGCGACGCCGCTGCGGCAGCCGTGGCGCACACGCTCGTTCTTGCCCGCGCCGAGGTTCTGGCTGGTGTAGTTGCTCATGCCGTTGCCCAGCGCCGTCACTGACGTGACGAACATGTTGTTGAGCTTGATTGCCGCCGTGTAGCCACCCATGCACGCCGTGCCGAAGCCGTTAATGACGCGCTGCACAAGGATGTTGCCGACGCTGATGAAGCTCTGCTGAATCGCGCTGGGGATGGCGATAATCAGCATCTTTTTCAGCAGCACTCCGGAGAAAAGCGGGCATTTCTCGCCGCCGACGACCTCATGCACCTTCTTCAGTACAAAAATCACGGCGACAATGCCGCTGATGGACTGGCACAGGAACGTCGCCCACGCCACGCCGGGCACGCCCATGTGGAAGTCACGGACGAAGAGGATATCCACAAAAATATTCGTAATCGAGGACACGGCGAGGAAGTAGAACGGCGTTTTGGAATCCCCCAAGGCAGAGAAAATGCCCGTCGCGACCTGATAGAGCATCAGGAAAACATAACTCATGAGGTAAATTTGGATGTACGCCACGGAGTCCTTCATCGTCTCCACAGGCGTGTCCAGCAGTGTCAGCATCCATTCGGACGTCAGCATTCCGACAGCGCTCAGCACCACGCCGAGAATGCCGCAGAAGATGAGCGCGGTCGTCACGCAGGTATGCACCTGCTTCATTTCCTTCTGCCCGAACAAGTTCGCCGTCACAACGGATGTGCCGATGTTGCAGCCGAACGCGATGGCGATGAAAATCAGCGTGATTTCGGAGCTGTTGCCGACAGCGGCAAGCGCCTCGGTGCTGATGAAATGCCCCGCAACGAAGCTGTCCGCGATGTTGTAGAGCTGTTGGAAGATGATGCTGCCGAACAGGGGCAGCGAGTAAGCCAGCAGCACCCGGCCGGGCTTGCCGACGGTCAAATCCTTCATGAGGAATGCCTTCTTTCTGTGCGTAATCCATCGCTCATTTTACGCTTGACAAGCCATGATGTAAAATATATAATTGCTATGGCATTCATATTTTGGAGGAATAATTGATGGAACTGACCCAGCTGACGTACTTCCTGACCGTTGCGCAGATGCAGCACATGACGCGCGCCGCCGAAGCGCTGCACATCGCACAGCCTGCGCTGACGAAATCGGTGCAGCGGCTGGAGAGCGAATTGGGTGTGCCGCTGATTGCGCGCAAGGGGCGCGGCATTGCGCTCACGCCCTACGGTCAACGGCTGGCGGACGAATTGCAGCAGCCGCTGAATCAGCTTGCGCACATTCCGGAAATGATGCGGCAGATGGCGAATCAGCAGGCGCGAACACTGCATGTGTGTGTGCTTGCTGCGTCGGATTTGGTGACGGACGCCGCCGTTCGCTTCCGCCAGACACACCCGGATGTGCATTTTGCAATGACACTGCTCCCCCGCATCAGCGACGCGGCGCATCCGCCGTATGACCTGCTGGTGGATTCGGACGGGATGAACGGCGACGACGGGTTTCATGAGCGGATTCTGCTCGCCGTGCCGCAGTCCTCCCCGCTCGCAGCGCGAACCTCCCTGTGCCTAAATGACCTGCGCGGGCAGGAGTTCATCAGCGTGATGGGCAACCGCCGTTTCCGGGAGCAGTGCAGCCAGCTTTGCCAGCAGAGTGGATTCATGCCGCAGTATGCCTACGAGTGCACCGGGCCGTCGACCGTCCGCAACCTGATTTCGCTCGGCTGCGGCGTTGGGTTCTGGCCGGAATACACATGGGGCGCGCCGGGCGACGGCATCAAGCTGCTGCCCATTGACGACCCGCGCTGCGTCCGGCGAATTGTCCTGCGCTGCGATGCCAGCGGCGACATTCGCCCATTGGCGGAGGAGTTCCGTGCGGCATTGCAAGATGAACTTCAACTGCTCGCATCGAAAAAGCGCGCCTGACGTTTCTGCCAGACGCGCTTCGTTCATGTCAGTGAAATCCAGTAATGCTCCAAGTCGATATTCTCGCCGTCTTCATGCACCGTTTTCTCGTAGACGCCGCCGTTTCGCAGAATCGTCTTGCGGCTGCCCACGTTCCACGGTTCACAGGCGACCATCACCCGCTTTAAGCCGATTTCGCGGCAGTACGTCAGCACGTTGTGCAGCATCCACGTCGCGATACCCTGCTGCCGCTCATCCGGGCGCACCGAATAGCCGATATGCCCCGCGTAATTGCGCAGATAGTCGTTCAGCTCGCGCCGCACCTGAATCATGCCGACGATTTTCTCCCCGCGAAGGCAGACAAACTGCGTCGCCGGTACCCAGCGTTCCGGCACGTTCGTTCCTTCATCCAGCGTTTTGCAAAACGCAATCCATTCCGCCGGATCTTCCATGCGCGAAAGCGGCCCGCAGCCGTCCATCTCGCTGCCCGCGTCCAGCATTGCCTGCCGATACGCGGAGATTTCACCGCTCATTGCCTCCGTTGGGCGCGTCAAACGCAGTTCTTCCATCGGATTTTCCTCCTTTTACTCCTCCACCACCGCACGGATTCCCCGCACACGGCGCACCACGTCCGCGAATTCCTCCGGCGTCAGCGACTGCGCACCGTCACACAGCGCGTGTTTCGGGTCATTGTGTACCTCAATCATCAAGCCGTCCGCACCCGCCGCCGTCGCCGCCATTGCCATCGGCTTCACCAGGCGCGCAACGCCCGTCGCGTGGCTGGGATCAACCAGAATCGGCAGATGCGTCTTTTCGCGCAGCACCGGGATGCAGGACAAATCCAGCGTGTTGCGCGTCGCCGTCTCATAAGTGCGGATGCCGCGTTCGCACAGGATGACTTGGTCGTTGCCGCCTGCCATGATGTACTCAGCGCTCATCAGCCACTCCTGAATCGTGTTCGCCAGCCCGCGCTTGAGCAAAATCGGCTTATGCGTCTTGCCCAGCACCTTCAGCAGCTCGAAATTCTGCATGTTGCGCGCGCCAACCTGAATAACGTCCACATCGTCGAACAGCGGCAGATGCGAGGCATCCATAATTTCCGTCACAACGGGCAACCCCGTTGCTTCCTTCGCTTTCAGCAGCAGCTTCAAACCGTCCTCATGCAGGCCCTGAAACGCATACGGGCTGGTGCGCGGCTTAAACGCGCCGCCGCGCAGCAGCGTTGCGCCCGCCGCTTTGACCGCCTTGGCGACCGTAACCATCTGCTCTTCGCTCTCCACGGAGCAAGGGCCGGCGATAATCTGGAACAAGCCGTGCCCAATGGTCACGCCGCCGCAATCCACCATCGTATCCTGCGGATGGAACTTACGGTTTGCTTTCTTGTAGGGTTCCTGAACCCGGCGGACAGCCTCCACTGCATCCAGCGAGGAAATGAGGTCAGCGTCCACGCGCGTCGTGTCGCCCACCAGCCCCAGAATGGTGCTGTTTTCGCCTTTCGATTCGTCGATGCGCAGCCCCATGCCAAGGAGAAATTGTTTCAGTCGGTCAATCTGTTCCTGCCGTGCTTCGTGCTTCAAGATGACAATCATGGTGTTTCCTCCATACTTCCGGACATCATTGTCCACTACAATTTGATACTAATTCGATTCTAAAACATGGCATCGAGCATAGCAGATTTTTCGTTCCGGCAAAGCTGAGTGAAGCGAGGCGTACTGGAGGTACGCGCGAGCGGAACGAAGCAAAGCCGGGGCGGAAAAGATGCTGTGCGAATGACATGCTTTCGATGAGAATTAGTATAAAACAGCGAAAGCGCCCTGCCGCCAATGTTCTGGCCAGCAGGGCGCTTTTCTCATCTCCGGGAGAATACGCCAAATCACGCCCTGCTTACTTGATGCAGCGCGTAATAATAACCAACCGCGAAACGGTTCAGCATGGCGTTTCTGCTCCCTTCGTCTGTTCTTGGCATCTATCATAGCGCAAAAAGCGCAAAAAAGCAAGAGGAAAATTGTTTCTCTCCTGCTTTTCTGCATATTTTTATGTGGATTCATACTATTTCCAAATGAGAATGCGCAAAGGCGCGAGCAGATGGCGCAGGCGAATGCAGGAAATAGTATTAGTCGTTGTTCTGCGCTTCCATGTCCTCCAGATAACGTTCGAGCTTGCGCTTGACGCGCTGGAGGGCGTTGTCGATGCTCTTGACGTGGCGACCCAGGTTGTCCGCGATTTCCTGATAGCTTTTCCCGTCCAGATACGCCGCCAGCACTTCCTGTTCTAAATCCGACAGCACCTCGTCAATGCGCTGATGGATACCGCGCAAATCCTCCTGACTGATTATCAGCTCTTCCGGGTTCGACGAATGCCCTTCAGCGCAGACGTCCAGCAGCGTGCGGTCGCTTTCCTCGTCGTACAGCGGTTTGTTGAGCGACACATAGCTGTTCAGCGGGATATGCTTCTGGCGCGTCGCGGTTTTGATGGCAGTGATAATTTGGCGTGTGATGCACAGTTCGGCAAAGGCGCGGAAGGACGCAAGTTTCTCCGGCCGGAAGTCGCGAATCGCCTTGTAGAGTCCAATCATGCCTTCCTGCACAATGTCCTCGTGATCCGCGCCGATGAGGAAGTAGCTGCGCGCCTTGGAACGGACGAAGTTCTTGTACTTGTTCAGCAGATATTCCACCGCCACCGAGTCCCCCGTGCGGCACAGCGCCACCACGTCCTCGTCCGTCATGCCCTCATAGACCGAATGGGCGGCACTGCTGCTCAGCAGCGGCACGGAAGCAGGCTGTTCCGGTTCGCCGGGCACAGCCTGTCTCAACGGAAAATCCAGCAAAAATGCATCGTCTTCCGGCAGCATCGGCTTTTCCTGCTCCATCGGGTCATTGTCCTGATTCATTGCATTCATTCGATCGTCTGACAAACTGTTCACCTGCTTTTCGGGCGGCGCAGGGCGCGTCTCCCGCTTCACTCTCCGCGCCGCAGCTTTTCCAGCCGTGCGCGGATGTCCTCCGGCATTCGGGAAAAAATCGTGTTTCAGTTCATGTTGGGCTGATTCTGGTGCGCCGACATGCCGCTTTTGCGCATTTCTCGCAGCTCGCGCAGCAGTTCCCGGCTGGTCATGCGAATCGCGCCGCTGGACAGCACCTGCGATTGCTCCAGCCCGTCCGACGTAGCGACGCGCAGTTCCCGATAGCGCGGGGTCTGTGCCGCGGCGCGCTCGATGTAGCTGTCCGCCGTTTCGCCGTGGCGAGTGAAAATCAGCGTCAAGTCACCGTGTTTCTCTTCCGTCGTCGTCGTGCGCTCAGACTGGTAGCCGTCGAACACCAGCAGGATTTCCTCGCCCGAAAATCCAGCGTAGTCCTCCAATTGGCGCATCAGCCGGTCGCGCGATTCATCCAGCGACCAGCCCTTTTTCTCCGCCTCGCTCCACGCGCCAATGACGTTGTAGCCATCGACAATCAGCAGCGGTTTCATGCCCGGCGGCTGGACAGCACGCGGTACATCACCACGCCCGCCGCAACGGACGCATTCAAGCTGTCCAGATGCCCCGCCATCGGCAGGGACACCTTCTGGTCGCAGTTCTCCAGCACGAGATGGCTGATGCCCTCGCCCTCGCTGCCGACAACCAGCGCCACGCCGCCCTTGAAGTTGACCTTCTCGTAATCCGTGCCGTCCATCGTCAGCGCGTATGTCCAGATATTGCGCGCCTTGAGCATTTCAATCACACGGGTCATGTTCACAACGCGCGCAACCTTGATGTGCTCAATCGCGCCCGCGGATGCCTTGACCGCTGCCGGGGTCAGCCCGACTGCGCGGCGTTCCGGCACAATCACACCGTGCGCGCCCACGCACTCGGCGCTGCGGATAATCGCGCCCAGATTGTGCGGGTCGGTGATGCCGTCCAGCAGAATCAGGAACGGGTCTTCGCCCTTTTCCTCCGCTTCCGCCAGCATCGCCTCGACCGTGCTGTACTGGTACGCCGACGCGAACGCCACCATGCCCTGATGGTTCTTCGCCAGCTCGTTCAGGCGCTGATGTTCCACTTCCTGCACCGGGATGTGCGCTTCCTTCGCCATCTGCACGATTTCGCGCGCAGAGCCGGTCAGCTCGCCCTTCTGCACCAGCAGCTTTTCGATATCACGACCCGCCTTGAGCGCCTCACGAATCGGGTTGCGCCCTGCCAGCAGGTTCTCCTGCACTGCTTCTTCCGCCACGGGCTGCGCCATCACGGGCGCAACAGCCACCGGGCGGTACTCCGAATCGCGATAGGACGGTGCCGGACGCTCGTCGGCCATTTCCGGGCGGCGATCATAGCGGTCGCGGCGCTCGTAGGGCTTGCGGTCGCCATAGGACTTCTTCTCGCCGTAGGGCTTGCGGTCGTCATAGGACTTCTTCTCGCCGTAAGGCTTGCGGTCGCCGAACGACTTCTTCTCGCCATAGGGCTTGCGGTCGCCGAACGACTTCTTCTCGCCATAAGGCTTGCGATCGCCGAACGACTTCTTCTCGCCATACGCCCGATTGTCGTCGCGCTTGCCGCTGGGACGGCCGCCGTGGCGCGCCCCGCGGTACTCCGAGCCTTCTTCCACCCACTTTTCGCGCCCAAAGGACTTCTTGCCCTGCGGCTTGTGGGACGGTGCATTGTCATAGTATGCCATATTTCAAATTCCTCTATTCTTATTCATTGTCGGTTGATTGATTCTGCTTTTTCTGTTCGTCTGCCAGCGAATCGAGCCATTCGCGCCTTGTCCGGCGAATCTCCCCTGCCTTGCCGCAGGATTTTTCCCCTTCCGGACACGCGCCGCGCAGACATCCGGGCCCCGCGTCCGCAAACAGCGCCGGGGCAATTTCCATGCACAGGCGGTGCATCTCCGTCGCCAGCGCACGGATTTCCCACTGTGCGCGGCTGCACATGCGCAGGCTGAAGAAGTGCCGCAGCTCGCGCACGTTCATTGTCACCATCATGCGCGTTTCGCAAGCGCCGGGCAGCACGAATCGGGCATCCTCATTGCCGCCCTCGCCCGCGCCGAGCTTCTCCTGCCACCCAGTATACCACTGGTGCATGGTGTCCATCTGCCGCTCAAACTCCGCGACAGCATCTTCACCCAGCGCCTCGATTTTCGGCGGAACGATGTAGCCGAAGCCCTTCTCGTAGCTGACGTAGCGCTGGCTCTGCACCGAGAAGCTGGCGAGCCGGTGGCGGGTAATCTGCGCCAGCAGGACGCGCGACACGCCCTCCATCGCAAAGGTGAAGCTGGCATGTTCCAGCACGGATTCATGCCCCATCGACAAAATCCGGCTGACGAATTCGCTCTGGTCGTCACGGCTGACGCGCTGCTGCAAGCTGTCCACTGTCGCGCGGGAATAGCACAGCCGAGCGCCGAGCGCCACGACCTCCTCCGGCAAAAGCGTATGGCGAATCAAGGCGACTTTCATGGTTGAGCGGGGCATGATGCAACCTCCTGACTTTTTCGGAACAGTTCAAGCAACCGTGCCTCCTGCCCAGTCAGGTACAGATACCCGACGAGGGCTTCCAGCGCCGTTGCTGCCTGATAGTCCATGGCAGTCTGATTTCGGGGGGCAGCGTGGTGCGCGTGGGTATTGCGCCCGCGGCGGACAATGGAAGTTTCTTCCTCGGTCAGCGCTCCCTCGATGCGTGTCAAAGCCTCCGCCTGTGCGTGCGCATTGACGACCGTGACCGCTGCCTGATGGCAGTGATGCAGATTATACCCCCGGTACAGCAGGCGCGACCGGGTCAGCAAATCATAGACCGTATCCCCGATATACGCCAGCTGGAGTGGATTCAGGCGGCGTGCATCATCTTTGGTCATCGGCGCTTCTTCGCGCAGGGTCAAAGGCATTTCCTCCTTCATATGCCCGAAAAAGACAGGCATACCGAATGAAGCGTCCTTTACAGACACAACCAGTGTATTATACCATATTTTCGCCCTGTCCGACAAGGGTTTTCCGCACCTTTGGGGAAGAAAATTTGTCGCGCGTGCCGTTTTCCGGACACAAAAATACCGAACCGCGATTGCGATTCGGCATGTGGTACACCATTAGGGACTCGAACCCTAGACACCCTGATTAAGAGTCAGGTGCTCTACCAACTGAGCTAATGGTGCACATCTGCGAAGCATCCGTCTACCTTATGAGCGGCGTTTGCATCAGCAGATAATATTATAGCGCGATTCAGCGATTTGTCAAGAGGGAAAATCACTTTTTTTCGAGAAAAATCAGCTTTTCTGCGTATTTTCATGTGTCCACGGGGCATTTCGCCCGTCCAGACCTGCCAGAATGCCGCTTCCGAAGGCAAACATCAGGTTGAATCCGCCGCAGTCGCCGTCCACATCCAGCACCTCGCCCGCCGCGCACAGTCCCGGCAGGCGGCGATTTTGCAATGTCGCCGGGTCAAAATCCGCGACCGACGCCCCGCCCGACGCCACCTGTGCGCTCTCGAAGCCCTTCACGCCGCGAATCGGCAGCAGCCACGCATCCGCCGTTTTCGTCAGGCGCTCCGCCATGTCCGCCGTCATTTGCCCGCACAGGCTGCTTTCGGTTACGCGCCAATCCGCCTGACGCATCAGCGCCGCCGACAATCGCGGTACGCACAGCCCGGTCAGCATCTCCGTCATCGGGCGCTGCGCCCAGTCTCTCCGGCGGCGGTGCAGTTCCCGGCGGAACTCGCCCGCATCCGCAAAGCCCATGCCCTTCACCAGCGACACGCGAAGCATCCGCCCGTCCTTTGCATACCGTGCGCACTGCATCACGCACACGCCGCTGACGCCGTAATCCGCAAACAGCAGCTCGCCGTCCTCCTCATGCAGGACGCTTTTCCGGTCGATAACCGCCACCTGCGCCTTGACGCGGATGCCGCTCAGCCCCTTGATTGGCGTGCTATCTGTGATAATCTGCGTCAGCGCGGGCGCGAAAGTCGTCGCGGGGCAGCCGAGATTCGTCAGCAGACGCAGGGCGCTGCCGTCGCTGCCGAGCTTGGGCTGGGCGCATCCGCCGCCGCTGATGATGACGCGGTTCGCCCGAAAGCGCTGCCCATCCGCCGAGAGCGCCGTCCAGCCATCATTTTCGCGGTGCAGTGCCGTGATGGATACGCCCGTCACCACCCGCACATGCAAGGCGGTCAATTGCAGGCGGAGCGCATCCAGCACGCTTGAGGCCTGCGAACTGACGGGGTACACGCGCCCTGCCTCTTCCTGCCGAAGCCGCAGTCCAAGATGCTCCCAGAAGGCTTTCTGTTCCTCTGCGCCGCAGTGAGACAGCACAGCCGCCGCGAACGCCGCATTTCCCGGATAGCGCGGCGCACCCGTGTTCATCAGGTTGCAGCGGCCGTTGCCCGTCGCGAGGATTTTTTTGCCAACGCGATCCATTTTTTCCGCTACCGTGACCGTATCGCCGCATTCCGCCGCCGCAATCGCCGCCGCCAATCCCGCTGCGCCGCCGCCGATGACCAAAACGCTTCCCATAATCTGTGTTTCCTCCGCTTCTTTCCTGTATGCCGCGCCGCCTGATGACATAGGCTATCCGTGTCATAGGAGGCGATAACTTTGACGCAGCAAGGCAAAAAGGCCACTTGGCGCTCACTCGTCGCGCTGGAAGCCGCCACGCTCGGCGCAGGGGCGCTCGTCGGCTATCTCACCCGCGACGGCATGGATTTCTTCCACGCTCTGAACAAACCCGGCTTTGCGCCGCCGGGCTGGCTCTTCCCCATCGTTTGGAGCATCCTCTATGCGCTGATGGCGTACTGCATGTGGCTCGTCCTGCGCGCGCAGGGGCGCGACCGTTTCCTGCTGCTGGGGCTGTATATCGCCCAGTTAGCCGTCAACCTGATGTGGCCCGTGCTGTTCTTTATCCTGAAGGCGCTTGGGCTTTCCTTCTTTTGGCTGATTCTGCTGCTCTGCCTGATTTTCATCATGGCGGTGCATTTCGGGCAGCAGAAGCCCCTTGCCGGATGGCTGCTCGTGCCGTACCTGCTGTGGGTGACGTTCGCGGGCGTGCTGAATTTCGCCGTCGCCCGCATGAACCCCTGATGCACGCTCCATGGCGTAAATCTTCCGCAGCGGCGCGGTCAGTGTGCCGTCCGGCTCGTAAATCATCAGCGGCGGTTCAGGGTGAAGCATCGGGCGCGCGTCCTTGAGCGCCTCAATCATCACCAGATTCGCCGCCTTTTGCGCCGAGGGGTAAATCAGTTGGAACCGCTTCGGCGCAAGTCCGGCTTTCTCCATGTCCTTCATCACTTCCAGCATCCGCGCTGCCGGGTAGATGACCGCCATCCGCCCCTTGCCGCGCAGCAGCTGATACGCCATCTTGAACCATGCCGTCAGCCCACTTTTCTGCTGATGGCGCGCCAAGGACAGCGTCTGCGCCGGATTCGGCAGTGTCGTGCCATGATGCCCATACGGCGGATTGCACACAATTACGTCGATGCTTCCGGGCGCAAGCACCTCGTCGGCACTCTCCACCGGCAGAGCGTGGATGCGGATGATATGTTCCAGCCCGTTGAGCTGCACGCTCCGCCGCGCCATATCCGCCATATCCGGCTGAATTTCAAACGCATCGACGCTTTTCGCGCGCCCCATGCCTGCCAGCAGCAGCGGCAGGATACCCGTCCCCGTGCCGAAATCAGCACAGCGGTCGCGGCTTTCCGCCCGCACGAAGCTCGACAGCAGCACGGCATCCATGCCGAAGCGGAATCCCTGCTCCTTTTGCAGGATGCGCAGCCCCGCCTGCTGCAATTCGTCCACCCGTTCGCCGGGCAGGATGGTCAGTTTTCCGGCGCAATCAGCGTCAATCGGCTTGTCAGACAATAGCCTTCCTCCCCTTCTTCTGTCCGCACACGGCACCAGATTTCGCCCTTTTCCAGCACGGTCAGCACCAAATCCGCTTCGACTTTCGCCGTTTCGGGCGCATCGGCGCTGCACCACTGGTAGAGCGTTTCTGCTTGGCGGATGCTCGCTGTCCACCCAGTCACTTTTTCCAGCGTCACGTCCAGAATCGGCGTATCGCTGATGACGACCGCACCGGGCGCGCTGTCGCTCAAATACTGCGACGCGCAGTAGCCCTCTTTGCCGCCGTAGCGGATGTAACTCCAGCCGTTTTCCTGCGAAATGAATGTCACCAGTGCGCCGCGCGGAAGCCATTGCACAATCGCCGCGCCCGTATTGGGCGACTGCCGCATCGCCAGCGAATCCGACTTTGTGCTGACGTATTTCTGCCCCAGCGGCGCGTCCGGCTGCTCGCAGGAGAGCGCGTCCGCCGTGAAATAGCCCGTCATCTGCCCGACCGCGGCATAGCACCAGCCGCCGTCCTGCGCAAGCACCGTCACCTGCGTTCCTCGCGGGATTGTCGCCAGGACTGCCGCATCCGCAGCCATCGTCTGACGAAGCGGCGCATTGTCCGCGCTCACCCACGCAACGTAGCTGCCAGCTGACACGTCATCCTCCACCTTCGCAGGCGGTTCGGACGCAGCTGGAACAGGCGTTGGCGCTTCGCTTGGTTCGGGGGATGCCGTCGGTTCGGGCGTTGCGCCCGGTGTGGGCGTCCCACTCGGTGTGGGCGTCCCACTCGGCACATCAAAGCGCAGGTACTGCGTCATGACGTACCCGGTCAGGCTGCCCCAGCGAACGGCACACCACGTTTCGCCGTATGCCGTGACGATGATGCTCGTTCCCTTCGGGATTTCCGCCAGCACGGGGTATTCTGTGCCCGCACCCTGCCGGAGGTTGAGCGTCGAGGCGGTGGAATTGACAATCGCGGTCTGTTCGCCGCTTGTCGTCGGCACAGGCGTCAATTCGATGCCGACGGCGCTGAAATCAAGGCTGCTTGCCAGCACATAGCCGTCAATGCCACCCGCCGTCACGCGGCACCAGCTGCCGTCGCTGCTCTGCACGGCAATTTGAACACCCTGCGGCAGGTTCATCAGCACCACCGCAGCAGTAGACGGGGTCGCCCGAAGCGCTGTCGCCATCCTGACCATCGCAGAACGCCCGGTCTGGCTCGTTTTGCCCGGATAAGTATCGCTGAACGTTAGATACTCCGCCGCGCAGTAGCCTGTTTTCGCGCCGTACTGTACACTCGCCCAGCCGTTCTCCACCGCGAACACGCACAGCACCGCGCCGCCGGGGATGGTGGACTGCACCGCCGCATCGTAGCTGCCGGACGCGCGCAGATTCAGTGAATTCGTGCCTGTCACGGTCGCCCAGCGGGTGATTGGCGTCGGGTTTTCGTCGCTCTGCGTCGGCGGCGTGCCGGTGAACGTCAGGTTTTCCGTGCGGACGTAGCCGACAATCCGCCCGAAGCGGATGAGCGTCCAATTTTCGCCCTTTGCCAGCACGGTCACGGCGGTTCCGGCGGGCAGCGTCGTCAGCAGTGTGCCGTTGTCCGAGGCGGTCAGGCGCACGTTCAGCACATCCTCCACATTCACCAGCGTCACCATTGCCTGATTAGGCGCGGCGGGCGAAATCGTCGCGGGGGCTTCAGTCGCCGTCACGGGCGCGTCGCCCACGGGCGGCAGAATCGTGTGCGTGAAGGTGTACTGCATCCGCACGCAGTTCTCGTAGTAGAAGCCGAGAATCTGGTCGTATGTATAGCCCAGGTTCGCCATCTGCTGTGCCCCGCGCTGGCTCATGCCGATGCCGTGTCCGTAGCGCCTGACGGTCAGCACGAACGTCTCCCCATCTGCCTTGACCGACCAGAGTTCGTTTTTCGTCGTGTTAATGGACAGATTGAGTGCGCTTTCCAGCTCACTGAAAATGTCGAACGTCAGCGTCAGGCGGCGCGTTTCGCCATCCACAAGCGCCGTCACGTCAAAATCCAGCTTCGTATATAAGCGGCTGGGTGCGGCGTACTTCGGCGTGTGCGGCGTAACGGCCTCGATGCGCAGAATCGTCGCATTCGGTGCTTTCGCCTGCAACAGGCGCGTCAGGCTTTGATTCTGGCTTGCGTGGGCAAATGCAGCGTAAATCGTCATCTTGCGCGTGCTGCTGTATGGGTTCATGCGGTCGAACGGGTCGTCCTTAACCGTCAGGTAATTCACGCCGGATGAGCCCCACGCGTTGCGGGCGGACTCGGTCTGCCCACCGTTGGACGCGGTGTAGTACGTCCCGGTCAGCTTGCCGTCGTTCATGGCGACAATGCCGCGCGTTGCGTCCACCGCCTCCGCCGCCCGGTCGCGCTCCGCCGGACTGCCGTTGTACACTTGGTCGGCGGTCGTGTCCACAACGTCGTAGACCTTCGATGCGTTCGCATTCATGGCGCGCAGGGTGTACGTCCGCGCCGCAACCGCCTGTGCTTTCAAGGCTTCCAATGCCGAGGAAGCCCCCATTTCATACGGCACGACGCCATAGAGGTACGATTCGATGTACACATTCGCCACGACGTACAACCGGTACGTCCCGCTTTCCAGCTTCGACACAAGGTGCAGGTCACCGGGGTAGACATTCTGCGGTCTTCTTGCCTGTGCAATGCGGAATCCGCCGTCCGTCTGCCGCCGCCTGAGCGCCATCTCCCGCCCCATGCTGACCGTCTCGCTGCCCCGCGTCAGGCGGATTTCGCCCGTCGCGCTGCTGTGGCTGATGCTGACTTTCTCGCCATTCGCCAGCGCCATCGTCTGCCCGCCGCTGACCGCCATTGCGCCGACCGCCGTCACCGTGAGCGACGCGGGATTGCTGCCAATGGACAGCAGGCGCACACGCACCATGCCGTTGCGTGTGGCAGCGCTCCGCTCCAGCGGCGCGGAGTACACGGCAACATCCGCTGTATCCTCGGCGAGCGCAGCGGGTAAGCCGGACGTTCCGGGTATAGCCGACAAAATCAGGAAAAGCATCAGAAGCAGGCACAGCGCCCGCCGGTATCGGAATTGCACGGGAAAATCCTCCTTGTGGTGGTACTTCTCCTCCATTGTAGCAGAAAGCGCCCGGCGTGTCATGCAGATTGTAACAAACCGCGCTGGAAATTTCCGTCACGCACAAAAAGGCAGGCGCTCCGACCTGTTGGGTTCAGGTCAGAACGCCTGTCGGATGATGCGGATTATTCCTGCGTTTCCGCTTTCTTCGCGCGCGGCTTGCGGGCAGGTTTGTCTGCCTTTGCCGCTTCCTTCGCCGCCTTGTCCGCCTCGATTTCCGCCTTCGTGCGGCGCTTGCGGGCAGGCTTTGCGGGAGCTTCCGCGGTCACTTCCGCCGCAGCGGCTTTTGCCGCCTTGTCAGCTTCAATTTCCGCCTTTGTGCGGCGCTTGCGGGCAGGCTTTGCAGGCGCTTCGGCGGCTTTCGCGGCTTCCTTCGCTGCCTTCTCCGCTTCCTTCGCCGCCTTGTCGGCCGCAATCTGCTCCTTCGTGCGGCGGACGCGCTTGGGCTTCACGGGTTCTTCCTTCTCATACGGATACGGGACGACCACTGGGTTCGCCTCCGCGTCGTCATCAGAAGATGCTTTCTCCTGATTCGATGCGGAGTCATGGTCGAAACGCCCGCTCACCAAGCCTTCGTACAGTTCCATATATTTCTTAGAGGAGTTCGTCCAGCTGTAATCGCCAGTCATGCCGCGCTGCTGGAGCGTGTGCCACACGTCCTTGTGGTTCTCGTAGTAGTCGATGGCGCGGTTGATGACATTGAGCATGTCATTGGCGTTGTAATTGAAGAACGTGAAGCCATTGCCGTCGCCGGTGTACTCGTTGTAGGACAGCACCGTGTCGCGCAGACCGCCCGTCTCGCGGACAATCGGCACTGTGCCGTAGCGCAGGGCAATCAGCTGGCTCAAGCCGCACGGCTCGAACTGGCTGGGCATAAGGAACATATCGCAGCCCGCGTAGATTTGATGCGCCAGCGCGTGATCCATCGCAAACCGCGCCGCGACCTTGCCCTTGAACTCGCCCTCTGCCCACGAGAACAGATTGACATAGCGGCTCTCGCCCATGCCCAGCACAACCAGCTGCACGTTCTCGCTCATCAGGTCGCCGATGATGTAGTCCACAAGGTCAAGCCCCTTCTGGCTGCTCAGGCGGCCCACCATGCCGATAATCGGCACATTCGGGTCAACAGTCAAACCGAGCTTTTCCTGCAGTTCCGCCTTGCACTTTGCCTTGCCGGACAGGTCATCCGCGGTATATTCCGCCGGAATGCGCGCGTCCGTCGCGGGATTGTAGTCCGCCATGTCGATGCCATTGAGCACGCCGAACACTTCGTGCTTGCGCGCGCGGAGCAGCCCATCCAGCCGCTCACCGTAGTATGCCGTCTGAATTTCCTCGGCATAGGACGGGCTGACGGTGGTGATGATGTCGGAATACACCAGCGCAGCCTTCATGAAGTTCGCGCAGCCGTAGCATTCCAGCTTGTCGTCCGTCCACAGGCTGTCGCCCAGACCCAGCACATCCTGCACTTCGCGGATGCCGAACACGCCCTGATACTGCAGGTTGTGGATGGTGAACATGGTCTTGATATTCGCGAAGAACGGCAGGTGGGCATACTGAATTTTCAGCAGTGCGGGCACCATGCCGGACTGCCAGTCATGCGCATGAATCACGTCGGGCTGGAAGTCCAGCAGCGGCAGGGCGTTCAACGCCGCGCGGCAGAAGAAACCAAAGCGTTCGTACTCGTCGCCGCCCATGCCGTAGATATACGGACGACCGAAATAGAACTTGTTGTCCACAAAGTAGAACTTCACGCCGTCCTTTTCCAGCAGCTCAATGCCGCAATACTGACGGCGCCAGCCCAGCGCGACCTCAAAGTCGGTCACATGGGTCATCTGGTCAACATACTGCTTCGGCACCGCCGCATACAGGGGCAGCATCACGCGCACGTCGTGACCCTGCTTCGCCAGAACAGGCGCCAGCGCGCCGACAACGTCCGCCAGACCGCCGGTCTTGATAAACGGGACGCACTCGCTCGCCGTAAAGAGAATCTTCATCGTTTCTATCCTCCATCAGAAATATTTCCTGCCGGGGGCAAGGGAAAAGCAATCAGGGAAATTCAGCGAATTAAGCTCAGATACGATTTTCAGATGAGAATGAGCCAAGATGCGAAGCGAATTTTTTCTTTCCTGCTAACGGGAGTGAAACGCAGCGTAGCAGCGCTACGCTAAGTGGAACGACCGGACGCAGGAAGGAAAAAGGCGCGAGCAGACGGCTCAGGCGAATCTGAAAAGCGTATCCAAAAAACCGCACCAACAGTATAGCACATATTGGCGCGGTTTGCAAATCCGAACCGCGTCAATTCGATTTAGGCGATTCGTGGATTAAATGACAACATTCTTCGCGATAACAATCGGGTATGCCGCCGGGCCGATGAGCCGCGCGCTGCGCTTGATGACCGTCTGCTTGTCCAGAATGCAGTTTTCGATGGAAGCGTCGTTGTGCACCTGACCATCCTGCATGATGATGCAGTTCTTCACATGCGCACCGGGGGCAATGCGCACGCCGCGCGCCAGCACAGAGTTCTCCACCGTGCCTTCGATAATGCAGCCATCCGCCACCAGCGAGTTGACAACGGTCACATTGTCGCCATAGCGGGCGGGCATCTCGTCGCGAACCTTGGTGTACACAGGCAGCTCCGCCGTGAACAGACGATGGCGAATCTGGGTATCCAGCATATCCATATTGAACTTGAAGTAGCTCTGCACGGAGTCCATGCGCCAGCACAGACCAGTGTACGCCCACGCATTCACGCGCGCCGTGCCTTCCGTCACCAGACGGAGCAGCACATCACGGTTGAAGTCATGATAGCCGTGCGCCACGCCCTTGTCCACCAGCGTGCGCAGCAGCTCACGCTTCATCACGACGACCTCCATGCTCGTCAGCGGCAGGTTCGGATGCGTCGGATCAACTTCCATGTCCGTCACCATGCCGCTTTCGTCCACCGCCAGATAGCAGCCCAGTTCGTCGCGCTGCATGTTCGGATCAGCGGTGTACATGATGGTGATGTCCGCGCCGCTGTTCTGATGATACGCCACAAACTCCGCGATATTCGCGTTGTAGATGATGGTGGAGTTGCTCAGCACCAGATATTCCTGCTTGGAGCGGGAGAGATAGTTGGTGTTGGAGCGCAGCGCATCCAGCATACCAGAGTACACGCCAACATTCTCGCGCGTCAGGAACGGCGGCAGCACCTTGAGGCCATCATTCTTCCCGTGCAGATCCCACTCCTTGCCGGAGCCGATGTGATCCATCAGGGAGTGATAATTCTTCTGCATGATGACACCGACGTTCTTGATGCCGCCATTGACCATCGAGGACAGCAGGAAGTCAATGACGCGGTAGCGGCCGCCCACAGGCAGCGCCGCGATGGCGCGGGTCAGGGTCAGCTCGCGCAGATTGGCGTCATTTTCGCCGGTGTAGATAACACCCATTACGTTTTTCATTTTCTTACATCCTTTCCGCTGCTGTGATTATCAGAATTTGGTGTTTTCGTCCACCTGCTGACCCGCGGTCACGCTGACACCGGCGGGAAGGGTGACGCCCTGACCGACGACGGCGATATTGCCCGTCTCTTCGCCGACCATGCAGCCCGCACCAATCACGGCGTTCTCCGCCACAATCGCCCGACGGACAACCGCGCCGCGCTTGATGACCGCATAGGGCATGACAACCGAGTCAATGACGCTTGCACCCTCTTCAATGGTCACGCCTGCGAAAATCACGGAGTGCTGCACAGAGCCGTAGACTTCCGAGCCTTCCGTAACCAGCGAATCGCTCACGACAGCGCCCTTGGCGATGTAGTGCGGCGCAAGGCCCGGATTCTTGGCATAGATGCGCCACTTCTTGTCATGCAGGTCAATCGGCATGGGCACGCTGAGCAAGTCCATGTTCGCTTCCCACAGGGACTCAATCGTGCCAACGTCCTTCCAGTAGCCCTCGAAGTTGTATGCCACCATAACCTGCTTGTCGTTCAGCATCGCGGGGATGATGTTCTTGCCGAAGTCATTGGCGGATGTCTTGTCTGCCTCGTCCGCGGTCAGGTACGCGCGGAGCTTCGCCCACGAGAAGATGTAAATGCCCATGGACGCCTTGTTGGACTTGGGCTGCTTGGGCTTTTCTTCAAATTCAACAATGTTGTCGTCCGCGTCCGTATTCATGATGCCGAAGCGGCTCGCTTCTTCCCACGGCACAGGGCGCACAGCAATCGTCGCATCCGCGCCTTTGCGGATGTGGTACTGCAGCATGGCGTTGTAGTCCATCTTATAAATATGGTCGCCAGAGAGAATCAGGACGTAATCCGGGTCATACTGCTCGATAAACGCCATATTCTGATAGATGGCGTTTGCCGTGCCGCGATACCAGTCGCCCGTCTTGCCCGTCTGATAGGGCGGCAGGACGAACACGCCGCCGGTGGACAAGTCCAAATCCCACGGTGCGCCGGAGCCAATGTAGGAATTCAGTTCCAGCGGCATATACTGCGTCAGCACGCCCACGGTGTCAATGCCGCTGTTGGTGCAGTTGGACAGCGGGAAGTCAATGATGCGGTACTTGCCGCCGTAGGGAACAGCCGGCTTTGCCACCTTCTTAGTCAGGACACCCAGACGGCTGCCCTGTCCGCCTGCCAGCAGCATGGCAACACAGGTCTTCTTTTTCATGATGAGAACACGCTCCTTCATCCTTGTTTCTTGCGAAGCGCACCGACCGTGCAGGATTCGCGCCGCCCTCGGTGCATCAGGTGGCACGGTGATGTATGTGAAACAGCGCTTTCGCTCCTCCCCTGATTGCGGCGAGCGCCGATTCAGCCGATGGAAATGGAATTGGCTTTGCCGGCGGACTTTTCCGGCAGGGGCTGCGGTTTCTTTGCCGTTTGGGATGCTTTCTTTGGCGGCACATCCGCGATTTCCGGCACGACGCGCGCTTTCTTCGCCTTCTCCGGCAGCGGGTCGCGCTGATAGGTGAAGTACACCGTCGCGAGCGGCGGCACGCAGATATCGCAGCTGTATTGGAAATCCTGAAGCTGCTCTTCTTCCGTGCGAATCGCCCAGTTGTTGTACTGATTCGAGCCGCCGTATTCCTTGCGGTCGGTGTTGAAGCACTCCGTCAGCGTACCCATCTGCGGCAGCCCGATGCGGTACTGCGGATGGAACACAGGCGTGAAGTTCGTCACGCACAGGAGCGAATTGCCCCGCTTATCCGTGCGCAGGAACGCAACGATGGAGTTATCGCTGTCGTTCGCCTGAATCCACTGGAAGCCGTCCCAGCTGTCATCAATCTGGTAGAGTGCAGGCGTCGTGCGGTAGATTTCGTTCAGGCGCTTGCAGCACTGCTGCACCTGCGGATGATTCTCGTACAGCAGCAGGAACCAGTCCAGCTGGTCGTCGTACTTCCACTCGATGAAGTGCCCAAACTCGCCGCCCATGAACAGCAGCTTCTTGCCCGGATGCGCCATCGTGTAGCCATACAGTGCGCGAAGTCCCGCGAACTTCTTCCACAAGTCGCCCGGCTGCTTGTCCAGCATCGAGTGCTTGCCGTGCACCACCTCGTCGTGGCTGAACGGCAGGATGTAATTCTCCGAAAAGGCGTACATCAGCGAGAACGTCAGCTTGTCGTGGTGATACTTGCGGTAGACCGGGTCGAGCTTGATATACGCCAGCATATCATTCATCCAGCCCATGTTCCACTTGAACCCGAAGCCCAGCCCGCCCAGATAAATCGGGCGCGTGACCATCGGATAGGCGCTGGATTCCTCCGCCACCATCATCACACCGGGGAAATCACGGTAGACGGTTTCATTCATCCGGCGCAGGAAGGCAATCGCATCAAGATTCTCGTGTCCGCCGTACTTGTTGGGCAGCCATTGCCCCGGCTCACGGCAGAAGTCGTACATCAGCATGGACGTGACCGCATCCACGCGCAGCCCATCGGCGTGATACCACTCCAGCCAGAAGCAGGCGTTGGAGAGCATGAACGAGTTGACCTCGCCGCGCGCATAGTCGAACATGTGCGTCCCCCACTGTGGCATATCGCCACGCCGGGGATCGGGATGCTCATAGCAGGGCGTACCGTCGAAGCGGCGCAGTCCCATTGCGTCACGCGGGAAATGCGCGGGAACCCAGTCCAGCAGCACGCCGATGCCCGCCTGATGCAGCGCGTCAATGAGCGCCATCAGCTCCTTCGGTTCGCCGAAGCGCGCCGTCGCCGCATAGTAGCCGGACACCTGATAGCCCCACGACATATCCAGCGGATGCTCCATCACCGGCATGAACTCCACATGCGTGTAGCCCATTTCTTTGAGGTACGGCACGAGCTGTTCGGCAATCTCCGTGTACGTCAGGAACGTGCCGTCCTTGTGCCGCCGCCACGAGCCAAGGTGCATCTCGTAGATGTTCACCGGACTGTGGTACGGGTCGTAGGATTTGCGTGCCTCCATCCAGTCCGCGTCGCCCCAGCGGTAGCCGCTCAGGTCGTAAATACGGCTGGCAGTGTCGGGGCGCATCTGCATGGCGAACCCATAGGGGTCAGCCTTGTCCTGCCACGTCCCGTCTTGCGCCTGAATGCAATATTTGTAGGTTGTCAGTTTCTTTGCAGCGTCGGGATAATCATAGCGTTTCGGGTCGCTCTTCACGTCGAAGGTTTCCGCGGGCAGCCGCACTTCCCATGTACCGTCGTAGACCTTCTGCATGGGCGTTTTTTTCCTGTCCCACTGGTTGAATTCGCCAATGAGAGAAACTGCCCGTGCGTTCGGCGCCCAGACAGCGAAATGCCACATTTCCTGTCCGTCCTGCGTCACCGGGTGCGCACCGAGCATCTCATAGGCTCTGCGGTTCGTTCCCTGATGGAACTGCTCCCGCACCGCGGCGGTCGGGCCGTTGTAGCGCATAGTTACACCTGCCTTTGCTTGCGTTGCGTTCCTCCGCCTGCAATCACGGAGAGCCGCGTTTGCTTTCTTCACTCTTTTCACTTACTATTGAATCACTTTTATGCATTTTCGTCAAGTCATATTCAGCATTTTCTCCTGCATTTTTTGTGATTTTCGGAAAGTGCGTTCATTTTGACCGTAGACGATGCGGTAAGTATTTCGCCATTGCCGACATAAATTCCTGCTCATGCACGAAATTTTCCGCGCATAAACTGGTTTTGCGCCGTCGGAGCAAAAACTGTTACCCCCGTGCGGCGATTTGTGCAATCCGAACATTTCCCGAAATTTCTGCGAAAAGGTTGTGTGCCCATGAAACAAAAACAGCTGTTGTCGTTTCTTGTGTGTATCCTGATGCTTTCTTCCTGTGCCGCGCCGACCGATTCCGCGCTTGACAGCGGCTTACCACTCCGGGTCTACTTCGCCGATGCGGAGGAAATCCGCCTGCTGCCGCTGGAAGACTACGTTTTCGGCGCATTGGCGGCAGAGATGCCCGCGAATTACGCGCCGGAAGCGCTCAAATGTCAAGCCATTGCCGCCCGGACGCGTGCCGTCGCACAGAGCCGCGCGTTCGGCGGAAACGGGTGCGTCCGCCACCCGGACTGCGATATCTGCACGGACAGCGCGTGCTGTCAGGCGTACCAGACGGATGCGCAGCTGCAAGCCCGCTGGGGCAGCGAGTACGCCGTCCTCCGCGCGCGCATTGACCGCGCGGTCCGCGCAACAGACGGCTTGCTGCTCACCAGCGGCGGCTTGCCCATCGAGGTGCTGTACCACGCCTGTTCCGGCGGAAAAACTGAAGATGCCGCCGCCGTGTTCGCGTCCGCCAAGCCGTATCTGGTCAGCGTAGACAGTCCCGGCGAAGAGGGGTACGCCGGATTCCGCGCTGACACGTCCTTCACCTGCGAGGAAGCGGCAGCTTTGCTTCTGCGCGCTTTTCCCGGCTGCAGCGTGACGGCGGACACGCTGCCCAGCGCGATTCGTCTGCAATCCACGACTGCTTCCGGGCGCGTCGCGACGCTGCTGGTCGGCAGTCAGACCGTCCGCGGCGCTGATTTCCGCAAAGTGCTCTCCTTGCGAAGCACCTACTTCACTTGGGAGGCGGATGGCGACCGCATCGTTTTCCACACCGTCGGATACGGGCACGGCGTCGGCTTATCGCAGGCAGGCGCGCAGGCGATGGCGGCGGACGGCGCGGATTTCGCGGAGATTTTGGCGCACTACTACCCCGGCACGCAGCTGACACGGATGGATAAAACAGGTTTCTCCGGCTCATAATAGGAGAAAACGCCCTACACGGCATGGTTGAGGTGATTTTCTCATGGCTGACCGTCACTTTCGTTCTCTTTTCCGTGCGCTGCATCTGCGCCGGGAGCAGTGGACTTTTCTGCTGATGGCGCTGTTGTGCGTCTCGGTGATTGTCGGCACGGCACTGTGGACGCGGCAGGCGGAATTTGCGCGTGTGACGCCGACCCCGCCCATCTCCGGCGACATATCCGCCGCGCAGCTGCTTCAGCAGTCGCTTGACAGTGCGCAGACCGCCACGCCTGCGCCGACGACCGCCCCCACTAACCGCAGCGTTACCACGCCGCTCGAAAGCATGACGCTCCTGCGTCCCTTCGACAACACGCGGATGCGGCAAAGCAGCGCCACGGGCTTGTGGGCGCTGCACGATGCGGCGGATTACGCCGGGGCGGAGGGTGCGAAAGTCAGCGCCATGGCAGACGGCACCGTCATCAATTGCGCGGACAGCGGCGTTTTCGGCGCGTACGCGGAAATCGACCACTGCGGCGTCCTCGTGCGCTATGCGAACCTGTCGATGCTCTACGCGATTCGCGCGGGTGATCCGGTTCGCGCTGGGCAGACGATTGGCTTCATCGGGCGCACGATGCCGGAGGAATGTGATCTGCCTGCACACCTGCACCTGCGGATTGTCGTCGGCGATACGGCGGTTGACCCCGAAAAAGTGCTGCAAAGCGGCGTTTTTCCCGACCCGTAAAAAAAGACGCACATGGGTGTTGCATTTTCATCGAAATCGGCGTATAATACAGCAGGTTAAACTTGTATTATAACGTCTTATTCGACTTGGAAGGAGCGATTCCCTATGTGCGGCATCGTTGGCTATATTGGCGCGCGGCAGGCGCAGGATATTTTATTGGACGGACTTTCCCGATTGGAGTACCGCGGCTATGACAGCGCGGGCATTGCGGTCATGGACGGCGGCGTTATTCGGCTGAGCAAGGCGAAGGGACGGCTGGCGAACCTTGCCGCGCGGGTGGCATCGAATCCCCTGCCCGGCACCATCGGCATCGGTCACACGCGCTGGGCAACCCACGGAGAACCAAACGACATCAACGCCCATCCGCACACGGACATGAAGGGGCATATCGCCGTCGTCCACAACGGCATCATCGAGAACTACGAGGAGCTGCGCGCTCAGCTGAAGGCGAAGGGCTGCGTATTCGTATCCGAAACAGACACGGAGGTAATCGCCCACCTGCTGCATACGCTTTACGACGGCGACATGCTCTCGACCATTCTGCACGCGCAGACGATGCTCGAAGGCAGCTACGCATTGTGCGTTCTGAACGCCGAGGCGCCGGATACACTCTACTGCACGCGCAAGGATTCCCCGCTTGTCGTCGGGCTGTCCGACGGCGCACAGTACGTCGGCAGCGACATTCCAGCGCTGATTCGCCACACGCGGACGGTGGAGCTGCTTGATGAACGCGAAGTCGCCGTGCTGACCCGGAACAGCGTACGCGTATACGACCATTTCGGCAACGAACGTGCGCTCAAGCCCATTCACGTTGATTGGGACGTGGAAGCGGCGGAAAAAGGCGGCTATGCGCACTTCATGCTCAAGGAGATTCACGAAGAGCCCGCCGCGCTGAAAAAGACGTTTTCCGCCCACGTCGACGCAGAAAAAATGGCGATTCGCCCCGGCGCGTTCCCGATTTCGGCGGAAGAAGCGAATTCCCTGCGCACGCTGACGATTGTCGCCTGCGGCACGGCATACCACGCGGGTGTTGTCGGCAAGTATGTAATCGAGAAGCTGGCGCGGCTGCCCGTGGTGGTGGATGTAGCATCCGAGTTCCGCTATCGCAACCCGATTCTGGGCGCGGGCGACTGCTTCCTTGCCATTTCGCAGAGCGGCGAAACGGCGGACACGCTGGCCGCCATGCGCGAGGCGGAGCGGCTGGGCGCAAAAGTGATGGCGCTGACGAACGTCGTCGGCTCGTCGATTGCCCGCACCGCTGGGAATTGCGTCATGTACACCTACGCGGGGCCGGAAATCGCCGTCGCAAGCACAAAAGCATACATCACGCAAGTGGAAATGATGGTGCTGCTGGCGATTGACCTCGGCGTGAAGCGCGGACATCTAACGGAGAGCGTAGCATCGGAGCTTCTGCGGCAGATGGCGGACATTCCCACGCTGGCGGAGCAGGTGATGGCGCTCGAACCCGCGGTGCAGCGCTTCTCCAGCCTGTACCACGACCGGCAGCATGTGTTCTACATCGGGCGCGGGCTGGACAACGCGCTGGCAATGGAAGCGTCGCTGAAACTGAAGGAAGTCAGCTACATCATGTCCGAAGCGTATGCGGCGGGCGAACTGAAGCACGGCACAATCGCGCTGATTGAGCAGGGCACGCTGGTTTGCGCGCTGCTGACGCAGGAGCATCTGGCAGATAAAACGCTCTCGAACGTGCGCGAAGTAAAGAGCCGCGGCGCGAAAGTCCTCATTGTCTGCCCGGAAGCCCTGCGCGACCGCGCCGCGAAGGATGCGGACGAACTCTGGGTCATCCCGGACGCTGCTTCGGACTTGCTGCCGCTGCTGGCGATTATCCCCGTGCAGCTGTTCGCCTACTACATGGCGGTCAGCCGCGGCTGCGACGTTGACAAGCCGCGCAATCTGGCAAAGTCGGTGACGGTGGAGTAAGGAGACCCCGAGGGCGCTGCCCTTGAACCTGCCAGAGGCTCTGCCCTGCACCCGCGAAGGGTCTTCGACCCTCTCGACACCCATTTCGCGATTGAGTTGAGCGCTCTTGCATACTTTTTCCGTGTGTTAATTGATGGAAACGGTATACGAAAAGGCGATTCGGAGTTACCTTCCGAACCGCCCTTTTGGATGTGATTATACTATTTCCAAATGAGAATGCGCCAAGATGCGAAGCGAATTTTTCGCGCTGGCTAACGCGAATGAAACGCAGCGTAGCAGCGCTACGCTAAGTGGAATGAGCGGACGCAAGCGCGGAAAAGGCGCGAGCAGATGGCGCAGGTGAATTTGGAAATAGTATTAGAACTCCCGTGCGCCCTTCAGGAACGCGCAGTAGCACTTGTATTCTTCCCACAGGTCAACCTTGCTGATGACCTCCCACGGCGCGTGCATACTCAGCACCGGGATGCCGCAGTCGATGACGTTCATGCCGTACTTGGCGCAGATGTAGGCAATCGTTCCGCCGCCGCCGACATCCACCTTGCCCAGCTCCGCCGTCTGCCAGCACACATTCGCTTCGTCGCAGATGCGGCGCACCTGCGCAACAAACTCCGCATTGGCGTCATTCGAGCCAGACTTGCCGCGGCTGCCGGTGAACTTGTTGAACGTCACGCCATTGCCGACGATGGACGCGTTGCGCTTCTCGAACACGCCCGCGAAGTTCGGGTCAAAGCCCGCGCTCACGTCGCTGGAGAGCATACGGCTGTTCTGCAGGCAGCGGCGCAGGGTCAGCGGCTTGTCCTCGCCCGTCACACAGGCAATCAGTTCCGCCATCGTGTTCTCAAAGTACATAGCGCCCATGCCCGTTGCGCCGACGCTGCCGATTTCTTCCTTATCAGTCAGCACCGCCGCGAGGGTGTATTCCGGCGTGCCTTCATAATTCAGCACAGCCGCCATCGACGGATACGCGCACACGCGGTCGTCGTGGCCGTAGCCCATAATCATGCTGCGGTCGAAGCCCAAGTCGCGCGCATGGCCCGCAGGAACAGCTTCCAGTTCGGCGGAGATGAAATCTTCTTCGTCGATGCCGTACTGCTCCTTCAAAATGTCCAAAATCGCGGTCTTGACCGGGTCTTTGTCGGTATCCTTCTTCGGTTCGCTGCCGATGATGATGTTCAGGCTGTCGCCTTCAATCACCTTTGCGGCGGTCTTGCCCATCTGGTCGGCGGCAAGGTGAATCAGCAGGTCAGAGATGTAGAAGACGGGGTCGCCGGGCTTATCACCGATATTCAGCGTGACGGTCGTGCCGTCCTTCTTGACAACAACGCCGTGGAGCGCCAGCGGCAGCGCCACCCACTGGTACTTCTTGATGCCGCCGTAGTAGTGCGTGTCGAGGTACGCAAGGTGCTCATCCTCATACAGCGGATTCTGCTTGATGTCAATGCGGGGCGAGTCGATGTGCGCGCCCAGAATGTTCATGCCGCACTCCATCGGCTTCTCACCGATGATGAAGAGCATGATATCCTTGTTCATCCACGCACGATAAACGCGGTCGCCTGCCTTGAGCGTTTCACCGTTTTTGACGACGTCCATCAGGTTCTTGAAGCCCTTTGCTTCCGCCTGACGCACGCCCTCCGCAACGCACTCACGCTCGGTCTTGCCGTTGTTCAGGAATGCCATATAATCCTTTGCGAAGGCGGAAAGCTGTTCCTTTTCGTCCTCCGCGAGGTTTTCCCACGCATTTTTGCGGTACATAGCGAATTCTCCTTTGAAAGGTGCATTTTCCAGTCTCCCGGAATGCATTTATTATACGTCAAATCGTGCAAAAGTGCAACCATCCGCCGCATTTCTTTCGTACCATTCAAAAAACCGGGCAGTCTTTTGAACTGTCCGGCTAATGGGGAGGCGCTGGGGCGTTGCCCCAGACCCCACAAGGGACGCTGTCCCTTGACCCTTTCGCGCGATTGAGTTGAGCGCACTTGCCTACTGGTCTCGCGTGTTAATTGATAATACTGCCAAGGTGCAAGCAGATACCTTCCCTACGGCTTTCGATACCCTGTCTTAACCCACATAGTTGCGGCGCCGAAGGTTTCCAAAGGGCGATCGCAGACTTCGTCTGTTTTCATTGCCCTTTGGTCGCCTCCGCAGAGGCGAAACTCCCTGCGCAATCATGCAATGTCATGCCGAAATGACATTGCTCCCCTTACTTCGTGGGGAACGCGAAATACTTGCGCGCGTTGTCGCAGGAGATGCCGCGGACGATTTCGCCGAGGATGTCGTAGTCCTGCGGGAAGCGGCCATCCTCCACCCATTCGCCCAGCAGACGGCACAGGATGCGGCGGAAATACTCGTGGCGCGGATAGGACAGGAAGGAGCGGCTGTCGGTCAGCATGCCGACAAAGCCCGCCAGATAGCCAAGATTCGCAAGGCTCGTCAGCTGGTTGGTCATGCCGGTGAAATGGTCGTTGAACCACCACGCAGAGCCGTGCTGCATCTTGCTGACCGCTTCGGACGACTGGAAGCAGCCGCACAGCGTGTCAATCGCCTGATCGTCCGCCGGATTCAGGGAGTAGAGGATCGTGCGGGGCAGCCCCGACGCCGACTCGACTGCACCAAGGAACGCTGCCATCTGGTCAACGGGCGTATAGTTGTTGATGGTATCGTAGCCAGTGTCCGGGCCGAGCTTCTCGAACATCACGCGGTTGTTGTCGCGGCGGCAGCCGTAGTGCAGCTGCATCGTCCAGTTCAGCTTCTTGTACTGCGCGGCGCAGAAGAGCAGCATCGCGGTCTTGAACTGCGCGACTTCGGTGTCCGTCAGCGTCTCGCCCGCCGCCTTCTTGGCGAAGATGGCTTCAAGCGCGGCATCATCCGCCGGCTCATAGACCACATAATTCAGGCCGTGGTCAGACAGACGGCAGTTATTCTCGTGGAAGTACGCCATGCGCTTTTCCAGCGCCGCCTTCAAGTCCGCGAAGGTGTGGATTTCCATCTCCGCCGCCTTTTCCAGCTTCTCAATGTACGCCATGAAATCCGGCTTCTCAATGTTGACTGCCTTGTCAGGACGCCAGGCGGGCAGCACGTTCGTCTTGAAGGACTTGTCCGCCAGCAGCTTCTGGTGATACTCCAGCGTATCTACCGGGTCGTCAGTGGTGCAGATGGTTTCGACATTGCTCATGGCAATCAGACCGCGCGTGGTGTAGCCGGGCTTTTGCAGCGTCTCGTTAGCGAGGTTCCACACTTCGTCAGCGGTCTTGGCGCTCAGCGTGCCATGATAGCCAAAGAAGCGCTGCAGTTCCAGATGCGTCCAGTGGTACAGCGGATTGCCGATTGCCTTGCCGACAACCTCCGCCCACTTGCAGAACTTCTCGTAGTCGCTCGCGCCGCCGGTGATGTAGTATTCATCCACGCCCGCACAGCGCATCAGGCGCCACTTGTAGTGGTCGCCGCCCAGCCAGACCTTCGTGATGTTCTCGAAGCGCTGGTCTTCCCAAATTTCCTTGGGGCTGATGTGGCAGTGGTAGTCGATGATGGGGCAGGACGCGGCATAGTCGTGGTAGAGCTTGCGCGCCGTCTCGGTGTTCAGCAGGAAATCCTTATCCATGAAGGTGGTCATACGTCATGAACTCCTTTCAAAAATTGCTACTATATGAAACCGCACCATGCGGGGAAAAGCTTATTTGTCTTGTGCCGCCCGTGTTGAGCCTCGCTGGATGATTTCCGCCGTAAAGACGGTCTTTTCCGGCATCTCGCGTCCTTCCAGCACGCCCAGCATCGTTTCGACAATGCGCTCGCAGATAGCGGGCAGACGGTTGTCCACGCTCGTCAGCTCCGGCTCGGTACACAGGCAGAGGTTCGAATTGTTGTAGCCGACGACGGACAGACTCTCCGGCACGCGCCGCCCGACCGCCTGCGCGTACTTCATCGCGCCAACCGCCAGCACATCCTCGCTCGCCAGCACCGCGTCGAACTGCAAGCCCTCTCGTTCCAGCTCCAGCAGACAGTCGCGCACGGCGTGAATGCTGAATTTGTCCGCGTCGAAGCGTCGCATCAGCGTCTCGTCCACCGGCAAATTGTGCGCCGCCAGCGCATCCCGGCATCCGGCGAGCTTGCGCTGCCCGGAGTTGTTGCTGGAGTGGTACAGGTACAACACGCGCTTGCATCCGCTGTCCAGCAGCTGGTTCATAGCTTCCTTCATCGCGCGCTCGTCATCGCACAGGACGCAGAACACGTTCGGGCACTGGAACGAGCCATTGAGCAGCACAACCGGCACATTCGTCGCAGCTTGGCGGATATAGGCGTTATCCTCCGAGTTTTCCTCGATGAACGTCGAGCCCATGAGCACCATGCCGTCCACATGACGGCTGGTCAGCAGCTCGACGCCCTGCCGGCGTGCCGCGAGATCGCGGTTCGTGCAGGAGAGCAGGCAGTCGTAGTGCTTCTGGCGGAAGGCATGCTCCAGGCAAGCCAGCGCGCGCGCCAGATACGGGTCAGCCGCATCCGGGCAGAGCAGCCCGATGGTCTTCATCGTGTTCAAACCCAGGCCACGCGCAAAGGCATTGGGTACATAGCCGCAGCCGTCAATGACCTTCATCACCTTCCGGCGCGTCTCCTCCGACACATGGGGGCTGTTGTTCAGGACGCGGGATACGGTTGCGATGGACACGCCTGCGTGACGGGAAATATCATAGATGTTCACTCGCGGCATTCCCCCTTCCATTCGCGGTGTGTAAACACTTCCATTCTCCGCGTCAATCCACATTATACACGCTTTTTCCCCCTTTTGCAAGCCTCATTTTCGCGTTTTCGTGCCGACATTCACAGGAAATCCGGCGTACTTTTTCCCAGATTGCATAAATTGCAGGAAATATCAGCGGAACCATTGACGGAAGCGCGAAAAGAGAGTAGAATAAATGCAGGCGTGTTGTAATCGCTTACATGCCTGATGATTTGCCTGATGAATAGATGGAGGGACATCGAAATGGAACGTTTGAATGCTGCAATGGTGCCCGCGCCTGTCCGCCCGGTCAAGGTGCTGCAGTTCGGGGAAGGCAACTTCCTGCGCGCCTTTGTGGATTACATGATTGATATTGCCAACGAGAAGAGCGACTTCAACGGCTCTGTCGCGCTGGTGAAGCCGATTCAGATGGGTACGCTGTTCCCGGCGTTCAAGGAACAGGATTACCGCTACACGGTCATGCTGCGCGGTCTGATGGACGGTCAGGCGGTGGAGCAGACGCGCGTGGTCACGTCCGTGTCCGACGCTGTGGATGCGTATGCGGACTATGCCCGCTATGCCGCTTACGCCAAGCTGCCGTCACTGCGCTTCATCGTCAGCAACACGACCGAAGCCGGCATCGTGCTGGACAAGACGGACGAGTTCTCCCTCTGCCCGCCCAAGTCCTACCCCGGCAAGCTGACGAAGTTCCTCTTCGAGCGCGCCGAAGCATTCGACTACGCGCAGGACAAGGGACTCATCATCCTGCCGGTCGAGCTGATTGACGACAACGGCATCATGCTGAAAAAGTGCGTCAAGACGCTGGCAAAGCAGTGGGCGCTGGGCGAGAAGTTCGAGCAGTGGCTGGAGACAGCGTGCGTGTTCACCTCCACGCTTGTTGACCGCATCGTGACCGGCTATCCGCGCGGCGAGGATCAGGCAATTTGGGAGAAGCTGGGCTATCAGGACAACCTGCTGGACACCGCTGAACCCTTCGGTCTGTGGGTCATCGAATCCCCCCGCGACCTTTCCGACGAACTGCCCCTGCCGCAGTGCGGGCTGCCCGTCATCTACACTGATAATCAGAAGCCTTACAAGCAGCGCAAGGTGCGAATCCTCAACGGCGCGCACACGTCTTTCGTCCCCGCTGCCTTCCAGTGCGGCTACGACATTGTGCTGGACGCGATGAATGACCCGATGATTGCCACCTTCATGCAGAAGACGCTCTACGACGAGGTCATCCCGACGCTGTCCCTGCCCAAGGCGGACTTGATGGCGTTCGCCGAGGCGGTCACGGGGCGCTTCCGCAATCCCTTCATCAAGCACGCGCTGCTCTCCATCTGCCTGAACAGCGTGTCGAAGTGGCGCGCGCGCTGCATGCCTTCCCTGCTGGGCTATGTGGAGAAGACCGGCGAGCTGCCCGCGCACCTGACGTTCTCTCTGGCGAGCCTGATGAGCCTGTACCGCGGCGGCAAGCTGACTGGCGACGGCCGTCTGGAATGCCAGCGCAACGGTCAGCCCTACTACCTGCAGGATGACGCCGCCGTGCTGAACTTCTTCGCCGAGACTTCCAGCGAATCCCCCGAAGAACAGGCGAAGGAATTTCTCTCCAATGAAGCGTTTTTTGGCGCTGAGCTGTGCAAAGTGCCGGGTCTGGTGGAGTCCGTCGGCGCGTCCCTGCGCGAAATCCTCGACAAGGGGATGCGCACGGTCATGAACGAGAAGTTCGGAGTGTGAAAAATGGCTGAACTGCTTCGCATCACCCCGCAGGACAATGTGGCGGTCGCGCTGACCGCCCTGCCTTTCGGACAGACTGTAACGGTAGACGGCATCACGCTCACCACGGTCACGGACGTTCCCGCCGGGCACAAGGTGGCGCTTTTCCCCATCAAGGCGGGCGAAAAGGTCATCAAGTACGGCTTCGCGATTGGCTACGCGAAGGAGGATATTCCCGTCGGCGCGCATGTGCATGTCCACAATCTGCACACCGGGTTGTCCGGCGAGCTGACGTATGAATATCACCCGACGTACCCGACGATTCCAGAAATTCCGGCGGCGACGTTCATGGGCTATCCGCGCAAAGACGGGCGCGTCGGCGTACGCAATGAGTTGTGGATTCTGCCCACCGTCGGCTGCGTCAACGACATTGCCCGCCAGCTGGAGCGCGCGGCACAGGAGCTTGTCGGCGGCGGCGTGGAGTGTGTCTGTGCCTTCCCGCACCCCTACGGCTGCTCGCAGATGGGCGATGATCAGGAGAATACGCGCACGATTCTGGCAGATTTAGCGACGCACCCCAACGTCGGCGGCGTGCTGGTGCTGGGGCTGGGCTGCGAAAATTCCAGCGCCGCCATCATCGAGGGACATATGGGCAACTACGACAAGTCGCGCGTGCGCTTCCTCGTCTGCCAGCAGGTGGAAGATGAATTTACCGAGGCGATGAAGCTGCTGCGCGAGCTTGCGGACAACATGCGGGATGAGCAGCGTGTCCCCTGCCCTGCCAGCAAACTTGTGATTGGCCTCAAGTGCGGCGGTTCGGACGGCTTCTCCGGCATCACGGCGAACCCAGTCATCGGCGGCTTCTCCGACCTGCTGTGCGGCATGGGCGGCACGACGATTCTGACCGAAGTGCCGGAGATGTTCGGCGCGGAAACCATCCTGATGGATCGCTGCAACACGCACGAACTGTTCGACAAGACGGTGCGGCTGATTAACGACTTCAAGCGCTATTTCGAGGAACATCACCAGACGATTTACGAGAATCCTTCCCCCGGCAACAAGGCGGGCGGCATTTCCACGCTGGAAGACAAGGCGCTGGGCTGCACACAGAAGAGCGGTTTCTCCCCTGTGCGCGATGTGCTGGCGTATGGCGAGCGCGTCCACACGCCCGGCTTGAATCTGCTGTCCGCACCCGGCAACGATCTTGTGGCGGCAACGGCGCTGGCTTCGGCGGGCGCGCAGATTGTGCTGTTCTCCACGGGGCGCGGCACGCCGTTCGCGTGTCCTGTGCCGACGCTGAAAATCGCCACGAACACGCCTCTCGCCACGAAGAAGCACGGCTGGATTGACTTCAACGCTGGTCAGCTGCTGACAGACGGCAAGACGCTGCCGGAGCTTTCACAGGCGCTGATGGAGGACGTGCTGGCGACGGCATCCGGGCGGCTGGTCTGCTCGGAGCGCAATGGCTTCCACGACCTCGCTATCTTCAAAACCGGCGTGACGCTGTAATACGCAGACATCCCGACGAGCATTTTCACTCGCCGGGATGCTTTTTATTGGGTTCGATTACTCAATCCAGAACACGCGGTTGTCCTTGCGCTTCGCCGCTTTCGGTGCTTCGCCGTCGATGTAGCCGACTGCGCAGTGCCCGATGCCTTCCCATTCGCCCTCGACACCCAGCTTTTTCAGCAGCTGCTGATATTCGGGCCGCTCGAACTCTTCCTTCGCCCGATGAATCCAAATGCTGCCCAGCCCCAGCGAATGCGCCGCCAGCATCAGGTTGCCCATGACGAGGCTGCCGTCGTAGATGGCGGTGCGGCAGGATTTGTCCGCCAGCACAATCAGAATCGCCGGTGCGCCGTAGAAGGGGTCGAAATCCGGCTTGCCCATGATTTCCGCATTCGTTTTCGCCAACTGGTCGCGCAGTTCCTTGTTCGTCACCGCCACGATGATGGCGGACTGCCTGCCCATACCGCTGGCCGCGTACAGCCCGGCTTCCACAATCTGTGTCAAGTCGTCCTTGGTGGGCATCGTCGGCTGAAATTTGCGGATGCTCCGGCGCTCTTCTATTGCCTTGATGATTTCGTTCATGATGCATTTCTCCCTTCTGGTATACTATTTCCAAATGAGAATGCAAGAAATGGTATTATTCTTCTTCGTCCTCTTCCTGATTCAAGAAGGCTTCCCGGAAAATCGTATCCGGGTCAAAGCGCGGGTCAAACGCCAGCGCTTTCAGGCTCTCCCGCCCGACGACGGTGTTCGTGCCGAGACAGTCGTTGCAGCGATAGCCGCAGTCCGGGCAGACGCAGCCCAGATGGTCGCTTTCTGCCTGAATCATGTAGGTGCCGCATTCCTTGCAGGAACAGCGCATTGAATTTCAGTTCCTTTCTTGCTTTTCGTCCGCCCAAATCACCATGCCGCCGAGGTCTTGCACCACGCGCGCCACTTTTCGCAGCGTTTTCGCCGTATCCTCCCCGCCCAGTGACAGTAGGCGCAGGTCGATGCGTTCGCTGCGTTCGTCCAGCACATCATAGAGCGCGTCCGCATTGCCGCCGTAGTATTCCGGCAGACAGAGCAGCTTTTTCAGCATCCGGTGGACGGCTTTCCCATCCGAGAACTGCCGCCCGTCAATCGTCAGAACGTGCGTCAATTGGCGCTCACCGTGCCCTTTTCGCCGTCCACAGTCACGACTGCGCCGGATTTGAGGATATTCGTGGCGTTCTTCGCGCCGATGATGACCGGAATGTCCAGCGACATGCCCGCAATCGCGCCGTGTCCCTCCGGGTTGTCGTCCTCCAGCACAATCGCGGAGGATTTGCGCAGCATGGAGAACATCTCTCGCGTCGTCTGATGGCAGACAATCACGTCGCCGGTGTTGAAGTTTTTCGCGTCCTTTTCCAGATTGCGGATGACACACAGCGGTGCAACCACCTTGCCGCCATGCAGCCCCTGCCCGCGCGACAGCAAATGCCCGACGACATGCACCTTCATCAGGTTTGTCGTGCCGGAAATGCCCAGCGGAACGCCCGCCGTCAGCACAACCAGTTCGCCATCATGCACCAGCCCGTTCTGCACGGCAGCGTCCACTGCGTGTTCAAACAGGTCGTCGGTGTTGCTTTCCTCGGCAATCATCAGCGGCACCGTGCCCCACGAAAGCGCAAGCTGGCGCCAGACGTGCTTTTCCGTCGTGCAGCCGACAATGACGCACGCGGGACGGTAGCGGCTGAGGATTCGCGCCGTCGAGCCGGACTTGGTGACGGTGATAATTGCGCTGGCGTTGAGGTCGTGCGCGGAAGTGACCGTCGCGTGACTGATAGCGTTCGTGACGTCGGTCGAGGCGGACGTGTCGCGGGAGAAGCGGCGGATGTAGTCCATATCGGCTTCCGCGCGCAGGGCGATGCGCACCATCGTCTCCACTGCTTCCACAGGGTACGCACCAACCGCCGATTCGCCGGAGAGCATGATGGCGCTCGTGCCGTCGTAAATCGCGTTGGCAACGTCGGTCGCTTCGGCACGGGTCGGGCGCGGGTTCTTAATCATCGAATCCAGCATCTGCGTCGCGGTGATAACAGGCTTGCCCGCCGCAATGCCACGCTGAATCAGCTTCTTCTGCAGGCTCGGGACGTCCTCCAGCGGCACTTCCACGCCCAAATCGCCGCGCGCCACCATCACGCCGTCCACCACGCGGAGAATCTCATCAATGTTCTCCACGCCCTCCATGTTCTCGATTTTGGCGATAATGTTGATGGTATGGCAGTTATTCTCCTGCAGGATGTGACGGATCTGCATAATATCGTCCGCGCAGCGCGTGAACGAAGCCGCAATGAAATCATAACCATTCTTGATGGCAAAGAGAATATCCTGATGGTCTTTTTCGCTGATGAAAGGCATCGACAGGTGCGCATTCGGAATGTTGACGCCCTTGTTGTTGCTCACCACGCCGCCGTTGAGCACGCGGCAGACGATATCCGCCCCATTGATGTGCTCCACCTGCATCCCAATCAGACCGTCGTCAATCAGAATGCTGCTGCCGACGGCAATGTCCTGCGGCAATTCCTTGTAGGTGATGGACACGCGCTCTTCGTCGCCCTCCACCTCGTCAGTCGTGAGGGTGAACAGCTGGCCGTTTTGCAGCGTGACACGCCCATTTTTGAACGAACGCACGCGGATTTCCGGACCCTTGGTATCCAGCATCGTGGCGACCGGCAGCCCCAGTTCATCGCGGATGCGGCAGACTTCATCGTAATAATGCTGATGCGTTTCATAAGTGCCGTGCGAAAAATTGAAGCGTGCGACATTCATGCCCGCTTTCATCAGCGGCGCAATCAGGTGCTTCTCAAACAGGTTCGGGCCCATCGTGCAGACGATTTTCGTCTTGCGAATCGGCGTATTCATGAAAACAATCCCCCATTTTCATAGAATCCTTTCCTATTATATCATACAGATACTCCGCTGTGAATCCCCCGCGATAAAAATTGTGAAAAATCGAACGCAAAAACGGACGAGAAGCCGTTGCTTCCGTCCGCTGATGTTTATTCTTCTACCTCGCCAACGCCGTCGCATTCCAGCTTCGCGCCGTCCTGCCCGGTAATGGTCACATCTTTCAGCACGATTTTTGCCACGTTGATGGCCGTCAGCCCCTTGCGCTCAAGATACGGCACGCCCTGCGCCATTGCAGGCTGCATGGGTTTGGCGTTCTTGTCGCAGGAGATGTGCACGTCCTCCATCACAACCGCTTCAATCGGCCGCTCCGGCAGACCAAGGAAGTAGCCCGCGCAGGTCACGTCCGTCGCCGTTACATGACGGAACGCAACCGTCCCGATGCGCGGCGTACGCTCGTCCACCGGCTGTTTCTCGCGGCTCTGGACGTACTCGCTCTTGCCGTCCGGATCGCAGAAGTACATGCAGTTGACCACATACGGCGTGCCGACGTGCTCCATGCGCACATTTTCAAACACAATGTCGTCAATCACGCCCTGCTGCCCGCGCCCGCGCCGGGTCTTGACGCGCAGGCCGCGGTCGGTGTTGCGCATCAGGCAGTCATGCAGGCGCACATGCGCGATTCCGCCCGCCATTTCGCTGCCGCAGGTCATGCCGCCATGCCCGTTTTCCATCAGGCAGTGGCTAATTTCGATATGCTGGCAGGGCGTTTTGTAGCGCTGCCCCATGTACAGCTTGCCAGATTTGAGTGCAATGCAGTCATCCCCCAAGGAGAAATGCGCGCCCGCCAGCAGAATGCCATCGCAGCTTTCCGGGTCAAAGCCGTCGGTATTCGGGCTGTTCGCCGGGGCGTTGACGCGGATGTTCAGGAAGCGCAAATCCTTAGAAAAATACGGCTGCAAGTTCCACGACGGCGAATTCTGGAACGTCACGCCCTGCACGGTCACGTTCTTGCAGTGATTGAGGAAGAGCATCCGCGGCCGCCACGCCCCGCGCCGCACCTTGCAGTTCTGCCACCAGTCGCTCTTGTCGCCCTGCCCGTCCAGCGCACCTTCGCCGTACAGCACAACGTCCTCGACGTCCATCCCGCTGATAAACGCGGCGTACATGTCCAGCGGGTTGCCCTCCCATGAACCGAGATTCAAATCGTCCGTTTCGTCGGTGGACAGAATCATCCCCGGCAGAATCGGGAATTTGCTGCGGTCGGTTTCCAGCAGCAGCGTCGCGCCGCGCCGAAGCTCGATGCGCACATGGCTTTTCAGCATCAGCGGCAGCACATGATAACGCCCCGCCGGAATCAGCACGCGCCCATCCGCCGGGCAATGCAGAATCGCCGCCTGAATCGCCGCCGTATCGTCATGCACGCCATCGCCGACCGCGCCGAACTGCCGGACATTGAGCGTGTAGCTCTCCCGCGCTGTGCGGAACGCGCATTGCCCGACTTCCTCCGCCCCCAAGCGGACGGACAGCACATATTCTGTCTCCGGCTGCAAATCATACAGCGACGTCACAGCCGTGTCCGCCGCACCCGCCGCCTGTCCGTTCAAAAACAGCTGATAGACTGCCTTCGTATGGTACAGACCGCCGTCCGCAATCTGCACCGTGGCACTGCGCGCCTGCACAAACAGCTTGCTGATTTCCATTTTTCCGCTCCTTACGCCTGCTTCGCCCGCAGGTATTCGCTGTACGCCATGATGAACGGCCCGACGCCCTTGCTGTCGTCGGACTTTTTCGGCTCGGACAGATAATACGCCACTGAACCGTCACGCTGCGGATTCTTGTCCGGGCCAAGCCCCGCCACCCAGCAGATATCAGTCAGGCGGACGACGCCGTCCTCCTCCGCGCGCAGCTTGTTTGCCGCCAGCTTCTCGAACACATCCATCGCAATCGGCAGATACTTCTCCGCGTCCAACACACCGATGCGCACGCCCTTGAGCAGGCTGTACGCAATCATCGCGGAACCGGAAGTTTCGGTGTAGTTTCCCTCTGCCTCCGGATGATCAATCACCTGATAGAACAGCCCATCCGCCGCGCGGTATGCCAGCACGCCCCGAATGCTCTCGCGGAAGATGTCCACCAGCACGCGATAATGCTCATAGAGCTGCTCCGAGCACAGCGCAATGCAGTCCACCAGCGCCATCAAGTACCAGCCTGTCGAGCGCAGCCAGAAGTTCTTCGAGCAGCCGGTTTCCTTGTCCGCCCAGAACTGCACGCGCGCCTCGTCGTAGGCATGGTAGTTCAGCCCCTTCTCCGGGTTGTAGAGGTACTTGCGCACGTTCTGAAACTGCCGGGTAATATCCGCCACATGCGCCATGCCGTCGAACTTCGCCTCGTACGCCATGTAGAACGGCTGCGCCATATACAGCCCATCCAGCCAAATCTGGTTCGGATACAGCTGCTTATGCCAGAAATTGCCGCACTGGCAGCGCGGATGCTCCCGAAGCCGCTGCATGTGGAACTCAATCGCCTTGCGATAGCGCTCCTCGCCCGTCTCCTCCAAGGCGAAGAACAGCGCCTTGCCGCTGTTGATGGAATCAATGTTGTACTGACGCATCTCATAATTCGGAATGCTGCCGTCCGCCGCGACATACGCCGAGACGTAATCCAGCACGAAATCGCGATACAGCACGTCCCCCGTCGCATGGTAGAGGTCGATGCACCCCTTCAGCACGCAGCCATCCTCATAGTTCCAATACTTCTTGTAGGGTGTGTAATTTGCCAGAAAGCGTTGAAAATACTGCTGAATATCCATTGTCATGCACCTTTCTGCGGGTATTTCCGCTTCATTATATAGGGAATTTCGATAGGTGTCAACCGATTCCAAATGACACTTGGAAATTTTTTTGTGATAGCGCTTTCATTTTGGCAGGAAATGCGCTATAATGGGATTATTCTCCCGATGAAGGAGGTTCCTCGCCATGAAACTCAGCAAAGGCAACCGCGATTTGATTCTGCACGGCTCGCTGGTCAAGGCAGTGTTCGCCATTGCGATTCCCGTCGTCGTCAACAGCTTCCTGCAAACGATGTACAACCTGACCGACACCTACTGGCTTGGGCAGCTCAGCGTCGATTACCTCGCCGCCATCAACCTCGTCAGCCCCGTGCAGAATACGGTCATCAACTTCGGCAGCGGCGTCACCGTCGCGGGCGCGGTGATGATCAGCCAGTACATCGGCGCGGGCAAACCGGAAATGGCGCGGAAAATCGCCAACCAGATTTTCACTGTCGCGATGCTCTTCTCGCTCCTGTGCGCGTCGGTGATGGCGGTCGCGACGCCAGGTATCGTCGGATGGATGGGCGCCGCGCCGGATTATTTCGACCACGCGGTAACGTACATGCGTCTCGTCGTCCTTGACATGCCGTTTTTGTTCATGGTCAACATTTACCAGTCCATTCGGCAGGCGCAGGGCGACACCGTCCGCCCGATGCTGCTGAATCTGCTGGGCATTGCCGTCAACATGGTGCTTGACCCGCTGCTGATGGTCGTCCTGCACTGGAACGCCGCCGGTGCCGCGCTGGCGACCGTGTTCGCGAAGATGGTGCCCGCGTGCATCGCGTTCTTCCTGCTCTGCACCCGCCGCGACGAAGCAATTTGTTTCGATCGCCGCTTCCTTCGCCCGGATGCGGCCTGCCTGCGCGACATCGTGCGTATCGGGCTTCCGACCGCCTTGGGGTCAAGCTTCATGCAGTTCGGCTTCATCCTCATGTCGCGCAACGTCAATGTGTACGGCAAGATGGCCATGGCGGCGTACGGCATCGGCAACAAGGTCAACGGTCTGATTTCGCTTCCCTCCACCGGCATCGGCAGCGCCGTCAGCACCATTGTCGCGCAGAACATGGGGGCGCAGCAGGTTGACCGCGCCGAACGCGGGTACAAATTGAGCATGGGAATGGCACTTCTGTTTCTGCTTCTCGGTGGATTTGTCCTTTCCCGACCGTCGGTCGCTTCTGCCATCGTCAGCATCTTCACGGACGAGGCGGAGGTTATCCCGATGGCAGCAGACTATCTGTCCATCATGGCGTTCTGGTGCTGGACGAACAGCATCCACGATGCGACCCGCGGTCTGTTTCAAGGGAGTGGACACACATTTCTGCCCGTCGCAGTGGATATGACACGCCTATGGGTGCTGCGTTTCGCGACCCTTGCATTCTGCGAGCAGGTGCTGCATCTGGGTGTGCGGAGCGTGTGGTACTCAGTCGTGGTGTCGAACGGGATTGCATCGGCGATTCTGTTGGTGCTGTATTTCACCGGAATTTGGCGGAAATCGACCATCAAGATTCACGATTAAAAGCGTCTGCGGGCGCTTTTTTTCTTGGTCTTCTACCGATTTCCGACCAGAATCCGGTTTTTGCCGACCGAAAGTCGGTTTTTGTACTATTTTCAAATGAGAATGCGCCAAGATGCGCCGCGAATTTTTGTATTCTGGTTAACACGAATGAAACGCAGCGTAGCAGCGCTACGCTAAGTGGAATGAGTGGACGCCAGAATCAAAAAGGCGCAAGCAGATGGCGCAGGTGAATTTGGAAATAGTATTACAGCGTTTCGATGGCTTCCACGCACACTGCACCGAACTCCGCCCAGCCGCCGTGGTCGTCGCCGCCATTCATCGGCATACAGAACAGCGCCAGCCGCGCCCCGACCCATGTGTGGCGCGCGGGTTCAAACGGCTGACCAATCGGGTGAAACTCGCCGTCCTGCGCGTACTCGAACGACACGACTGCTGTGCTGCTCGATGTCGGCAGCAGTGTCACACGAAAAGTCACGGGCGCGTCCTGAATCGGCACGGTTTCCGTCGCTGACTCTGTGTGCTCCTTGCCCTCGCTCTTCACGAACACCAGCGATACGCCTCTTTCCGTCCGCCGAACCGCCGCGTAAGCGTACTGTCCGCCGACGAAGCCCACGCCCGCCTGTTCGCCCGCCTGCAAATGCGCCGCATCAAGCGTCGTCGTTGCGAAGAACGCCGGGCACGCAATTTTCTGCGTCAGCGTCTGCGGGCACTGCCAGAGTCGATTGCCGCCATCGGGCAGTTTCCGCGCATACAGCCGCAGCTTGCCGCCGCCGACCTCGTAGAAATCCGGCTGCCAGTTGCCCATGAACTGCCATTGCAGCCCCAGTGCGCCGCTGAAATCATCATCCCCGATTTCTCCCGACGGCTCACATTCCGGCGCTTTCGGCTTCCGGTACGTTTCAACCGCAATGCCGCAGTCCGCCGCGTTCGCAATCGGCGCTGCTTGCGCGCACTCCTCGCCCACCGCGATTGCATCCGGCGGCACAGGCGTTTCATCTGGGATGCCGATGTACGGCCAGCCGTCCGCCTGCCACGCCATCGGCTGCAAATGCGTCACGCGCCCGTACAGCCCACGGCTCTGGAAGTGCAAGAACCAATGCTCCCCCTCCGGCGTCTCGACCCATGCACCCTGATGCGGGCCGTTCGTCTCGCTGCTGCCCTGTTTGAGTACGACTTGGGTCTCATACGGGCCGAAAATACTCCGGCTGCGCAGGCACACCTGCCACCCCGTCGCAACGCCGCCCGCGGGCGCAAAGATGTAGTACCAGCCGCCGCGCTTGTGCACCTTCGGCCCTTCAATCGTCGGATGCTTCTTCGTGCCGTCGTAGAGCAGGTGATCATCGCCGAGCGCCGTTCTGCCGTCGGGCGAAATCGGGAAAATCCCCAGCCAGCTCTTGAACCCGATTCGGCTCTTGGCGTACCCGTGGATGATGTAAGCCCGCCCGTCGTCATCCCAGAAGGGGCAGGGGTCAATCAGCCCCTTGCCCGGCTTCACCAGCACAGGGGTGTCCCAATCCCCCAGCGGATTTTCCGTGCTGACCATGTAGATGCCCTCGTCCGGCATCCCGTAGTAGATATAAAACCGCCCATTCTGGAAGCGGATGGCGGGTGCCCAGATGCCTTGCGCGTGCTGCGGCGCGGCATAGCGGGCTTCGGGGATGTTCTTGACGGCGTAATTCACCAGCTTCCAGTTCACCAAATCGCGGCTGGTAAGAATCGGCAGCCCCGGCACATAGTTGAACGTCGAGGCGGTCAGGTAATATGTGCCATTGACGCAAATCACGTCCGGGTCGGAATAATCGCAGTGCAGCACCGGATTGCGGTACGTTCCGTCACCGTTGTCGGCGCACCAGAGAATCTCGCTCATGCTTCTACATCCTCCGCAGCGGACGTTGCAATCTGCCCAAACTGCGCCGTTTCCTTCTCCCACTGAGCGTATTCGTCACACAGCAGCGCGGCATACGCCCCGCCCAAATCGTGCAGCCCCTTGGCAATCAGCCCACCGAACGCCAATGCGCCCGCAGGCTGCAAATGCGTGTTGTCGTGCTGCCCCAGCGGGAAATGCGGGTAAATCCCGGCAGGCAGGTTCATGTAGTACGCCGTCTGCGCCGCTTCGCCCTGTTCATCCACCAGCTTTTCGGACATGGCGGTCAGGTCAATCAGCGCCACATGCAGCTTCTCCGCCGTGCGGCGCATACTTTCCGCCCAGCGGTCGTGGTGGAACTGCGCGCCGGGGGCGTTGCGGTCGTAGCGCGTCAGCGGCGTGATGAACACGGGCGTTGCGCCCTTATTCCGCGCAACGTTGACGAACCGCTCCAAGTTCGCCGGAAAATCCGTCTCCGGATCAGTGTAGCGCGCCGGGTCAGATGCTTTCTCGTCGTTATGCCCGAACTGCACGAAGAGGAAATCCCCCGCGTGAATGCGGTCGTAGATAGTCGCCAAGCGCCCTTCGTCAATGAACTGCTTCGTCGAGCGCCCGTTCTCGGCGTAATTCTCAATCTGCACCTGATAGCGCTTGACATAGCGATCGAATACCTGCCCGATGCCCGTCTGCGGGTACGTCGCGATGGAATTCTGCTTGACGGTCGAGTCACCCGCCCAGAAAATTGTGGTCATATCATTCACCCTTTTCAGCAAAAATGGCCGCAGCAGGACAAAACTGCCCCGTGCGGCTAAGAAGTCGTGTGTTATACTATTTCCAAATGAAAATGCGCCAAGATGCTCTGCGAATTTTTCGCTCTGGCTAACGGGAGTGAAATGCAGCGTAGCAGCGCTACGCTAAATGGAACGACCGGACGCCAGAACGGAAAAGGCGCAAGCAGATGGCGCAGGTGAATTGGAAAATAGTATTACTCCTTCACGGCGCCAATGTTGATGCCCTTGACGAAGTATTTCTGGAGGAAGGGGTAGAGAATCATGAACGGCAGAATCGCCACGATAACCGCCGCGTTGGTGACGGTGTTCTCCGCCGCGCCGCCGTTGGCAGCAGGCAGGTCAGACCCCATGATGATGGAACGCAGCTTCATCTGGAAGTTGTACAGGCTCTGGTCGGTGGTGATGTAGAGCTTGTAGTTGGTGTAATCGTTCCAGTAGGAGACGGCGAACATCAGACCGATGGACGCCAGCGCCGCCTTGGACAGCGGCAGGACGATTTTGTAGAAAATCTGAATCGGCGAGCAGCCGTCCAGCGTCGCGGACTCGAACAGGGACGTCGGGATGCCCTCGAAGAAGTTGCGCATCAGCACCAAATTATAGACGTTGATGGCGGGCATCAGGATGACGACCCACAGTGTGTTCGTCAGGTGCAGGCTCTTCATGACGAGGTAAGTCGGAATCATACCGCCTTGGAAAATCATCGTGAAGAGCATGATGCCGGCGAAGAAGTTGCGGCCGGGCATGTCCCACTGAATCAGCACATACGCGCCGACGGTGGAGAGGAACAGACCAAGGAACGTACCCGCGACGGTCGTGACGACGGAAATCATCAGCGGGCGCAGCAGCGTCGGGTTCGAGAATACGGACTGATAGCCCGCAAGGCCGAAGTTTTCCGGCCAGAGCTTCATGCCGTAGCCGGTGGTCAGGTCAAGCGAGTCAACCAGCACCTTCCACAGCGGAACGAGGATAAACAGGCAGAAAAGAAGGAAGAAGAGGCCGTTGACAAACGGGAAAACAGAAAAGGTTTTCTTCCCCTTCTTGACAGTGGGAAGTTTTACTTCCTTTGCGGTTGCTTGCATGATGGCGTTCCTCCTTCCTTACACAATGCCGCGGCCGCGGATTTTCTTGCTGACCTGGTTGCAAATCAGCACCAGCGCCATGCCCACAAGAGAACGGAACAGACCGATTGCGGTGGTATAACCGAAGTTGACGTTGCCGCCGCTGTTGAAGGTCTGGTAATAAACGTAAGTTTGAAGCACCTGCGAGGTCTTGTAGACGGCGGCATTCTGCAGCACGAACACACTCTCGAAGAGGTTCATGATTTTCGCCAGATTCAAGACCAGCACCGTCACAATGGTGTTTGCCAGCGCGGGAAGGGTGATGTAGCGCATCTTCTTCCAGCGGCCGGCGCCGTCAATCGAGGCGGCTTCGTAGATGCCGGGATCAATGCCGGTCAGGGTCGCCATGAAAATAATCGTTCCCCAGCCGGTGTCATGCCAAATGTTGATGATGTAGTAGCTGAAACGCCACCAGTCATTGTCACCCAAGAAGTAGATTTCCTTTTCAATCAGCCCCATTTGGATGAGCACCTGATTGACAAGACCTGCGGACGTGGGCGCGAACAGCATCCCGAAGACGCCGGCGGTAACGACCCACGACATGAAGTGCGGCAGGTAGATGATGGTCTGCGAGAGCTTCTTCATCTTCGTGGAGACCATTTCGTTGAGCAGCAGCGAAATGATGACCGCCATGAAGGTGTTCAGAAGCAGCTTAATAATGGAGATTTCCAACGTGTTGGTGAAGGACGACCAGAACTGTGGACGGCTGAACAGCTTCTGGAAGTTTGCCAGCCCGGTGAACTCAAGCGGGTTCGCGATTTTGCTGGGTTGATACCGGAAGAAGGCAAGCGAAATGCCAAACATCGGCAGGTAATGGAAAACGATGAGTGCCACAAAAACCGGTAGGAACATCACATAGAACCATTTGTAGTTCCACAGCCGCGTTTTCAGCGGTGCCTTGCGATGCTTTATCTGCGCTGGCGCTTGCATCAGGTAGTCCCCCTCCATGAAAAAAATGTGCTGATTGGCTTAGAGTGTGTTTCTAAATTCGCCCGGCAGCATTTTCGGCATCTTTTCTTGCACTTCTGCGTCTTCAAACCTCGATTTACCGCCAGTAAACCTTCGGTTTTCATCCTTGAATTGCAAGAAAATCTGCTCGAAACTGCACCGGTCGCATTTTAGAAACACACTCTATCCCGTCTCGGGGACGGTCAGCGGATGCCAACCGTCCCCGGCGGAATGGGTTGTGATTACTTGTTCAGCAGCGCGTTCAGGCTATCAACGATTTCCTGAGACTGCGCAGCGTAACCTTCGGATTCAAACTGCTCCATCGCCTGCTCATAGGTCAGCTTGCCCATGATGACGTTGGCAATCAGTTCGTTCTTCTTCTGGGTCAGTTCCGCGCCGTATTCGCCCATTTCTTCGGTGGTCGGCACGATGGCGGCCAGCTTGGAGTTGGCATTGAACAGTTCGGATGCCGCACGGGCTTCTTCCTTGACGGACTTGGGATCCGGGTAGCCTTCCGCGAAGGAAGCGAGGCTCAGCATCGGGTCGATGTGGTTCTTGGTGTACAGGGTGCCAGCCTTTTCGAGGTTTTCGAGGAAGTGGAACGTGCCCTCTTCATAGGTCTTGTCCAGCACGGTTTCCGCCGCACGAGACCAGTGGGTGCCTTCCGCGCCATACGTCCACAGCATCTGCATATCGCCGCCGTCGAGCATGGTGTCGATGAAATAGGCGAACACGCCTTCCGGATTCTCGCAGGTAGAGGTGATGCACCAGACCGGCGGGATACGGTCGAAGTACGCGCCGACTTCCGCAATCGGGGGCAGCGCAATCAGTTCAGAGTCATGGCCATTCGCTTCAAGGTTGGTCTTGAGGTTGGTTGCCCAAGTGCCCGCCCAGTAGGTGAACACGCCGAACTGCTCGTCGTAGAACTTATTGCGGCAGTCCTTGGTGGAGTTGGTCAGGGTGGTGGGGTCAATCCAGCCCTTGTCGTAGCCTTCCTTCAGGCGTGCCAGCGCAGCTTCCATTTCCGGCTGGGTGAAACCATCAACATACACGCCATCCTTGAGGATGAAAGACGGATACGCATCCTGATAGAATTCCGGCAGGTAGTTGGTGTAGGGCGCTTCGTTGCCGATGAAGCCGGCAGCAGAGGTGCCGTAAGTGGTCTTGCCATCCACGCCCAGCTTAGAGAAAGCGTCGAGCATGGCAGCGTATTCTTCCCAATTGGTAGGCGCCTTGGTGATGCCAGCCTTGTCCATCCACGCCTTCTTGACGTAGGTGACGCAGCCGTTGCCGCGGGCAGGAGAGAAGCCGTAGAGGCGACCGTTAATCTTCAAGCCTTCGATAACGCTGTCGCCGGTGAAGCGGCCGGAGTTCTTCGTGTTGGAATTCTCCCACGCTTCGGTCATATCCCACAGCGCGCCGTTCGCCGCGAAGTCGGAATAATAGGTAGAAGACATGATGAGCACGTCCGGCCACTGGTCGGGGTCAGCCATCGTCTGCTGCATGACGTCGTAGTAAGCGGAGTGGTCAGGCTGGTTGATGACGAGATCGATGCCCGTCAGTTCTTCCCAGCGCGCTTCAAAAGCGTCGCGGCCATTCGCCTGATTGACCAGCGTGGTGTCAACCATGATGGTAATCTTTTCAGGCTTGGTTACTTCCTTTTCCTCTGCGGCAGCCGCCGTCATCGGAACGATCGCGCTCGTAGCCAGCAGCGCCAGAGAGGTCGCCATTGCGAGGAGCTTCTTCATCTTGGAACCCTTCCTTTCTTTTTGCATCGGCTTGCCCCGGCGTTGTCCGCCGTCGCCTTTGCGTTGATTGCATCATAGCATGAAAGCGCTTTCCGCGCAAGGCACAATTCTTTCCGTCGGGGTACATTTCTGGTGATTCAAGGGGTCAAAAATTGTACCCTTCCCCCGCAACCCCTTGAAAAATCCGAGTTTTCTGGTATAATAACAATGGAAAGTATCTTTGCGCTTTCTGCTGAAAAACTGGTTGCCTCCCGAATTTTTGAGAGACGAGGGTGAATTTCTTGACCCGAAAGAAACCGTGGCAGACCCTTCGTGCGCGCCTTGGACGCGCCTCTGGGATTGCCCTTTCCTATACGATGTTCCTGTTTGTCTGCTTGGCGCTGCTTGTCATCATCGGCTTCACCTATGACAGCCGCGTCCGCGACAGCTACTGGCAGCAGCAGCGCAGCCACCTCACGCGCGTGTCCAGCGGCATGGAAAGCCAGCTGCAATTGATGAGCGACTACTCCCTGCAATTGCGCACGGACGCAACGCTCCTGCGCCTGTCGAACATGCACGACGAGACGGATGCAAACTACGTTCTCGCCGCCTACCGCATGATGCAGAACCTGACCATCCGCCAGTACGGGCTGATCAGCCTGCCCGTCATCCGCTCGACATTGTATTTGAAGGAATCCAACCATATCCTGACGTCAAGCGAGTCTGTTCCAGCGGAGTTGTACTACCGCCGCACACGCTCTTTCCGCGCCAGCGAGTACGAAAATTGGCTTGCGGCAATGGAAAGTGCGACCGTCAAACCGACGTTTGTTGATTACGGGCAGTTTTCCGGGCGCAGCGGCGAGTTGGCGGTCTTGATGGATATCAGCGGCGCACAGCTGCCGTCGATGCCCGTCGTCGTGGCGTTTGAGCTGGACGGCAGTGCGCTCCGGGAATATCTGCTGCCTGAAAATATCGCGGATGCCGCCGTGTATGTGCTTTCTGCCGATGGTACGCCGCTTTTCAGCGTCGGCAATGCGGTTGCGCTGTCTCCCCTCACCTTCGATGCGAATCAAACGGCGTTCCAAGGCGATTACCGGATTCTTCGCCGCGTAAGCCCTTCCGGGCGGCAGTATCTGCTGCAGCTGCCGAACAGTCTGGCAAATCAGGCGACAGGGCAGTTTCTGCGCATCTATCTGCTGATTTTTCTCGCCGCGCTCGTGGTCGGCGCGCTGGTCATCATCCAGCTGATTCGCCGCGCCATGAAGCCGATTCGCCAGCTGACGACACAGCTTGGCGAGGCAGAGGATGCGAACGCGCAGCTGCAGCGCGAAATCGACGCGCAGCGCCCGGTCATCAATGCATCGTACCTGCGCAAGCTGTTGTCGGGACATGTCGCGTCGCAGGATGAGTTCCAATATATGATGGAATCGCTCGGGCTGACGGGCGACGTCCACCATTATGTGCTGTTCTGTGTCGCGAATCGGCAGGATTCTGAGGTTGCCGATCCGAAGGTGGAGTATGACACCATCACTGAAGCACTGGAACGTCACCTGTCCGGCGCGTATCCGCTATATTACTACGCAACGCTGGCGGGCGAATTTGTCGTGCTGGCAACATACGCCAACGACGACACGGATTCCTTCGCGACACTCCAGCAGCACGTGATTCAGCTGCACGACGAATTGGCGGATGCCGGGTTGTGGTTCTACGCGGGCGTGGGCAGCCGCTGCACGCAGCCGTCTCGGCTGTGGGAAAGCTACGAGCAGGCGCGCGCCGCCTCCCGTTACACCGCCAAGCACCATATCTTCCTCCCCTACGACTTCATCCGCAAAGACACGCAGAGCTGGTACTACCCCATCGAGATTTCGGCGAAGCTGCTGCACTTTATCACCACCGGCAACAAGGATCAGACGACGGACATGTTCGCGCTCATCCACCGCGAGAACGTCGAGGAGCGCAGCCTGCCCCTGCCGCTGCTGAACATGCTGCTTTCTGACCTGAAGAACACGCTGTTCAAGGCGCGCTTTCAGGTGCTTCCGCCGCAGTCGGAGGAGATGGCGGCGAAATTGAAGAAGCTGGATGAGCGCCTGTACAGCCCCTCCCCAACGTTCGCGCAATTGGAGGATGACGCGCTGTGCCTGTGCGAGTTCTTCGTCAAGGTGTCGTCGCCATCCACGCCGATTCCCGATGTTGAGCGCTATTTGCAGGAGAATTACACCGACCCCAGCCTGTGCCTGAGCAAAGTCGGCGACCGCTTCAACATCAGTGACACCTACTTGAGCCATATGTTCAAGGAGAAAACCGGGCAGAATTTCAGCGTCTATCTGGAGCGCCTGCGCATGAACGAGGCGGCGCGGCGCCTGACCAGCGGCGACTGCAACCTGACCGTCCTCTATGCCGACCTCGGCTACACCAACCCGACCAGCTTCCGCCGCGCGTTCAAGAAGTATTACGGCATGACGCCGAGCGAAATGCGCGATCAGCCACGGAGGCAGGAAGAAAAATCAGAATAGCAAAAAGGAGCATCTTTCGCGGATGCTCCCTTTTCTTATAGAATCTTTTCCATCCCGATTTTCTGTACGCGCAGCCCGATTTTCTCGTAGAACTTGCGCGCGTTTACGTTGTCCGCCCACACGTTCAGCGTCACGTTGTAATACCCCTGCTGACGCGCAAAGTCCAGCACATATTCGTACAGGCACGTGCCGATATGCCCGCCGCGCGCCCGCTCATCCACGCACAGGTCGTCGATGTAGAGCGTTTTGATGTCCGTCATGTTGTTGTCGTTCACGAACTGCTTGTGGATGCAGAACGCGTAGCCCACAACCGCGCCGCCGCGCTCCGCAACGAACACGGGCGTTTTGTCGTCCGCCAGAATCGCCTTCAATTGCGCGTCGGTATACTTCTTCGCGCCCGCCTTGAACAAATCCGGACGCGCCTCGTGATGCACCTGATGCACCTGAAACAGCAGCCTGTCCAGCGCCGGAATATCGGCATCCACCGCCCGGCGAATCATCAATTCTTCCACATTATTCTTCCCTTGCAATTATTGATTCCTCAAACGGATATCGGATTTGCCACGCGGTCCGCAGCGCATCCATCTGCCGCATGATTTCCAGCGTCTCCGCGTGCGGCATTTCGGCAGGTTCGAGCCGTCCGGCGGCAATATCACGCAGACACGCCTCCACTTCATACTCGTAGCCCGTAATCTGCGCCGGCACAGGGCGAACCTCCCGCGGTGTTTCCCGCTGATTCTTGTCATACAGCGCGATTTCGTGCGGATTGTTGACGTTATCGACCGTCAGGAAACCCTTCGTGCCATAGACGATGCCGCGCCGGTCAGAATTGAAGGCGACGGATGCCATCAACTGCGCCATTTTGCCATCGCGGTAGAAATAAGTGATGTTCTCCGTACGGTCAACGCCCGTACCGAGCTTCTGCACGCTGCTTTCAACGCGCACAATGTCGTTGCCGAACACCATCGACGCGAAATTCAGTGGATACACGCCCACGTCCAGCAGTGCGCCGCCCGCCAATTCCGGCTGGCTAATACGCTCCTTGTGCTCCACATCATACGCCAGATTGGCGGACAAGAACCGCGGCTCACCGATTTCGCCGGACGCGATGATGTCCGCAATCATCCCCCGCGCGGGCATATAGCGCGTCCAGATGGCTTCCGCGACGTACACACCCGCCGCTTTCGCTTCCCGCAGAACGTCTTCCGCCTGCTTCGCGTTTGCCGTAAACGATTTTTCGCACAGCACCGGCTTTCCCGCCGCAACGCACTGGCGAATCTGCTCCGCGTGATGACTGTGTGGCGTGGCGATATAAACCAACTCCACCAAGGGGGCGTTTAGCATCGCCGCATAGCTGCCGTACGCGCGTGGGATGCCATACGCCTTGGCGAACGCATCCGCCTTCTCCTGCGACCTCGATGCGACCGCGTACAGCGTGACGGGACGTCCCTGCGCCGCCATCCCGCAAATTGTGCGCGCCATCGACCCGGCGATATTACCCGCACCCAGAATCCCGATGTTCATGTTGTTTCCTCCTTCTTAGATCCCACGCCAAGGCGGCGGATGAGCGGCCGCCACATGGCGGCGAACACATCGCACAGCTTGCCGCCCAGCAGCAGATTGATGAACGTGCCGACGCCGATGTCACCGCCCGTCAGCCAGGTGGTCAGCAGCATGAAGCCGCAGTACACATACATCGCCGTACCGTAGCTCTTACGGATGAGCTTTGCCACGGTCAGGATGAGCATGTCCATGGGCTGCACACCGGCGTCGAGCTGTACATACCAGCCGAGCGCGATGCAGGAAATCACAACACCGAGGGTGCAAAGGGCGATGCGTGCCCACATCGGCGGCATGGTCGGAAAAATCTTCCCCAGCAGGTCAAGGTACAGGTTCAGCAGCGGCCCGAGGCCGAAGCCGATGACAAGGGAGCCGAGGCCCACAAGGGAGCGATTCGCGAAGATAAAAATCGCGAGAACGGTGCAGTTAAAGATCAGTGTGACCGTTCCGGTCTGCAGGCCAAGCATGCGGCCCAGCCCCTGCTGGAACGAGGTGTTCGTATCGGAGCCGACGCCCGAGAACACGCACATGGCGATACCGAGTGCCAGGACGATCCAGGCCGGGAGCAGCAGGAGCAGCTGCCGCAGCAGGCGCTTGCCGTTCTCAC
>ERZ772879.166-NODE-166-length-53153-cov-5.558270_pt1 | contig 53153 bp, 50 predicted proteins | sample MGYA00580582_ERZ772879 | MGnify/ENA primary metagenome ERZ772879 (study PRJEB29015, sample SAMEA2737682) | human gut metagenome | biome: human gut; feature: human-associated habitat; material: faeces | place: China | collected 2012 ... | reverse complement strand
GAGCTGGTGCGGAAGGTGTGCTACATTCCCGGTCAGACCCTGAAGAAAAAAGAGAATATGGCCAAGAACTTCGACAAGTTCCATTATACCGTAGACAGCATGTGTCTGATAGACGACCTTCGTCCCGACATGATGGGAAGCGAGTTCTACAACATTACGGACAACATTACGGTAAAGACCCTGTATCACGACGAAATGACGTTGCCACGCGAAGCTACCCCGAAGATATTCATTACCATGAACAAGATGCCGTTCGACATGACCGAAGGAAGTACCTCACGCCGTATCTTCCTGGCCATGCAGAGCGATTACTATCACGACGAGGACTACGCCGGCCAGTTCAAGAAACGCACACCGCAGACCAAGTTCGGGAAAGACATCTTTCTGGAAGCCACCGAAGAGGAACGCGACGAAGCGGTGTACATGATGCTGCAAAGCTGCCAGTTCTACCTCGGCCTGCAGGAAAGCCTGATACCGCCCATGTCGCAGGACGGCCAGATGCGAATCCTATATTCCGCCATTAAGGACCAGGTATTCATCGACTGGGCCAACCATTTCTTTGCGAACCAGTGGCACTGGTGCCGTCCGGTATCCATCAGTGAAATGGCCATCAGCTACCTGGAACACCGGGGCGACGCGGTGACGATGCAGAGCGTGAAATCCGTGAAAAACGAAATGATAGACAAGCTTCAGGCATACTGCTTCAACATGCAGTACACCATGAATCCTTCTATTGTCTACCGCTCGGACAAAGGCTCCAAATACCCCCGTCACTATGCCTGGGAGCAGGAGTTTATGAACGACACGATCCGCCGCACGGAGCGAGTCCGGAAATTTACCCGCGTGTGCTTCTTCTACAAGCTGGGAGAGGAACCAAAAGACTCCAAAGAGATACTTTCCTGCCCGGAAACCGACGAAGAATGGCTGGAAAAGCAGCGCTTGGAAATGGATGATTAATAACCTTAAAAAGAAAAGAATATGGCAAGAATTTTAAAACATGAAATCCCGGCAGCGTCAGAGTTTACGCTTCCGCTTCACGAGGGAAGCAATCTGCTGAAACTCGCGGTGGTAAACGAGAAAGCATATATCTGGGCGATGGAGGATGAATCAAAGCCACAACGGGGAGTAAAGTTCCGTATGGTAATGACCGGCGAAGAGGTAAACCTTGATCCTTGCATGATGTATATAGGGACTTTTATACTTTTCAACGGCTCGTTTGTAGGACATTTGTTTGTGGACACTTCTGTTCCGATGACGATGGATGTAGGACTTTAAAATAGTGAGAGATATGGAAAGTATAATGATTTTGTTAAAAATAATTTCATGGATAGCACTGATATTCTGTGTATATATTCTTTACAGGAACAGGAAAGTGCATAAATTCAGATGTTTGTTGGCTGAAGTTGCTGAATGTTATAACGATCGTCACGAGAAAAGAGGAGACCCTAATTATACGGATGCAATAAAGTGGTTTTATGATAAATATACCTATCGGGATATGCTATATAGTATAAAACCGCTGAACATTCAAAGCTGGTACACAAAAGAAGAATTGGAAAAGATTTTTAATTAATGAGTTATGGAAAATAAATTTATGAAAGTACCGTTCGATCTGGAAATGGCGAAGAAGATCACTTCAGGAGAAATGGAAGGAAAGATTGTAACGAGAAAAGGCTATCCATCCAAAATTCTTATGTTCGATATGGCTAATATAGACTATCCTATATGTGCAATAGTGCTTATTCCGGGTGTATCGGAAGATTGCTATCATTTTGCTGCAAACGGAGCACAATATAAAAAGTTCAATCCGGAAAGCGATTTTGACCTTATGCTTGAGATACCGGAAATAAACACCTTTACTCCTGGCATGCCGGTTTTAGGTTTCGATGGCCGGGGAGAATGGCGATACGACATTTTCAGTCACATACGTTCAATCACTCGTGGAACAACTTATTATGTGTGTTCAGGACGCAGTTACAAGAAAATCGTTCCTTTTAATGGGAATGAACATTTAGTGGGTACAAAGGATATTTAATTAAATTGATAATTATGGAAAACAATCAGAATGAAAAAGTGAGTATCACTTTCGAAGTGGAAAAGAATTTTATCAAAGCCGTGATGCTTGTTTCAGGAATCAGTATGAAGGACGCTGAAGAAGTTATGAACGAGCTTAACAATGTGGTTATCAATGAAGACACACTTCAAGATTTAGAAACACTGGATAATGATATCCAGCAGATAAAAACAGGAATTTCAATGATTGCCATCGGTATGGCGTTCAAGAAAATTACATCTAAAGAAAAGAAAACTAAAACAAACAGACTTTTTGAAAAGCTTCAGGCATTGGACGAGGAGCGAAAAAGGTTAGGGAAGGAGGAATACCAATAATGGAAGTACCTGTAATCATGGAAGAATCCTATTGGGCAAACAGCCAGCTTTCTATTGCCCGATATTATGGTGGAGTTGTATTCAGGAAGAAAGAATACTCCATCGTAAACAAGGATGGAATAACCCTGTATGAATTGAGTGATCCGAGCAGTCCGTATTACGTAAAGGATGGGAAAGCAATACCTCCCGGAGAACCTGCCGACCTGGTACAGACTGACTGGATTCCTGTTTACAAAGCATTAGGAAGGAAGAAAACCTTTGAGCTGGTACAATCTGGAAAGACGTTGGGTGAAGCTTTGAAGATAGTAAAGGAGATGAAGAAATTGAAGAAGAATGGAAAAGCAAGATAAACCAATACTTGATGTATGTTGTGGGAGCAGGATGTTCTGGTACGATAAAGAGAATCCGCTCGCTTTATTTACAGACATACGAAATTTTGAAGATACACTTTGTGATGGTAGGAAAATTTCTGTGAAGCCCGATAAGATTGAGGATTGCACAAACCTTTCCTTTGATGATAATACCTTTAAATTGGTCGTATTTGACCCGCCTCATTTGGTAAGAGCCGGTGAAAACAGTTGGTTGGCCAAAAAGTACGGGAAATTGCCAAAAGACTGGAAAAGTTTCATTAATGGCTCCATACATGAATGTATGCGAGTGCTGGATGATTACGGTGTGCTTATCTTCAAGTGGAATCAGGACCAGATAAAAGTAAAGGAAGTAATCAATGCTATTACGGATTACAAACCTTTATTTGGGCATACTACGAAGAATAACGGTACAACTATATGGATGTGTTTTATGAAAATGCCGAAAAACTAATAATTATAATTGAAAGATATAAGCCATGAGAGTGATAAGAGAAGGTGAAATAAAAGAATGGGAAGTCGAGTGTCCTAAATGTAAGTCTCTACTTAGATACGGACATGAAGATATTAGAACTAACTTCTTTTCAGGTCATGAAAATGTGAAATGCCCAATTTGCGGAGAGATTATCGGTCATGAACTTGCAAAAGAAGTAGAACAGGATAAGTAGATAAACCTATACTAATTTAATAAGCTTATGGATATTGCAGATTTATTGAAAGATAAAAAAGAAGGTAAACCTGACCAAAGCGGTTGGCACTTAATTGTATTGGCGAAAAATGAGAAAGGCTATCATAATCTGATTAAGCTGGTATCCAGAGCTTGGACCAAAGGTTACTATATGCGTCCGCGTACTGACCGTAATGAGTTGGAGAAGTATCACGAAGGTTTGATCGTATGTTCGGCTTGTATTGGTGGTGAAGTGCCTAAGAAGATTATCAATGACCAGCTGGAAGATGCGGAAGAAGCCATACGCTGGTATAAAAATCTTTTCGGTGAAGATTATTATCTGGAATTACAACGGCATCGGGCTACTATACCGCGTGCCAACCATGAAGCTTATCCGTTGCAGCAGAAGGCGAATGCCAAATTAATAGAGTTTGCAAAAAAATATAATATTAGTCCAATGTTGGCAAGAATTATAAGAAATAAGGATATAATAGAAGACAAAGATATTAAAGAGTATTTATATGGCGATATAAATGAACTCAATTCTCCATGGCTACTAAAAGATATGGAAAAGGCTGTTGAAATAATAAAAATTAAGATAAGCCAGCAAAATAAAATAAGAATAATATGCGATTATGACATTGATGGTATTTGCTCAGGATATATTTTGCTTGATTCATTAGAAAAACTGGGGGCAAATGTCGATATTGTTGTACCACATAGAATTGAAGACGGATATGGAATTAACAAAGATTTAATAAAAAAAGCGTATGATGATGGAGCAGATACAATTTTAACTTGTGATAATGGAATTGCAGCATATGAGCAGGTTGAATATGCAAAATCACTTGGAATGACCATAGTGATAACAGACCATCATGAAGTACCGTTTGAAGAGAAAGACGGCACTAAGGAATATATTGTTCCAAATGCAGACGCAGTTGTTAATCCAAAACAGGCAGATTGTGAATATCCATTTAAAGAAATTTGTGGAGCGACAGTGGCTTATAAGCTGATTACAGCAATTGTAAATTCAATGGGCAGGGAAATGAGTTCAACAAATTATTTGCTTGAATATGTTGCAATAGCAACTATTGGAGATGTGGTTGAATTACAGAATGAAAATAGAATAATTGTAAAATATGGTCTGGATTTACTTAGAAAATCAAAAAATATAGGATTAAATGCGCTTATAGATGCTTGTAAATTAAATAAAAATATAATTGATTCGTACCATATAGGATTTGTAATCGGACCGTGTTTAAATGCAAGTGGACGACTTGATACAGCACGAAAGGCAGTTGCTTTGTTAAGAGAAAAAAATCAGGATAAAGCAAAAGACATAGCCACAGAATTGGTTGAATTAAATGACGAAAGAAAAAAATTAACTGAAGAGGGAACAAAGAAAGCTATAGAACAGGCTGAAAATTATAAAGAAGATAAAGTACTTGTTATTTATTTGAAAGACTGTCATGAAAGTATAGCAGGAATAATAGCAGGAAGAATTAGGGAAAAATATAATAAGCCATGTTTCGTGCTTACTAAAACGGCGACTGAGGTTAAAGGCTCAGGTCGTTCGATAGAAGAATATGATATGTATAAGGAACTAAGTAGGATAAAGGAATTGTTTACGAAATTTGGTGGTCATAAATTGGCTGCCGGACTTTCTTTACCACTGGAAAATGTTGATATATTAAGAGAAAAGTTAAATCAACTTACAACTCTTACGGATGACGATTTGTGTTCAAAAGTATGGATTGATATGCAACTACCAATTCCTTATATAACTAAAGAATTTGTAAACGAATTAGAAAAGTTAAAGCCTTTTGGAAAAGGAAACGAAAAGCCGTGTTTTGCTGAAAAAAATCTTAAAGTGAAAAATTTGAAAATCTTAGGCAAAGAAGGGAATGTTATAAAACTAAGTTTAAGGGATGAAAATAATTATGAAATCCCGGGAATAATATTCTCAAGAACAAGTGAATTTATGGAATTTGTAACAAATAAATTTGGAAATGAAGAGGTTAAAAAGGCTTTGCGTGGAATGGATAATAATATAACAATAATGGCTGTATTTTATCCAAACATAAATGAATACAATGGAAATACACAATTACAACTTGTTATAAACAGATTTAGTTAAAAATATAAGTTTTTAATTGTTATAATTGAGAAAAATATCAAAATAAGGCATAATATAGGGAATGAGAGTATTGAAAAAAATAAAAAATAGAAATAAAATTAGTTATCATAATATTGGAGGATAAATATGCGTAAAGTAGAAGATTACATAAGAAGTATACCGGATTTTCCTGAACCGGGAATTATTTTTAGAGATATTACAACAGTAATGCAGGATCCTGATGGATTTAAGCTTGCAATAGATTCAATGGAAGATACAATTAAGGATTTAGATTTTGATGTGATTGCGGGATTAGAGTCAAGAGGATTTATGTTTGGAACACCTATAGCATATAATATGGGAAAACCATTTGTGCCAATTAGAAAAAAGGGAAAACTTCCATGTGAAACAATTAGTGAAGAGTATAGTCTTGAATATGGAACAGCTGAAATAGAAATTCATACTGACGCAATTAAAAAAGGACAGAAAGTCGTTATTGTTGATGATCTTATTGCAACAGGAGGAACTGTAGAAGCTGCAATAAAGTTAATTGAAAGATTAGGTGGAGAAGTTGTAGCGTGTGTATTCCTTACAGAATTAGTGGATCTTAAAGGTAGAGACGTGTTAGAAGGATATAGAGTAGAATCTATAGTTAAATTTGATGGAAAATAAATAGATATTTACGAAAGATGATCAAGTTGTCACACAATTATGATTATTACATCCTTTGCTATAGTAAAATTTGTATGAAGAGAGGGAAAATATATGAGCGACGACATAAAGATGAATGAATTAAAAATTGAAAATCATGGTGTGATTCCCAAAGAAGAAGAACATACAACGCCTGAGGAACTTTACGAAAGACTAGTTGAAAAAATAAAAAAATATCATCCTTCAGCAGGTGATTTGAAAATAATTGAAAAAGCATATAATATGGCAAGAGAAGCTCATAAAGAGCAGAAAAGAAAATCAGGTGAACCTTATATTATTCACCCTCTTTGTACTGCAATTATATTAGCAGATTTAGAGCTTGATAAAGAATCAATAGTTGCAGGTTTGTTACACGATGTTATGGAAGATACAAGTGTTACAAAAGAGCAGATTACTAAGGAATTTAGTGAAGAAGTAGCAGATCTTGTTGATGGTGTTACAAAGATTACAAAATTAGACTATGATGTTGATAAGGTTGAAGAACAGGCAGAAAATTTACGTAAGATGTTTCTTGCTATGGCAAAAGATATCAGGGTAATTTTGATAAAATTAGCAGACAGACTTCATAATATGAGAACATTACAGTATATGAAGCCTGAAAAACAAAAAGAAAAATCAAGAGAAACTATGGATATTTATTCTCCAATAGCGGATAGACTTGGTATTTCTAAAATTAAAATTGAACTTGATGACCTGGCTTTAAGATATTTGGAACCGGAAAAATATCGTGAGATAGTTGATGGCGTACATGAAAGACTTGAGCATAGAGAAGATTTTATGAATGATTTGATTGCCCAGGTTAAAACATATATTGAAAAAGCAGGAATTAAGGCAACAATCGGTGGAAGAGTAAAGCATTATTTTAGTATTTATAAAAAGATGGTAAACCAGCAAAAAACACTTGATCAGATTTACGATGTATTTGCGGTACGAATTATTGTTGACACAGTAATGGAATGTTATGGTGCATTAGGTGTAATTCATGAAAAGTATACTCCTGTACCGGGAAGATTTAAGGATTATATTGCCATGCCAAAGCCGAATATGTATCAGTCATTACATACAACGCTTATCGGACCAAATGGACAGCCTTTTGAAATACAGATTCGTACTTATGACATGCATAGAACTGCTGAATATGGTATCGCAGCACACTGGAAATATAAAGAAAATATTACAGGTGAATATAATGAAGAACAGAAAATCAGCTGGTTAAGACAGATCCTTGAATGGCAGAGAGATTTGTCTGATAACAGAGAATTCTTAAGCCTTTTAAAAGATGATTTAAATATGTTTTCTGACAGCGTTTACTGTTTTACACCTAACGGCGATGTTAAAAATCTTCCGGCAGGCTCAACACCTATAGACTTTGCTTACAGCATTCATAGTGCAGTAGGTAATAAGATGGTAGGTGCAAGAGCAAATGGAAAAATGGTAAACATTGATTATAAGATTCAAAATGGTGACCGTGTAGAAATTGTTACATCTAATAACTCAACAGGCCCAAGTATGGATTGGTTGAAAATTGTAAAAAGTACACAGGCTAAGAACAAAATTAATCAATGGTTTAAGCAACAGAATAAAGAAGAAAATATTATTAAAGGTAAAGATTTAATAGATAAATACTGTAAAGCAAAAGCAATTGTTTTATCAGATATTATGAAACCTGAATTTACTGATAAGGTTCGTTTGAAATACGGATTTAAGGACTGGGATTCAGTAGTTGCATCTGTAGGTCATGGTGGATTAAAAGAAGGACAGATTGTAAATAAACTTCTTGATGAATATAACAAAGTTCATAAGACGATTGTAAGCGATAAAGATGTATTAGATTCAGTTGATGACAATAAGAACAATGGAATCAGAAAAACTACTTCAAAGAGTGGAGTTATTGTTGAAGGAATGAATGATGTGGCTGCAAGATTTTCTAAATGTTGTAGTCCGGTTCCGGGTGACGAAATTGTTGGATTTGTTACGAGAGGTCGAGGATTATCGATACATAGAACAGATTGTACGAACATCATTAATTTGCCTGATATAGAAAGAGGCAGATTGATTGAAGCAAGCTGGGCTGAAGATGAAACAAAACAGACAGGAAAATATAATTCTGAAATTACTATTTATGCTAATAACAGAATTGGTATTTTAGCAGATTTATCAAAAGTATTTACTGAAAGAAAAATTGATGTTTTAAGCATAAACAGTAGAACAAGCAAGTCAGGAGTTGCTACAATATCAATGACTTTCCAGATTCAGGGAACAGATGAATTAAGAGAACTTATTGCAAAAATAAGAACAATTGACAGCATCATTGATATTGAAAGAACTACAGGCTGATGTAATAAAAATGGGAGAAGTTAAATGGCAGAGTTAGAAATAAAATGTTTGACAGTTAGCAGTTGCTATACAAATTGTTATGTATGCTGCAACAAGGATACAAAAGAAGGATTCATTGTGGACCCGGGTGATGATTTTGTTAAAATAACAAATTATATTAATTCAATGGATATGAAAGTGGTTGCAATCATCCTTACACATGGTCATTTTGACCATATCGGAGCAGTAGACAAGCTTAAAGAAAGATATGATTTAACAGTATATGCTTCTGAGGCAGAAAAGGACACAATAACAGATACTACAAAAAATCTTACAAGTTATTTCGGAGAACCATTTACAGTTACTCCAGATGTTTATTTAAAAGATGGACAGAAAATTGAAATAGCAGGAATTTTGATGAATATGATATTAACACCCGGTCATACAGAGGGAAGCTGCTGTTATTATTTGCCAAATCATGGCTTGTTATTTAGCGGAGATACATTATTTCAGGCAAGCCGTGGAAGAACGGATTTCCCGGGTGGAAGTGATAGCCAGATTATTAATTCCATTAAAACAAAATTATTAGTACTTCCTGACGAAACTGTTGTTTTACCGGGACATATGGATAGTACAAAAATTGAATTTGAAAAAGGATTTTACAGATGATAGATATACAGATTATGCCTGAACAGTTTGCATATGATGTGCAGTCATTAGTTAAAGCCTTTTATTCAGAACATGATTTTAAAGTAAACCAGGTTGTAGATAATTCTTATAGGATTGTTAAGGTTTATTTTGAAAATGAAATAAGATTTGAACTATATGATAATGATAAAAAGCTTTTTGAAGGATATGAAAAATGCGACTTTTCAAATAGAAAAGAGACAAAGAATATTCTTAAAAAGCTTTTATATCGTGGAATGCAAATTGATACAGGAAAAGAATTGCCGTGGGGAGATTTGACGGGAATCAGACCTGCAAAAATACCGGCGCTTCTTTATGAAGAAGGAAAAAAAGAAGAAGAAATCAGAAGATATATGAAAGAAACGTATATGATTTCTGATGAAAAATTAGATTTGGCAATGTATATTGCAAAAAGAGAACATGAAATTTTAAAGGATATAAATTATAAACAGGGTTATAGCCTTTATATTGGTATTCCATTTTGCCCAACAAGATGTCTTTATTGCTCGTTTACATCATATCCTGTTTCATTTTACAAAGATAAAACAGATACATATGTTGATGCATTGATAAAAGAAATAGAATATGTAGGAAGCAGATTAAAAGACAGGGAACTTAATAGTGTTTATATTGGTGGGGGAACACCCACAACACTAGAGCCTTATCAGCTTGATAAATTAATTACAGCATTAAAAGATAATTTTGATTTTTCAACTGTTAAGGAGTTTACGGTTGAAGCGGGACGACCTGATAGTATTACATCAGATAAACTAGATACGTTAAAAAAACATAATGTATCAAGAATATCAATTAACCCACAAACAATGAATCAGGAAACTTTAGATATAATTGGAAGAAGACATACTGTAGAGCAGGTTATTAAAGCCTTTAATCTTGCAAGAAAAAAAGGCTTTGACAATATAAATATGGACTTTATAATAGGACTTCCTAATGAGACGGTAGATATGGTTAGACATTCAATGGAGGAGACGAAAAAACTTAATCCGGAAAGTCTTACAGTACATTCATTAGCAGTAAAAAGAGCAGCCAGACTTAATACTGAAAAAGAAAAATATCAGGATTATACTTATGAAAATAATTCTAAATTAATGAATATTACAATGGATTACTCAAAAGAAATGAATATGAAACCGTATTATTTATATAGACAAAAGAATATGGCTGGAAATCAGGAAAATGTCGGATATTCAGTTTATGGCAAAGAATGCCTGTATAATATTTTGATGATGGGAGACAGACAGGATGTTTTTGCACTTGGAGCGGGCGGCACAACGAAAATTATGTCAGAAGACAGATTAAGTGCAAAAAGAATAGATAATGTAAAGAATGTAGACCAATATATTGATAGAATTGATGAAATGATTGCTAGAAAAAAAGAATACTTTGACAAATTATAAATAAAAGGTTGAGTATTTCACAAAAAGAGTGTAAAATTTTATAGTTAAATCAGTGTTAAATAGAGGAGAAATAAGATGGCCTTAAGTAAAAAACCGGTTACCGGAATGAAAGAAATTCTTCCGGAGGAAATGAAGATAAGAAACTACGTAATGGACGTAATTAAAGAAACATATAGTGCTTTTGGATTTACTCAGATAGAAACACCTTGTGTTGAAAATATTGCTAACTTAAGTAACAAGCAGGGTGGAGAAAATGAAAAGTTAATTTTTAAGATTTTAAAAAGAGGAGAAAAATTAAATCTTGAAACAGCACAGACAGAAATGGATGTTGTAGATAATGGTTTAAGATATGATTTGACAGTACCTCTTGTTAGATTTTATTCAAATAATGCAAATAATCTTCCTTCACCATTTAAGGCACTCCAGATGGGCAATGTATGGAGAGCTGACAGACCACAGAGAGGAAGATATCGTCAGTTTATGCAGTGCGATATTGATATATTAGGTGAACCAAGTAATCTTGCAGAAATCGAACTTATTCTTGCAACAACAACAACACTTGGTAAACTTGGATTTAAGAATTTCCAGATTCGTATTAACGAAAGAAGAATCTTAAAGGCAATGGCTGCATATAGTGGATTCCCGGAAGAAAGTTATGATAGTGTATTTATCATTCTTGATAAGATGGATAAGATTGGACTTGAAGGTGTAAAAGAAGAACTTATTAAGTATGATTTTGATGAAGAATCAGTAGAAAAATACACAAATTTATTCAAAGAAATTGAAAACAAAGAAAATCCGGTTACTTATTTAGCAGAAAAATTAGACGGATTTATGGATGATGACGTAAAGCAGTGGATGGAAGAAATTATTGATAGTGTAAGAGCTACTAAAGCTTCAGAATTTGAAATAGTATTTGATCCAACATTGGTTAGAGGAATGTCATATTATACAGGAACAATATTTGAAATTGCAATCCCTGAATTTGGCGGAAGCTGCGGTGGCGGTGGACGTTACGATAAGATGGTTGGTAATTTTACAGGAAGAGATGTTCCTGCGTGTGGATTTTCTATTGGATTTGAAAGAATCGTTTTATTGTTAATGGAACAGGGATTTAAAGTTCCAACAGAGAATAAGAAGGTAGCTTATTTAATAGAAAAAGGTGTTAATGGTGAAAGATTATGTGAAGTAATCGCTAAAGCACAGGAAGAAAGAAAAACAGGAAATCAGGTTCTTGTTGCAAGAATGAATAAGAACAAAAAATTCCAGAAGAGTCAGTTAGAAGAACAGGGATATAATGAATTCAAAGAATTTTATAAAAATCCTTTAGCATAAAGAAAAATAGGAGGAGAGTCATGGCAGAATCAATGCAGGGACTTCATAGAAGTCACAGATGTACAGAAGTATCAAACAAAAATATTGGTGAAACAGTTACAGTTATGGGCTGGGTTCAGAAGAAAAGAAATTTAGGAAGTCTTATTTTCGTAGATTTAAGAGACCGTTCAGGTCTTCTTCAGCTTGTATTTGATGATAATGACAAAGAAGTATTTGAAAAAGCAGGAAAATTAAGAAACGAATTCGTAATTGCTGCTGTAGGAACTGTAAATAAGAGAGCAGGTTCAGTTAATGAATCTATGGAAACAGGTGATATTGAAATAAATGTTACAAGTTTAAGAATTTTATCTGAATCAGAGACACCCCCAATTCCGGTAGATGATGATGCAAATACAAAAGATGAATTAAGACTTAAATATAGATATCTTGATTTAAGAAAACCTCATTTACAGAAAAACCTTAAGTTAAGATCAGATGTAACAACATTTGTTAGAAAGTTTATGGCAAATGAAGGATTTCTTGAAATTGAAACACCTATTCTTAACAGAAGTACACCAGAAGGTGCGAGAGATTACTTAGTGCCTAGCCGTGTTCATCCGGGAACATTTTATGCACTTCCTCAGTCACCGCAGGTATTAAAACAGCTTCTTATGTGTTCAGGATGTGATAGATATTTTCAGGTAGCAAAATGCTTTAGAGATGAAGATTTAAGAGCAGACAGGCAGCCTGAATTTACACAGCTTGATATGGAATTATCATTTGTTGATGTAGATGATATTTTAGATGTTAATGAAAGAATGCTTCAGGCATTATGGAAAGAAGTATTAGGAGTAGATGTTACATTGCCACTTCCAAGAATGACATGGCAGGAAGCAATGGACAGATACGGTTCAGATAAGCCTGATACACGTTTTGGAATGGAACTTATCAATGTTACTGACGTTGTTAAGGATTGCGGATTTGGTGTATTTTCAGGAGCAGTAGCAAATGGTGGAACTGTTCGTGGTTTAAATGCTAAAGGACAGGGCAATATGGCAAGAAAGAAAATTGATGCCCTTGTTGAATTTGTAAAGACTTATGGCGCAAAAGGTCTTGCCTATATTGCAATGCATGAAGATGGAACAATTAAATCTTCATTTGCTAAATTTATGACAGAAGAAGAAATGAATAATCTTATTGCTGCTATGGGTGGAGAACCTGGAGATTTATTGTTATTTGCTGCAGATAAGAATAAAGTTGTATGGGATTCTCTTGGAGCATTAAGACTTGAACTCGCGAAACAGATGGATATAATTCCAGAAGGAAAATGGAATTTCTTGTGGATTACAGAATTTCCACAGTTTGAATGGTCAGATGAACAGGGAAGATTCCTTGCAATGCATCATCCATTCACAATGCCTATGGAAGAAGATATTCAGTACTTAATTTCTGATCCCGGACGAGTTCGTGCAAAAGCCTACGATATCGTATTAAACGGTACAGAATTAGGTGGTGGTAGTGTGAGAATACATCAGGCAGATGTACAGGCTAAGATGTTTGAAGCACTTGGATTTACACCTGAACAGGCAAATGAAAAATTTGGTTTCTTATTAACTGCATTTAAATACGGTGTACCTCCACACGCAGGACTTGCTTATGGATTAGACAGACTTGTAATGCATATGGCAGGAGAAGATAACATTCGTGAAGTTATCGCTTTCCCTAAAGTAAAAGATGCATCATGTCTTATGACAGATGCACCAAATGTAGTTGATGATGTTCAGTTACAGGAACTTCAGATTAAATTAGATTTGAAAGAAAAAGAACAGTAAAATTAAAGGAATAACCTTCAATTATATGGATATCTTTTGAATATTAAATCTTATAAATATCATGAAAGTATATTAGAGTCTAATAAATCCACAAATATACAGAACGCTAATTATATTTATGATAAAACAAACAGGCACTCCAATTATGAATTTGGGGTGCTTTGTTTTGTGCCTGAAAAATTGCATTCCAAGTAATGCACCTAAAGAGCCGCCAATAAATGCTGAAAAGATTAATGTATTTTCACTAATTCTAAATTTATGCTTTATTGCTTTTTTCTTATCAATTCCATAAAGAATAAAAGTCGATACATTTATTATGAATAAATATATGATTAATAATTCGTATTTCATAGGTACCTCACTTTCTGTAAATAAAAATTAATAGTTGCAGCGAAGCTTTCTGACTTCGTCTTGGAGTTTCCCGGTATAATCAGCTAATTCATTGTATTGATTAGTGATGCTAGTCTGAATTTCTTTTAAATTTTCAATTTCTGAATTTTTATCATCTAATATTTGATTAAAATAGGTCTGTAGTTTTTCTAATTCCTCATTATATTGTTTTGTCATTTTAGATTTTGAGTCCGGATTAGAAGAATTATACTGTTTAGATGATAAATTTACAATAGAATAATCAGAATTAATACTGTATATATCAAAATCCTGTGAAGAATAAAATACAAATAAATATATTAAAGAATCATATGAAAATACATTAAAATGAGAAATTATTTTGTCTGATTTTAGTAATGTAAAATCTTTTGCATATGTAGAAAATCTACTTAATCTTATGGAAAAATGACTGTCTTTTAAATTATGACTACAATAGAAAATATTGAGGCAGTTATAAAATTCTACAAATTTAAAATTAGTATTTTCAGTAGCCTGGCTTTGCGGATTCCCTTCAATGATATAATCTTCACGTATATTAAGATTTTCCATTGAAGAAATAACGGTCTGATGATTAAGGGATATGTAATGAATGAGTTTTAAATCAGAACAAATATCAAAATCAGACTCTACATCAGTAAAAATAATTCCGTGATTTCGGATTCTTCCTGAATTAATTGAGTACATAGTAACTTTAGCGTCTTCTAAATAAAAAATCACAGGTTGTCCTGATTCTAATTGTGTAATTTTATACATACAAATACTCCTTTTAATATTTTTAAATTACTATTGTGGGAGATGAAATAATTATAAGAAAGAGCATTTTCACCGCCGGTTCAAATTGACAGATATATTTTGCTTATGACTAAAAGTCCTAATGGCAAAATATATTTGGAAATTTAGAACTGCTGCGAGTGACAAGCAGCGCGAGCGTTCTTTCGATAACTATTTCATCTCCCACAATTATGTAATAAAATATATTCTTGAAAATGAACATTATGAATATTTTGGCATAAAATAAAGTAAACAAAATATGGAGATACAATATGTCAGAGTACAAGGTGATGGATTGCGATGAGTGTTGTAACTGTTGTAAAAGAGAGTGTGATGTTTGCATCAGACCATCTTGCGGAGAGCCGGAAGAATTATCTGTGTTTGCTCCTGTAATATATGATGAAGTAGGAATTAACCTCTGTAGAACGATAACTATTCCGCAGAATATTTTGACTCAATATCCTACAACAAGTTATGTTCAATTATTAGTTGCAAATATAAAAATATACTCAGGAAAAGGATTTTTAACAGGAGAAGAAGAAAATGTTGAATATACAGAAGAAGAACAGCAGGAGATGGGAAATCCACCTGTATTTTCAACTGTAACTACAATACCGGGAAGAGCAAATTGCTTAAGGGTAAAATTAACGGATTTAAGAGTTGTGTTTAATGTAAGATTATTTGACAGTTGCAAAAAATATCTTGCTACAGTACCACTAGAGGCTGTATATCTTCCAGCTGTAGGAACTACGAATTACGATCCTGATACAAATCCAAGGAGTGTAACAGTAGATATGTATGCACCGTATGGAGCATCCTCTGTTTATAATAATTATAATGAATATTTTATTAATTATGTAGGATTTAATATGTATTATAATACAGTGGAAAATGGAATTAATATGAATGCAGTTGCTAAAGTTATGGAGTTTGATCCGGCAACAGGTACAATGTCAGCAGGCATAACATTATATTTGAGAACTGTATACTATGAAGCATATAAATTTAATACAATTGGAAAAACTATACCACCTAAAATGAATACACATGAAGCTGAAAGTAATCCATGTCTAAAATTTGTAGAGGGTGATTTGCTACTTCAGAATGTTAAACCATTAGAATTAGAGCCACCTAAATGTGAAGGAAAAAAGAAGGCAGAATGTAAAGAAAGAAATGAAATAAATCAATGCATAAAAAAAATCCTAAATAATTGCTACAGCGAAAGCGGGGATGAAGAAGCAGGTCAGTAGCGTTCAATGGATTGTTTATTAAAATACCCATAGTTGAAAACTAATGGAACTGCTAAGACAAACCAAAATTTGATGTTAGTAATGAAACTGTGGGTATTTTTGTAATTAAAAATAAATAAACAGGAAAGATAACTATTAACATTAAACTTTACATTTGTTAGTTAAAAAAATAACAATTTTTTAAAAATGGTTTTAAATTTGGCTTTAATGTGATAAAGTGTTATTAGTTCGACAAAATTAGGAGGTAAGATTATGTTTACATTTGAAGAAGTACAGAAAGTTGATCCGGAAGTTGCAGCAGCTATTGCTCAGGAAAATGACAGACAGCAGAGCCATTTGGAGCTTATTGCATCTGAAAATATTGTTAGTAAAGCAGTTATGGCAGCAATGGGTAGTCAGCTTACAAATAAATACGCAGAAGGATACCCGGGAAAAAGATATTATGGTGGATGCGAGTATGTTGATATAGTAGAAACACTTGCAATTGAAAGAGCAAAGAAATTATTTGGATGTACATATGCTAACGTTCAGCCACATTCAGGAGCACAGGCTAACTTTGCAGTATTCTTTGCACTTGTAAAACCGGGCGATACAGTAATGGGTATGAGTCTTGATGCAGGTGGACATTTAACACATGGAAGTAAAGTTAATGTATCAGGAACATATTTTAATATTGTTCCTTATGGTGTAAATGACGAAGGATACATTGATTATGATGAAGTATTAAAGATTGCGAAAGAAGCAAAGCCAAAGCTTATCGTTGCAGGCGCAAGTGCTTACCCAAGAACAATAGATTTCAAGAAATTCAGAGAAATTGCTGATGAAGTTGGTGCATATTTAATGGTAGATATGGCACACATTGCAGGTTTGGTTGCAGGTGGACAGCATATGAGCCCAATTCCATATGCCCATGTAACAACAACTACAACTCATAAAACACTTCGTGGACCAAGAGGTGGACTAATTTTATCAAGCGAAGAATTTGCTACAGAACATAAATTAAATAAGGCAATATTCCCTGGAATTCAGGGTGGTCCTTTAATGCATGTAATAGCAGGTAAGGCAGTATGTTTCAAGGAAGCATTAGACCCATCATTTAAGGAATACGCTAAGAACATTGTTGATAATGCTTCAGCTTTAGCTAATGGTTTAACAAGCAGAGGATTCGACCTTGTTTCAGGCGGTACAGATAATCATTTAATGCTTGTTGATTTAAGAAGCAAGAATATTACAGGTAAGGAATTTGAAATTGCATTAGATGCTGCAAACATTACATGTAATAAGAATGCAATTCCAAATGATCCACAAAAGCCTGGCATTACAAGTGGTGTACGTATTGGAACACCTGCAATTACAACAAGAGGATTAAATACTTCAGATATGGATTTAGTTGCACAGGCAATGACATTGATTGCAGACGATGCTAATGCAAATCAGGAAAAGGCAAAGGAAATAGTTAAAGGTCTTACAGATAAGTATCCTTTATATAAATAGTTAAGATTTCATTAATAAATGCATTTTAAAATAAGTCTATGGTATAATAAATGCCATAGACTTAATTTATGAAGAAATATGAATTCTAGTCTGCTCAAAGTGATCACGTAGAGTGTGATTGTTTTTAATGAAATTAAAAAAAGAAGGGTATAAATAAGAATGAGAATAATGGATTTATTTTCGATAGCAAAAGAATATTTGTTGGTGGGAATTATAGCAGTTGCCGTTTTTGCAATTGTTATAGCAATTGGTTATTTTTGGGTATACAAAAAAATATTACATGGCAAAAAAACAATTAAGAAAAATAATGCTATATGGTTAATTATATTTGGGATATATTTGGTAGTTGTATTACTTGCAACTATGTTGGACAGATCGTACTTTATTGATTATGGAAAAAGAATAATACCATTATTTTATTCTTATAAATCGGCATGGAATACATTTTCAGCAATTGAATGGAGAAACATAATTTTAAACATTTGTATGTTTGTTCCGTTTGGCTTTTTACTTCCGCTAGGAGTTGAAAAAGCGAGAAAGTGGTGGGTTACATATGCATGTGGATTTTCTTTTACAGTAATAATTGAAAGCGTCCAACTTATTACAGGAAGAGGCGTAGCAGAATGTGATGATGTACTTAACAATTTTATAGGATGTATGATTGGATATGGATTTTATACATTAGTCATTTATATTTACGAATGTTTAAAAGGAAAAATGCACAATTTGAAAAATGTCATACTGAGCTTTATTCCGTTAATAGGAACAGCAATAATATTTGGAGTTATATTTGCAACTTATAATATGCAGGAATTTGGTAATTTACAGATAAAATACATTATAAAAGCGAATGTAAGCAATGTATCCACAGATGAAAAGTTAAGTGATGAAAAACTAAATTATCCGGTATATGCGGTTGAAGGTATGGATAAAAAAGAAACAAAAGAATTTGCTGATAAATTTCTGAAAAATGTAGGAGATAAATTAGATGATTCATTGACAGATTTATACGACGATACAGCAATATACAGAGGAGAGGGTGGAAATGTATCTGTAAATTATATTGATGGGACATATTCATTTGTCGACTTTGATGATGAGGAAGAGGATGGAATTTCAAAAACTGATTCAAATGTAACAGAGGAATACATCGAAAAACGATTGAATGAATATGGTGTTTACATACCTTCAGGATGCACATTTGAAAATAAAGGCGATGGAGTATATTCCTTTAATGCGGATAAAATTATTGAAGGTGATACTATGTATAATGGGACAATTGAGGTGACCTGCTATGAGGGTAATGTGATTGGAAATATAGATTATAACGTAATAAAATGTAGTAAACTAAAGGATGTAGAGTGTATTTCATTTAAAGAGGCTTATAATCTTATTAAAGAAGGAAAGTTTAAATATTATTCAAATGAAAAACTAGATATTAGGGTAAAAAAAATAAATGTTAATTACATCACTGACACAAAAGGGTATTATCAGCCTGAGTATGCTTGTGGTGTAGATATAAATGGAGAGGAAACAAAGATAGACATACCGGCAATGGAGAAGTAAAGAAGAAGGAGTTAGTATATGAAGTCTCAATCGACAAAGAGCATTGAATTGTATCATATGATGATAAGAAGAGGGTATCCGGAGGAATTTTGTAGTCAGATTACAAAAAATCTAAATACTGATTGGACAGCACAGCGTATGATAGGCTATTTGTCGCATTATGATAAACTTCCACTTGAGGAGATAGTTGATGAAATGCTGGCAATTCTTAGTGATAGAAATAGAATTATGAAGAAGCATGATTTGGAAGAGTCTAATGCAAGATGGAATGATTATCTGAATAGATAGAGTATTATTTGCCAATACTACAAACATGATGATTAAAAATTTTTTTAAATGTGGAATAGCAGGTTGGTGTATGGAGGTTGTATGGACGTCCATAATGGGAATAAAGAATCATGACAGAAAAATGATGGGAAAGACCTCGATATGGATGTTTCCTATATATGGACTAGGGACGGTTATAAAACCATTAAGTAGTAAACTTAGAAAATTTAATATGATATTTAGGGGATTTATTTATATGGCTGGAATTTATTTCGTGGAATTTATTTCAGGAACTATATTGCAACGAAATAACTGCTGCCCATGGAATTACAATAAATGTAAATATAATATTAGGGGAGTTGTGCGCCTGGATTATGCACCTTTATGGTTTGTGGCAGGGCTTCTTTTAGAAAAAGTTGTAAATAGGCAGGAAAAATAACAAAATAAATGGGCATTTAGATTTAATTCTATCTGCCCATTTATTTATTAAAAAATTAAAATAATCAATTGTTTCGTTTAGTTTCATAAGATTTATTAAAATAAAATTTATCAAAATAAATTTGTAAAAATGAATAAGATTTATTTTTCAAAAGATAATTAAATAATTTATTTCTTAAAGAAATTTACAATGCCATCCATTTTAGAAGTCATTGACATAAATAACATATCTACCAATGTAAGAGCTACCATTGATTCTACAACAACTACGGCTCTAGGAACAATTATAGGATCATGTCGTCCGTGAATGTTGATTTCGATTTCTTCGTTTGATTTACTAACCGTATTCTGTGTTTTGGCAATAGAAGGAGTTGGCTTGATTGCAGCTCTTAAAATAATGTCTGAACCATCGCTTATTCCACCAAGTATTCCACCAGCGTGATTTGTTGATTTTGTTACTTTTCCGTTTTCGATTTTAAAATTATCGTTATTTTCAGAACCGCAGGCTGTAGCAACAGCAAATCCATCGCCAATTTCAATGCCCTTTACAGCTCCGATAGACATAACAGCTTTTGCTAAATTTGCATCGAGTTTTTCAAACACAGGTTCACCAACACCGGCAGGCATATTTTTAACAACGCATTCAATAATGCCGCCAACGGAATCTGTATCTGCAATTTTTTCCTTTAAAAGAGCCTGAGCTTTGGCAGAAGCATCCTTGTCAGGCATATATAAAGTGTCTTTTAAAATATTATCCTTATCAAATCTATTATAATCTATTTCTACATTACCAATTGATTTAGAGTAGGTAGTAATAGATATGCCAAGCTGGTTTAAAATTTTTGAAGCAATGGCGCCTGCTGCAACTCGTCCGATAGTTTCACGTCCTGAAGAGCGTCCGCCACCACGATAATCTCTAAAACCAAATTTTTCGTCAAATGTATAATCGGCATGTCCCGGACGATAATAATTTGCAATTTCGCTGTAATCTTTTGAACGTTGTTCTTTGTTACGAACAATCATTGAAATAGGTGTTCCTGTAGTTTTACCTTCAAATACACCTGAAAGAATCTCTACAAGGTCGCCTTCATTTCGCTGAGTAGTGAAAGCAGACTGACCTGGTTTTCTTCTGTCTAAAAATACCTGAATATCTTCTTCGCATAAAGAAAGACCGGCAGGACAACCGTCAACTACAACACCTAAAGCTTTTCCGTGGGATTCTCCCCATGTGCTTATTTTTAATGTATTACCATATGTTGAACCAAACATAATGAGCCTCCTAATTGTAATCAGAAGTGTTTAACAAATAAATTTGTGTAAACTTTTGAGTAAAATTCATAATATATCTTCTGTAAATTTGCTTGTATTAGTATAACAAGATATTACATATGAATCAAATATAAAATTTTACTATAGTAACTTTTAATCAGTAAATTAAATATAGATTATAACCTCCTTGAATTAACTATCAAAATCCATTATTATATAAAGGATTGGACTAATAAAATTTGGTAATGATTTAGAAAGGTATAAAGCGAATGAAACAGATAAAATTAGGAAAGACAAATATATCAGTACCGGCAATCGTGTTAGGTTGTATGAGACTAGGAGCACTTGATTTAAACTCGGCAGAAAAATTTATTGATACAGCTTTAGAACTTGGTATTAATTATATTGATCATGCTGATATTTATGGTGGTGGAAGTTGCGAAGAGTTATTTGGAAAGGCAGCAAAACTTAACACTTCAAATAGAGAAAAATTCTTTATTCAGTCCAAATGTGGTATTGTTCCGGGTGTTATGTATGATTTCTCAAAGGAACACATCATTAATTCAGTAGACGGAATACTTAAGAGACTTGGAACAGATTATTTGGATGCATTATTACTTCACAGACCGGATGCATTAATGGAACCTGAGGTTGTAGCTGATGCATTTGATACATTGGAAAAAAGTGGAAAGGTAAGAAATTTTGGCGTTTCAAATATGAATCCTATGCAGATTCAGTTGCTACAAAAATATGTTAAGCAACCGATTTGTGCAAATCAGCTTCAATTAAGTATTACAAATTCAAATATGATTAGTCAGGGAATGGAAGTAAATATGACATCTGATGGGGCAGTAAACAGAGATGGGGCAGTTCTTGATTTTTGCAGATTAAACGATATAACAATCCAGACTTGGTCTCCATTCCAATATGGATTTTTTGAAGGCGTATTTATTGGAAATGATAAATTCCCTGAACTTAATAAAGTTATTGACGAATTGGCACAAAAATATAATGTAACTCCTACAACAATTGTGACTGCATGGATTTTAAGACATCCGGCTAATATGCAAATGATTGCAGGAACAACAAATGCTGAAAGACTAAAACAGATTGCTCAAGCATCTGATATTGAAATTTCAAGAGAAGAATGGTATAAATTATATTTGTCTGCCGGACATATATTACCATAAAGAAGGAAAGAAAATTTTATGTATAAAATATTGAAAACTGATGGTTTGGCTAAGCGTGGAGAATTCGAAACAGTTCACGGTACAATCCAGACACCGGTATTTATGAATGTAGGAACTGCTGCAGCAATTAAGGGAGCAGTAGGAACAGAAGATTTACAACAGATAAAGACTCAGGTTGAATTGTCAAATACATATCATTTGCATGTAAGACCGGGAGACCACATTGTAAAACAACTTGGTGGTCTTCATAAGTTTATGAATTGGGATAAGCCTATTCTTACGGATTCAGGTGGATTTCAGGTATTTTCGCTTGCAGGACTTAGAAAGATAAAAGAAGAGGGCGTATATTTTCAGTCTCATGTAGATGGAAGAAAGATTTTTATGGGACCTGAAGAAAGTATGCAGATTCAGTCAAATTTAGCTTCAACAATTGCTATGGCGTTTGATGAATGTCCTTCAAGTGTTGCATCAAGAGAATATATTCAGGCATCTGTAAATAGAACAACAAGATGGCTTGAAAGATGTAAAAATGAAATGAACAGATTAAACGGCCTTGAAGATACAATTAATAAGAATCAGATGCTGTTTGGTATTAATCAGGGTGGAATATATGATGATATTCGTATTGAACATGCAAAAGCGATAACTGAAATGGATTTAGACGGATATGCAGTAGGTGGACTTGCAGTAGGTGAAAGTCATGAAGAAATGTATAGAATCCTTGAATCAGTGGTACCTTATTTACCACAGAATAAACCAACTTATCTAATGGGAGTAGGTACACCTGCCAATATTTTAGAGGCAGTTGACAGAGGAGTTGACTTCTTTGACTGTGTATATCCTACAAGAAATGGACGCCATGGACATTTGTATACTAATAAGGGCAAGATTAACTTATTTAATGCAAAATATGAGACAGATGACAGACCAATTGAAGAAGGATGTCAGTGTCCTGCATGTAAACATCATAGCCGTGCATACATCAGACATTTGCTTAAAGCAAAAGAAATGCTAGGTATGAGATTATGTGTGTTGCATAATTTGTATTTTTATAATACAATGATGGAAGAAATTCGAGCTGCCATAGAAGCAGGAAATTATAGTGAATATAAAGCAAAGAAATTAGAAGGCTTTAAAGAAAACGACAAGCGTTAGGAGGATTAAAATGACAGATATGTTATTAGCTTCATCATCAACAGGTGGTGCAATGGGAACAGTTATGATGATTGTTTGGTGTGTGGTAATCTTTGGATTTATGTATTTCGCAATGATTCGTCCACAGAAAAAACAGGAAAAGAGACAGGATGAAATTAGAGAAAGTGTAGCTGTTGGAGACAGTATTCTTACAACAAGTGGATTTTACGGAATGGTTATTGATGTTCAGGACGATATGGTTATCGTAGAATTTGGTAATAACAAAAACTGCAGAATCCCAATGCAGAAAACTGCAATTGTTGATGTTGAAAAAGCAGACGCAGAATAATTAAGATTAAGATTTAGAGAGAAGTTCGAAAAGAATTTCTCTCTTTTGTTATACACAATGAGCCAAGCACTTTCTGCTTTTTGCTTGCAAAAAAAGCAGAAAGTGTTTGGCAAATGTATAATCACCGAAAAGAAGCAAAGCGGATTTGAGGTGGTTATAAATGGCGAAGCCATGTGTATAACAAAACTCAAGCGGCAGAAAGTGTTTGGCGAATGTATAATCACCGAAAAGAAGCAAAGCGGATTTGAGATGATTATATATGGAGAAGCCATAAGTATAACAAAAGTTGAAGAAGAGAATAAAATAATATAATTAATATACATCAAGAAAATAGATATATATGTATGGTTGAAAAAATGTCGTATTTGCGATAAAATGTAAAAGTTAACGTGGATATTTATACATATTAAAAACGTTACAAGATACTAAGAAAAAGAGAGGACAGAGCAATGGATTTTAATATTGCAGTTATTCCAGGTGATGGAATTGGACCGGAAATTGTAGCAGAAGCACAGAAGGTTCTCGACACTGTCGGTAAGAAATTTGGTCATTCCTTCAGTTATACTGAAGTTGATATGGGTGGAGTTTCAATTGACAAACACGGAGTGCCACTTACAGATGAAGCATTAACAACAGCGAAAGCAAGTGATGCAGTACTTCTTGGAGCCGTCGGAGGTGTCGTGGGAAAGGATAGTTGGTATGATTTACCACCACATCTTAGACCGGAGGCAGGATTGCTTGCAATTAGAAAAGGCTTAGGTCTATTTGCAAATTTAAGACCTGCTTATTTATATAAAGAATTAAAGGGCGCATGCCCATTAAAAGAATCTGTGGCAGATGCCGGATTTGATATGATAATTGTTAGGGAATTAACAGGTGGTCTTTATTTCGGTGAAAGAAAGACAGAAGAAGTTAATGGTGTAATGACAGCCATTGATACTTTAAAATATGACGAAAACGAAATTAGAAGAATTGCTATTAAAGCATTTGAAATTGCAATGAAGAGACGTAAGAGCGTTATTAGCGTTGACAAGTCAAATGTTTTAGATTCATCAAGACTTTGGGATAAGGTAGTTACAGAAGTAGCAAAGGATTATCCGGAAGTAACATTAACACATATGCTTGTTGATAACTGTGCAATGCAGTTAGTTAAAGATCCTGCACAGTTTGATGTAGTTGTTACTGAGAATATGTTTGGTGATATTTTATCAGATGAGGCAAGTATGGTAACAGGTTCAATTGGAATGCTTTCATCAGCAAGTCTTGCAGAAGGCAAATTTGGATTATATGAACCAAGTCATGGAGCTGCACCTGATATTGCAGGACAGAACAAGGCTAACCCAATTGCAACAATTCTTTCAGCTGCTATGATGCTTAGATATTCATTTGATTTAGATGAAGAAGCTAAGGCAGTTGAAGATGCAGTACAGAAAGTATTAGAAGATGGAATTCGTACAATTGATATTATGTCTGATGGGATGCAGATGGTTGGATGTAAAGAAATGGGCGATTGCATCTGTGAAAGAATATAGAATATATAGGAGGCAGTTATGAAGAGTGATGCAGTAACAAAAGGATTACAGCAGGCTCCACACAGATCATTATTCAATGCTCTGGGGCTTACTGAAGAAGAAATGAACAGACCATTAGTTGGTATCGTATGTTCATACAATGAAATTGTACCAGGTCATATGAATCTGGATAAAATAGCAAATGCAGTTAAAATGGGTGTTGCTATGGCGGGTGGTACACCTATTATGTTCCCGGCTATCGCAGTATGTGATGGTATTGCAATGGGACATATAGGAATGAAATATTCTCTTGTAACAAGAGATTTGATTGCTGATTCAACAGAAGCGATGGCATTAGCTCATCAGTTTGATGCATTAGTTATGATTCCTAACTGTGATAAGAATGTTCCCGGATTATTAATGGCTGCAGCAAGAATTAATGTTCCAACAGTATTTGTATCAGGTGGACCAATGCTTGCAGGTCATGTTAAGGGACAGAAGAGAAGCTTATCATCTATGTTTGAGGCAGTAGGTGCTCAGGCAGCAGGAAATATTACATTAGATGAATTAAAGGAATTTGAACAGAATGTATGTCCTACATGTGGTTCATGTTCTGGTATGTATACAGCAAATTCAATGAACTGTTTAACTGAAGCATTAGGTATGGGACTTAAAGGAAACGGAACAATCCCGGCTGTATATTCAGAAAGAATTAAACTTGCAAAACATGCCGGTATGAAGGTTATGGAATTGCTTGAAAAAGATATTAAACCAAGAGATATTATGACAAAGGATGCAATCTTAAACGCATTAACAGTAGATATGGCACTTGGATGCTCAACAAACAGTATGCTTCATTTGCCTGCAATCGCTCATGAAATTGGATTTGATTTTGATATTTCATTTGCTAATCCAATAAGTGAAAGAACACCTAACTTATGTCATTTAGCACCGGCAGGTCCTACATATATGGAAGATTTGAATGAAGCCGGTGGTGTATATGCAGTTATGAATGAGTTAGCAGAAGCAGGACTTCTTAACTTAGATTGCATGACAGTTACAGGAAAGACAGTTGGAGAAAATATTAAGGGGGCGGTTAACAAGAACCCTGAAGTTATCAGACCATTAGATAATCCATACAGTAAGACAGGTGGTCTTGCAGTATTAAAGGGAAATCTTGCACCGGATGGTGGTGTTGTAAAACGTTCAGCAGTTGTTGATGAAATGATGGTTCATGAAGGACCTGCAAGAGTATTTGACTGTGAAGAAGATGCAATCGCAGCTATTAAAGGTGGAAAGATTGTTCCTGGTGATGTTGTTGTTATTAGATATGAAGGACCAAAGGGTGGCCCTGGTATGAGAGAAATGTTAAATCCAACATCTGCCATTGCAGGTATGGGATTAGGTTCATCTGTTGCATTGATTACAGACGGACGTTTCTCAGGTGCTTCAAGAGGTGCATCTATCGGACACGTTTCACCGGAAGCAGCCGTAGGTGGTCCTATAGCATTAGTTGAAGAAGGAGATATTATAAAGATTAATATTCCTGAAATGACATTAAACATTGACGTTTCTGATGAAGAAATGGCAGCAAGAAAAGCAAAATGGCAGCCAAGAGAACCTAAGGTTACAACAGGATATCTTGCTAGATATGCATCTATGGTAACTTCAGGAAACAGAGGCGCAATTTTAGAAATAAAGAAGTAAAAAGAGAGGGTAAAAATATGCAATTAACAGGTTCAGAAATAGTTGTAGAATGTTTGAAAGAACAGGGTGTTGATACAGTTTTTGGTTATCCTGGTGGAACAATTCTTAATATTTATGATGCTCTTTATAAACATTCAGATGAAATTACACATATATTAACATCCCATGAACAGGGAGCTGCACATGCGGCAGACGGTTATGCAAGATCAACAGGTAAGGTTGGTGTTTGTATGGCAACATCAGGCCCTGGAGCAACAAACCTTGTTACAGGTATTGCTACAGCATATATGGATTCAATTCCAATTGTTGCAATAACAGCTAATGTTGCTAAATCAGGACTTGGAAAAGATTCTTTCCAGGAAATTGATATTGTAGGTGCAACAATGCCATTTACAAAGCATAATTTTATAGTAAAGGAAATTGAAGACTTAGCAGATACAATCAGAAGAGCATTTGCAATTGCTAAATCGGGAAGACCAGGTCCTGTATTAGTTGATATTACAAAGGATGTAACAGCTAATAAAACTGAATATACAAAGCAGACACCTAAGGCAATTGAACCATATACAGATACAATCAAAGAAGAAGATGTTGATCAGGTTGTAGAATTAATAAAAGGTTCAAATAAACCATTTATTATTGCCGGTGGTGGATTAGTAGCTTCCGGAGCACAGGATGAATTTAGAAAATTTGCAGACATAATTGATACACCTGTTTGTGACACTTTAATGGGTAAAGGTGCAATTGAAGGAACGAATGCACGTTATACAGGTATGATTGGTATGCATGGAACAAAGGCATCTAACTTTGGTGTAACACGATGCGATTTATTAATTGTTATTGGTGCAAGATTTAGTGATAGAGTTGTTGGTAATCCAAATAGCTTTGCACCGGATGCAAAAATTATACATATTGACATTGATCCAACTGAAATTAATAAGAATGTTAAGACAGATGCAAGCATTATAGGTGATGCAAATGAAATACTTAAGAGATTAAACACAAAGTTAGAAAAGCAGAATCATAAAGAATGGATGGATGAAGTTGGAGAATTAAAGAACAAATATCCATTAGCATTAGACAAAACAACATTAAATGGTCCGTCAATTATTGATGCATTATATGAAATAACAAATGGTGATGCAATTGTAACAACTGATGTTGGACAGCATCAGATGTGGGCTGCACAGTTCTATAAATATAAAGAAACAAGACAGTTAATTACATCAGGTGGTCTTGGTACAATGGGATATGGTGTTGGCGCCTGCATAGGTGCTAAGATGGCAAATAAAGACAGAATCTGTGTTAATATTGCAGGTGATGGATGTTTCAGAATGAATATGAATGAAATTGCTACAGCAACACGTTATAATATTCCAATTATTCAGATTGTAATTAATAACCATGTATTAGGTATGGTTAGACAGTGGCAGACATTATTCTATGGTAAACGTTATTCAAATACGGTATTAGATGATCAGGTTGATTTTGTTAAGATTTCAGAAGGAATGGGTGCAAAAGCATACAAATGTACAACAATTGATGAATTTAAAAATGCTTTAAAAGAATCAATTGAATTAAATATTCCTTGTGTAATAGATTGTCAGATTGACAGCGATGATAAGGTATTCCCAATGGTACCGGCTAATACATCAATTAGCGAAGCTTTTTCTGAAGAAGATTTAGCTGCAAAGGGATATGACTGCTAAGAGACAGTATATATAAAAATTAGGAGGAAATAGAAAGAAATGGCAAGAGTATACAATTTTTCAGCAGGACCTGCTGTATTACCAGAAGAAGTATTAAAAGAAGCAGCAGATGAAATGTTAGATTATAAGGGATGTGGAATGAGCGTAATGGAAATGAGCCATCGTTCAAAAATGTTCCAGCAGATTATTGATGAAGCAGAACAGGATATAAGAGATTTAATGGGTATTCCTGATAATTATAAAGTATTATTCCTTCAGGGTGGTGCATCACAGCAGTTCGCTGCAGTACCAATGAACTTAAAGAAGAATGGCAAGGCTGCTTACATTGTAACAGGACAGTGGGCTAAGAAGGCTGCTGCAGAAGCAGAAAAGTATCTTGAAGTACAAAGAGTTGCTTCATCAGCAGATAAGACATTCTCATATATTCCTGATTGTAGCGATTTAGATATTGATGATGATGTTGATTACGTATACATTTGTGAAAACAATACTATTTATGGTACAAAGTATCATGAATTACCAAATACAAAAGGACATACATTAGTAGCTGATGTATCTTCATGTTTCTTATCAGAACCTGTTGATGTATCAAAGTATGGTGTAATTTATGGTGGTGTTCAGAAGAACGTTGGACCAGCAGGTGTTGTTATTGCGATTATTAGAGAAGATTTAATTCCTGAGGAAGTTGATAGCACAGTTCCAACAATGCTTCAGTGGAAAACACAGGCAGATGCAGGATCACTTTACAATACACCTCCATGCTATGGAATTTATATTTGTGGAAAAGTATTTAAATGGATTAAGAAGATGGGTGGCCTTGATGCAATGAAGAAACGTAACGAAGAAAAGGCTAAGATTCTTTATGATTTCCTTGATAATAGCAAATTATTTAAGGGTACAGTTGTTCCAAAAGACCGTTCACTTATGAATGTACCTTTTGTAACAGGTGATGCTGATTTAGATGCTAAATTTGTAGCAGAAGCTAAAGCTGCCGGACTTGAAAATCTTAAAGGACATAGAACAGTTGGTGGTATGAGAGCAAGTATTTACAATGCTATGCCAATTGAAGGTGTTAAGGCATTAGTTGAATTTATGGAAAAATTTGAAAAAGAAAACGCATAATAAGGAGAAGGAAAAATGGTTAAGGTTAATTGTTTAAATCCTATTTCAAAAGTAGGAACAAGCAAATTTACAGATAATTACGAATTTACAGATAATTTTGAAGAAGCAAATGCAGTATTAGTAAGAAGTGCAGCAATGCATGATATGGAATTATCTGATAATCTTTTAGCAGTTGCAAGAGCAGGTGCAGGGGTTAACAATATTCCTTTAGACAAGTGTGCAGAAAAGGGTGTTGTTGTATTTAATACTCCGGGTGCTAATGCAAATGGTGTTAAGGAATTAGTATTATGCGGAATGCTTCTTGCATCAAGAGATATTATTGGCGGAAACAAATGGGTTGAAGACAATAAGGAAGACGAAAACATCAACAAGACAATGGAAAAAGCTAAAAAGAATTTTGCCGGCAATGAAATTATGGGCAAAAAGCTTGGAGTTATCGGACTTGGTGCAATTGGAAGTTTAATTGCAAATGCAGCTACTGAACTTGGAATGGAAGTATATGGTTATGATCCATTTATCTCAGTTGACGGAGCTTGGAGACTATCAAGTGAAGTTAAGCATGTAAAGACAAGAGAAGAGATTTACAAAGAATGTGATTTCATCACTGTTCATACACCGTTATTAGATGATACAAGAGAAATGATCAATAAAGATACAATCGCAATGATGAAAGACGGAGTTGTAATTCTTAATTTTGCAAGAGATTTACTTGTATGTGATGATGACATTATTGCAGCATTAGAATCAGGTAAAGTAAAGAGATATGTAACAGACTTCCCTAATGCCAAGACAGCTAAGGCAAAGAATGTTATTGCTACACCACATCTTGGTGCTTCAACTGAAGAATCAGAAGATAATTGTGCCGTAATGGCAGTAAAAGAGATAAAAGACTTTATTGAAAACGGAAATATTATTAATTCTGTTAATTATCCAAAATGTGATTTAGGTGTATGTGATAAGGTTGCAAGAATTACAATTTGTCATAAAAATATTCCAAATATGATTGGTCAGCTTTCATCTGCAGTTGCTGCTGAAGGTATGAATATTTCAGATATGGTTGACAAATCAAGAGGAGAATATGCTTATACAATTATGGATTTAGATAGCAAAGCTACTGATAATTTAGTTGGAAAAATTGAAGCAATTGAAGGTGTAATTAAAGTACGTATCGTAAAATAATAAAGAAAAATTTAATGTGATAAATTACTGTTTGTTATACGGTATTAATACTTAAAAAATTATCAATCACATTATTAAAAAGCCTTGGATAATTAATGTTTAATTAGTCTGAGGCTTTTTGTGACTTTTTAGGTATATATTTATGGATGGTTGGGAATATGTTAACCATATATAATTTATAACGGAAAGGAGAAAGAGAATATGAATTTGTTAGCTAGTGCTACTCAAAAAGAAGTAGAAAGTGTATCAGACAATATTGAACAATTATCAAAGGACGTGAGCAAATTATCACAGATTGGCAGTGATTTAATAGATAAAGCAGTAGCCTTTGGTATAGATATAATTATTGCAGTAATTATATTTGTAATTGGGAAATTTATAATTAAATTTATTCTTAAGTTTGTAGATAGAATATTTGCCAAATCATCAGCAGATGAAGGTGTAGCGAAATTTATTCATTCCGTATTAAAGGTTGCTCTATACATCATACTTGCAATTACAATTTGTGGACAGATTGGTATAGAAACAACATCATTTGCAGCAATTGTTGCTTCCGGAGGTTTAGCAATAGGTCTTGCATTTGAAGGAAGTTTATCAAATTTTGCAGGTGGCGTTATGATTTTAATTATGAAGCCGTTTACTGTAGGAGATTATATAGAATCAAATGGAGTTGAAGGAACAGTTTATAAAATTGATATTTTCTATACTTCTTTAAAAACAGTAGATAACAAATCTGTAAAATTACCGAATGGAACGTTGTCAAATAGTATTTTGACCAATTATTCAATGAATGAAAAAAGAAGAGTGGATGTTGAGGTTGGTATAGGATACGATGATAATATAGAACTTGCACGTAATGAACTTGAAAAGGTTATGAACAGTTATTCTAACATAATGCGTGATGAATCAAATGTAGTTGTTGTTAAAAATCTAGCTGACAGTGCAATTATAATGGAAGTCAGAGTATGGGTTCCTACAGAATATTACTGGGATTGTAAATTCTATTTGAATGAACAGATAAGAGTAGCGTTTGATAAAGCAGGTATATCAATTCCATTTAATCAACTTGATGTTAATGTACACAATGTGGATTAAACTATTTTGATAAATAGTAGAGCCTATATTTTTATGAAAAAACTTAGTTACAAACTTATGTATCATATAATTGCTAAAAAAACTGAGGTTAATCCAATGGGATGGATTCAAACCTCAGTTTTTTATTAAAATAAATTCTTTTATTTGCTTAAATATTCTTTGTTAATAGCGATTACTTTATCCATAGCTTCTTTACCTGGAGCACCAATTGTTAAACGCTTATCAACACATGTCTTAAGACTGATTGCATCATATATATCTTCTTCAAATACTGGACTGATAGCCTTAAATTCATCTAATGTCATATCGTCAAGAGAAATACCTTTACCTTCACAGAATAAAACAAGCTGTCCAACAATGCCGTGAGCATCTCTAAATGGAACTCCGTGATTTACTAAATAATCAGCAGCGTCTGTAGCGTTAGTAAATCCGTTTTTAGCGCTGCTTTCCATAACATCCTTATTGAATGTCATAGTATCAATCATTCCTGTAAATAATGCAATACAACCCTTTGTAGTGTCGATTGCGTCAAATGCAAATTCCTTATCTTCCTGCATATCTTTATTGTAAGCAAGAGGAATTCCTTTCATTGTAGTAAGAATAGAAGTGAGAGCACCATAAACACGTCCTGTCTTTCCTCTGATTAATTCAGCAATATCAGGATTCTTCTTCTGAGGCATAATACTTGAGCCTGTACTATAAGAATCATCAATATTTACAAATCTATATTCGTTAGAATTCCATATAATAATTTCTTCACAGAATCTGCTTAAATGCATCATGATTGTAGATAAAGCAGACATTAATTCAATTACATAATCTCTGTCAGAAACAGAATCCATACTATTTAATGTTGGACCATCAAAATTAAGCAAAGAAGCAGTATATTCACGATCAAGAGGATATGTTGTTCCTGCTAATGCACCAGCACCTAAAGGACAATAATTCATACGGCCATAAATATCTGTTAATCTGCTACGGTCTCTTTTAAACATTTCAAAATATGCTCCAAAGTGATGAGCTAAAGTTACAGGCTGAGCTTTCTGCAAATGAGTAAATCCAGGCATAAAAGTTTCAGTGTTTTCTTCCATAACTTTCATTATAGACAAAAGTAAAGTTTTTAATAATGAGTCAAGTTCAACTACTTCATCACGGACATATAATTTCATATCTAAAGCAACCTGGTCATTACGGCTTCTTCCTGTGTGCAATTTTTTACCAGGGTCACCAATTCTTTCAATAAGGTGAGCCTCAACAAAGCTGTGAATATCTTCATGCTCAGGGGTAAACTCTAAATGTCCGTTTTCAATATCAGTCAAAATGCTATTTAATCCGTTAATAATTGCAACTTTATCTGATTCTTCAATAATACCCTGCTTTGCAAGCATAGTAACATGGGCAATGCTACCCTGAATATCCTGTTTATAAAATTTCTGGTCAAATGATAATGACGCATTAAAATTATGTACTAATTTATTAGTTTCTTTTGTGAAACGGCCTCCCCATAATTTCATATGTAATTCCTCATTTCTTTTTTGTATTTATATCTTACAAATATATTACAATAAATAAATTTGTGAATTTAGTAATGTTATATATTATGTTAAGACATCTTTAAAATTATAGCATTATAACAGTAGTTTTTCAAATATATATTTGTACGGGCAGGTCTATATATGTGTATATAATTCATAAGCCAAAGGAATTGTTTGATAAAACAAGAAAGAAGAGGTACGGTGTTTTATTAATGAATATCTTCATTAAAATAGCAAATTGACAATTGATGAAGTGAAGAATATAATTAAATCAGTAGATAATAATAAGTATTATAAGAAACTAAAATGGAGATGATTTTATGTATATAGATAAGACTATGGAAATAGTAAAAAGAATAAGGAACGGTGAAAAAGTACAGTGTCCTTTGTGCAAAAAAGGGCAGATACAGCCAATTGGAGATAGGCAATACACAACCATTTTTTCTTGCGATAATTGCAAAAAAACATTACATTTGAATAAAAGAATATCATAGTACCACCCAGTCGAAAGATTAGGTGGTATTTTTATACTTAAATTTAATTTGGATCATAATTATCTATGGTCTTTTTTTATACAAAATAATTAGAAAAGAGGTAAAGTAAATGAAAGTATTTATTAGTCAGCCAATGAAAGACAAAACGGATGAACATATTAAGGAAGAAAGAGCAAAGGCAATTAAGCAAATCAAAGAAAAATACAATGAAGATGTAGAAATCATTGACAGTTTCTTTGAAAATGCTCCACACGATGCAAAGCCATTATGGTTTTTAGGAAAGAGCCTGGAACTGTTAGCAGGTGCAGATGTTGCATATTTCTGTAAAGATTGGGAGAAATACAGAGGATACAGAATTGAAAATACGTGTGCAAAGGAATACGGCATAGATGCAATTGAGAAATAAGAGAAAACAAAAGAAATACCAATAAGGAGTAACAGCTCCGCCATTTCATGTTAACTGTAGAAGCTGTACAGCACCTTATTTTGATGATGAATTTACAAAAGACGAACAAAGAATTGCAAGAGATGAAGATGGTAATACGTATTATGTTCCAGAAGAAATAAAATACAAAGATTGGAAGAGAATATATGTTGATAACAAATTAAGCAAAGACATTCAATATACAGGAATTCCTAAGACGTGGGTAAAGCAGGATATACAAATAGGCACGAATAAAGAGGATTTAGCCGCATTAAACCCTTCAGGTTCAAAAGTAAATTGTGTAAATTGTGCTATGGCATACGAAATGCAAAAGAGAGGATATAATGTTGTAGCTGTAGAAAGATACAATAAAGTAGCAGGGGAAAACCCAATGTCAATATGGGAAAATTGGGAAAATATTAATATTGAAAATATTCCTAATAATGTAAATGCATATGAATATATTAATAATTACATAAAAAAAGAAAAAGGAAATATAAGAATACAATTAAGTAGAAAATGTATAAAAAAGAATGGAATATATAGCACAGGTGATAAGAATAAAGGACATACATTTATTGGTGAAGTATATAATGATAGATTAAAAATTGTTGACGTTCAAGATAAAAAAATATACAATAATAGTGAAGATGTAGATAGTTTTTTGAAAAGATATACCGAAATTCAATTTTTTAGAATTGATAATTTAGAACCAAATGATAGGGGAACGCATATTGTTACGAAAGGGTGATATATATGACATTTAACAAAGCATGTGAAAAGGCAATTGATAGATTTTTATATATCGGATTAGCTTATGGAATACAAACTTTAGCACAATCAAGTGAGGCTTGGTATTTTATTGGAGGTTTAGAGGATAAAAATGCAGTAAATTATTGTGCGTTTGTACTAAAAATAAATAAACAGACAGGTGAGCAAACAGATATGAGTCTTAGCCCTGATAATGATGATGAATTAATGAGTGTTGAACTTATGGATATACCGGAAAAATACAAAATTAAATATAAGAATTAAATACCATCTAGTCAAAAGGCTAGGTGGTATTTTTATACCTAAAATCAGAAAGGACAGGAAATAATGAGAAAGACTTTGATTAAAACATTAAATCTTGAAAACGGAAAACTGTACGGTGAAATAGATGGCAGACGAATATGTATGGCAGAATGTGAGCCTACAGTTGAAATATATGAACATAGTACTAAAGTTCCGTTCGTTGGGAGTGTAAGTTATGGTATAAAGAAGCATAACATTACAATAGTTCTATAAAAAATTTAGATTTAAAAATTAAGTTTCGGCTGCAATAGACATAAAGAAATTATTATTTAAAAAAAATACAATATATAATATAATGATTCGTGAACAAAAGAAGTAAAATTAATATTTGGATTAAAGAGTGTCTATGTAATATGTAAATGAAATTCAAATTAATAAAAGGAAGAAAAATGAAATTATATTTAGCACCATTAGAAGGAATAACAGGATACATATATAGAAATGCCTTAGCGGCAGTATTTGAACAACCGGATAAGTTTTTTGCACCGTTTATAGGAACAAGCCAGAATAAAAAATTTTCCAACAAAGAAGTAAGAGATATAAATCCTAAAAATAATAAAATAAATATTTTAATACCGCAATTAATGACAAAGCAAACAGATCAGGCACTTAGTGCAATGAGTAAATTAAAAGATTATGGATATACAGAGGTTAATATAAATGCAGGATGCCCATCGGGAACAGTAGTATCAAAGGGGCGTGGCTCAGGACTTTTGAAAAATCTAGAAGATTTAGATATTTTGCTTGATAAAATGGTAAATGAGTCTGGGATGGAAATATCAGTAAAGACGCGAATCGGAATGTATGAGCCGGAAGAATTTTATGAAATACTCGAAATATATAATAAATATAATTTAAAGGAATTAATCATACACCCAAGAGTGAGAGAAGAATTTTATAATAACACTCCTAATTTAGAAGTTTTTGAGTATGCTTATGAAAACAGCAAAAATAAACTTTGTTACAATGGTGATGTAAATAGCGTAGATGATTATAATAAAATTACAAAACGATTTCCAAACATAGACAGTGTAATGATTGGTCGTGGAGCAATTACAAATCCAAATATTTTCTCGGAAATACGAGGTGGTGAAAGAATTACTAAAGAAAAATTGTATAGATTTAATGAAATTTTATATGATGATTACAAGGAAGTAATGAGCGGTGATAGAAATCTTTTATTTAAGATGAAAGAAGCGTGGAGATATATGTCACCACTATTTGAGAATTATGAAAAGAATTGGAAACGAATTAAGAAATCAAATGACTTAATTCATTTTAATAATGCAATAGAAGAAATGTTTAAATGTGATATTATAAATTAGATAGTATCGAATAATTATAAAAATGGACACTTGAATTGATACACCATCAATTTTTTATCTGACTTTTGATGGCAGTACAAAATAAGTGCCCATTTTTTATTAGAGAAGAAGTGAACTGTAAACTATTTAACAATTATACATATTCTCAAATAATATTATTTAGTTATGATTTCAAGAATCTTGTTGCTTCTTTCAATAAAAGCTGTCATTGATTCCGGATTAAGAGGAGTATGACTAATCATTGCGAGGTCGTATAACTGCTTGCAAATTAAATCAGTATTTTCTCCCTCAGGATTATCAATGATATATTTAACAAGGTTGTTGTTTGAATTAAGAACCAGAGTTTCACCTGCACCACCAAACATTGAAGGATCCATTCCTGCCATTCCGTACATCTTCATCATGTCCTGCATACGACGGCTTTCTTCTGATAAAGTAATCATGGAAGAAATAGAAGAATCTTTCATCTTTTCAACCTTAACATCAAGAGTATCTCTGTTTAAAGCTTTCTTAAATGCTTCAGTTAATTTGTCAGTCATTTCTTTTAATTCATCTTCATTAACTTCTTCTTTGAAAGTATTTGTTAATTCAGCATCAATACGAACAAACTTTACATTTTCATTTTTTTGCTCTAATTGTGTTATAAATGGTTGGTCGATAGCATCCTTTAAAATAACAACATCTATATTCTCATTTCTGTACATATTAATGTACTGACTTTGCTGAACTGGGTCAGTTGTATAGAAGATTGTATTTTCATGAGCTTCTTTATTTTCCTCTAAGCATTCTTTGAATGTAAGGAATTTATCGTCAATATTTTTAAATAAAACATAGTCAGACATTTTCTCGCAGAATTTTTCATCTTTAAGGCATCCATATTTAATAAACGGTGAAATGTCATCCCAGTATTTCTCATAATTTTCTTTATCTGTTTTACACATTCCGGAAAGCTTATCAGCAACCTTCTTAGTAATATAATCAGAAATTTTCTTAACGAATCCATCATTCTGAAGAGCACTTCTTGATACGTTAAGTGGAAGGTCAGGACAATCAATTACACCCTTTAATACCATTAAAAATTCAGGAATAACTTCTTTTATATTATCTGCAATGAATACCTGATTGTTATATAATTTGATTACACCTTCAACAGATTCAAATTCAGTGTTAATCTTAGGGAAATAAAGAATACCCTTTAAGTTAAATGGATAATCCATATTTAAATGAATCCAGAATAAAGGTTCCTTATAATCCATAAATACTTCATGATAGAACTGTCTGTATTCTTCTTCACTACATTCATTTGGATGCTTTGTCCAAAGTGGAACGGGATTACTAATGCTCTTAGGTCTTTTAAGGATTTTAGCTTTAGTAGTAGCAGGAGAAACCTCTACAACTTCTTTAGTTCCATCTTCGTTTTCTTTTTCTTCTGTTTTAGCTTCTTCAACAATAGTTTCGACTACTGTATCTTTGTCTGTTACTTCTGATTCAGGAATAGTATCATATTCCGGTTCAGCATTTGGATTTGAAAGGAAAATTTCAACAGGCATAAAAGAGCAGTACTTGTGAATGATTTCACGTGCTTTGAACTCATTTGCAAATTCTAAGCTATCATCATTTAAATATAAAGTAATCTTTGTACCTCTGTCTGTTTTATCGCAGTCATCCATAGAAAATTCGAGACCATTTTCACATTCCCATTTTACAGCCTTAGAACCTTCTTTATAAGAAAGAGACTCAATAGTAACTCTATCTGCAACCATAAAAGCAGAATAGAAACCTAAACCAAAATGACCGATAATCTGATCTTCATTAGTTTTGTCTTTATACTGTTCAAGGAAAGCTTCGGCACCTGAAAAAGCAATCTGATTGATATATTCATCAATTTCTTCAGCTGTCATACCGATACCATTATCAATAAATGTTAATGTTTTGTCATTTGCATTAGCTATAACCTGAACTTTAAGTTCGCTTTCTTCATCATCTTTAAATTCGTACTCTCCGATAAGAGATAATTTTTTTAATTTTGTAATTGCATCGCAACCATTAGAAATAAGTTCTCTGAAAAATATATCGTGATCAGAGTATAACCATTTCTTTATAATTGGGAAAATATTTTCACTGTTAATAGATAAACTACCTTTTGTAGCTGCCATATATATCACTCCTTTATATAAATCTATTAGTGTTTGCGAATACTATTTCTTTTAATTTTATCAATTTTCACTATTTCGAAGTATTTGCATTCACCATAATTTTTACGCTTGATATATATTTTAGACAGGTCAAATGTAAAAGTCAAGAGAAAATTAGCACTCGATAAAAAAGAGTGCTAACAAATGTGCAAGAAGATGTGTTTATGAGTTTTAAAATTGTATTGAATTTATAATTTATTCGATTTCAAGTTCGAAATGCTGATTTAGTAAAGTAGTAATTTGTTTATCCCAGAATTTATCAATGGACTTGTCCATTGTAAATATACTTAAGGAGGTACCTGTAATAACATTTAACTTGTTGTTTTCATAATTAATATGTATGTACATTCCTAAAACCTGCGAAGCTTCAATGTTAGTATCAACAGAAGTTAACATTTTTTCAATATAAGAATTAGGAAGTTTTAATGTGATTTTAAATTTTAATGGAGCGTTTTTCCCTTTGATAATTTCAAAACATATATGTCTGATACTTCCCCATGAGATGAAATCGTCTTCAGGTTCTTCAAGTTCATTTTTTTTAATAAAATCTTTGTTAATACGCCCGTCAACAGAGAAAGTGTTGATTGTTGTTAATTCTAATTCGCTTACCAACATATAGTCAAATGTATCTTTTATAAAAATTGCGTTCATAAATTCGTTTTTACTAATCACATTAATTGCTATCATGCAAATTCTCCTTTATTTTGCTACTAAAAGTCTGTACTTGTTACTATAGCAAATATGGATGCAAACGGCAATTAAAATTGACTTTTAAGGTTACAAATGATATAAATAAAGCAGCTGTATTGGGGTTTATTTTTCTGTAAAATGAATATAAATATTAAAATGGAATATGAAATATTCTATTTAAAGGGAAGAGATGAATAAATAAAGATACAAAATAATAACACGAAAGGAACGGAAAAATGGGTTTTATTAAAGGAGCAATTGATGCGGTAGGTGGAACATTTGCAGATCAGTGGTTAGATTATTTTACACCACCGACAAATTTAGGCACGGGAGCAGTTATATATAAGGCTGTTCTTTCAGAAACAAATAGAGGAAGAGGTTCAAATACTAAAGGTTCAGTAGGAATTATTTCAAATGGTTCAAAGGTGATAGTACCTGAAGGAACTGCACTTATAACGTTACAGGATGGTGCAATCACAGCTTGCATATGTGAGCCGGGAGAATATCTTTTTAAATCAGATGACGCAAATGCAAAGTCTTTTTTTGCAGGCGATTCTATAATTGAATCAGTTTTAAAACAGTCTTGGGAAAGATTTAAATTTGGTGGTGAACCTTCAGCACAGCAGTTGGCTGTATATGTTAATATGAAGGAAATCCCTAATAACAGATTTGGAACACAGTCAGAAATATATTGGGATGATGCATATTTGGGAACTCAGGCAGGAGCAATGACACGAGGAACTTATACAATGAAGATTGTAGACCCAATATTATTTGTAAAGAATTTTGTGCCAGCTACATATTTATTGCCAAATAATGAAGTATTTGATTTTGCGGATATGGATAATCCGGCAGGAGAACAGTTATTTAATGAAGTTGTTGGAAGTCTTTCAGCAGCATTTTCCAAATATACAAATGACCCTGAGCGTGGAAACAGAATGTCAAAGATTCAGGCAGACCAGCTTGGCTTTGCAAAGACTCTTTCTGAAGTCGTAGAGGATGCATATCAGTGGAGAAGTGACAGAGGTTTGGAAATTGTTAAAGTTGCAATCCAGACAGTTGAATATGACGAGGATACAAAGGCATTACTTAGTGATGTAAGAAAAGCAGATGCATTAGCAGGAAACAGAGGTGCATCATTTATGCAACAGTCAGTAGCAAGAGGATTCCAGGCTGCAGGTGAAAATCCAAATGGTGGAGCATCAGGAATGGCATTTATGGGAATGGGAATGAACGCCGTTGGTGGAATGATGAATAATCAGTTTGGACAACAGAATATGAATATGGGACAACAAAATATGCAGCAGAATATGAATATGGGACAGAATGCAGGTCAGCCGGCACAGGAAGATCCATATGAAAAATTAAAGAAAACAAAAGAACTTTTAGATGCAGGAATTATTTCGCAGGAAGAATTTGATGCATTAAAAGCAAAACTTTTAGGACTTTAATTTATATGAATTTGTGAAAGATGGAGGGTCTTATGTCGGAAAACGGACAGATAAAATGTGAAAAATGTGGCTCAACTGACATATCGCAAAATCCTAAAACAGGAAAATTAAGATGTAATTATTGTAGATATGAATTTGAACCTGAAAAATCAGAAGAAATCGTTACGGATGCAGGAAAACTAGAGGGAGAACATGTAAACAAAGGTGCAGAGGATATTACTGCAGGTGAAGATATAGTTACCTTAAAGTGTTCAAGTTGTGGAGCAGAAGTTGTTATAGATACAAGAGAAACAACACAGGCAAGATGTCATTGGTGTCGTAATACACTTTCAGTTAACAGCAAAGTGGCAAATGGGGCAGTACCGGATGTTGTTTTACCTTTTAGAATAACAAAAGACGAGGCAAAATCATCTATAGAAAACTTTGTCGGTAAAAGAAAGTTTTTTGCAAATAAGCAGTTTAAAAACGAATTTTCAATAGAAAATGTTATGGGTGTATATTTCCCTTATATGATAGTTGATGCAAATGAACATGTTGAACTTTCAGGAGAAGCTGAAAAAGAAGTAAAACAGTACAAAAAGGATTCTAAAGATTCCGTTACATATTATGATGCTCAGGGATATGACATAGAAAGAAAATTTGATATAGCAATAAATGGACTTACAATTGAAGCAAGCAGAGAACGAATAGACAACGCTTCGTCTATACAGACTAACAATATTGTTAATTCAATTATGCCATTTGATACAGAAAATTGTGTTAAATTTGATTCTAATTATCTAAGAGGGTATACATCTGAAAAGAGAGATATGAACGTGAAAGATATAGAACCACTGGCTACAAAACAGATTCATGACATATCACGAATTGCAGCAAAGACAACAACTAAAAAATACAACAGAGGCGTACGCTGGGATGTAGAAAATTATGAAAATAACGGTATAAACTGGAATGCTTCATATTTGCCGGTATGGTTATATAGTTATCTCGAAAAGAAAAATGAAAAAGAAAGGTTACATTATGTAGCTGTAAACGGTAGAACCGGAGAAACCATGGGAAGTGTACCGATTGATATTTCTAGGTTATTGTTAGTATCATTTATCGTTGAAATAATTAGTTTTGTAATATTTGCACTATGGAATATGAATGCAGAGGATAGTGACTTTAGTTGGATTGTTTTATTAGCAGGTATAGCATTTTACATTATTAACTTTATGCGTTATAGAAATAGTGATGCAAGACATAATCATGAAACCGAAACGAACTATAAGATTAGTAATTTGATTCAAAAGGACAATAAACAGTCAAGAGTTAAAAAAGGTCTTACGGAATCTGATATTTCAGGAAGAAATGACAGTCGTTTAGAGGGCGTAACAAATTATGGAGACGTATTAGGTGATATAACCGATATGGGTAAAGAGTTAATAAAAAAATTATAAATGAAACTTATAAAGGCTATCAGATAATAGTAAATCTGATAGCCTTTTAATCAGCTCCTGACGGGATTCGAACCCGTGACCTACGCATTACGAGTGCGTCGCTCTACCAACTGAGCCACAGAAGCGTGTCATACCTATATATAATACAAAATGATAAAATTGTTGTCAATTAATTATTAGATTAAATCTTAAATACGTGAACTAATTATTTACATTTCATTGTAAAGTGGTTATAATAACCGTATTGTCGGAAAGAAGAACTTTTTGACATCTTAAAAGTTAATTGTTAATATTTTTGTTGGCATTAATATTTAATCAGATTTAATGATTGTTAGGAGAGTCAATGACAAAAAAATATAAACCATACAGAACAGCGAATAACAGGGACATTTATAAAAAGTATGATAATAAACGTAACAGACTTGAAAATCCACAGAAATATGACAATGTCAAATTGTTTGGATTCCGCTCAGGAAAGTCTTATAAGATGATTCCGGCATTGTTATATTATGTATTAGTTATTTCATATGTGTTATTTAGTTTATATGGAGAATTTACATCACTTAAATTTGAACCACTAGATGTTGTTTTAGAGATATTTAAATATGTATTTATTCTCGTTGCAGTATTAAGTCCGGCATTATTTTTGTCAGATTTTAAATATATAGATAACATTCCGGTATTTAGAAAACATAATCCTGTTTCAGGGGTTATAGGTATTTTAGTTGTTATACTTTTATGCTATGGAATTATGCAGGTAGAAATATATTGTATGAGCGATACATATAAAACATCAGTACAAAAATATGATGAAGAATACCGGAAAAAGTTAGAAGAAAGACAAAAACAGTTAGAAGATGAATCGCTTCTTAACAAAGAAACATTGACTGTGGAAGAAACAACTGTTTCCATAGAAAAATAATCTGATATTAGGAAAAATGAGGAAAATTCATTTGCTATAAAAAAGTTTCCCATAATCGGCATCTGACTTAATTGAGAAACAAGACATATAATTGTAGGAGAAATGACAATATGAAAAAAAGAAGTAGTATAGTACTTGTTTGCATAATAGTAATAGTAATAGTAATTGCGTTAGCAGGAATAGTTGGATTTAATTCTTTAAAAGAAAGTGAAAGTAATAACAAGAAAGTTACAACGACTGAAGTTATCACAAAAAATACTGATAAAGAGAAAGAAACAACTACAGAACAGGAAACAGCAAAGATTAATAACAATGGTAATGGAAATAATTCAGCTGAAGATATATTCTTTGATGGAGATAAAGATGGTTCATCAAATGATACAAAAAATGATTCTTCAGATGATGTATTAAATGATAATAGTAACAATAGTAATTCTACAGATGTAGATTCTAACAGTGATGATGATTGGTCAGATTTATACTAAATAAAAAATACATCTGATTGTTCATAATATATGGGTGGATTAATCACCAAAAATAAAAAAATGGAGAGGTCATATGGAAAAGAAATTAAAGGTTGGCGTTTTAGGCGCAACAGGAATGGTAGGACAGAGATTTATAACTTTACTTGCAGATCATCCTTGGTATGAAGTTACAACATTAGCTGCAAGCCCACGTTCAGCAGGAAAAACATACGAAGAAGCTGTAGGCGATAGATGGAAAATGACAACACCTATGCCTGAAAAAGTTAAGAACATGATTGTTCATAATGTTAATGAAGTAGAAGCAGTAGCTTCAACAGTTGACTTTGTGTTTAGTGCAGTAGATATGTCAAAGGATGAAATTAAAGCTATTGAAGAAGCTTACGCTAAAACAGAAACACCTGTAGTTTCAAATAATAGTGCACATAGATGGACACCTGATGTACCAATGGTAGTTCCTGAAATTAATCCTGAACATTATGAAGTTATTAAATATCAGAAAGAAAGACTTGGCACAAAGAGAGGTTTCGTAGCAGTTAAGCCTAATTGCTCAATACAGAGTTATGCACCAGTGCTTACAGCATGGAAGGAATTTGAACCTACAGAAGTTGTAGCAACAACATATCAGGCAATTTCAGGTGCAGGTAAAACATTTAAAGACTGGCCGGAAATGGAAGGAAATATCATTCCATTTATTGGTGGCGAAGAAGAAAAATCAGAACAGGAACCACTTAGACTTTGGGGTAAAGTTGAAGATGGTGTTATTAAAAAGGCAACAACTCCTGTAATAACAACTCAGTGTATCAGAGTACCGGTTCTTGACGGACATACAGCAGCAGTATTTGTTAAATTTGCTAAGAAGCCTACAAAGGAACAGTTAATTGAAAAATTAAGAAACTTTAGTGGACTTCCACAGGAACTTGATCTCCCAAGTGCTCCAAAGCAGTTTATCCAGTACTTAGAAGAAGACAACAGACCACAGGTTTCATTAGATGTAAACTTTGAAAATGGTATGGGAATTTCAGTAGGTAGATTAAGAGAAGATACAGTATATGATTATAAATTTGTAGGATTATCTCACAATACTTTAAGAGGTGCAGCAGGCGGAGCAGTTCTTTCAGCAGAACTTCTTACAGCACAGGGATATATTACAGCAAAATAAGTAATCAAATAATTAATTTGAATTTTAAAGCAGATGGTGTCAATGATGCCATCTGCTTTTATATGCACCTAATGAATCTACAAAGGATACTCGACAGATTTGACGTATTAGTGATAAAATATAATTTAATATTCAATAGGATGGAGAAAAAAGATGAAGAATACAGGATTTTATTATGTTAAAGAAGTGGCGAAAGAAAAAAGCTTTTCTAAAGCATCAAAGAAACTTGGAATTTCGCAACCGGCTTTAAGTTCATATATCAATAAATTAGAAAAAAAGTGGGGAATACTTTTATTTGACAGAAGTATATCACCTATTGAACTTACAGAATTTGGCAAATCATATTTAGAGTATGCGGGTTCAGTTATAGAAGCTAAAGAACGTTTTGAAAAAGAAATATCGGATTTAAATGAACTTAAAACCGGAACGATTGTATTAGGCAGTACTGCATGTTTTTCGTTGAGTTATTTGCCATATGCGTTAACAGAATATAGTAAAAAATATCCCGGAATTAACTTTCAGATAATAGAAGGAAAAACTCCGGATATTCAAAGAAAATGTTTAGACGGTACGGTTGATATTTTCCTTTCTGACAGTGATATAGATGATAGTTTATTTGAAAAAGAAGATATATTTGAAGAAAGAATTGTTATAGCGGTACCAAGGGAAAATGTCATAAATGAAAAGTTGAAAGATTATCAGGTTAGTCCTGAGACTATAATTGCAGGAAAACTGAATGATGAAGCTATAAAAGAAGTTGATATGTCTGAATTTAAAGATGAAAGATTTATATTATTAAATGAAGACCAAAGAGTTAGAAAGATTGTAAACAAATTGTTTGACGAATATTCAATTAGCCCGGAGGAAATAATGGAAATTCAGCAGTCAACAACAGGATTTGCAATGGCAGTGGCTGGAATGGGTGTGACTTTTGTTGCTGAAAGTGCTATTAAATTTAATAATTATGCAAATCATCCTATATATTACAAAGTGGGAACAAAAGAAAGTACAAGCAGAAAAATGTGTGTAGCATTTAAAAAAGGAAAATATATTTCAAAGGCAGGAAGATTGTTTATTAATGAAATAAAAACAATATTTGAATAAAAAATGAACAAAATATAATTTTTGTTTACAAAATAGCTACACAATGTGGAAAGTGTGTTCCATAATTAGCAAAAAAATAGGAATATATACATTTTGTATATAAAAATTGAAGGAGTGATATCATGAAAAAATCATTGAAGAGGGGTCTTTCATTTGACTTTCATTAACAAACAAGTACACTTAATGTAGGATATCTTGAAATATCTCATCAAACAATAGTTATACTTACAACAACACCTGCAGTTACAATTTTTTTTTGAAAGATTTTGTAAAACTATAGACTATTTTGTAATTTTATGAGAAAATAAACAAAGGTGTGGGCAGACTAAACGCTCACAAATAATACATAGTATAAGATGGGTAGCAGTACTTGTTTTATGCTAAAAATATGGGGATAGTTCCCTAGGTTATATTTCGAAAGGAGTATTTATTCAAATGATTTATTCAAAAGAAGTTGAAATGATGTGCCCTGTAGCTAAGGGTGCAAAGCATGAACCAGCTCCAATTCCAGAAGAAGGAAAATGGGTTCATTCAAAAAAAATCGAAGATATTTCAGGCTTTACACATGGTGTAGGCTGGTGTGCACCTCAGCAGGGAGCATGTAAGCTTACTTTAAATGTTAAAGAAGGTATCATTGAAGAAGCATTAGTAGAAACAATCGGATGTTCAGGTATGACACATTCAGCAGCTATGGCAGCTGAAATTCTTCAGGGAAAGACAATTCTTGAAGCTTTAAATACTGACTTAGTTTGTGATGCTATCAATACAGCAATGAGAGAATTATTCTTACAGATTGTATATGGTAGAACACAGAGTGCTTTCTCAGATGATGGTCTTGTAGTTGGTGCCGGACTTGAAGATTTAGGTAAAGGTCTTCGTTCACAGGTTGGTACAATGTACGCAACAAAGGCTAAAGGTGTTAGATACCTTGAAATGGCTGAAGGTTATGTAACAGGTATCGCTCTTGATGCTGATAATGAAGTTATTGGTTACCAGTTTGTAAATCTTGGAAAGATGACAGACTTTATTAAAAAAGGTGATGATCCTACAACAGCTTGGGAAAAATCAAAGGGTCAGTATGGACGTGTTGATGACGCTGTTAAGATTATCGATCCAAGAAAGGAATAGGAGGTAACAACAATGGCATTATTTGAATCATATGAAAGAAGAATTGACCAGATTAATTCTGTTTTAAATAGTTATGGAATCGCTTCTATCGAAGAAGCTGAAAAGATTACAAAGGACGCTGGATTAGATGTTTACGAACAGGTTAAAAAGATTCAGCCAATTTGTTTTGAAAACGCATGCTGGGCTTACACAGTAGGTGCAGCTATCGCTATTAAGAAAGGTTGTAGAAGAGCTGCTGATGCTGCTGCAGCAATCGGTGAAGGTCTTCAGGCTTTCTGTATTCCTGGTTCTGTTGCTGACCACAGAAAAGTAGGTCTTGGACATGGTAACTTAGGAAAGATGTTACTTGAAGAAGAAACAGAATGTTTCGCATTCCTTGCAGGACATGAATCATTCGCAGCTGCTGAAGGTGCTATCGGTATCGCTGAAAAAGCTAACAAGGTTCGTAAGAAACCTTTAAGAGTTATCTTAAATGGTCTTGGAAAAGATGCAGCTCAGATTATTTCAAGAATTAACGGTTTCACATATGTTGAAACAAAATATGATTATAAAGAAGCTAAGTTAAACATCGTTTACGAAAAAGCTTATTCAGATGGACTTCGTGCAACTGTAAAATGTTACGGTGCTGACGATGTTCAGGAAGGTGTTGCAATCATGCATCACGAAAACGTTGGTGTATCTATTACAGGTAACTCAACAAACCCAACTAGATTCCAGCATCCTGTTGCAGGTACATATAAGAAAGAATGTATCGAACAGGGTAAGAAGTATTTCTCAGTAGCATCAGGTGGTGGTACAGGACGTACACTTCATCCAGATAACATGGCTGCTGGTCCAGCTTCATATGGTATGACAGATACATTAGGACGTATGCATTCAGACGCTCAGTTCGCAGGTTCTTCATCAGTTCCAGCTCACGTTGAAATGATGGGTCTTATCGGAATGGGTAATAACCCAATGGTAGGTGCTACAGTAGCTGTAGCAGTTTCTGTTGAGGAAGCAGCTAACGCTGGCAAGTTCTAATAAAACAATTAAATAAAACACTTGAAAGTGCCGTAATCAAAGGGATTGCGGCATTTTTTTAATAATGGACTTTAAATTCCTATTTATATAACACAACAGAATCATTTTCTTTTATTAATGTATTCCCATCGGGTATTAAATTATCTTCGCCTCGTTTAATTAAAGCAATAAGAACATTTTCTGGTAAATTTAATTCATGAATTGTTTTGTTGCACCATTTATCTGTGCTTTGTATCTTGATTTCTTTTAGATTTTCCTGCCCTGATGGTTCGTATGAAGGAACACTAAGTATTAATGTATCTTTCGCTAAAATTATAGTATTACCTTTAGGAATTATAGTTGTTCCGTTGCGTTTAATCATAAGAGCTAAAGAATTAGTGGGCATACTTACATCACTAATTAATTTATTCTCCCAATTATGACCTTTAGGTATGTACATTCTCATTAAGGTAATAGAAGAATCCTCCTTATAATCATTAAATGTTTTTCGAACATCTTCGTTGTTATCAATCATCTTTAATTTATTTGCTATCTTAGGAATAAGAGTTCCTTGAATTGAAACTGAAAATAAAGCAACCATAAAAACAATATGAAATATATCTAAAGAGATATCAGGGTTCCCGGCAACAACCATAATCGAAAAAACAATAGAAGCAGCACCGCGAAGTCCCGACCATGATGTTAATAGGCATTGCTTAATACTACATTTGAATGGTATCAGCAATGCAAATACAGCTATTGGTCTTGCAATTAAAGTGAGTATAGAAACAATGCAAAGTGAAGGCATAGCTATATCAGGAAATTTATGTGGAAATGCAAGTAATCCTAATAAAAAGAATATTAAAATTTGAGCCAGACCGGTAATCCCATCGAAAAAAGGAATCAAAACATCTTTACATTTTATTTCGCTATTGCCAAGTATTATACCTAATAAATACACACTTAATAATGTGTTTCCATTTAAGTACATAGAACTTCCGAATGCTGCTAAAACAAGAGAAATCATAAAAATAGTATCTAATCCGTTACTAATTATAGTTGTCTTTTTTATTATAAATAATCCGATAATTGCAAAAAATATACCAATCAGAAGACCGAAAAGTATCTGGGAAAAAATCATTAACGGTATTGATGATAAAGATTTAGAATTAACTAAAGATATACCTATTATTGTAAGCATGTAAGATACAGGATCATTGCTTCCACTTTCAATTTCAAGAAGAGATGCAGTACCATTTTTTAAGTTTAATTTTTTCTTCCTCAATATAGAAAAAACACTTGCTGCATCAGTTGAGGAAAGAACTGAACCAATCAGGAAACTTTCTACAAAAGTAAAATTAAGAACAAAATAGCAGAATAAACCTGTGATTGTGGCGGTGATTATAACTCCAATAGTTGATAATAAAATGGCTTTTAAAGCTACAGTTTTAGCGGTAGCCCATTTTGTATTGAAACCTCCATAAAACATAATGAAACATAGGGCAAGCATACAGATTTTTTCGGCAAATTCATAGTTAGAGAAGGCTATTTTAAATATTCCATCGCTTCCAAAAATCATACCTATGCCCATAAAAAGAATAAGCGTAGGCATACCAAATTTGCCTGAAAATTTATCGGCTATTATACATAAAAACAAAATTAGTGATACACAAGTTAAAGGTATCGCCATATAAATCTCCTTTCTCTGAAGTGATAAGTTTTATATTAGGGAAAATGTAAATAGACAACTAAAAAAATACAGATTAATTTTATAAATCTTATCATATATATTATTTTTACGAAATAAATATTCATGTTTACTTTTATTAATTAAGCAAAATATATAAAAATCAGGTCAAAAATTGAAAAAAACAAGAATTTACTAAATAAATTAAAATATTACTTTAGTGATTATTGCTAAATATACAAATAATAAAACTGTTTTTATTCTATTAATGTACGAAATTTCCAGTTAATGAAATTTTAAGAAAATTTTTGTGAGAAAATTGTGGCATAAGGTGATATAATATATAAAACTGAGAACCAGTTATGAAAAACAAGAGAAGGAGGAATTTTCAATGAAAAGAAAATCAACATTCAAGTCTTTGTTAGCATTGGCTTTAGCAGTTGTTTTAGTATTCTCAACAAATATTACACCTGCAAGCGCAGCTAAGAAGAAAGCAAAGGCAACAAATGCAGTTAAAAGCGTTAAAGTCGTTTCACCTGCAGGTACAAAGAAAATTGCGACAGTTGCAAGGGGTAAGTCAATTAAACTTACTGTAACAGTTAAAGCAAAGAAGAAAGCATTCAAGAAAGTGACTTATAAGTCAAGCAATGCAAAAGTTGCTACAGTATCTAAGAAAGGTATTGTAAAGGGTAAAAAGGTTGGTACAACAACAATTAAGGTTGTATCAGTAAAGAACAAAAAGAAAACAGCAAGCATTAAAGTTAAGGTTGTAAAGAATGCAGTTAAGAAAGTAACACTTAACAAGAAGAATCTTGACCTTGCAGTTGGTGCTTCAGAAAAGTTGAGCGCTAAGGTAAATGCTCCTAAGAAATCATACAAGGCAGTAAAGTGGACATCATCAAATGAAAAAGCAGTTAAGGTTTCAAATAAGGGTGTTGTTAGTGCAGTAGGCGAAGGAACAGCTAAGGTTACTGTTACAGCTCTTGATGGTAGCAAGAAGAAAGCTACATGTACAGTTGCTGTATGGAATGGAATTAAAGATGTACAGTTAAACAATCCAAGAAATAACTATTATGTAGACTCATATAAGGTTGTATTAGATACACCAATTGCACTTACAAAAGATAGCTTTGTAGTTAAGAGCAAAGTTCGTGCAGAAGGTACATACAACAGAGAACTTGAAGTTGAAAAAGTATTTACAAACGACAATTTAAACTACACTATATTTACAAAGAATTCAGTTGAAATGGGAGAATTTGTACAGGTTTCAGTACCATCATTAAAGGGGAAAAACGCTGTTGAGTTACAGGCTCTTGCAGATGGATATGAATATAGACAACTTGTTTCAGGTGTTGTAGGAGACGAAATTAATACAGGTGTTGGTTTCAAAAATCTTGTTGGATATGAAACAGTTTCAGTTGCATCAGGAAATCTTCCAGCAGGCTTAGCAATTGAAAAGTACACAAACAACATTAAGGGTAAGGTTGCAGCTGTAGCAGAAAATCAGGTTGTAAACTTTACAGGTACAGACGAACTTGGTAGAACAGCAAGTTCAAAAGTAAATTTCCTTATTGGTGACAAGAATAAGGTTGTTGCTGAAAACAAGACTATTGGTGATCAGGCTAATGCATTAATTTATCCGCATGAATATATTGGATCATACATTAATGTTGAAGGTGGAAGCGGAGAATATCGTGCTACTCTTTTAGACACATACAATGATTTATTTTATTTGGATAGTGAAAATACAGATGAAAACGGAAACAAATATACAACAACATCAAGTAGAGTATATGTTAATGGTAGATCAGGAAAAGTTGAAGCAGGAACATATACTCTTAGAGTACAGTTTACAGATATAGAAAATCCTACACTTACAGCTATAGGAACACTTACAGTTGTAGTTACTCCGGCAGTTTCTGTTACTACAGTTCTTTATAATTATGACAGTAGCACAGATGAATTAATGTTTTACAATCATGATTTAAATGAAACTTTCAGTGCAGTATCTGCTGATGAAACAACTGATTATGAAAAGAAGATTCTTACATCAAAGGTATGTCTCCCGGCAGGTAACTATTCTGTATATATTGAAAGTTATGGAGAACAGATTACTCTTGCTAAGTATGTAAGCTTAGGCGCTGATACAGTATTATCATATACAGCTCCAACAAGAGCAACAATTACGGGAACTCTTAAAGACAGATCAGGTGCAGTACTTAATAAGAGAGCTTATGTAAGAATTTACAAAGCAGATAAAACAGATGAACCTATTGGATATGATTACGTAAGTTCATATGATGATGGAAAATATGAATTCAAGTGCGTACCTAATGGAACATATGTAATTAAGGCATTTGATAATGAATCTGATAAAGAATTAGCAACATCAGCAACTATTACAGTTACAGGTGCAAACATTGTTGTTGATTTTCCAAATTTACCAATTGATAATGATCCAGAGTATTAATTAGTAATTTATAAGCATAATTTAATGTTTAGATAAAAATTAAAAACAAGCGGCATAGTCGTGTAAACGGCTATGTCGTTTGTTTTTTGGCTCTTTGTCAAGAGTGGGGTGAAAGATTTTTTTAATAAAAGAAACTCTAAACTTTGTTTAATTAAAAGTAAATATCCAACTTATGTCATAGATATAGATAATTAAGTGTTAAATTATAGTATGTAATTTTTATACTAACTAAATATTTAATGTTTATTTTTTATAGAAAAATAACATATAAATGAAATTTATAAACATATAAAATCGTTTTTTATATG
>ERZ772879.158-NODE-158-length-54377-cov-21.496245_pt1 | contig 54377 bp, 45 predicted proteins | sample MGYA00580582_ERZ772879 | MGnify/ENA primary metagenome ERZ772879 (study PRJEB29015, sample SAMEA2737682) | human gut metagenome | biome: human gut; feature: human-associated habitat; material: faeces | place: China | collected 2012 ... | reverse complement strand
ACAGAAAGCAAAATTCATCTACGGAGTTCTGGAAAAACCTTTCCACAACTACTACAACAAAGCTGACAGAATGCCAGGACAGACTGGTGAAAACCTTATGGTTCTTCTGGAAAGCAGACTTGACAACGTAGTATTCCGTATGGGACTTGCTAGAACCAGACGTGAAGCTCGTCAGATCGTTGACCACAAGCATGTACTTGTAAACGGAAAATGTGTAAACATTCCGTCTTACCTTGTAAAAGCTGGTGACACAATCGAAATCAAAGAAAAATGCAAAGGTTCTGAAAGATACAAAGGAATTCTGGAAGTAACAGGTGGAAGACTTGTTCCGGAATGGCTTGATGTAAATCAGGAAGCTTTAAGCGGAACTGTAAAAGAACTTCCAAGAAGAGAAGCTATTGATGTTCCGGTTAACGAAATGCTTATCGTCGAGTTGTACTCCAAATAATGCATTTTAAATTAAATACCCTCAAATGTTGACAAACCCAGAAGGAGGGACTTATAGTGTTTGATTTTAATAAACCAAAAATCGAAATTACGGAAATTTCCGAAGATAAAAAATTTGGCAGATTTGTAGTAGAACCTCTGGAAAGAGGATATGGAACTACACTTGGTAATTCTCTCAGAAGAATTATGCTGTCATCCCTCCCGGGAGCAGCAGTCAGCCAGGTTAAGATTGATGGAGTCCTTCATGAATTCAGCTCTATTCCGGGCGTGAAAGAGGACGTTTCAGAAATCATCATGAATCTGAAAAGCCTTGCTATCAAGAATAACAGTGCCGACAATGAACCAAAGACCGCATACATTGAGTGTGAGGGCAAAGGTGTCGTAACTGCTGCTGATATTCAGGCAGATCAGGATATCGAAATCATGAATCCAGATCAGGTCATTGCTACTCTGAACGGTGGCAAAGACTGCAGACTGGCTATGGAGCTTACAATCACACGTGGACGTGGATATGTAAGTGCTGACAAGGGAAAAACAGACGATATGCCGATCGGTGTACTCGCTGTAGATGCAATCTATACTCCGGTTGACCGAGTAAACATGATTGTTCAGAACACCCGTGTTGGACAGATCACTGATTACGATAAACTTACATTGGATGTATATACCAATGGTACACTGGATCCGGATGAGGCTGTCAGCCTTGCTGCTAAGGTACTGAGCGAACATCTCAGCCTTTTCATTGATCTTTCTGAGAATGCTAAGACTGCAGAAGTCATGATCGAGAAAGAAGACAATGAAAAAGAAAAAGTTCTTGAAATGAGCATTGATGAGCTTGAACTTTCCGTTCGTTCTTACAACTGCCTGAAGAGAGCCGGTATCAATACAGTAGAAGAACTTTGCAACAAAACTTCTGATGACATGATGAAGGTTCGTAACCTTGGTCGTAAGTCCTTAGAAGAAGTACTTGCTAAACTGAAAGAACTGGGATTACAGCTTCAGCCGACTGAAGAGTAATTTCATTCAGCAAATATGAGCGGGGATGCCTAAGCATTTATACAGTAAGACCGAACAAGCATGTATGGATGTCCCGCAGATGGAGGAAAATAAAATGGCAAAATATAGAAAATTAAGCAGAACTTCTGATCAGAGAAAAGCTCTGTTAAGAAACCAGGTGACAAATCTTCTGTACCACGGAAAAATCGTTACCACTGAAGCAAAAGCAAAAGAAATTCGCAAGATCGCCGAAAGCCTTATCGCTATGGCAGTACGTGAAAAAGACAATTTTGAGACAGTTACAGTAACTGCAAAAGTTGCACGTAAAGATGCTGATGGTAAGAGAGTAAAAGAAGTTGTAGACGGTAAGAAAGTTACTGTATACGATGAAGTTCAGAAAGAAATCACTAAAGATGCTCCGTCCAGACTGCACGCTCGTCGTCAGATGGCAAAAGTTTTCTATTCTGTTAAAGAAGTACCTGCAAAAGGTGCTGGCAGAAAGAAAAATACCAAAGACATCGATATGACTAAGAAGATGTTCGAGGAAATCGCACCTAAATACGCTGGACGTAACGGTGGTTACACAAGAATCGTTAAGATTGGACCGCGTAAAGGTGACGCTGCAATGGAAGTACTCATTGAGTTAGTATAATCTTTATGATGATCAAGGGATGTCTCTTCGGAGGCATCTCTTTTTTTATTCCCGTTAATTTATTCCATAAGGTTGATAAATTTCGCATTTTAGCGTAAAATCATTTACAAACACTATTTATAGAAAAAGGAATTGCTGTGGCGGAAGATACAGCAACAAAAGGATACAAACTATGAACATACGAAGAATAGCAGCAATCTGGGCAGCAAAAGCTGCCGGTGCCGGCTGTAAGCTACTGGGACGTCAGGGTGTTACCTGGGCAGGAAAGATTGCATTAAAAATATATCCACCGATTTTGCAGGAGCTTGCTGCAGAAGTACGGAAAGACATTTTTGTAGTCTGTGGAACCAATGGTAAGACAACTACCAATAATATGCTCTGTGCAGCTCTGGAGGAAGAAGGGAACAAAGTTATCTGCAATCACACCGGATCCAATATGCTGAACGGTGTTGTGGCTGCGTTTGCACTTAGTGCCGGAATGAATGGACATATTGATGCGGATTATGCCTGTATTGAAGTAGATGAGGCATCTACCAGACATATTTTTACAAAGATCAAACCGAATTATATGGTTATGACGAATCTTTTTCGAGATCAGCTGGACCGTTACGGTGAGATTGATATTACCATGAATATCCTTGAAGAAATGATCCGCAAAGTTCCGGACATGAAACTGATCGTAAATGGTGATGATGCACTGTCGGCATATCTTGCCAAGGACAGTGGCAATGCATGTATTTATTACGGAATCAGTCGTCCGGTCATGAAAAATGAAACAAACGAAATCCGGGAAGGACGTTTCTGTAAATGCTGCGGGGAAAGACTTCAGTACAGCTTTTATCATTACAGTCAGCTTGGTGATTACAGGTGTCCGAAATGCGGATTCAAGCGTCCAACACCTGACTTTGATGCAGAGGATGTAAAAGTAGGAGATCAGCTTTCTTTTTCTGTTGAGAACAGACGTATTGTAGCGAATTATAAGGGATTTTATAATGTATATAATATTCTGGCGGCTTATGCAGGAATCCGGACAGCCGGACTTAAGGCTGAACATTTTAGTGATATGCTGAAAAAATTTAATCCGGAGAATGGAAGAATGGAGCAGTTCCGCATCAAAGGAACCAGTGTGATCCTGAATCTTGCCAAGAACCCGGCTGGATTTAACCAGAATATTTCCGCAGTCATGCAGGATCGTAGTCCAAAAGATGTGATCATCGCGATCAATGATAATGCACAGGATGGAATCGATATATCCTGGCTTTGGGATGTCGATTTTGACCGTTTCAGCGATGAAAGTGTACGTTCTATTACCGTCAGTGGTATCCGTTGTCAGGATATGCGTCTGCGAATGAAATATGTGGATATCCCGTCTGTGCTGGAAGCTGATGTAGAAAAGGCAATCCGTGACCGTGTAGAAGATGGAACCGGAAACCTTTATGTACTGGTCAACTACACCGCATTGTTCAGTACCAGAAATATTCTGAAGAAACTGGAGGGAGAACACAAATGAAACTTACAATAGGTCATTTATATCCGGATCTTCTGAATCTGTATGGCGACAGAGGAAATATCCAATGTTTAATGAAACGTTGTCAATGGCGTGGTATTGAGGCGGAAACTATTGCCTATGAAATCGATGATACAATCGATTTTTCCAAGCTGGATATCGTACTTCTCGGAGGCGGATCTGACCGGGAACAAATGTTGGTCTGTGAAAAACTGAAGACTATTCAGAAAGACTTTAAGGCATATGTTGAGGATAATGGTGTCGTGATCGCAATCTGCGGTGGATACCAGCTTTTGGGAAAATATTACAAGACCGAGCAGGGAATGATCACAGGACTTGACCTGGTTGATATGTATACGGAACAGGAAGAAGGACGTCTTATCAGTAATATTGTACTGCAAAGTGATCTTTTTGATATGCCGGTCGTAGGATTTGAGAATCATGGCGGCAGGACCTGTATCAATAACAACAAACCATTGGGTAAGGTACTTTATGGTTCAGGAAATGATGGCAAATCCGGATATGAGGGTGTTGTTTACAAGAATGTGATCGGAACTTATCTTCATGGTCCCCTCCTTCCGAAGAACCCGCAGCTTGCCGACTGGCTCATTGAGCATGCACTTAAGAAAAAATATGGCGAAGAGACCGTGCTGACACCATTGGATGACAGTCAGGAAAAGGAAGCCAATGATTATATCGTGCATCGCTTTGTGCACGAAAATAAATAAAAGTAAAGCAGGTACCTGAAGTAACAAAAGCATAAATAACTGATCAGGAAACAGAGAATGAGGGAATGAATATGGCAAAATCACGTAATCAGAAAGGGAAGATCCTGGTGATTGAACATCTTCTCCAGGGAACAGGAGAAAGCCGGATAGTGACGATGCAGGAAATCCTTGATAAACTTCTGGAATATGGAATCACTGCAGAGAGAAAGAGTATCTATGATGATATAGAAGCTCTTCGAGAATTTGGACTGGATGTTCAGTACAAAAGAGGCAGACCAGGTGGATATTATCTGGCCGGGGGACAGGAAATTGCTGCGGCACCGGAGTCAGTTCACACAAAAGAGGAAGCAGGGATTTCAAAAAATGCAGAGACAGAAAAAAAATCAGAACCAGTGATCATTTACAAAGAGAATACACTTGATAAAGAAGAAATTCAGAACACAGAGAAGGCAATGAAACTGCAGTGTGATGCTTCCAGAGAAAAAGAGATCCGGGAGTACTTTGGCAGTTATGGAGAGTACAAATTAAAAGAATCCGGCTATTTACATGTAACGGTGCCGCATATTGCAGGACCAAAATTTTACGGATGGCTGGCAATGATGGGAAAAGATGTTCATATTCTGAAACCAAAGAAAACGGCAGCATCTTACCGTGATTATCTGAAAACTCTTGCAAAAGAGTATAAGGGTGTATAGAAAGGAAAACAGCATGAAAAAAAAAGCAGTATGTATGTTACTGGGAGTGCTTCTGACGGGAACATTGCTTACCGGATGTGGTAAAAACAAGGCAACAGAGGCTGCCAGCGAAAGCGCACAGACCGAAAAGGAAGGAACCGGAGAGAGAACAGCTGATTCTGCAGAGGATGACCAGAAGAAGACTGATGAAACAGCGGATACGAAAACAGATAAAAAAGCAGAGAAGGGTACAGACGCTGAGGAAACAGGAGAGGATGCTTCTGAAACAGAAGAAAACAGAGAAAAGATTGCAGTACTTCTTCCAGATGAACAGAACTGGACGAGAGATGCAAAAGAACTGGAAGTACAGTTTGAAGAAGACGGATATGATCCGATTCTTCTTTATGCAGATAATGACAGCTCCAAACAGGTGTCTCAGATCCAGCAGATGGCAGCCGAAGAGGTATCTGCCATGGTGATCGCCCCGGTAGATCCTTATGGTCTGGCAGATGTACTTGCAGATGTAAAGGATGCAGAGATAGAGATACCGGTGATTTCCTATGATGATCTGATCATGAATACGGATGGAATAAAATATTATGTTACATTTGGCGGTCGTCAGGTGGGCCAGATGATAGCAAAACAGATTATAGACAGTGAGGAACTTGACAAAGTACAGGAGGCGAAAGAATCAAAAACAATAGAATTCTTTATGGGATCTCTGGATGATACACAGGCATTGTTCCTCTATAATGGAGTAATGGAAACATTGCAACCGTATATCGATGATGGAACACTGATATGTAAATCCGGCAAAACCTCTTTCGATGATACAGGAATTCTTCGTTGGAGTTCTGAGATCGCCAAAACGAGAATGACAGATATTCTTACAGAATATTATCCAGATGGTGCAGTTCCGGATATTATCTGCACCGGATTTGATGATGCTGCGATGGGAACGGAAGAAGCTCTGGAAGAAGCTGGATTTGTTCCGGGAACCGAAAACTGGCCGTTGATCAGTGGTGCCGGATGCAATGAGGAAGGTGTTCGCAGAATTGCAGAGGGAAAACAGACGTTCAGCATTTTTATGGATCGAAGAGAGCTTGCCGATCAGTGTGAAGAGATGGTAAACATTTATCTGCATGGGGAAGATGATCCGGAAGTCAATGATTATGAACAGTATGATAATGGAATTAAGATCATAGCCAGCTATCTTTGTGAGCCACAGCTGATCGATGGTGAGAATTATGAAATCCTGATTGATAATGGATACTATACAGAAGATGAAGTGAAACCGTTGGCAACGCCGACACCGACAGAAGAACCGGTAACGCCGACACCCACAGATGCAGCAGGACCAACAGAGACAGTAACACCGTCTCCGACAGAAACTGCAGAATCAACAGAGACTGTGACACCAACCCCGGAGCAGAAAGATGAAAAAAAGGCAACACCAACTCCGAAACCAAAGGTGACATTAAAAAAATCTGAAAAAAGTAAAAACTGAAATCATAACCAGTAAAATTACATAAAAAAAACTCCGAAGCAAAATTCGGAGTTTTTTATGTCTGGGGATTATTCACGGAAAGTCAAAGAATCATCAGTCATGGAATCCACAATTGCAAGAGATTCCAGTCTTACACCCATATCACGGATCTTCTGACCACCATTCTGAAAGCCTTTTTCGATAACGATTCCGGCACCTTCAAGGGTTGCACCGGATTTTTTGACGATATCGATCAGACCGAGCAGTGCACATCCGTTTGCAAGGAAATCATCAATCAGAAGTACATGATCTTCCGGTCCAAGGAATTTCTTGGATAAGATAACATCATAGACTTTTTTGTGAGTGAAGGATTCAACCTTTGAACAGTACATTTCTCCATCAAGGTTCAGGCTCTGCGCTTTTTTTGCAAAAACGACAGGAACATCAAAATACTGTGCGGCAATGCAAGCAATTCCAATGCCGGAAGCTTCAATTGTGAGAATTTTTGTAATCGGGCAATCGGCAAAACGTCTCTTGAATTCTTTGCCAATTTCATTGATGAGAGTAATATCCATCTGATGATTTAAAAAACTGTCAACCTTTAAAATATTACCCGGTTTTACGATTCCATCTTTCAGTATACGCTCCTTTAAAAGCTGCATGATTTCTCTCCTTTGATCTGTAAACGTTTTTTCTAAAATTATATCTATGATACTCTATTCTTCGAAGAAGTTCAATTCTTTTCGACAAAAATTTATGTAAAGTTACAAAAATATTGGAGGCGAAAATGTCCTTTATACTGGACAATTTTGGTCGGACATTGCAAAAGAGAAAAGAGTCTGCTACAATGATATTAATTTCAGAAAATTATAAAACAGGAGGAAGTAAGATGAGCGGACAGCGATATACGGTCAATGCTATGGGAGAGCAGTGCCCGATTCCTGTAGTAAAGACAAAAAAAGTTCTGGACAGCATTCAGGGAGATGCCGAGATCGAAGTATTGGTCGATAATGAAACAGCGGTACAGAATCTCACCAGAATGGGTAAAAATACAGGTGCAGAAGTGTTCTCCGAGAAAAAAAGTGACAAAGAATTTCATGTGTTCATTCGTGTGAAGGACCGTCAGCCGGTGACAGACACAAAGGCCGAAGAAGTATCCTGCATTCCGGATGCAAAAGGAGATTTCGTGGTCGCAGTGGATACAGCGACAATGGGAAGAGGAAATGATGAACTGGGCAAAGTTCTGATGAAAGGATTCCTTTTTGCAGTGACACAGCTGGATGAACTTCCAAAGACCATGCTTTTTTATAATGGAGGCGCAACACTGACGACAGAAGGTTCTGATTCACTGGAGGATCTGAAGAGTCTGGAAGCACAGGGAGTGACGATCAAGACCTGTGGAACCTGCCTTAATTACTATGGCCTGACAGAGAAACTCTGCGTGGGAGAAGTTACCAATATGTATGATATTGTAGAGACAATGGCAAAAGCTTCCAAAGTTATAAAACCATGATTCAGAAGATACCAAGGTATTTGCTGACATTTCACAGCACAAGCGGGGCAATAGCTGTAGAGAGATTTTGCAAAAAACATAAGATCCCGGGAAGACTGATCCCTGTGCCGAGAGAAATTTCTGCAAGCTGTGGCTTATCCTGGGCGGTAGAGGCAGAGCAGGAGAAATGTCTGACTCAGGTTGAACTTGAATTTGAAGATGAGATCGAAGGCAAATGGCTGCTGGATATTTAGATTAGCAACAATGGATAACCGTGATGCGTTTGGAGAGAGTATGAAAGAGTATGAAGTGATCTGGGAGATTTTTAACAAATGTCCCAGAAACCAGATGAGGGATGTATTTGTAGAAGAAGTGGAAATTGAGGATCCTGAGGAATATATAAAAAAGAAATTCCAGGGAAAAGAGGTTTCTTATGACAAAACAGTTCTTAACGATGGAACGATCATCTTTGACATTGTTACGTCGCAGATAAAACAGAGATGTTCCTTTACAGAAATTTAGAAAGTATGGTATAATACAAGTTCAGGACTGCAGATACTATATTGCAATCATGCAGTCTGTAAATCCGTATCGAGATGAAACCTGAGAGGAGCAGACATGAGTGAAACAAAAGAAACCCATGTACACGTACTGGAAGATGGGACGATCCTGGAACATTCCCATGGAGAACATGGACATCATCACAGCCATGCGCAGACGAAAGCAGTTTTGAACCGTCTGTCGAGAGCCATTGGACACCTGGAATCAATAAAACGTATGGTAGAAGACGGCAGAGACTGTTCAGAGGTACTGATTCAGCTTTCAGCAGTGAAATCTGCTATTAATAATACAGGTAAGATCATTCTTCAGGATCATATTGAGCACTGTATCGTAGATGCGGTAGAGCATGGCGATAAGGATGCGATCAAAGAACTGGAACGTGCAATCGACAGATTTATGAAATAAGAATACAGGTTATACAGTCTGGACAGACAAGGCATGTATGACCGGAAATCAAAGGAGTATATAGAAATGGCAGAATGCAGTAACAGCGGTTCCTGCGGCAAATCAAGCTGCGAGGGATGCGCAAGCAAAGAAAAGAGTAATCCGCAGAATTTTATGGCAGAACAGAATGTTTTTTCAGATGTAAAACATGTGATCGGCGTTGTCAGCGGTAAGGGCGGCGTAGGAAAATCCTTCGTTACAGGTTCCCTTGCAAATGCAATGGCAGCCAAAGGATACAAAGTTGGTATTCTGGATGCTGACATCACCGGACCTTCCATTCCAAAGATGTACGGCCTCACAGGCGCTGCCCAGGCAGATGACAACGGCATCTATCCGATGGAGACAGCAAACGGAATCAAGGTTATGTCCATCAACCTTCTTCTTCCAACGGAAGATACTCCGGTTATCTGGAGAGGACCGGTTCTTGCAAACATGGTAAAACAGTTCTGGACAGATGTTGTCTGGGACAAGATCGACTATCTCTTTGTAGATATGCCTCCGGGAACAGGTGATGTGCCGCTTACTGTATTCCAGTCCCTTCCGGTTGACGGAATCGTGATCGTAAGCTCCCCGCAGGATTTGGTGAAGATGATTGTAAAGAAAGCTTATAATATGGCTGAAATGATGAAGATCCCGGTACTTGGAATCGTAGAAAACTACAGTTATGTGAAATGTCCAGACTGCGGCAAGGAACTCAAGATCTTTGGTGAAAGCCATATTGAGGAAATTGCAGCAGAACTGAATGTACCGGTCGTAGGCAAGATGCCGATCGATATGGAGTATGCATCCAAAGCAGACAGCGGAGCATTTGATCAGATCGATAACGAATATATCACAAAAGCAGTAGAAGTAATGCCAGAATAAAACCGCAGACAAGAAAATCCCGACAGTTATGGAATCATAAATTTCCTGATTGTCGGGACTTTTTTACGTTATGAGAACATATCAAGAAATCGTTCAGCAGCCTGGGAAAGTGGAAGACTGTCATGCTGAACGAGGACAAGCTGTCTGGGGGGGAGTGGATCTGCAAGAGGAATTGGTTTCAGTGAATCGTCGGGGTTTAGCATATAATCCGGAATACAGGCAATGCCAAGACCAATGCGGGCAAGATCCATCAACAGATCATTGCTGTTCAGTTCGACTTCCGGCAACAGATTCAGCCCATGTGTTGCAAACATCTGATGCAGGTATTCACTGGTGGTACTTTTGGAAGAAAGCATCAGAATAGGTTGTTTTAATAGTGTTTTGAGTTCACATGGTATCTCTTCGGGAGAAAAACAGTCGGGATTTCCGACAAAAATATCCCGAAAATCACGAAGGACTTTTACATTCATATGATTGCCAAGACGGGAATTCGGAGAGTTGCAGACGATCAGGTCAACCTGTCCTTTTTCCAGCAGTTCTGCACAGCCGATCGAAGTACTGTTGGTGACTTTGATCCGGACATCCGGGAATTCCTGATGGAATTTTTGGAGGTAATGAATTAGATAATAGCGGCAGATCGTATCACTGGCACCGATGCGGAGCTGGCCTTTGAGCATATTGTCACCGGAAAGAAGGGATTCTCCCTCATCCAGCATCTGTATTGCGGGTTTTACATGTTGCAACAGAAGTTCTCCTTCCGGGGTAAGGAGGACTTTTTTTGTGCTGCGGATAAAAAGTGTGTGATTCAGCTTTTTTTCCAGTGTTTTGATGGACTGGCTGACTGCAGACTGTGAGATAAAAAGTTCACGGGATGCTTCAGAGAAACTGAGAGTAGTAGCAACATAATAAAAAACTTTATATAATTCAAGATTGATATCCATAGGATCCGACTTCCTTTTCAAAGAGAGTTGCAAGCATAAATTAGTATAACTTATAAAAGATATAAGATATATTAATTTTACTAATGATGATTCTTATGATACTATAAACTCAGTAATTCGACAAGTACATAATAACATAATGCACAAAGGAAAGGAGTTTCTAATGAGCAACGTAAGACGCGTTTATGTAGAAAAGAAACCAGCCTACGCCGTACAGGCAAAAGAATTAAAGCATGAGATCAGCAGCTATCTCGGAATTAAATCCGCAACAAATGTAAGAGTGCTGATCCGTTATGATGTAGAAAATATTTCAGATGAAGTTTTTGAAAAAGCATGCAGAACTGTATTTGCAGAGCCACCGGTAGATGCTCTGTATCTCGAAAAATTCGAGGCAGCAGAAGGTGCCAGAATTTTTTCTGTAGAATATCTTCCGGGACAGTTTGATCAGAGAGCAGACTCCGCAGTTCAGTGTGTGCAGTTCCTTGATGGAGATGCGCAGCCGATCATCCGTTCTGCAACAACTTATGTAATAGAAGGAAATGTAACAGATGAAGAATTTGATGCGATCAAACATCACTGCATCAACCCGGTAGACTCCCGTGAGACAGGACTTGAAAAACCGGAAACACTGGTTACCGTATTCCCGGAACCGGAAGATGTCAAGATTTTTGACGGCTTTAAAGATATGTCCGAGGCAGATCTCAAAGCCCTCTATGACTCCCTGAATCTTGCAATGACATTTAAAGATTTCCAGCATATCCAGAACTACTTCAAAAACGAAGAAAAACGTGATCCTTCCATGACAGAGATCCGAGTACTCGATACCTACTGGTCTGATCACTGCCGTCATACCACATTCTCCACAGAACTTACAGACGTGAAGTTCGATGAAGGTGACTACAAAGAACCAATCGTAAAAACATACGAAAAATACCTTGCTGACAGAGAAGTTCTCTACAAAGGCCGTGATGACAAATTTGTCTGCCTGATGGATCTTGCTCTGATGGCAATGAAAAAACTCAAATCCGAAGGAAAACTGGCTGATCAGGAAGAATCCGATGAGATCAATGCCTGCAGTATTGTTGTACCGGTAGATGTAGATGGCAAAGAGGAAGAGTGGCTTATCAACTTTAAGAATGAGACACACAACCATCCGACAGAGATCGAGCCATTTGGTGGTGCTGCTACCTGCCTTGGCGGTGCAATCCGCGACCCGCTTTCCGGACGTACTTATGTATATCAGGCAATGCGTGTGACAGGTGCTGCTGATCCGACTGTATCTGTAAAAGAAACGCTCAAAGGTAAACTTCCACAGAAGAAACTGGTCAGAAGTGCTGCTCATGGATACAGCTCATATGGTAACCAGATCGGTCTGGCTACCGGCTATGTCAAAGAAATCTATCATCCGGACTACGTTGCAAAACGTATGGAGATTGGTGCCGTTATGGGTGCAGCTCCGAGACGTGCCGTTATCCGTGAAAACTCCGATCCGGGAGATATCATCATCCTTCTGGGAGGACGTACCGGCCGTGACGGTATCGGTGGTGCAACAGGTTCCTCCAAGGTACACACAGAGGCTTCCATCGAAGTCTGCGGTGCAGAAGTACAGAAAGGTAACGCACCTACAGAGCGTAAGATCCAGCGTATGTTCAGACGTGAAGAAGTCAGCTACATCATCAAAAAATGTAACGACTTTGGTGCAGGCGGTGTATCCGTTGCCATCGGTGAGCTTGCAGATGGACTTCGCGTAGACCTTGACAAAGTTCCGAAAAAATATGCCGGCCTTGACGGAACAGAGATCGCAATCTCTGAATCCCAGGAGCGTATGGCAGTTGTTGTAGATCCAAAAGATGTTGACAAATTCCTTGGCTTTGCAAACGAAGAAAATCTCGAAGCAATCCCGGTTGCAGTCGTTACCGAAGAGCCACGCCTTGTTCTTACATGGAGAGGCAAAGAGATCGTTAATATTTCCCGTGCATTCCTTGATACCAACGGTGCACATCAGGAAACAACTGTAGAGGTTGAGATCCCGAACAAAGACGGAAACCTTTTCGAAGAAAGACCAGACGTTGTCGATGTTAAGGCAAAATGGCTGGAGACACTTGCTGACCTCAACGTATGCTCCCAGAAAGGTCTCGTTGAAATGTTCGACGGTTCTATCGGTGCAGGCAGCGTATTTATGCCATACGGTGGTCAGTATCAGCTTACAGAAACACAGAGCATGGTTGCAAAAGTTCCGGTACAGAACGGAAAAACTGATACAGTTACCATGATGAGTTACGGCTTTGATCCATATCTCTCTTCCTGGAGTCCATATCACGGAGCTGCTTACGCAGTAACAGAATCTGTAGCAAGAATCGTAGCTACAGGTGGTGATTACAAGAAGATCCGCTTCACATTCCAGGAATACTTCCGTCGTATGACCGAAGATCCAAAGAGATGGAGCCAGCCATTCTCCGCACTCCTTGGTGCCTATGCAGCACAGATGGGATTCGGACTTCCGTCCATCGGTGGTAAAGACAGTATGTCCGGTACCTTCAATGAGATCGACGTGCCTCCAACGCTTGTTTCCTTTGCAGTAGACGTAGCCAAGATCCAGGACGTGATCACACCTGAACTCAAAAAAGCAGGAAACAAACTTGTATGGCTCCGCGCACCGCGTGATCAGTACGATTTGCCGGATTACGCAGGAATCATGGATCAGTACGAAAAACTCCACAATGATATCCAGGCTGGAAAAGTTGTTTCCGCTTACGCACTGGATCGTCATGGTATTGCAGCAGCTGTTTCCAAGATGGCCTTCGGTAATGCACTCGGCGTGAAGATCGAACACAACCTGGATCCAAGAGACTTCTTCGCACCAGGATTTGGTGATATCATTATGGAAGTTCCGGCAGACAAAGTCGGACAGCTTTCCATCACATACACACTGATCGGTGAAGTTACAGATGACGGTAAATTCTCTTACGGAAATACTGTTATTACTGAAAAAGAAGCTGAAGAAGCATGGAAGGGAACTCTGGAAAGAGTATTCAAGACAACTTCTGGTGAAGACAACGAAAAACAGGCAAAAGATGACCTGTACCATGCAGAAAACATTTATGTATGCAAACACAAAGTTGCAAAACCGCGTGTATTTATCCCGGTATTCCCTGGAACAAACTGCGAATACGACAGCACACGTGCTTTTGAACGCGCTGGTGCAGAGGTTGACGTTAAAGTATTCAAGAACCTGACAGCAGAAGATATCCATGATTCCGTGGAACTCTTCACAAAAGCAATCGACCAGGCTCAGATCATTATGTTCCCAGGTGGATTCTCCGCTGGTGATGAACCAGATGGCTCTGCGAAATTCTTTGCAACTGCATTCCAGAACGCAAAGATTAAAGAAGCAGTTATGAAGCTTGTCAACGAGAGAGACGGTCTTGCACTTGGTATCTGTAATGGATTCCAGGCTCTGATTAAACTCGGTCTGGTACCATACGGTGAGATCTGCGGACAGAAAGCAGATTCCCCGACACTGACCTTCAACACCATCGGACGTCATATCTCTAAGATGGTTTACACCAAGGTTGTAAGCAACAAGTCTCCATGGCTCCAGAAAGCACAGCTTGGCGGAGTATACTGTAACCCTGCATCCCACGGTGAAGGACGTTTTGTTGCCAACGATGAATGGCTTGCAAAACTCTTCGCAAACGGACAGGTTGCAACTCAGTATGTAACTCCAGCCGGTGAACTCAGTGCAGACGAAGAATGGAACGTAAATGGTTCCTACATGAACATCGAAGGTATCACAAGTCCGGACGGACGTATCCTTGGTAAGATGGCTCACAGCGAACGCCGTGGCGACGGAGTGGCTGTAAACATCTACGGCGAGCAGGATATCAAGATCTTCGAATCTGGTGTAGAGTACTTTAAATAAACAGGTTTAAACGGATACACCAAATTGGTCTGACCAAAATGAAAAATAGGCATTGACAAACTAAAACCATGTGGATATAATGGGTAACAGAATAAAGAAACACGTTGAAGAGAAGAGTAAACTGTGGAAGGCTCCAGAGAGAAATACATTTGCTGAGAGTATTTCAGCGGGAAACAGTCGAAGACCATCTCCGAGTGGCCCTAATCCGGTCCGGTGATTCCGTTACCATCTTATAAGAGTGGCTGAGCTGCCATATGGCAGATGCAGCAAGCAGGGTGGAACCGCGAGTAGATTATTCGTCCCTTACAATACAGAGATGTATTGTAAGGGACTTTTTTTATGTAGGATTATGAGAGTGCATAGCACGGAATAATCCGTAGATATCATAATAGTATATTTACTCGTCCCTGTGGAAAACTTTAAAATTTTATTCAAAAAAGGAGTTCAAAATTATGATCATCACATTGAAAGACGGATCCAAAAAAGAGTATTCCGAAGCAAAATCAGTTATCGACATCGCTTATGATATCAGTGAAGGACTGGCACGTGCAGCATGTGCAGGCGAAGTAAACGGAGAAGTTGTAGACCTTCGTACTGTTCTTGACAGCGACTGCGAACTGAACATTCTCACAGCAAAAGACGAAAAAGGACTTGCTGTTCTTCGTCACACAGCTTCCCATGTACTTGCACAGGCAGTACAGACCTTATATCCGGAAGCTAAAGTTGCTATCGGACCTTCTATTGATACAGGATTTTATTATGACTTCGCTCACGAACCATTCTCCCGTGAGGATCTGGATGCAATCGAAAAAGAAATGAAGAAGATCATCAAAAAAGGTGCAAAGATCGAGCGCTTCACAAAATCAAGAGAAGACGCGATCGCATTCTTCAAAGAGAAAAATGAACCATACAAAGTTGAGCTGATCGAAGACCTTCCGGAAGGCGAAGAAATCTCCTTCTATTCACAGGGTGACTGGACAGATCTCTGCGCAGGACCACACCTTATGAGCGTAAAAGGCGTAAAAGCATTCAAACTTCTTTCTTCTTCCAGTGCTTACTGGAGAGGAAGCGAAAAGAACGCAATGCTGACACGTATCTACGGAACAGCATATGCTACAAAAGATGAACTCAAAGAACATCTGGAGCAGATGGAAGAAGCTAAAAAACGTGACCACAATAAACTTGGCCGTGAGATGAAAATTTTTACAACTGTAGATGTAATCGGACAGGGACTTCCGCTGATCATGCCAAACGGTGTTATCATGATGCAGGAACTGCAGAGATGGATCGAAGATGAGGAGACAAAACGTGGCTACGTAAGAACAAAAACTCCTCTGATGGCAAAGAGCGACCTCTACAAGATCTCCGGACACTGGGATCATTACAAAGACGGAATGTTCGTACTTGGTGACGAAGAGAAAGACAAAGAAGTATATGCTCTCCGTCCGATGACATGCCCATTCCAGTACTATGTATATAAAGCAGAACAGCACAGCTACCGTGACCTGCCGCTTCGTTACGGCGAAACATCCACACTGTTCCGTAATGAGGATTCCGGTGAGATGCATGGTCTGACACGTGTTCGTCAGTTTACAATTTCCGAAGGACATCTGATCGTAAGACCAGACCAGATGGTCAAAGAATTCAAAGACTGTATCGCACTTGCACAGTATTGTCTGCAGGTTCTTGGCGTTGAGGAAGATGTAACCTATCATCTGTCCAAATGGGATCCGAATAACAGAGAAAAATACATCGGTGAGCCGGAAGTATGGAATGAGACAGAAGAAGATATCCGTCAGATGCTCGAAGAACTGAACATCCCATTCACAGAGGATGTCGGAGAAGCAGCATTCTACGGACCGAAGGTCGACATCAATGCTAAGAACGTATATGGCAAAGAAGATACAATGATCACAATCCAGTGGGATGCACTTCTTGCTGAACAGTTCGATATGTACTATATCGACGAAAACGGCGACAAGAAACGTCCATGCATCATCCATCGTACATCCATGGGATGCTATGAAAGAACACTTGCATGGCTGATCGAAAAATACGCAGGAATGTTCCCGACATGGCTGTGTCCGGAGCAGGTTCGTGTGATCCCGATCTCCGAAAAATTCAATGCTTATGCTGACAAAGTAGAAGCACAGATGAAAGAAGCAGGCATCCGCTGCTCCGTTGACAGACGTTCCGAAAAGATGGGCTACAAGATCCGTGAAGCACGTCTGGAAAGAGTACCGTACATGCTTGTAGTTGGTGCAAAAGAAGAGGAAGAGGGCAAGGTTTCCGTAAGAAGCCGTTACCTTGGTGATGAAGGAATGAAAGACCTCGGAGAATTCATTGCAGCAATCAAAGAAGAAATCAAAAATAAAACAATCCGCAAGATCGAAGTAGAGGAAGAGAAAAAATAATCGGTCTGTGTAAGATCCTATCAGAGGGAGGCGAAATGCCTTCCTCTTTTTGTGTCGATAAGTTCCTGGGATACGACACGCTGTTTTGACAAAATCTGCGCCCTCTGTCACCTATAATGAGTTCACTTACCAAAGTGAAGGATCTATAGGCGGCAGGGGGCTTTTTGTATGCATCAGGAAGTGTACATAGATATTGTGTTTGCTGCGAATCTTCTGATGGATTATATTCTTCTGAGACTTACAGGAATTGTTCTGAGGAGAAAGAACAGCAGACGAAGATGTCTGGCGGCGGCAGCGGTCGGAGCTCTTTTTGCGTGTCTGAATCTTTATGTACGACCAGGAAAAACAGGGGTACTGACCATAGTTCTTCGAGTAGTTTGTGCTGTGTTCATGATATGGATCGCATATGAGATCCAGGATGTGAAGCACATGACCGGAGCCGCACTGTTTTTCTTTGGAATGACATTTCTGACCGGTGGTTTCTGGATGGCGGTATCAGAAAACAGAAGAGTGACGGCTGCGTTTTTTTTATCGTGTGCGGCTGTGACTTATGGAGGGTTAAGTCTGATGATCTGCCTGATGGAACAAATAAAAGAATCCAGAGAACATATCTATCCGGTTGCCCTGAAATATCACGGACAGCTGCAGGAGACGTATGGTCTGTATGATACAGGAAACCGTCTGTGTGATACAGTGACTGGAGCACCGGTTTCGGTGGCAGATCCGGAAATACTTCGAAGTCTTCTGAGTGAGGAGCTGACAGACAGGCTGCTGCATCTTAAAGAAAGACCGGAGGAGATTGAAAGTACAGAGATCGCTGACCTGAAACCGCACTATCTGTCCTTCCAGACCGTAGGACGGGAAGTGCAGCTGATTCTGGCAGTGACATTAGAGGATCTTTGTATTCAGATTCCGGGAGAGCGGATCCATGTATCCGGACCGGTGTTTGCATTGTCTTCAGAACCTTTTGCTTTGGGAAAGGAATACAAAGTGATATTGAATTCCAGATTATTGCATTAGGAGGGGCAGGATATGAGCAGATCGGCAGCAGGAGTGGATTATCGTCCGTTTCAGGTTTTTCAGAAATTAGTTCTTTCAAGATCGAGAGAACTTTATTATATCGGAGGAAGTGATGTGCTTCCGGCACCACTGGAGCCAAAAAGAGAAGCATATGTGATCAGCAGACTCAAAACAGACCAGGAGCAGGAAGCCAGATCCCTGCTGATTGAGCATAATCTCAGACTCGTCGTTTATATTGCAAGAAAATTCGATAACACAGGAGTTGGAGTGGAAGACCTGATCTCGATCGGGACGATCGGTCTGATCAAGGCTATCAATACATTCAACCCGGTAAAGAATATCAAACTGGCGACATATGCATCACGTTGTATTGAAAATGAGATTCTGATGTATCTGCGGCGAAACAGTAAGACGAGAATGGAAGTATCTATTGATGAACCATTGAATGTGGACTGGGATGGCAATGAACTGCTTCTTTCGGATATTCTTGGAACTGATGATGATGTGATATCCAGGAAACTGGAGGATGAAGTGGAAATCACACTTCTGGGAAAAGCAATCAACAAACTGTCACCAAGAGAACAGACGATCATACGGCTGCGTTTTGGACTGAACAATGCCGACGGAAAAGAGAAGACGCAGAAAGAAGTTGCAGATCTTCTTGGAATCTCTCAGTCCTATATTTCCAGACTGGAGAAACGGATTATGAAACGTCTGAAAAAAGAAATCGTAAAGTATGAGTAAGGTAGTAAGAAGCCATACCGCTGCATATACATAGAAGGAATATGCAGCGAGGTGTGCATGCATGAAAAAATTCAGAAAATACAGAATGGAAATGGTCATGGCCTGTCTGCTGCTGGTAAGTTTTTACCTGCTGTCCAGACAGGCTGCTGTTGTTTCAGTACAGATGAATTTTCCGAAACTGATTCTTATAGATCCCGGACATGGGGAGGATGATCCTGGGATGATCGGTGCAGATGGACTGGAAGAGAAAGGAATCAATCTGGCGATATCACTTCTGCTGAAAAGTGAGCTTGAAACAAGGAGCTATTCTGTGGTAATGACAAGAGAAACAGATAAAGGACTTTATGATGCATCAGCAAATAATAAAAAAGCACAGGATATGCAGCGTCGCATAGCAATGATCGGCGAAAAGTCACCGGTGCTGTCGGTAAGTATTCACCAGAACAGCTATCAGCAGGATGCATCTGTGCATGGACCGCAGGTTTTTTATTATGAAAGTTCTGAAGAAGGAAAGAAGCTTGCAGAGGCAGTACAAAGCAGCCTGAATGAAAAGCTGGAAATAGACCGACCAAGAGAAATCAAGGGAAATACCAGTTATTATCTGCTCAAAAGAAGTCCCGGAACGCTTGTGATCGTAGAATGTGGTTTCCTGACCAATCCCGAAGAGGCCAGAAAATTGCAGACAGAATTGTATCAGCAAAGAGTAGCGGCTGCAGTGGCAGATGGAATTGATACATATCTGCATGTGGATAACCGGAAAAGTTACAGCTAAAAAGTGTAAATATTGTGAAAATCAGGAAGTTTGTTTGCTATATGAAAGTTCCTTTGTTATACTAAATCCGTATGAGCAGAGAAAAACGATTTTACAGGCTCTGGCAGGTATAAAGTGTAATATATTCTGTACGAGATTTAATGACGAGGTGGATAATGTTTGGTATCATATATATAGTACTGAGCCTGCTGGCTGGTAAAGAACTGGCAGAAATTCTTTTGTTTACAGGAAAAAACGCTCAGGAAGCAGGCAGCAGGAACGGACAGCACAAAGCTTTCTGCAATCAGATATGGGTTCTGGCGGCAGCCACTTTTGGAATGGGAACACTGGTATTTGGATGGACAACGTACATGATCTCCTGGGCGGCCAGCGAAGCAGGTGCTAAGAAACCACTGATCTATGGAAATACAGCTGTTCTGATCATAACGGCAGTTGTTCTGGTTTTGCTTTATTGGAAACGATATCGAAAAACAGGAACTGTATGGACCGTGGCAGACAGGAAGCTGATCAGTGACAGCAGGGCATTTCGAAAAGAGTGTATTTTATTTGGATTCCTGTTGGTATTTCTGACGTGGATCATGTTTTATGTTTTTTATATAAGAAATGGCGAACTGTACAGTGGGTTTTCCGTATACGGGGATTATGCACCACATACAGCGATGATGCGCTCTTTCTCAAAGGGCAATAACTTCCCGACAGAGTACCCGCATTTCGGAGGACAGGATGTCAAATATCATTTTATGTTTCAGTTTCTTGTCGGAAATCTGGAATTTCTCGGGATCAGACTGGATTTTGCATATAATATAGAAAGTGTTCTGGCGCTGCTGGGATTTCTGATGCTGCTTTACAGCATTGCAAAACGACTGACAGCAAGCCTGGCAGCCGGAATTCTGACATTGGTACTTTTTTTCTTCCGCAGTTCACTTTCATTTTTTCATTTTGTGACAGAACATCTACAGGCAAAAGACCTGTGGGCAACGCTGAGGGACAATACAACATTTATCGGATATACAACCAATGAAAACTGGGGATTATGGAATTTTAATGTATATCTGAATCAGAGGCATCTGGCATTTGGACTTCTGATCGTTTCTCTTGTCATCTGGTTATTTATGGACTGGCTGGATATCGGCTGTGCCGAGGAAGAAAAAGGCATTGTCTGGCTTCGTAACCGATTTTTTACAAAAAAGGCGTGGAAATGTATCTGCCCGGAAAATGCACTGATGGCAGGGATGTTCCTGGGATTGACATCGTTCTGGAATGGAGCAGCGGTGATCGGTGGCCTGCTGATCCTGCTGGGCTTTGCTGTTTTTTCAGACGGGAAGCTGGATTATCTGATCCTTGCAGCCACATCCGTGATCTTTTCGGTGCTTCAGACCAGGATCTTTATCTGGGGGGAAGCAGTAAGCCCTTCTCTTTACTGGGGATTTCTTTCCGATGATAAAACCCTGTGGGGAGTACTGTGGTACCTGATCCAGATGAGTGGGATTTTCTTTGTCGGCACAGTTGTGCTGGTGTTCTTGTTGAAAAAACGACAGCAGAGAGCGGCTATTATAAGTTTCCTGTTTCCGGCTGCATTTGCATTTTTTGTATCGCTCACTCCAGATATTGCAGTGAATCATAAATATATTATGATCTCCTATGCATTTACCGCAATTTTCTGGGCATGGGCACTTATGCAACTGTTTCAGAAAAAGATACTTCACAGAATCGTAGCGGTACTACTTGCTGTCTGTCTGACCATTACCGGTATTTATGATTTTGTTGTGATCATACGAAATAATGGCCCAGGGCACAGAATCAGCGTGAACATGAACAGTGATCTGACAGACTGGCTGGAAGAACATCTGACGCATGAAGATCTGATCCTGACTCCGGAATACAGCATCAATGAGGTAACGATGTCGGGAGTCATGATGTATATGGGATGGCCATATTATGCGTGGTCGGCGGGATATGATACTTATTATCGCGCAGCACAGGCAAAGACTATTTACAGTACAATAAACAAAGAAGAACTGAAGAAACTTGTAAAGCAGGAAAAAATCACCTACATTCTGTATGAAGAAGGAATGGAATACGAACAGCAGTACTGCAGAGAAGAAACAATTGCCAGTGTATACAAGCTGGTATATGAAACAGAGGACGGGAGAATAAGAATTTATGAAACCTGATAAAATAAAAAAATTAATCATGATGATCATACCGGCAGCAGTATTAGTTGCATTATCAGCATATCTGCTGCAGGGCGATGTATGGACTTTTTGGACCTGGTATCTTCTGGCACTGGTGCTGGGAGTGGCAGCTATGCCATTGACAGGAAGACTGTTTCGACGTTTTGATGATAAGGGATGGATTTTTTCAAAAGTAACCGCAATCGCGATTACCGGTTTTCTGACATGGTTTCTGGTAACTGTGAAGATATTGAAATTTACAGCAGTTACCTGCGTGGCGGTGACTGTTATCTGCACTGTTCTTTCTATATTATTATACCGAAAAGAGCAGAAAGACGGATTCGAGTGTATTCCTTTTGCACATCTTAATCTGGTATATGCGGAAGAGCTTCTTTTCTTTGCATTCTTTCTTATGTGGACATATTTTGCAGGATTCCATCCGGCAGCTTATGGAACAGAGAAATTTATGGATTATGGTTTCATGGAAGCAATGATGCGAAGCAAAATACTTCCGGCAACAGATCTCTGGTATTCTGAGGGCAAGATCAATTACTATTATGGCGGACAGTATTTTGCAGTATTTCTGACAAAGCTGTCAGGCACGAAAGTAGAACTGACCTACAACCTGATGCGTACTTTTGTGGCAGGGCTTGCCTTTATTATGCCATTCTCACTCGTGCATCAGATGGTGAAAGACCGACTGGACAGAAACATCAGCGGATGGAAGAAAAAGTTGCCGTCTGTAACAGGATTTCTGGCCGGAATCGCAGTTTCCGTGGCCGGAAATATGCACTATGTTGTTTATGCATGCGTGATTCCATGGATCCAGAAATTGAAAGGAGAGGAAGTCAGCAGTTACTGGTTCCCAGATGCGACCAGATATATCGGATTCAACCCGGATGTAGCTGACAAAACGATTCATGAATTTCCATGTTATTCCTTCGTACTTGGAGATCTGCATGCACATGTTGTGGATATCATGTTTGTTCTTTTGATCCTTGCATTGCTTTATGCCTGGATGAAAAAGGTAAGAACAACAAAGATCACACTCGAGAATACAGAGAAAAAAGAATTCTGGCGCAGACAGCTTCTGATGCCACAGCTCCTGGCAGCTGCAGCCCTTCTGGGAATGTTCCACTGGACAAACTACTGGGATTTTGTCATTTATTATACAGTGACCTGTGGAGTGATCCTGATCATGAATATTATCGGACAGGAAGGAAAGGTAAAATGGATCCTTGCCGTGACAGCGGCACAGGCAGCGGAGATCCTGATACTGGCAACACTGATCATCCTTCCGTTTACGATGCAGTTTGACAGCAGTAATATGGTACAGGGAATCGCACTTGCCCAGCATCATTCCCTTCCGCATCAGCTTCTGGTGCTCTGGGGCCTGCCGACGATACTGACTGTATTGTTTATCATTTCTCTACTTGTTGAGAAATTAAAAGTGGCAGAAAACAGATCTCTGTATCGGCTTTTGAAATCAGTTACACTTCCGGATCTTTTTGCTGTGGTCATGGGACTCTGTGCGATCGGTCTGGTGCTGATTCCGGAACTCGTCTATGTACGTGATATTTATGAAAACGGAAATGCCCGTGCCAATACGATGTTTAAGCTGACCTATCAGGCATATATTATGTTTGGGATGACTATGATCTACGCAATCTTCCGTCTGCTGATCATAGGAAAGAATAAGATACTCAAAGCCCTGGCAGTGATCGGACTGATTCTCTTTGTATGGACCTGTGGTTATTTCGGAAACAGTGTACATGCCTGGTTCGGTGAAGTATGGAAACCGTCTGAATATAAAGGACTGAATGCAACTGCCTTTCTTGAGACCGATTTCTCGGAAGATGTCGGCGGAATCAAGTGGCTCAAAGAAAATGTCAAAGATGTAGAAGTGGTGCTTGAAGCAAACGGTGACAGTTATTCCGAATACGAACGGGTATCCGCCATGACCGGTCTCCCGACGATCATGGGATGGTACGTGCATGAGTGGCTATGGAGAGGAGATCTTGCTGACATCAATGCCAAGATCGCAGATGTCGAGAACATTTATACTTCGACAGATGAAGCACATGTGAAGTCTCTGTTGGAAGAGTATAATGTATCGTATATTTTTGTGGGATCGTGTGAGCGAAAGAAGTACGGTGCCCAGTTGAATAACGATATGCTGAAGAGTATGGGAGAAGTCGTTTATCAGGATGATGAGTGGCAGACCTATATCGTAAAAGTGAAATAAATGAGATGAAAAAAATATCGCAGAGTAGCATACTCTGCGACAAAAGAGCCCTGTGACTTGCATTTCTGCAAAGCCACAGGGCTCTTGACGATTTATTTGACGGTTATTAAATTTATTTCAATGCTTCAATTTCTGCTCTATCCAGACCATCGATACATTTCAGGATGCTGTCCACGGGAATACCATCCATGAGGAATTTCCTTGCGATAGATATTTTCTCGTCCAACAATTCCTGCTTCCTTTCTGCAGCTGCCTTCTGTAGAGCTCTCTCTTTATCTGCGCTTGCTCTCTGGAGAGCTTTCTTCTTATCTGCTTTTTCTTTTTTTATGGCTTCTTGTACGGCTTTCTGTTTTTCTTCTTCAAAGAGTCTTCCAACTTTCGTCATTTCTATCCACCTCTTTATTCTTTCTGAATCTTCTCTGCGAATCACCTTATCTGTAAACACGATCAGTCCTGATAATAAAAATCTTTGTATTTCGGGCGAATCGATCTTCTTCACCATCTCAAAGCATCTTACTATACAGTCCTGCATTTCCTCTTTTGTTTTATGTACCAGCGGCAGGATGATAAACTGCATCTGTTCTTCATCCGACAGAATCTCTCCTGAGTGGATTTTTCTCTGGAAACGTGTTTCAATTTCCTGTGCATCCAGGTCGGAGAGGAATACTTCCTCTACCGTAAATTGCAGGCATCCCATGTCAACATCTGCTCTGGTGGTTCCCCTTCGGATGCTTCCAGTATAAATGACGATCATTCTTACTGGCTGGTTTTGCTTTTCGCTTAATCCATACCTTTTTGTAGTCCGGGCAACGTAATTGAGATACTTGATCTTATCCGCGTAACTGTAGGTGCTTTCATAATCGACGATCACAATCGTGCCATCTTTCAGTCGGAAGAGATTGTCCAGACGCATCTCATTCGCCTCCACCGCCGGAAGATTCGTAGGCAGGATTTCAACGATCTCCGGAATATCCATTCTGTATGCCCGAAAGGATTTGTTCCTCATACTTTCACCAAATACCTTGGATATGATGTCTTTATTCTGGTATGCAACAGGATTTTTCACCTGACCGCTTGTCTTTATCTTTCGTTTTATCTGGCGTTCATTCTTTCTGTTAAGCTGATTTATAGTAAAACCTCCCTTCTTTGATTCCGTAGATATGTTGATACTCTGTTCGTACTTTTCAAAAGAATATTACGCCAGTTTGTTCTATATATTGATTATACAATCACTGCAACTGGACAGCAACATTCTTTTCTGATTTTATAACTTTTTCTGGGATTATCTGGCAGAAGCGCCGGATCAGATGTCTGGACATCACTTACTGATATCCGATATCAGAATTATAACAGTTCTTTCATACAAATTACAACCGTAATCATTCGACAATTTATCCCATATTAATCGAAGCCCTGGGCTTGCATTTCTGCAAAAACACAGGACTTCTGACAATTTATCTAAAGGAAATTAATTCATTCATTTTATTCATATTTTGTTTTTTTAGATCAAAGGATGGATGTACATATCGATTCAAGGTGATATTGATGCTGGAATGACCGAGAATTTCGCTGAGTGTTTTGATATCGAATCCGAGTTCCACACATCTGGTAGCAAAAGTATGGCGCAATGCATGGAAATTTGTTTCTGGGATTTTACATCTCTGAAGAAGCTTTTTGAAATGATACTGATACGTACGGGGCTCTATATATTTCTCTGTGGAACCGGTCAGAAGATATCCTTTTTGAGGAAGCTCACTGCTTTTTATGATCTGCAATAATTGATTTGGAATTGGAATGGTTCGGATAGAAGATGGTGTCTTTGGCGTTGCTATGATAAGCATTGTTTTCTTTCCATTATGTTCTTTTTGAACTCTCTGTATCGTTTTGTCTATATAAATAGAACCTTCCGTCAGAGAAATATCTTCCCATGTGAGTGCACAGATTTCTCCCAGACGGATTCCGGTATACATACATATGAGAATTCCAAGATTCCGGTATGTAAGATGCAGGCATAAATAAGAGGATAAGATTTTTTGATTCCGTTCACTTAAGATTACCAGTTTCTTCACCAGAGGCCGGCATTCAAAACGAAGAGGCGGCAAATATTGCAGATATTTTTTTGTATTTGCATAGACCAGAATGGATTTCATTACCGAAAGAATATCCAGTGTTGTTTTGGGCGCTAAGAGAGTTCCTTTTGGTGTTACTTTCAGAAGCAGTTTTTTATAAAATTCTTCGAGGCGTTGCACGGAAATGCTTTGCATTGTCTGCTCATGGAAAAATGGAAGCAGGTGCAGATTTATGATATTGGTATATTTGGCTACGGAAGATTCTTTTAGCAGCGGTGTCTTGTAGGTGATCCATTCCTTCACCACTTCTGAAAATGTGCGTACGATAATATCAGCAGTGCCAGACTCCGCAGGAATAGTTATTTCCTGTTTGATTTTGTTAAGCTTGATTTTTACCTCTGTGTAGCTTCTGGCATAGACATAACCATATTTGATCTTGCCATTTGCGTCTCTGTATTTGCGGAAACGTCCCTCCCAGCGACCATCTTTTCTTTTGTAAATGTTTTCTCCTTTTCTTGGCATAATTTGTGCTCCTTTCACTAGACCATAATTTTGACGGCTAATGATATTGTAATTGCTCATTTTGTTTATGAATAACACTTCTTATGCCCTGTAATATCGAAAAAACGAAAAGAATTTCGTACTATATAGATATTTTATTCCATATTTTTGCATCTTTACATAATATTTTTTATGTGCTAGAATGTATGCGATTAAAAAAACGTCGCAGAGTATGCTACTCTGCGAAAAAATTGAGGTGTTCCCGTGGAGAAACCACAATATTACTCCATCACAGTTAAAAAGATGAACATCCTGACCAGACATTCCGACTGGTTAGTAAAAACACAGGAACTGTATAACCAGATACTGGAATTTTATTACAACCTATACCTTGACACATTTCAGGATGGAAGACCAGGTTCCATGGAAGCACTCCGCACACTGGAAAAGCTGACAATCCCAGGCAGAGACCGACAGCCCGTGCAGTACCCACTGCCATGGCAAAAGGTTCCCCTGTATTTCAGGAGAGCTGCGATCAACAGTGCAATTGCCGCAGCCAGCAGTTACCTCTCCAGAGAAAAACAGAAGATCCGTTCCACTTCTTTCACAGAATCCGTTACCTGTTATAAAGGCATGTATCGTGATTTTGAAGGAAATGCGATCACACTGAAAGTCTGGACTGGAGAAAAATGGCTCTGGAATCGCATCAAGCTCCGTGGCAATACCATACCGGAAGAAGGGCAGATGATGTCACCTTCTATCGTCCTGAAAAAGACAGGCCCTGAGCTGCACATCCCGTGGAAAACTTTTGTAAAAGACGGCAGAACTGCCAAAGAACGAATGGCAGCAGGTGAAAAAATCTGTGCCGTAACGTTTACCAATCAGGATGCACTCACAGTCTGCTGCGTGCTGAATTCTGACGGCGCAAAAGAAAACGTCTTTTTTGTAAGAGGAGGAGCTGAGTATGCCCACCGATGCAGGCAGGTTACTGACAAGATCAAAAAATCCGAAGCATCAGGAAGCAGTGTCAGCAGCGCAATCCCAAATTCGCGCTACTGGATGAAATTAAAAAATCTAAACGATTTTTATTCTCATAGCATAAGTAGACAAGTTATAAATTACACGATAAAGCAAGGCGCGAAGATGATCGTTCTTCCAGAATATGAGAAAGAACACAGCAGAATCCTGATGTCAAAAGCAGGAAACTTCTCACCGATACATCTAAGCACCGCCATTCGCGAAAAGATAAAGTACAAAGCCTGGCAGGAAGGACTTGTTGTAGTGGAACTGCAGCAGCACAATATCAGTTCTACATGTGCAGCCTGTGGGGCATCCATACATAAAAAAGGCCAGAACTTTGTCTGCAAGAATGGGCATCAGGGAAATTACTACCTGAATGCATCCTGGAATCTCGGATTAAAATGCATCCGCGGATTTCAGCCAAAAGAGTCGAGAACAAGCGATTAAAACGCTGTTTTCATAGATACAGGAAACTGTAAACAGGATTTTATCTACAGGATAAAGTCTTTGGGTGGAGCACCGCCCATCGGAGTCCACCGTGGAGCCCGGAAAGAATGTGATCATCCGATCACGAACGTGCTCGAAGTTATTGAACAAATAAATTGTGACTGGAAACAAGGTTTTAAGTAAATAACAGGGAATGAAAATGAAGAAGAAAAATAGAAACTAAAAATGAATAGGTGTATTCAGCCTGCTGAACTCGAGGAGTGAAGCGGGCTATTAGCGTGTAAAAGATTAAGTAAGGAGTATGTGAAATGGAGAATCAGAAAGTGAATAGTAAAGATGTACAGAGATCTATTCTTTTTTCCCCACCTGATATCTCTGATTTAGAGATTGCAGAAGTGGTTGAAGCTTTAAAATCTGGTTGGATTACAACAGGACCAAGAACAAAAAAATTAGAAAAACGATTAGCGGAGTTTTGCCATACCTCAAAAGTTGTCTGTTTAAATTCTGCAACGGCTGCGGAAGAATTGAATTTCAGAATCTGTGGAATTGGCGAAGGTGATGAAGTAATCGTACCTGCATATACATACACAGCTACAGCAAGTGCAGCAATTCATTGTGGCGCCAAGGTTATTTTTGTAGATAGTCAAAAAGATTCTACTGAGATGGATTATGACAAAGTTGCAGATGCAATTACTGAGAAAACAAAAGCTGTTGTAGCAGTAGATCTTGCTGGAATTATTTGTGATTATGACAAGTTATATGCAGCAGTTGAAAGCAAAAAAGCATTGTTCAGAGCCAAAGAAGGCAATGATTTAGGGGCAAGAATTCAGCAGACAATCGGCAGAGTGCTTGTGTTTGCAGATTGTGCACATGCATTAGGCGCAAGTAAAAATGGAAAGATGGCAGGAGAGTTTGCAGACCTTACTGATTTCAGCTTTCATGCTGTGAAGAACTTTACAACAGCAGAAGGTGGAGCTGCAACATGGAAAGATATTCCAGGAATTGATAACGAAGAAATGTATCATCAGTATCAGCTGTATAGCCTTCATGGACAGAGTAAAGATGCATTAGCTAAAACACAGATTGGTGCATGGGAGTATGACATTATTGGTCCATGGTACAAATGTAATATGACAGATATTATGGCCGCTATTGGCCTTAGACAGTTAGATCGTTATCCGACACTTCTGGAGAGAAGAAAAGAGATAATCAAAAAATACGATGAAGCATGTGATGAACTTGGCGTTATTCATTTGCATCATTATGGAGACGATTTTGCATCTTCTGGACATTTGTATCTGACAAGAATTCCAGGTGCCAGTGATGAGCAGAGAAGGAAAATCATCACAAAATTGGCAGAGCGAGGTGTAAATACAAATGTACATTACAAACCATTGCCAATGATGACTGCTTACAAAAATATGGGATGGGATATTAAGGAGTTCCCGAATGCCTATGCATACTATGAAAATTTGATTACACTTCCACTTCATACCAAATTGAGTGATGAGGATGTGAAGTATGTAACAGAGAATTTTAAAGCAGTTGTAAGTGCATATACATCTAAGTGAGAAAGAAAGGATGCAATGCAATGTTATTAAAAAAATGGGAAGATCTACCGTCGTATATGAAGTGTGATGAGGTCAGAACATATTATGATATTTTATCTTCAAAAAAATATAGTTTAATTCTGAAAAGAATTTTTGATGTGCTTGTAGCAAGTGTTTTATTAGTCATTCTTGCAATACCAATGATTATTATAGCTGTAATGATAAAACTTGATTCTCCAGGTCCTGTATTTTACAGGCAGGAAAGAGTAACGACTTATGGTAAACATTTTAAAATTCATAAGTTTCGTACAATGGTTAGCAATGCTGACAAAATTGGAACAGCTGTTACCGTTGAAAACGATAATCGAATTACTAGAGTTGGAGCAAAATTGAGAGGACTTCGATTAGATGAATTACCACAGGTATTGGATGTTTTAAGCGGAAATATGAGTTTTGTAGGAACTAGACCAGAAACAGTGAAATATGTTGATAAGTATAAGCCAGAGTATATGGCTACATTGTTACTTCCTGCTGGCATTACTTCAGAGGCAAGTATTAGATATAAAGACGAAGCAACACTACTAAACATTACGGATGATATTGATAGAGTTTATGTGGAAGATGTTCTTCCAGGAAAAATGAAATACAATCTTGACTCTATTAAGAACTTTTCATTTTGGAGAGAAATAGTCACTGTATTTAGAACTGTTTTTGCAGTTCTTGGAGAGGATTATGAATGAGACCAGAAATTAGTGTGATAATACCTTGTTTTAATGCAGAAATATATATACCACGATGCATTGAAAAACTTGAACAGCAAACTTTTAAGTCTTTCGAAGTAGTGATTGTTGATGATTGCTCATCTGATAATTCTGTTGAGTTACTTAGAAAAATAGAAAAAAAGACTTCGTTAGAGTGTTTAATAATAGAATTGAATAAGAACTCTGGTCCAGGTAATGCTAGAAACATTGGAATAGAAAATGCAAGAGGTAATTATGTTTCTTTTTGTGATATTGATGATTATTATGAGCCTGATTTTTTGAAAATCATGTATGAAGAAATTAAAAACCAGAATGCTGAGATAATGATGTGTAACAGTAAGTTGTTGTTTAAAGATGGAAGTGAAAGAAAAAATAGTTATACGGAAATATTTGATAAATATAAAGAGAAAGAGGACTATCTAGCACTTTCCAGAAGTTCACTTTGTTATTTACTTGTAAAGAAAGATTTGTTCAATAATATTTCTATACCAGAGTTAAGAAATGGAGAAGATATTGCGGTAATACCTTTATTAATGTTGAAAGCTTCAAAAATTGGACATATAAACTATTCCTTGTATACATACTATGTTAGGGAAAATTCTGCTTCATCAAAACCTACAAAAAAAAGTTTTCAAGATTTAGTGACATGTTTCTCAATAATAGAATCAATGTGGACAGATTCTTATAGTGATGCATTGGAATTCATAGGTATAAAAACACTTTTATATTCAGCGGTTTTAATAGGATTTAAAGCAAATGTCAATTTAAAACAGATAAAAGAACAAATTTATTGTTTCACAATAGAAAATCCTAATTGGTATAAAAATAGATATCTTCGTACTATGAGTAAGCGACATTCGTTGTTTTTAAAACTAGTGAAATATAAAATGTACCTATTTTTGAATATGTATGCAAAATTTCATTCGATAGTAATGAAATAAATATGTTTATGGAGAATTAGATATGGAACGTGAATATAGTGTTTTGATGTCAGTTTATTTTAAAGAAAAACCAGAATTCTTAAAGAGAAGCATTGATAGTATGATGTCACAAAGCATAGCTCCTAGTGAAATTGTTATTGTTAAAGATGGAAAGCTTACTGATGAATTAGATTGCTTAATAGAACAATACAATAATAAATTTCCAAATATTTTTAATATTGTTGAGTTAGAAAAAAATATAGGGTTGGGTTTAGCACTAGCTGAAGGTATTAAACATTGTAAGCATGAATTAATTGCGAGAATGGATTCTGATGATATATCGTGTAAATTTAGATGCGAAATGCAATTAAAAGAATTTGAAAAGGATAAGGATTTGGATGTATGCGGGGGACACATTGTCGAATTTACAAATAATCCTGATAATATTACTTCTAAAAGAGTAGTTCCCTTATTGGATAGTGATATAAAAAAATATCAGAAGCGCAGAGACGCTATTAATCATGTAACAGTCATGTTTAAAAAAAGTAAAGTATTGGAAGCGGGGAATTACCAACATGCTTTGTTAATGGAGGATAGTCTACTTTGGACCAATATGATTTTACATGGAGCAAAATTTAAGAATATAGATAAAGCATTAGTTTTAGTTCGGACAGGCGAAGATATGTTTCAACGAAGAGGAGGATACGGATATTTTAAAAAATATAAGGAGGGACGAAGACTAATTTATAACACAGGATATATTTCTTTGGTAGATTATTATTATACACTGTGTGTTCAACTTATATTTTCTTTGCTTCCGAATAAAATGAGAAAATTTGTATATGAAAAACTCTTGAGGTAATAATTATAATGATTAATAGAATTAAAATATCAATAATGATAATAACCTATAATAGGAAAGAAGAGCTGCTTAGAGCACTTAATTCCTGTTTGAAAAATTGGAAGGAATACTTAGAAGTAGTAATTGTTGATAATAATTCTTCCGATAATACTCAAATTGCAGTAGAAGATTATTTGAAAAAGAATAAGGTTAGATATAAGTATTTTTATTCGAACAAAAATTTAGGAATATCTGCTGGAAGAAATAAGGCATTTGAACTGTGCGAAGGTGAGTATGTATTTTGCTTAGATGATGATGCGGTTATTGTTACGAATAATTTTTTTGAAAAATTGTATGAAAAAATGAGTCTTACAGATGCTGTTGCTGCGTCGGTACAGATATATGAACCTGCTACAGATAGACAGTTAAAGGGATATACCTATGAAATAAACGGAGAATTAAGAGCTTTATCATATATAGGAGCTGCTCATGTGTTAAAATCTAACTTTTTTAAAGGATCCAAGTTGTATCCAGATTCGCTTATCTTTGGTTCCGAAGAGTATTATGTTGCATATAAGATACAAAAAGACAGAAAAAAAATGTTATATTTTGAAGACTTACTTGTTCATCATATGCCAAGTCAGGTGGCTCGTGTACATGGAGATGACAGAATAGCTAGTATTATTGCAAACAATTATATTGTTAGAAAAATGTGTTATCCAGTAGTTGCATTACCAATCTTATATATTCTTCTTCGAATGCGTATATTAAAGCACGGTTTTTATAGAAATAAATATAATAAATTGATAAAAGAAATGATAAAAAATAGATACTCTAAAGAGTTTGTGAATAGAATGAGTTTAGGTGCATTCACTGAAATGATAAGGAATGTTGGAGTAAGTCAAGTTTTCTAGTCATAGAAAGAGAGCATGTTGATGAAAATAAGAATAAAAAGAAAAAGCTTGTTTATTTTTTCGTATTTGATTGCAATGTTATGGTTATTTATGTTTTATAATCGAGATGTTTTTTTTAACATAAATAATTATCGTAATTTGCTATTTTTTATAGTTGGATATGGATTGTTATTAGTAATATTTAAAATGATCAAAAATAAGCGCTTATTAGGAATACCGTCGGTATTAATTATACTGTGTTGGACAGTATTGCTTAATTCAAAATATATACTAAGAAAAAAAGCAGAACCGTATTATATTATGTTTATAGTTGCTTTGCTTTTATATTTACTATGTATGGCGGAACTCGAGTTTGATATATATATAATTCGATTTTTGGTGAATGCGTATATTTTATCTGCAGTCATAATGAGTGTAATTATCTTAGTGCAACATAAAACACCTTATGCACAATACGGGATATTTAGATGGGCATTATTTTACGGACAAAATGAATACTATGATGTAAATTTTACTTCATTATATTTATTAATGCCAGCAATACTATCTTTTTATGGTGCTGTTTCTGCAAAAAATCAAAATCGATGGAAATATATGATATGCGTTGGTCTGATTCTGCTTGCAATTATGATGCTAGGTTCAAGAGGAACTTTTGCTCCTGTAATTGCAATTATGGCGTTTTTGGTTTTAAAAGGAAAAAAAATTTCTATGCCTAAAATATTGACAATAATAGTGTTTGTTGTTGCTGTTTTTTTCTTACTACCAGAAGATACGTTCTCAAGATTGATTGGAACACGGTATATAGGATCTGAATCAAAAAGATATATTGACTGGGCGTATGGAATGAAAGTTTTTAGTAATTCACCGATTTGGGGAAATGGAATGCGCGCACCTAAAGTTCTAGTAAACGAAATCGGCGGTGGTGTCATGAATTACACTATTCATAATACATATGTGGTATATCTTGCACAATTAGGGATAGTTGGTTCAATTCCATTTTTCGGATTATTAGTTTATCCTATTTTATACTTAATAAAAAAAAATAGAGATTTATGTTTGATTCTGATGTATTTCGGTATTTTATTTGCTGCAATGATGATTGAAGCAAATTATTCATATGTATTGTTTGTTCCATTATCAATATTTTATATGTTTATTAGTTTTATAAAGAGAAATGAAATTAAAAATAGTTTGCTGGAGTATATATTTAAGGAGATTGATTAATGAAAGCACCAAAGTTAAGTGTATTGATAGCGGCATATAATGCTGAACAATATTTGGATGAGTGTATACAATCTGTTTTAAATCAGAAATATAGTGATTATGAAATTATTATTATAGATGATGGATCTACAGATTCAACATATGATATTTGTAAGAAATATGCTTCGCAAAGTAAAAAGATTAAAGTACATAGTTGGGAAAATCATGGATTGATTTTAGCTAGACGAAAAGCAATTGATTTGGCTAGTGGGGAATATGTTTTATTTTTGGATGCAGATGATGCATATAAAGCAAATGCATTCGAAGAGATTGTTAAGGATATACAAGATAATGCAGATGTTATTATTTATAGATTCGAATTTTTCTATGAAAATGGAACAAGGAAGGAATCAAAGAAATTTAGATATACAGAGTATTTACCAAATGACAAGAATAGATTGTTTAGAGATTTTATATTAAATTATGAATATAACCATATGTGGTCGAAAGTAATGCGGCGTGAGATTTTATTAAGCGATACTTACAATTATAATATCTTTAAGAGTATAAAATTAGGTGAAGATTTACTGCAGTCTATACAGGTTTATGGAAATTCTGAAAGAGTTTTGACTTCAGATAAAGTTATTTATTCATATAGAGTTCTTAAGAATAGTATGTCTCATGGTTTTAATCGTAAACATATTGAGGATATTACAAAAGTATACAGTTGTTTGGAAGAATATCTTAGGTATGCAAAGTGGAATGTTGGGGAAGAATGCTATAATGCGCTAACAGAGGCATTTAGTGTAAAAATAGCGAGTTTGTTACGTGAACTTTGGATGAGTGACGTTTCATTTGGTGAAAAAAAATGTATTTCTAAAGATATTACAATGACTAACTCTAGTATAGTTGATCCAAATAAAATGATTAGACAGAATAGAATTTTATGGAAGTTTGCTAAGAAAAGATGTTGGGGAAAATGCGCTATTTATATTGGTGTACTTGAAAAGATAAATACTGTTTGGAAATTGATTTATAGATAGAGGAGTTATACATGACTATAGGCTATGTGTTAAATAAGATTAAATGTAAATTCTTAAGAAAAAAAGGTCCTGAAACATGTGAAATTATTAATCATTATTTCAAAAAAAAAGGTGTGAAAATTGGATATAATTGTAGACTGTATTCGGATATAGTTACATCGGAATCTTATTTAATTACTATTGGAGATAATGTGACAATCTCTAATGATGTTCAATTGATTACACATGATAATTCTGTAATAAAGATTATTGATAATGCAACAGATGTATTTGGTGAAATCGTAATAGGTAATAATTGTTTTATCGGTGCACGAAGTATTATTTTACCTGGTGTAACAATTGGAAATAATTGTATTATTGGAGCAGGTTCAGTTGTAGCAAAAAGTATTCCAGATGGAAGCATTGTTGCTGGCAATCCTGCAAGAATAATATCTACAATTGATTTATATCAAGTGAAAATTAAAGACAACTGTTTTAATATTGCTGGATTAAATACGATGGAAAAAAAAAGAATACTAATGACCAATAAGAATAAGTTTGTCTCGAAATAGGAAAGTTCTATTCTATTTATATTATTGTCATTAAATTGGAGGAAATAGAATATATGATCAAACAAAATAGCACATTATTTTCAAATTTAATTTGGAAATTTGGGGAACGATTTTTGGCTCAGATAGTTTCATTTATTGTGTCTATTGTTTTAGCAAGAATGTTAATGCCTGAAGATTATGGTGTTATATCATTAATATTAGTTTTTATAACATTTGCAGATGTTTTTGTTACCTCTGGTTTTTCAACATCTCTAATACAGAAGAAAGATGCAGATGATACTGATTTTTCTACAATATTCTATTGTAGCTTTATGATTTCGATATTAATATATTTTGTTTTGTTTGCTGTAGCACCTATTATAGCTGATTTTTATAATACTCCAACATTGATTCCAATATTAAGAGTGTTCTCATTAAGAATACCAATAAGTTCATATAATTCTATACAGCACGCATATGTTTCGAGAAATATGTTGTTCAAAAAATTTTTCTTTTCAACATTATTCGGAACAATATTATCAGGTGTTTTTGGTGTTGTTGCTGCCTATCATGGATTAGGCGCATGGGCATTGATTATTCAATATATGACAAATACTATTGTTGATACTATAGTATTGAGATTTACAATTGATTGGCATTTGAAAATTAAGTTTTCAAAACAATCTGCTTCTAGTCTAATGAAATATGGATGGAAGATATTGGTTGCTGATTTATCAGGAACTTTTTTTGAGCAATTAAGGTCGTTGATTATTGGTAAAGTATACTTAACAAGTGATCTAGCTTTTTATAATCGAGGAAAGAGTTTTTCTTCATTAATAATGGATAATATAAGTACTGCAATGATGTCAGTGTTATTTCCAGATTTATCTAACAAAGTTGATGATATTCAACAATTAAAAAAAACTCTAAGACGTTCAATCAGTGTTATGTCATATGTTATATTTCCTATGATTGGAGGACTAGTAGTGGTTGCCAAGCAACTTACGATTGTGCTTCTTACTGAGAAGTGGATTGAGTCGGTGCCGTATTTACAATTGCTAGCAATTGCAGCGGGGATATCTTTGATTGGGAATATTAGTTTACAGTCAATTAAGGCAATTGGTCGAAGTGATGTTGTATTAAAATTAGAAATTATAAAAAAACCAGTGTATATATTTTTATTGATTGTAGGTGTACTGATTAGTCCATTAGCTATTGCATTTACTATGGTAATTTATTCTATTTATAGCTCAATTGCCAATGCACGTCCACTTTTAAAATTAGTTGGCTATACTTATAAGGAACAAATACAAGATATTTGGCAATCTTTTTTTATGACAGTAATTATGTGTCTTATAATCTGGGGATTAAGATTTGTTATTCATAACTATTTGGTACTCCTTATTCTACAAGTACTTATTGGAATGATTTTATATTTCATATTATCTGCAGTGTTAAAAAATAAAGCATATATGTATGTGAAAAGTCTGTTTTGGATGAGGAAATGAGAAAATGAGTAAACTTAAATTATATGGAAAACGAAATATTCTATATAAATGTGTAATGTATTTAATGCGTATATTTCCAATAGATGAAAAGAAAGTTGTAGTATCGAATTTTCGAGGAGAAGGATTCTATGATAATCCTAAATATATTATAGAAAAATTGTTTGATTTGGATAGCTCATATAAGATTTTTTGGTTAGTAAACGATGAAATGGAAGTGTTTCCAGGATATATAAAAAAAGTCAAGATTCATACTATTAGGTCATTGTTTCATTTAACAACGGCAGGAATATGGATTGATGATTGTAGAAAACCATTATATACAACAAAGCGAAAAGGACAATACTATATTCAAACTTGGCATGCAGGCATATCTAATAAATTAGGAGAGGCTTTGGCAAGGGAGAGTTTATCTGATGAATATATTTTAGCTGCGAAAAATGATTCAGAAATGGCTAACTTGTTTTTATCAAATAGTGATTGGTTAAGTGACAGTTATAAAAAATCTTTCTGGTATAACGGAGAGATATTGAAAAAAGGATTACCGCGAGAAGATATACTTTTCGCGGATTCGAACAAGTTTTATAAAGAAGTTTGTAAATTTTATGGTGTCGAAGAGGATGTGTGCTTTTTATTGTATGCTCCAACTTTTAGAAAGAATGAAGATTTGTCTGCTTATGATATTGATTATGATAGGTTAATTACCACTCTGCGACGCTATAATAATGTAAATTGGAAGATAATAATCAGATTACATCCTAATATTGCAATGAAGAAAGATGCAATAAAGTATTCAGAATCAATACTTAATGGATCAATATATCCAGATATTAATCATTTGATTCTGGCTAGTAGTTTTGTGATTTCTGACTATTCGAGTTGTATTTTCGATGCAATGATAGCAAAAACCAAAGTATTAATCTATGCAAACGATATTTGTAGTTATGATAGACCATTAGCGTTTAAATGGAGTGATTTACCTTTTTTGGTTGCTGAAAACAATGATGAGCTAAATTATAATATTCAATTTTTTGATGAAAATATTTATCAATCAAAAGTTAGTGGTTTCTTAAATAAATGTGGTTTTTATGAAAACGGTCAAGCAGCCGAAGAAGTTGCAAAACTTATAGTGAACTTGAAAAGGAAAATAAAAAATGAAAGCGAGTAAAGAATTATATTCTGAATTATTTAAAGAATATATTTTAAGTAGCAGAGATATTAGAGAACTTCAAGTAGTTCTATACGGTATGTTGGAGAAGGTTTGTTTTTTATTAGATAAATATAATATTGATTATATGTTATCAGGTGGAACTTTATTAGGGGCAATTAGGCATGGTGGATTTATCCCCTGGGATGATGATGTAGATATTATGATGACAAGAGATAATTATGATAGATTCTTGAAGTATCAGTATGAATTAGATGATGATTTACTTTTTATTGAACCGTTGTCATCATCTAGATATTATTGTAAAAATCCTAAAATTTTTAAAAAAAATACTAAATATGTTGAGATATCAAATGCGAATATAGACACATTTGATATGGTATTTATTGACATTTTTATTATTGAGAATGCTCCTAAATCGAAATTACATAGGGCAATAAGAGGTTTCTTTTATGATGTTTCATATAAAGGAGCTAGTGTGTGTATGGATTATTTATTTCCATCAGAGCCAATTATTAATAAGGCTAGAATAAACAATGATTTGGATAAGTATTATAGGTTGAGACGAATTATTGGATGTATTTTTTCGCATTTTGGCGGCTTATATTTTTATCTCAGAATAGTTGATAAACTTGGACAATATAGAAAAAAAACTGGTTTGTACTGTGTTCCATCAGCCATTAGTTATAACAGAGAAGTATTCTCTGCCAAAATATTTGAAACTATATCTGAAAGCAGATTTGAGCAAGCAAATTATAAAATACCACGATACTATGACATATATCTAAAGAATCTGTATGGTGATTATATGCAAATACCACCTATTGAAAAACGAGAAGTTCATGTGGCATATAAATTTAAGTTATTTAATTATGAAAAAGGAGAAAGACAAAATGGCTAATATTGCATTATTAATTGCTGGTGGATCCGGTAATCGTATGGGACAGAGTATTCCTAAACAGTTTTTAACAGTTAACGAAAGACCTGTAATTGTATATACACTTGAGGCATTTCAAAAACATCCAGAAATTGATGAAATTGCCGTTGTATGTATTGAAGGATGGCAGGCTGTCCTTCAGGCATATGCAAATCAGTTTAATATTACAAAATTAAAATATATTGTTCCAGGTGGAAAGAATGGCCAAGATTCAATTAGAAACGGTGTTTATGAATTAGAAAAGCATCATAATGCGGATGATATTGTATTAATTCATGATGCAATTCGTCCTATGGTTTCTGCTGATATTATTTCTGATTGCATTAGAGTAACAAGGGAAAAAGGAAATGCAATAACTGTTATACCTTGTGCTGAAGCAATGATGCAAACAGAGGATGGCATGGAATCTATAGGTAGTTATCCTAGAGATAGGCTTAAAAGAACTCAGACACCACAGGGCTTCCGTATTGGAGATATTTGTGATTTGCATAGAAGAGCTTTAGATGTAGGAATAACAAATTCTGTGGCATCTTGTACGTTAAAAATTGAGATGGGTGAACAAGTATACTTTTCATCAGGATCTGAAAAAAACATAAAACTTACAACAGTTGAAGATATTGATATTTTTAAAGCACTTTTAATGGCTAAGCGATCTGACTGGTTGAAGGAGTAAAGCATGAGACTTCAAGATAGTAAAATATATATTAATGATTTGGATATGGCAATCGATCATTCCATCGGAATTGAAAAATTAAAAAATAAAAGTATTTTAATCACAGGTGCAACAGGAACAATTGGATCCTATATCTCAGATATGATTCTGAGGTACAATCAGATTCATAATGGTAGGATAAATATATATTTGGCTGGTAGAAACATTGAAAAATTAAAGGCTAAATATGAATTTTGGAATGATAGTTACCTAGATTTCGTGTCCTATGATATTACTTCCGAGATTAAGTTTGAGATAAAAAAAATTGATTATATTATTCATGCGGCGGGAAACGCTCATCCATTGGCATTTAATGGAGATCCAGTTGGAACCATTATCGGTAATATTAAGGGAACTTATAATTTACTGGAATATGGTAAGATGCATAAATTAAAAAGGTTATTATATGTATCGTCTGGAGAAGTATATGGACAAGGAAATCTTTTATTAGATGAGTTTGATGAAGAATATTCAGGCTATATTGATACTTTATCTCCACGCTCTTGTTATCCGGCTAGCAAAAGGGCTGCTGAAAATTTGTGTGCATCATACACTAAACAGTATGGAATGGAAACTGTTATAGTACGTCCGTGTCATACATATGGACCTGGAATTACATCAACAGATAGTCGTGCAAATGTGCAATTTATTAGAAATGTTTTGAATGGTGAAGATATAGTTATGAAAAGCGCGGGAACACAGATGCGGAGTTATAATTATATTGGTGATTGTGCCTCTGCAATTATTACTGTTTTGATAAATGGTGAAAGTGGTCAGGCATATAATATAGCTAATCCAGATGTTAGAATTACTATAGCACAGCTTGCTAAAATGATAGCGATAGCAGCAAAACGAAAAGTTGTATTTTCTGATCCGGATATAATAGATATTGCGAATAGAACACCTATTGTAAAACAGGTTTTGAGTACTAAGAAAATTGAAGATTTGGGATGGAAAGGTGCTTTTACAGCTGAAAGCGGAATAAGACATACATTGGACATTCTTCAAGGAAAGTAGGAATATAGTGTATGTTAGATGAATTAAAGAAAATTGTTTGTGATGCCAATCTTGAGCTAGTAAAAAAAGGGATGATAATTTATACGTGGGGAAATGTTAGTGGTATTTCTGCGGATAGGAAATATATGGTAATTAAGCCGTCTGGATTAGATTATGATAATATGTGTCCAGATGATATGGTTGTCATAGAGGTTCAAACTGCTAAAATTATTGAAGGAAAGTGGAAACCTTCTTCTGATACCAACACACATTTGGAGTTGTATCGTAAATTTCCAATGATGGGAGGCATCGTCCATACACATTCAGTAAATGCAGTGGCGTTTGCGCAAGCTGGCATGAATATTTCTGCGCTTGGAACGACTCATGCAGATTATTTCTATGGAGATATTCCTTGTACTAGAGATTTAACTAAAGATGAGGTTGAATCATCTTATGAGACTAATACAGGGAAAGTAATTATTGAAACGATAGAGAAAAAGGGATATAATCCGATGGATATTCCGGGCATTGTAGTTAAAAATCATGGGCCATTTGCATGGGGGGAAAATCCTTTTAATGCAGTATATAATGCAGTAGTTATGGAGAAAATTGCTGAAATGGATTTGAAAACATTTCAACTTAATATTAATGCTGAAATGAAACAGTATATATTAGATAAACATTATATGAGAAAACATGGGCCTAACGCGTATTATGGGCAAAAATAGTAGAAATAAAACGAATATATTGAATATAAACGAAGTTTTATGGAACAAGTTTCTTTTATAATTAGCATAGGATTAATTACATTAACCGGAGAAACAAATGGAAAACCGTGAACGTTATAAAAAAATAATTATGTTTTTTGCATCTGTGATAATAGTTGCTATTGAAACATTGATTTTTACATATATCTGGTATAATTTCTATTTATCTCGGGAAATTATTGGAAGGTTATTTGTAAGAGGAAATCAGGTAGTTATAGGGTTCTATGTCTTGATGCTATATTTCTTTTATAAGATTTATGGTGGATTTAAAGTGGGATATTTACGTGTATTTGAAGTGATTTATTCCCAAATACTTTCTGTGCTTTGTGTGAATTTTATTACGTATCTCCAGTTATGCTTAATAGGTCGATGGCGATTAGGAGAACATTCAACACCGATGATTATTATGACAGGAATAGATATGTTGATTGTAATTATCTGGGTTGTAGGGATGCGTTTTGTTTATACCAGATTGTATCCACCTAGACAAATGTTGATGATTTATGGTGAGCGTAATCCTAAAGAATTATGTGATAAATTTGAAACAAGGGCAGATAAATATACAATCAGGGAAATGGTTTCAGTATCATTAGGTGTTGAAGCTATTAAAGAAAAAATAAATGGATATAACGCAATAATAATTGGAGATATTCCTTCGCATATACGAAATGTGCTTTTAAAATATTGCTTTGAAAAAGACATTCGATGTTATTCTATTCCTAAACTTTCCGATATTCTACTTAGAAATGCAGATGAGATTCATTTGTTTGATACAACGCTTCTTCTTTCGCGTAATTTGAGATTAACTGCAGAACAGTTGTTTTTTAAGAGATTGTTGGATATTGTTTTTTCTTTGGTGATGTTAGTAATCGCTTCTCCATTTATGCTATTGATTGCAATAGCTATTAAAATTTATGATGGTGGTCCTGTGTTTTATAAGCAGCCGCGACTTACAAGAGATAATCAGATATTTATGATCTTGAAATTTCGTAGCATGAAAATAGATTCAGAAGAACAAGGGGCGCAGCTGGCCAAGAAAAAGGATGATAGAGTTACACCGGTGGGCAGAGTTATTCGCCGAATTCATTTTGATGAATTGCCACAGATTTTCAATATTTTAAAAGGAGATATGTCGCTTGTAGGTCCAAGACCAGAGAGACCAGAAATAGCTACATTATATGGTGATATAATTCCTGAATTTGAATATCGTTTAAAAGTAAAAGCTGGATTAACAGGCTATGCTCAAGTGTATGGCAAATATAATACAACACCATATGATAAATTAAAATTAGATCTTACATATATTGAGACATATTCTTTAAAACTTGACTTAAAACTTCTTATGCTTACTTTCAAGATTTTATTCCAAAAAGAGAATACAGAAGGCCTTGAGGTGTGGCAGAGAACAGCTGGGCAAGAGAATAAGAACAAAGATTCCAGAGAATTATGATTTTCCAAGAGAAAGCGTAATTAAAGTAAAGTGTATTGTTTGAGAATGGAAAATAAAAAAATGCATTTTATCAGGTAGAATTATTATATAAAATCATCCATAAAAGTAAGTGAGAATTTTGAGGTCTATAGAAATAAAGGAGTATAAAATTTATGTGTGGAATTGTTGGTTTTACTGGCGTGCAGCAGGCAGCACCGATTCTTTTGAGCGGGCTGTCAAAGCTGGAATACAGAGGATATGACTCAGCGGGAATTGCTGTTCGTGATGGTGATAAGCTGGCGGAGGTTGTAAAGGCAAAGGGACGTCTTGGAAATCTGGCTGAAAAAACGGATGAGGGAAGGGCTCTTCGTGGTACCTGTGGAATTGGGCATACACGCTGGGCAACGCATGGCGAGCCAAGCCAGATTAATGCACATCCGCATGTTTCTGGTAATTGTACGCGTTCTGGTTCCGGTGAAGTGGAATCCGAAGTGGTCGGAGTACATAATGGAATCATTGAGAATTATGCGGAGCTGAAAGATAAGCTGTTAAAGCATGGCTATACTTTTTATAGTGAGACAGATACGGAAGTTGTGATCAAGCTGGTGGATTATTATTACAGAAAGTATAATCTTGGTCCGGTGGATGCAGTCGCAAAGACAATGGTGCGTGTCCGTGGTTCTTATGCGCTGGAGCTGATGTTCAGGGATTATCCGGGTGAGATCTGGGTGGCTCGAAAAGACAGTCCAATGATCATTGGTATTGCAGACGGGGAGACTTATGTGGCTTCGGATGTGCCGGCAATCCTCAAATACACCAGACAGGTTTATTATATTGGAAATCTGGAGTTTGCCAGACTGATACCGGGCGAGGCGCATTTCTACAATCTTAATGGTGAAGAGATTGAGAAACAGACGACTCAGATCAAATGGGATGCGGAAGCGGCTGAGAAGGCAGGCTTTGAGCATTTTATGATGAAAGAAATCCATGAGCAGCCTAAGGCTATTCAGGATACTCTGAATTCTGTTATTAAAGATGGAGCCATTGACTTTTCAGGGCTGGAATTAACAAAGGAAGAAATCCTGAGTTTTGAGCAGATCTATATTGTGGCCTGCGGATCAGCATGGCATGTAGGTATGGCCGCACAGTATGTCCTGAAGGATATGGCACGAATTCCAGTGAGAGTGGAGCTGGCTTCGGAATTCCGTTACAGATCGATGCCGGTAAACAAGAACGCACTTGTTATTGCAATCAGCCAGTCTGGCGAGACAGCAGACACGCTGGCAGCACTTCGTCTTGCAAAGGAAAAAGGAATGACAACTTTGGCAATCGTGAATGTGGTCGGAAGCAGTATTGCACGTGAAGCGGACAAGGTGTTCTACACACTTGCGGGCCCGGAGATTTCGGTTGCAACAACAAAAGCCTACAGTGCACAGCTTGCTGCAATGTATTGTATTGCGGTAGAATTTGCATTTGTAAGAGGCAAGATTACGGAAGAGCAGTATGCATATTATATTTCAGAGTTGCTCACAATTGCTCCGAAGATCAATAAGATACTGGAAGACAAAGAGAGACTGCAGTGGTTTGCAGCTAAATATGCCGGTGCGCATGATGTATTCTTTGTCGGAAGGGGAATTGATTATGCGGTTTCCCTGGAGGGCAGTCTTAAATTAAAGGAGATCTCCTATATCCATTCAGAGGCATATGCTGCGGGAGAACTGAAGCATGGAACGATCAGTCTGATCGAGCCGGGAACATTGGTGATCGGTGTGCTGACACAGAGTAATCTGTATGAGAAGACTATGAGCAATATGGTTGAGTGCCGAAGCCGTGGAGCATATCTGCTGGGCCTGACAACTTATGGAAAATATGAGATTGAAGAGACCGTGGATTTTGCCGTGTATGTGCCGCGAATCGACGAGTACTTTGCAGGAAGTCTGGCAGTGGTACCGCTGCAGCTGCTCGGATATTACGTGAGCGTGGCAAAAGGACTGGATGTAGATAAGCCGCGAAATCTCGCCAAGAGCGTGACGGTGGAATAAACAAACAAAAAATGCCTCAAGTTCACATATTAGTGTTTCATCTGGGAGAAAAAATAGTTATTCTGCGCTGGGGTATCAACTTGCTATTTGGGATGTTAGATGTTAAAATCAAAGCACAACAGGCATGACTCATCATGCCGCCAAAGAAAGGAGCGTGCTGCATAATGGGAATGTTTGTTAATCCAGACAATTCTGCGTTCCAGGTTGCTTTGAATTCCGAAATATATATAGATAAAAGCGGTCTCATTAATTATACAAATAAGGTGTTAAATACGCTGCAAGGCTATATTTGCAATAGTCGTCCAAGAAGATTTGGGAAGTCTGTTACAGCCAATATGCTGACAGCTTATTACAGCAGAGGTTGCGATTCAGAAGGATTGTTTGCTGATCTTGAAATTAGCAAGAGCGCAGATTTCAAGAAGTATCTAAACCAGTTTGATGTAATTCATCTTGATATTCAATGGTGCATGGAACCAGCGGGGGGAGCAGATCAGGTAGTTCCGTATATTTCTGAGAAAACGATCGCAGAGCTTAAGGAGTACTATCCAGATGCTCTTTCAGAGGATGCTAAATCCCTGCCAGAAGCTTTATCACAGATCAACGCTTTGACAGGGAAAAAGTTTATTGTCATTATTGATGAATGGGATGTTCTTATTCGTGATAAAGCCACTAATACAAAGGCACAGGAAGACTATATCAACTTCCTTAGAGGAATGTTCAAAGGAACAGAACCAACAAAGTATATCCAGCTTGCATATCTGACTGGCATCCTTCCAATCAAAAAGGAAAAAACGCAGTCTGCACTGAATAATTTTGACGAATTTACAATGCTGAGTGCAAGCAGACTTGCTCCATATATTGGCTTTACTGAAAATGAGGTACAGAAACTGGCGAAGGAGTATCAGCAAGATTTTGATGAGGTGAAGCGGTGGTATGACGGCTATCTCCTGAATGAATATCAAGTTTATAATCCCAGAGCAGTTGTCAGTGTGATGCTCCGAGGAGAATTCAAAAGTTATTGGTCAGAAACTGCTTCTTATGATGCAATCGTGCCACTGATTAATATGGATTTTGATGGACTTAAAACAGCCATCATCGAGATGCTGTCGGGTGCAGAAGTCAAGGTGAACACAGCGACATTCAAGAATGATACACTTAATATAAAAAGCAGGGACGATGTGTTGACTTATATGATTCATCTGGGTTATTTTGGGTACAATCAAAAATTGAAGACTGCTTTTGTTCCCAATGAAGAGATTCGCCAGGAACTCACTGCTGCAGTTGAAAGTAGAGGATGGAATGAGATGCTGGCCTTCCAGCAAGATTCAGAACATCTGCTTGATGCAACACTGGACATGGATGGAATGGCAGTCGCTGCACAAATTGGAAAAATCCATAATGAGTATGTGTCGGTAATCCAGTATCATAATGAAAATTCGCTGAGCAGTGTATTGACGCTTGCATACTTGAGTGCAATGCAGTATTATTTTAAGCCGATTCGGGAATTGCCAACAGGTCGAGGATTTGCTGATTTTGTATTCATACCTAAGCCAGAATATAGCGCATCTTATCCGGCAATGGTTGTTGAATTGAAGTGGAATAAGGATTCTGCAACCGCTTTGCAGCAAATAAAAGATAAGCAGTATCCTGAGTCAATCCTGAATTATACGGGTGACATTTTGCTTGTGGGTATCAACTATGATAAGGGTACCAAAGAACACCAATGTATGATTGAGAAATACGAGAAGGACTGACTTTTATTATTAATTGTGAATATTCACATGGATGTAGATAAGCCACGAAATCTCGCCAAGAGCGTGACGGTGGAATAAACAATTGCTTTACGGAAAAATGGTTTCATGATATCATTAATTTTACATATTAGTGGTTTCATGGAACCTTTTTCTATTAGGCTTTGGGGAGGTGCTAGCATGACAGATCGTAAGAAGCTGCCAATCGGAATAGACATTTTTGAAAAACTGGATCGATCGGAATTCTACTATATTGATAAGACCGGGATGATTGAAGAACTGCTACAGAATCGAAGTGAAGTAAATCTGTTTACTCGCCCAAGGCGTTTCGGCAAATCCCTGAATATGAGCATGTTGAAGACCTTCTTTGAGATAGGAAGTAATCCTGCCCTGTTTGATGGTCTGAAGATTTCTGAGAACAAAGAAATCTGTACAAAGTATATGGGGCAGTTTCCGGTGATTTCTATCAGTCTGAAAAGTGTGGAGGGATTATCCTTTCAGGCGGCCTGTGGTGCACTGAAGACAGTTATAGGAACAGAGGCGTTGAGGTTTTCGTTTTTGGAAGAAAGCTCTGCTTTATCTGATGCGGATAAGAAACTCTACAGACAGCTTATCGAAATTGGAACATCGGAAAATGGTCTGTTTGTTATGACTACGGAAGCGCTTGTTTCGAGCCTTAAGATTTTATCATCATTGTTGGGCAGGCATTATGGCAGGCAGGTTATTCTTTTGATCGATGAATATGATGTGCCTTTGGACAAAGCTTTTCAGTATGGATATTATGATGAGATGGTGTCTTTGATCAGAAGTATCTTCGGCAATGCATTGAAGACAAATCCGGATCTTTATTTCGCTGTTTTGACAGGGTGCCTGAGAATTTCTAAAGAAAGTATTTTTACAGGCTTAAATAATTTGAAGGTTCTGACCCTCACAGATGTCAGGTTCGATGAATATTTTGGCTTCACAGATGCAGAAGTAAGAGACATGCTTGCGTATTATGATCTGTCTGGACGATATGAAGAAGTTAAAGAGTGGTATGATGGCTACCGGTTTGGAAATGTAGAAGTATATTGTCCGTGGGATGTGATCAATTACTGTGATCTGTTAAAAGCAGATTCCGAGGCGCATCCACAGGATTACTGGTCAAATACGAGCGGAAATGCCATGGTGCGCAGGTTTATTGACAAAGCGGATACGCGAACAAGAAATGAGATCGAGAAGCTGATTTCCGGTGAAGAAATCGTGAAAGAAATTCGACAGGAACTGACATACAGTGAGCTGGACAGCAGTATTGAGAATCTATGGAGTGTGCTTTTTACGACTGGTTATCTGACGCAGAGAGGACAGGTTGGCACAGATACATTTAAACTGGCTATTCCGAATCTGGAAATCCGCAGGCTGTTTATCAAACAGATTCGGGAGTGGTTTAGAGAAACTTCCCAAAGTGACGGAGAGACTCTGAATGAGTTTTGTAATGCTTTTCCAAGGCAGAATCCTAAGAAGATTGAAGAACTGTTTGGTGATTATCTCTGGAATACGATCAGTATCCGAGATACAGCTCCCGCAAAAAAAGAGAATTTTTATCATGGAATTCTTCTGGGGCTTCTTGGTTATAAGTCTAATTGGCTGATCAAATCCAATGCGGAGTCCGGAATTGGATACAGTGACATTCTGGTGGAGGTGCCGGATAACCGTACCGGAATAGTGATTGAGCTGAAATATGCCGAGAACGGAAATATGGATACCGCCTGCGAGGAAGCACTGAAGCAGATCGAGGACAGGGATTACACTGCCAGACTCCGGGACGATGGCATGCGTAATATTATTAAATATGGAATTGCCTGTTACAAAAAGAATTGCAAGGTGGTATTGGGATAATCATTTGAAGACATCACAGTCGGACAGGAGGAATTTTCATGAGTAGATTAAACAATCTTTGCAGCATGATGATTGAGTTTTACAGAGATGACCCGGCGAGAATCCAGCACTTTATAAAGGTGCACAGCTTTGCTAAGCTGATCGGGGAAGAAGAGCATCTGGATGAGAAGCTGCTCTATATTCTGGAAGCGGCAGCTTATGTACATGATATTGGAATCCGCCCGGCGGAGGCTAAATTTGGCAGATGTGACGGTAAACTCCAGGAGCAGGAAGGTCCGGCAGAGGCAGAGAAAATGCTGAAGAGTCTTGGGTTTGAGCAGGATGTGATCGAAAGGGTATCCTATCTTGTCGGACACCATCATACATACACGGATATTGATGGAATGGATTATCAGATTCTTGTGGAGGCTGATTTTCTGGTGAATTATTTTGAAGATCACCTGGAGACGGAATCGATTAAAAAGAGTGTGAAGAAAATCTTTAAGACGGAGACCGGAATCCGGATTGCAACGGAAATGTTCTTCCCGGAAGAATTCCAGATGTCAGATACCTGGGCACAGGATGGTCTCCAGGAATTGGATGATTTTATCGAATCTCAGGGAATTTATATTCGTCAGTGAATAAGTGGCATAGTCGGGGGATTTGACCCGACATCATTTAAAATGACCCTAAGGCATTGTAGTTGGAACTCTCCGGTATCCGGGGAGTTTTCCTAATAGTAGTTTATTTCTCTGATAAGTTCTTCGTTGCTTAAACACAAATTTTTTGTTTGTTCCATTATAATATAAAAAATAATAGAATGTGAAAAGGATTTTTTATGAATGGAATATCAACAGCAAATTCATATAGGCCCCGGCCTGGAAAGCATCTGCAGAATCCCCCAGAAGACAAATGCAGATACAGCAGATACCGAGAAAGCATCTGCAACTCAAAATAAAAGCAAGATAGGATACACCAAATACCGGGAAAGCATCTGCAAAACAAAAGAAAAGCAAGATAGGATACACCAGATACCCGGAAAGCATCTGCAACTCAAAATAAAAGCAAGATAGGATACACCAGATACCGGGAAAGTATCTGCAAAACAAAAGAAAAGCAAGTGGAGATGCAAATTTATATGTCCCCCGGTCTGGAAAGCATCTGCGGAAGTCAAAGAAGACAAATGCAGATACCCCAAATGCCGGGAAAGCATCTGCAAAATTCCCCAGAAATCAAATGCAGATACATCGGTACTTCAGAAAGTATCCCCAGCCCTTCTATCCCACAAGTGCAGATGCATTCTACTGTCTAAAACAAATTCGTATTGTATAATTCAGGGAATTATTCTATAATATATTAGCATTAGTGGGAGATTGTACTCAATAGAATTCAAGGAGAGGACTTATTATTATGAGAGCTGAAGTTGTGGCTATGACGGGTGAAAACCTGGATATGGATGCCATAAAAAAGGCAGGAGACATTTTGAAAGCGGGTGGACTGGTCGCGTTTCCTACCGAGACTGTATATGGACTTGGTGGAAATGCACTGGATCCGCAGGCTTCCATGAAAATATACGCAGCGAAAGGAAGACCGTCAGACAATCCGCTGATCGTACACATCGCAGAGCTGGAGCAGTTAGAGAAGATTACGACAGAGATACCTGAGGGAGCAAAGAGCCTTGCTGAGAAATACTGGCCGGGGCCGCTTACCATGATCCTCCCGAAAGCGGATATCGTGCCGCGAGAGACTACCGGTGGTCTGGACAGTGTTGCGGTTCGTTTTCCGAGTGACAGGATCGCACAGGAACTGATAAAGGCCGGTGGTGGTTTTGTGGCAGCACCGAGTGCCAATACGTCAGGCAGACCAAGTCCGACGATGGCAGAACATGTGGAAGAAGATCTTGGCGATGCCATTGATATGATCATTGATGGTGGACAGGTGGGAATCGGGTTGGAATCCACAATCGTTGACTTCACGGAGGAGGTTCCAGTCGTTCTGCGTCCGGGCTATATTTCACTGGAAATGCTCAAGGAGACACTCGGAGATGTACGGATGGATAAGGGACTTCTGATCACAGACAGCAGTGTACATCCGAAAGCACCGGGAATGAAATATCGTCATTATGCGCCTAAAGCAGATCTTTCTATTATAGAAGGAAATGAAGAGGACGTTGTTGCATGCATCAATCACCTGACGGACGAAGCAGTTGCAAAAGGCCTTAAGGTCGGTGTCATTGCAACAGATGAAACGAAGGCGCGTTATGCGCATGCGGATGTTCTTAGCATCGGCAGCAGAGAAGAAGAGGAAACGATCGCTCATCATCTGTACGAGGTTTTACGAGACTTCGATGATGACAGAGTGGATGTTATTTATTCAGAAGCGTTTTACACGCCAAAGATGGGCCAGGCGATTATGAATCGTCTTTTAAAGGCGGCCGGACATAAAATCATAAATGCACAGGAGGAAAATAAATGATAGCATTAGGATGTGACCATGGCGGTTATGAACTGAAACAGGAGATTATTAAATATTTAGAGGAAAACAATATCGAATATAAAGATTTCGGATGTGACAGTACAGATTCTACGGATTATCCGATCTATGCCAAAAGAGTAGCCATTGCGATTCAGAATGGTGACTGTGAAAAAGGTATTCTGATCTGTGGAACAGGCATCGGTATTTCTATCACAGCAAATAAATTCAAAGGTATTCGTGCAGCTCTTTGTTCCGACTGCTTCAGTGCAGAGGCAACAAGACTTCATAACAATGCCAATATTCTTGCAATGGGCGGCAGAGTAGTCGGACCTGGACTGGCAGTCAAGATCGTGGATACATTCCTGAATACACCGTTCTCAGAGGAAGAACGTCATATCCGCAGAATCAAACAGATCGAAGAGGATACAGATATCACAGACGCTTATCCGGAAATCTAAAAACAGGGGAGGTTCTTACGGTGGCTGTACATATCAAAAAACGTGAGGATTATATTTCCTGGGACGAGTATTTTATGGGAGTGGCAATGCTCTCCGGAATGCGTTCCAAGGATCCGAATTCACAGGTGGGTGCCTGTATTGTCAGCAATGATAACAAGATTCTTTCCATGGGTTATAATGGATTTCCAAAGGGCTGCTCAGATGATGAATTTCCGTGGGCACGTGAAGGAGATCCGCTTGACACCAAGTATCTGTATGTGACTCACAGTGAGCTGAATGCAATCCTGAATTACCGGGGTGGAAGTCTGGAAGGTGCAAAGCTCTATGTTTCGCTTTTTCCGTGCAATGAATGTGCCAAGGCAATCATTCAGGCGGGGATCAAAACGGTTGTATATGACTGTGACAAATACGAACACACACCGTCTGTCATTGCATCCAAAAGGATGCTGGATGCAGCGGGGGTAAGATATTACAAATATAATCGGACAGGAAGGGAAATCAAACTTTCTGTGTAAAAATGGTGAAAAAATGATTCCAGGGCGTTTACTTTGGGGTTGACACTCGGATTATTTTTATTTAAAATAAGATAAGTTCGGATGAATTAAGAGTTATCCGGCTTATTTTAATAAGTTTATGAGCGATGAAGAGAATAGTACATGAGGAGCAATCTCAGAGAGGGATCCATATGGTGTGAGGATTCTGTGCGTGAATCATGGAACCGGCCTCTGAGCTCCATGTGATTGAAGCATGGCGTGTTTCCTGCGTTAAAGGATCTAGAGAGAGCAGTTCCTTTGGGAATTGTTAATTAGGGTGGTACCGCCGAAGTCCTTCGGTCCCTTTACCGGGATCTGAAGGGCTTTTTTTGATGCTTTTTATCCCGGCATGTATCTGGTCGGAGGTTTTTAATTCCGGCATCATCATATCAAAAAGGAGAAAAGAACGATGGCAAAGAAATTAGTTGAAGCGATCACTTCCATGGAAGACGATTTTGCACAGTGGTATACAGACGTTGTCAAAAAAGCGGAACTGTGCGGCTACACAAGTGTAAAAGGATGCATGGCAATCAAACCGGCAGGTTATGCGATTTGGGAAAATATCCAGCATGAACTGGACCGCAGATTCAAAGAAACAGGTGTGCAGAATGTGTACATGCCGATGTTTATTCCGGAATCTCTTCTGCAGAAAGAAAAAGATCACGTAGAAGGATTTGCACCGGAAGTAGCGTGGGTAACACATGGTGGACTGAATGAACTGCAGGAGCGTCTCTGCGTTCGTCCGACTTCTGAGACTCTGTTCTGCGATTTTTATCAGAAAGACATCCAGTCCCACAGAGATCTGCCGAAGGTCTATAATCAGTGGTGTTCTGTAGTACGTTGGGAAAAGACAACCCGTCCGTTCCTTCGTTCCAGAGAATTCCTGTGGCAGGAGGGACATACTGCTCACGCAACAGCAGAAGAAGCAGAAGAAAGAACGATCCAGATGCTGAATCTGTATGCTGATTTCTGCGAAGAAGTTCTGGCAATTCCGGTAATCAAAGGTCAGAAAACAGACAAAGAAAAATTTGCAGGTGCAGTAGCAACTTACACAATTGAATCTCTGATGCACGATGGAAAAGCACTTCAGTCCGGTACCAGCCATAACTTTGGTGACGGATTTGCAAAAGCATTCGGCATCCAGTACACAGACAAAGATAACACACTGAAATATGTGCATCAGACATCCTGGGGTATGACAACACGTATGATCGGTGCAATCATCATGGTTCATGGTGATAACAGTGGACTTGTTCTGCCTCCGAGAATTGCTCCGACACAGGCTGTTATCATTCCGATTCAGCAGCGTAAAGAGGGTGTTCTGGAAAAGGCAGATGAACTGTTTGCAGCACTCAAGGCAGCTGGCATCCGTGTTAAAGTTGATGACACAGACAGAAGCCCGGGATTCAAATTTGCTGAGCAGGAAATGAGAGGAATTCCGGTTCGTATCGAATGTGGCCCGAAAGATATCGAGAACGGACAGGCTGTTATCTGTCGTCGTGATACAAGAGAAAAATATGTGGTTTCTTTCGAAGAGCTTGCAGCCAAAGTACAGGAAGTTCTGGATACCATGCAGAAAGATATGCTGGAGCGCGCACGTGCACATCGTGATGCACACACATATGTTGCAACGAATTATGAAGAATTCAAAGATACCATCAACAACAAACCTGGCTTTGTAAAAGCTATGTGGTGCGGAAACCGTGAATGCGAAGACAAGATCAAAGAAGATGTTCAGGCAACATCCAGATGTATGCCGTTTGAACAGGAACACTTGAGCGATGTCTGCGTATGCTGCGGAAAACCGGCTAAGAAGATGGTTTACTGGGGAAGAGCATACTAATATGAAATTAACGATTCCTTCC
>ERZ772879.153-NODE-153-length-54917-cov-6.782837_pt1 | contig 54917 bp, 49 predicted proteins | sample MGYA00580582_ERZ772879 | MGnify/ENA primary metagenome ERZ772879 (study PRJEB29015, sample SAMEA2737682) | human gut metagenome | biome: human gut; feature: human-associated habitat; material: faeces | place: China | collected 2012 ... | reverse complement strand
TATACAGGTATCTATTTTTTGTCAAAAACAAATCCATACAATTTTTGCCAATTATATACAATAAAAAATCACCTAATTTTTTCTCTTTTAGAATTTATTTTTATACATTTTCCACAATTTTTTAGTTGTTTATATATTTTCTTAGTCGAGCGATACATTATTTAATGTAACTATGAACAAATTTGTTACTCCATAAAAAAAGATGCTGTTTCGATAGCAAATTAAATTTGCTATCGAAACAGCATCTTATATTAAATATTATATATATTACCAATGGTCAAAAGGTATAAGCCCACATAAGTTTACTCATAAGTGTGTGAAAGACCTTTGGCATGCCCCTTTATTCACCTGAAATTATCCATGGTGCAGGCTGTGCAACAAATACACTGTCCTTATCTGTCTTTGAAACAGATATCTGCATTACTTCAGACAAATTAACTCCATGTTTCTTGAATAAATATGGAATATCTGAAAGTATATCAAGCTCTAAAGTATATATTATAATTTTCATGTCTGGATTTATCTTTTTAAGTGTTACAATATCCTGCTCAATTGTATCCTTTTGTGCAACTAGAAAAGCAAGTCTTGGAACCGGCTTATCCTTTAATACTTCTTCTGTTAAATCCGATACTATTTCCACATTATGTACTCCAAATTTTGCTGCATTTTCTTCCATTGAAGCAAGTGAACCTTTATCTCTTTCAACAGCAATTACCACACCTTCATATGCAACCATTGATGCTTCAATTACAATACTTTCACCACTGGCTATAAGCACTGTATCCCTTACATCCATTTCTAACTTATTCATAATTACGGAACGTATTTCGTGTCCAACATATTTTACACTACCTGTTGAAAAGTTTTCATTTTTCATTCCAAATATCATAGACTCACGTGTATTTTCATTTACTACAAAAATAACTGTAGGTCCACTTATATTTACATCCATGAGTTCAAATACTTTACAGTGTTTCATTTCACCCGGCTCATATCCTTGTCCGTAATACATTTCATAATCGCCGTATCCTGCTTCCCATAATTTATAAAGCATATTTTCATTTGTTTCATCAGCAAAAATCAAAACTCTCTTATGAGTTGCTATTGTTGCCAATACATTTCTTCTTTTGCTGCATGTATTTAACAACTTAATTTTTTCCGGACTTATCTGCAACATATCTGCAATATATCCCATCCAATCCAACATCTGCTTGCTGGAAAATTCTACTTTTTCTGCCATTATTGTACCTCCATTAGTTGTTTTTTAATCTTATTTTTAGCAAATGAATATCTTACTGCATTTGCATAAATTTCACTTTCTTCATTATCCGTAATGTCAAATTTATTTCTTATTAAGTTCATCTCATGCCCCATGTCCGTTCCGCATATTGCCATATCATCTGTATTAATTGTAACAGGAATTCCTAATTTCATAAACTCTCTTATCGGAAAATCTTCAATCTTTTCAATTGCTTTTGTCTGCAAATTACTTGTAGGACACATTTCCAAACATATTTTTTTCTCTGAAAGTGCTTTCATAAGTGCCAAATTCTCTACACTTCTTACTCCATGTCCTATTCTTTTTGCGCCAAATTCAACTGCTTTTTTTACACTTTCTGCGCCATCGGCCTCCCCTGCATGTATAGTAAATGGTACATTTAATTCATTTGCAAGTTTAAAAACATCAATAAATTGTTCTGTCTTATATAATGCCTCAGCTCCTGCTAAATCCAGTGCAACTACTCCGTAATCTTCACTGCTTTCTTCATTTATCAAATATTCTTTTGCAAGTTTAACTGTTTCTAAATTCTGTTCTTTGTTATCAGCCATTCTCATACAACATAAAATAAGATTACATTTCAAATCAGACTTCTTTAATCCGTCCAAAGCACTTTCAATAACTTCTCTCATAGTCAAACCTTTATCCATATGAAGTTGTGGTGCAAATCTTATTTCCGCATATACTACACCTTGTCTTTTTATGTTTTCCTGAACCAAATAAACAGCTCTCGCTATTCCTTCTTTTGTCTGCAATAAACTACAAGGTAATTTAAAACATTCCAAAAACTCATTTAAACTTCTACAATCTTTAGAAACCATAAGAGCTTTTTCTAATTCACGTTCGTCTTTATATGGAAGTTTTATTTTCTGCAATGCTGCCAAATCTTTTGCTATATCAGGCGTAATTGCTCCATCTAAATGAAGATGCAACTCAATATATCTTTTTTTCATATCCGCACCTATCCTTTAATATATAATGCCCCTCCCTTTTGTCAGTGGCTGTTTAGCGTAAACACTTATTAAAATGAACTTCATTCATTTTGTTTCCTCTTTTCTTTAATTATACTCCTAAATAATTATTTGTTAACAAAAATTTGTTAACAAAATATTGTTATTTTATTTATAAACTATAGTTATGATATTATTGGGTTTTGTATAAGAAAATTTATTATTTTTTGGCGGGCATAAATTTTAAAGAATACTCTTATATAGACATAACATATTTATAGGATTTTAGCTTTGTCTTTTTTATAATTGATATATATAAATTACCCATACATCTACTTAAAAATCTTAGGAGGATTTATGCTGCAAATTAAAAATATTTCAAAAAAATATACAACCGGTGATTTTGTGCAAACTGCCCTCAATAATGTGAGTTTGAATTTTCGTGACAATGAATTCGTTGCAATCTTAGGGCCTAGCGGTTCCGGTAAAACTACATTACTTAATATCGTTGGAGGTCTTGACCGATATGATACCGGAGATTTGATTATAAATGGAATTTCCACAAAAAAATATAAAGATAAAGACTGGGATTCTTACCGAAATCATACTATAGGATTTGTATTTCAAAGTTACAATCTTATACCTCATCAATCCATTTTATCAAATGTTGAATTGGCGCTTACAATTTCAGGGATTTCAAAAAAAGAACGCAAGGAAAGAGCTAAGCAGGCTCTTACGGATGTGGGGCTTGGTGAACAGATTCACAAACGTCCAAATCAGCTTTCAGGTGGTCAGATGCAACGTGTTGCAATTGCCAGAGCTTTAGTTAATAATCCTGATATTTTACTTGCTGATGAGCCTACGGGAGCATTAGACAGTGACACAAGCGTTCAGGTTATGGAACTTTTAAAGGAAGTTGCTAAAGACAAACTTGTCATTATGGTTACTCATAACCCTGAACTTGCAAATCTCTATGCAAACAGAATTGTCAGAGTAAAAGACGGTCATATATTAGATGATTCTAATCCATTTGAACTTAATGACAAAAAAATAGCTCCGCCCGAGCATAAAAATATGGGTAAATCGTCAATGTCGTTCTTGACTTCTCTTGCCCTTAGTTTTAATAATTTAAAAACCAAGAAAGGGAGAACATTTTTAACTGCATTTGCAGGCTCAATAGGAATTATTGGAATTGCATTAATATTATCGCTTTCAACAGGTGTCAATCAATACATCACTGATATTCAAAAGGATACCATGACTTCATATCCAATAACCATAGAGCAAAAAACCTTTGACCTTTCCAGCATGATGAATGCCGGCGAACAGGCTTCTAAAAAGAAAGTTAATCATAAATTAAATGCTGTTTTTTCAAATGGAACAGATATTATGATGACAAGTAAAATGGCAACAAGTATTAGCGAAAATAATTTGACTGAATTTAAAAAATATCTTGATAATAAGGACAGTGAAATCAACAATTATGTTGGTGAAAATGGAATAGTCTATTCTTATGATGTTCCATTTTCTGTATTTTCTTATGATTCAGACAATACTCTTGTAAATACTAATGGAAGCACATTTTCAAATTCTAATTCTAATACAAGTTCAATTGCCCAGATGAATGGCAGTATGTCAGTCTCAATGAATGCGGATATGAGTACTTCTATGAGCACCGATATGATGACAGGAAATATAAATAGCAGTCCATTTACTGAAATGTTATCCGGCAAAAATGATGAACTCGTAAGTGATGTCATAAAAGATAATTATAAAGTTGTATATGGTGACTGGCCTAAAGCTTATGATGAAGTTGTTCTTGTTTTAGATAAAAATAATGAAGTATCACTTACTACTCTTTATTATCTTGGGCTTTTACCATCAAAAGATTATAAAGATATTTTAAAGCAAATTAATAAAGGGGAAGAAGTCAATCCGGAAACTTCCAAGATATCATATGAAAACATATGTAATCACAACTTTTATTTAATTGCGGATAGCGACCTTTATCAGAAAAATAAATCTGATTTATTTAAATATGTTGGCAATGACAATAATAAAGTTGAGGAATTACTAAAATCAGGTATTACTTTGAAAGTTTCAGGTATCATCCGACAGACTTCAGATGACTCATCTAATATTCAAATATTAGGAAGTGTTGGCTACACTAAGGCTCTTACTAATTATTTAATTAATTATGGAAATAAAAGTGATATTGTTAAAGCTCAAAAAAATAGTCCTGACGTAAATGTATTAAACGGTTTACATTTTAATCCGGACAATGACAGTATAAAAATTGATGATGCCAAAACTTATTTGTCAAACCTTTCTACATCAGACAAAGCAAATATGTGGAAATCCATGGCAATGACTGCATATGCTGATTCTCCTGAGCAGATTCAAATGCTTGATTCAATGACTGAAACCCAGTTAGCTGCCATGCTTGATTCATATTTAGAGAATCCTAAAGATGAAGAAATGCTTTCTATATATGATAACTATATAGATGTTGGAAACTATGATGATAATATGAAAAATTTTGGATACGTAAGCCTTGGCGCTCCTTCATCAATTAGCATTTATGCTGATACATTTGAAGATAAGGATTCAATATCTGATTGTATTGACAAGTATAATAAAGATGTAAAGGACGATAAGGATAAAATAACATATACTGATTACGTTGCTTTACTTATGTCAAGTATCACTACAATTATTAATGTAATAACTTATGTATTAATTGCTTTCGTTGCAGTTTCTCTTATAGTTTCATCTATTATGATTGGTATTATAACTTATATATCTGTACTTGAAAGAACAAAAGAGATTGGTATTCTTCGTGCAATTGGTGCATCAAAGAAAAATATTTCTCAGGTATTTAATGCTGAAACATTTATTATAGGACTATTCTCCGGAATGATAGGTATAGGAATAACCTGTCTTCTACTGCTTCCTATAAATGCAATTATTCATGCAGTTACAGACTCAACTAATGTAAATGCATTTTTACCTGTTCAAAGTGGAATTATATTAATTGTTTTAAGTGTTATTTTAACATTGATTGGCGGATTTATTCCTGCTAAAAAGGCAGCAAAGAAAGACCCTGTTGCAGCGTTGAGAAGTGAATAAATTAATTCTTAAAATATCTGTGATTTATATATATGATAAACACTTTTATACTAAAGCCCGGGGCGTTGTCCACACTCCGGGCTTTAAGTATATTTCAGACTAAAACATCATCTTTACCAAATTCTTATCTTTCATAAAATTGCTCATTTCATATAAAACAAGCACATCTGTTATATTATTAGATTCTACAATACTTTGAAGATTTCCACTAAAATATCTGTAATCCACAATTGTAATTGTGTTATAATCTTTTAATAAAAATGGTGTAAAACTATTTGCATATGAATCTTTTATTATTAACAAATTTTTATCGTTATTTGCCTCATTGTTTTCAATACTAACTACACCATAATTTCCACCAAAGAATACCTGGTATTTATCTTTTTCTTTTAATTTATCTATATGGTAAATTTCTGATTTTTTACCATTAATCATCACATTACATTGGGGAATATTTTCTGCTATTTCTATCGAATCGCCTTTTTTCTTTTTATCAAGAACCTTTGAATATAATGTTCCATAAAATTTATCTGTCACATTTTTCATTTCCAAATTTTCATAAGGTTCACTTTCAATTCCCTCCACTTTACAAAATTCATTATAAGCAATAAATGCACCTTTAGTTGTCCAATGGTGGTCTGTCTTATAATAAATATAATCTTTCGATAATTTCTTCAATGCATCATATGTATTTACGATTTGAGTATTATTGTCTGCATTGTTTGTAAATTCCTTTTCTGCTATTTTTTCATAATAATTATAGTCGTAAACATCTGCATGTTTTGGTAATTTATCAGTTAATATATTTCCGGAACCAGGAATTAACATTACATAACTTTTAAGTTCTTTATTTTTATTAAAAAATGTATTTACGTATCTTATATTATTTTTCAGCTGTTCTTCACTCACATCTTCATTCGTTATTTTTTCAAGATAATAACCATCTTTTCCAATGTAAGCTCCTTCTATATCCTTAATTCCCGTTAACTCTTTAGCCACGCTCCTTAAAGTAATCAATTTTTCTCTTTCAGGAATCTGGTCACTAATAAAATTTTCTAATGACTTTTGAAAATCAGTATTTTCTATATTGCTTAAACTAATTTGGGGTCTTTCCTCTAAATATCTGTTTTCATTCTCCGAAAAACTTCTATCCTTTGTGACAAAAATCTCTATTCCCGTTCCGGCAAGAATAAGTACCATCACAATGACAAATATACAATTTATTTTTCTCATATTTTCACCTTTTAATGTTCTTCTAACAAGACTTACATATTAATACTAATTTTTTCTTATAGTATAAACACATATCTCTATTAAAAATATACTTACCCTTTCTTTTAAAATCTAAAATATAAAAACGGGTTATATGAATCTCCTACTAAAAATGTAACACATATAAAGAACAGAATTAAACATGCCATATTACTTACAATTAATTTAACATTATTTGAAACATTCATTTTAATTGCAACCTGACCTGCAATATATTTTGGTAATTTTGTGCTTGCTATAGCTGCAATTATTAAAATAACTGCGTATGATCCTATATAATATAAAGACATTTCTCCAAGAAACGGAGTTTTAATTCCAAACATTGCCTTAAAGAATGTACCCATTTCTGACATGTCAGTACATGCAAATATAACCCAGCCACATACTATTAAAATCAATGAATAGATATGTTTTAAAATATTTGGGCATTTATTTAACACTTTTTTTAACACAAATTTTTCCAAAACTAAAATTATAAAGAAATATAATCCCCAACAGACAAAATTCCAACCTGCACCATGCCATAATCCTGTTAAGAACCAAACTATAAATAAGTTAAATATCTGTCTTGGAACTCCTTTTTTATTTCCACCAAGTGGTATGTACAAATATTCTCTAAACCATGTTCCAAGAGTCATATGCCACCTGCGCCAAAACTCAGTAATGCTTTTTGACTCATATGGATAGTTGAAATTTTCAGGAAATTTAAATCCAAACATTTGCCCTAAGCCAATTGCCATATCCGAATACCCTGAAAAATCAAAATAAATTTGAAAAGTATATGCGATAGCTCCTACCCATGCCATTGATGTAGTGATTGAAGACATTGCCGATATTTCATCCCATAAATTTCCGACCTGATTTGCTACGAGTATTTTCTTAGAAAGTCCAACAATAAATCTTCTAAAACCATTTGCTATATCATCTATATTTTCATTTCGTCTGGCTATCTGATTTTCAACATCACTATATCTTACAATCGGTCCTGCTATCAATTGCGGGAACATGCTCACATACATTCCAAAATTTATTATATTGTGCTGAACTTTAACTTTTCCAAGATAAACATCTATTGTATAAGATAATGTTTGAAATGTATAAAATGATATACCTATCGGAAGGGCTATCTGCAATAATGATACAGATGCACCAAATAAATTATTTATATTTGTAATTACAAAATCCGTATATTTGAAAAATGCCAGTATTCCCAAATTTACAAATACCGACATTATCATTACGATTTTGCAGATTTTTTCATTATGTTTTTTTCTAAATGTTTCTATCAGCATTCCATTACAATAGTCAAATGCTGTTGAGAAAATCATTATTCCAACATATATTGGTTCACCCCATGCATAAAAAATAAGGCTGAATACAAATAGTACTGTATTTCTTAGCTTTCCAGGGCATATATAATATAGTGCCAATACAACAGGCAAAAATAAAAATAAAAAAACTCCGCTGCTAAATACCATATATTTTTCCTTTTTTATTTAAAGCTATCTTCAAATGCTTTCTTTATTTCACTTGCATTATCACTTACAATTAAAACAGCATAATCATCTTTAACAAATATCTGTGCATCATTTGCTCTGTCTACCTGTGTTGGGTCATAAGTTTTGTAAAATGAAATTCTGTCCTGAATATGTTTTTCAAGGCTCTTCTTTGCTTCATCTACGTCTTTGCTGTTTTTAACTTTAATAACAGCAACCTCTTCAGCCGTTCCTTCCTGTGCATAATCTAAAAAATATTTGTCAACCTTACTGTAATCCATATCCGAAAGATACGCAAATAAATCTTTTGTATTATCTGAATCTGAATTTACAGCTAACATTGTAGGCATATCTACATCAGCTGCCATCATTGTTTTTTCAAGTTTTATCATATCTATTTTGTTATTACTATTTCCACATCCAACCATCTGAATTGCTAATACACATACTAATGCAATGCTAAATATTTTTTTAATAAACTTATTTTTCATATTAATATTTCCAAGGTGCCATTACAGCACCTTGGACTCCTCTCATTATAATCTTTTATATTGCCAGAATCAAAAGCCCTAAGCCCACATAAGTTTTCTTATTCAGCTACTGCTTATTCGCTTTCATCAGCTGCTCCTTCATTTAAGCTTTCATTCTCTATTGCTTCATCTGATGAACCAATTGTTCTTGAACTACTTGTTATGTCTCCTAAATCTTCGTCTTCCATTCCTGACATTTCTGCAAAATCACTAAAAGCTTTATCTACAGCTTTGTTAATCTTCTCAGTAACCTTATCTGATAAATTATCCATAGCTGATGTATCGTTATAAGATGAGATATATACAGCCATTACTTTATCGCCATTGTCTGCATCAATCAAATTAGCTGATAAATTATAACTATCTGTAACATAATTTGAAATCGACTGTACAATTGCATTTATTATGCTGACTTTTTCATCATCTACATCCTGTCCTAAATTATAAGCGAGAAAATATTTCTTATCTTCGATTGCTTTTTTTATTTTCTTTGGAAGTTTATATACATCATCTAATTTTTCATTATTCACTACTGCGTAGTTATATTTTGTTCCTGTTGCTGCCGGGAAGAAATCTGTATTCCATTCATAATTGTCACTACATTCTTTATCATTCATATTAAAATGTGAATAATTTGGACTTCCTGCATCTGAATAAATATCTGTATGATACCATTCACCATCAAGTTTTACTTCGTCCCATGAGTGTATTCTATCTGTTGTATGTACTACTTTACATTCGATATCCATCATTTGCATAAATAATCTAAAAGTTGTTGCATATCCTACACAAACTGCTGTTTTAGATTTTAGAACACCATTTGGAGTTGCTGCGTTCTGACCTGATGTTGGAATAACAGACATCATTCCTGAATCATTTTTTATATTTTTTACCATCCAATTGTACACAGCAAGTTCTTTTTCATAATCTGACATTCCATCTGTTATTATTTCATCAAGAACTTTCTTAGCCATATCAAGAGTATCTTTATCTTCTTTATTTAAAGAATCTTCTTTTCCTTCTTTATATGCATCAGAGATATTTTTTGTTGATTTAATTGTGTATTCGTCAGCAATAACAACATCATCTTCCTGTGCCACATCTTCATCTTTTGCAAGGGTACTGTCAACACTTGTCTTTAATCCACTGACTTTATTAAACATTACAGCACTTAATGTAATACTTGCTCCCATTCCTACTACCAGTACAGCTAAAATACACCATACTGCAATCCATTTTTTCTTTTCCATGATTTTTTCTCCTTTTTTGTGATATGTATTTTTTATTTAGATGCCGCGTTCAAAAATCTAAATCCACAATGTATCTTTTTTCTAACCCAATTGTATATATGATGCCAAAGTCAAAAGTTCTAGGTCCATATGAGCTTGCTCATAAGTTGATAACTTTTGGCTACGACATTATTATAGTCTTGTAATAATACATATATTGTTATGAAATTTTTTAATATTTTCTTAAGTACCTATAACAATGTTATTGCTTCTATTATAAATTTTGTAACTTTTTGTAAATTATAAATATTTTCTCTTCATTTTCCCTATAAATGCAGTCAAGACGATACCTACGTCCGTGGTTCAGTATATCGATAAAAATAAAATTTATTGCTTATTACATATTATTAAATATATCTGAGAAAATTATCATAAAAAAGCTCAAAAAAAGAGCCGTCGCTAACGATTTACTCATTTCTAATCTAAGTAGCAAATATTTTTTATACTTGTGTATGTGAAAACGAGTAATTTAAGCGACAACTCTTTTACTTCATTTAAATAATTAAATTTTCAAATTAAAAGTTCTAATATTTTTATTAAAAGATAACTACCAAAAGCATTTTAAACTGTTCTTTACCATGAACTGCATGTGGATGTTTTGCTGGCATTACAATTGATTCTCCTTCATGAAGTTCATATTTTTTTCCATCAATTGTAATTTCCCCAACTCCGTCAAGACATGTTACAAATGCATCTCCGCCTGATTCATGAGTACTTATTTCTTCACCTTTATCAAATGAAAATAATGTAACACTTACAGCATCATTCTGTGCAAGAGTCTTACTGACTACCTGTCCTTCCTGATAAGATACCTGTTCTTTTAAAGTTAAAACCTCTGCTTTATTAATATTTTTAATTAACTGTTCCATATAATTTACCTCTTATATTATGCTACTGCTTATTATTTGCATTTGCATAAAAAATATTAATATTATTCTTTTCCATCCCAGCAATATGTACATAATTTACATTTATCTATTCCTACTGAATCTAACATATCATCTAATCTGTTAAATTTTAATGATGTGAAGTTAAGTTCTTTTCTGATTTCTTCAACCATACATTCATATTTTTCAGAATCCGGATTAGCATATTCTTCTAAAACTTCATCTGTTACATTTCCATTTTCAAGTCTCTCTATAACTCTTCTTGTAATTAATTCCATTTCTGATGATGAACGTGAGAAATTCAAATATTTACAGCCATATAATAATGGTGGGCATGCAGGTCTTATATGAACTTCCTTAGCACCACTCTCATATAAAAATTCTGTTGTTTCTCTAAGCTGTGTTCCTCTTACAATTGAGTCATCAATTAATAAAAGGCTTTTATCTTTAATTAATTCTTCTACTGCTAACAATTTCATTTTTGCAATTAAATTTCTCTTACTCTGAATTGTTGGCATGAATGATCGAGGCCATGTTGGTGTGTATTTGATAAATGGTCTTGAAAATGGGATTCCTGATTCATTTGCATAACCAACAGCATGTGCAATACCTGAATCCGGTACACCTGCTACAATATCAGGCTTAACATTATCTCTCTGTGCCATCTTCATTCCACAGTTATATCTCATCTGTTCTACACTTACACCTTCATATGAACTTGCCGGATAACCATAGTATACCCATAAAAATGTACAGATTTTCATATCATCACCTGGTTTTTGAAGAGTTATGCAATTGTTTTCTGTCATAACTACAATTTCTCCAGGACCTAATTCTTTATAATCTGTATATCCTAAATTTTTATAAGCAAACTTTTCAAATGACGCACAAAATGCACCTTCTTTTCTTCCGATTACAATCGGTGTTCTTCCGTATTTATCTCTTGCAGCATAAATTCCTGCATGATTCATAAGTAAGATTGATAATGAACCGTCTATTTTTTCAAGTGCGTAATTCATTCCTTCAATAAGGTTATCTTTCTGGTTTATAAGTGCTGCAACAAGTTCTGTTGCATTAATTTCTCCACCACTCATCTCCTGAAAATGTGAATGACCTTTGTCAAATAACATCTTTGTAAGTTCATCCATATTGTTAATCTTACTAACTGTTGTAAGTGCATATGTACCATGATGTGAACGTACAATTAATGGCTGTGGTTCATAATCTGAAATACAACCAATTCCGTATTTTCCCTTCATCGTCTGTATGTCTTTATCAAATTTTGTACGAAAAGGAGAATTTTCAATATTATGAATTGAACGGTTGAATCCATCTTCTCCATAAACTGCCATTCCACCACGTCTTGTTCCTAAATGTGAATGATAATCAATTCCAAAAAACAAGTCAAAAACGCTATCTTCTTTAGATGCTACTCCAAAAAATCCACCCATTATTTACTACCTCGTATTCTATAATATATTTTACTTTTGTTTATCTCCGTCTGCATTTTACAGGCAAGATTATAATCTCAACTAATATATTCTATCAGAAAAATTTATAAGGTTCTACCATTTTATAACATAAATGCATATTTAGATTTTATATTTTCAAATATTTATGGTCTGAATGTTTTCAATGCTTCTATTGTCTGTGTTATTAAATCATCTAATGTCCAGCCAAGCATATCTGCGCCACGTTCCATTACTTCTCTTGAACATCCTGCTGCAAATCCTTTGCTTTTATATTTCTTCTTTACTGATTTAAGTTGTAAATCCTAAACACTCTTTGACGGTCTCATAAGCACTACTGCTAAGAAATGTAATTAATACAAATTGAAATGCTCCTGTATATATAGTTAAACTTGCAAGAAGTGAATAGTACCATTTAAATCCTACCTCCTGCATCATCATTCCATAAGCCATTCCTACAAATAAGTAACTGCACATTATTGGAATTGATTTTATGAAAGCTGTTTCTATTTCCTTCTTATTCATCCTTTTTTTCTCCGTTGTTTTTGGGGAGATCATATATATCTAAGAAATGATGTTTAACACCATCTTTTTTATATGCAACAATCGTATCTAAATTTACATTTTCTATGCTCTTAAAAATATTTCCTTCAACATAAGGGTTTGTCTGCTTTAATGTTTTTATAAGTTCCTTAATTTCAACTCTCTTAGATTTGTTTTCCTCATTATTACATGTAGTACATGTATCTGTAAATTTGCATGCGCACTGAATAAATCTTAAATTGTTATAATCTCTCCACGCCTTAATGTCATCTTCTCTTACAAGATACAATGGTCTGATTAATTCCATCCCTTCAAAATTTGTACTGTGAAGTTTTGGCATCATTGTCTGTATCTGAGAACCATAAAGCATTCCCATAAGTATTGTTTCTATAACATCGTCATAATGATGTCCTAATGCAATCTTATTGCATCCTAATTCCTGTGCAAAATGATACAAATGTCCTCTTCTCATTCTTGCACACAAATAACATGGAGATTTTTCAATATTGAACACCGACTCAAATATATCTGATTCAAATATATGAATTGGGATATTTAATTTTCTTGCGTTTTCCTCTATAACTTTTCTGTTAGCAGGGCTGTATCCCGGGTCCATAACTAAAAACTTAACATCAAATTCAAATTTATTATGAAGTTTTAATTCCTGAAAAAGCTTAGCCATAAGCATTGAATCTTTTCCACCTGAAATACATACGGCAATTCTGTCTCCCTCTTTTACAAGTTCATACTGATTAATTGCTTTTGTAAATTTACACCAGATTTTTTTCTTAAATTTCTTACGAAGGCTTTGCTCAACATCTTTGCTTATATCTTCTGCTTCTTTTTCTTTCATCATATCTAAAAGCCATGCAATATATCCGCCTTCTAAACTTTCAGCATCATATCCTTTTTCCACAAGATTTTCTGCTACCTCTATACTATTTTGTCCTCTGCTGCAGCAAATAATTAATTTTTTTGATTTATCAACCAATTCACTATTTTCTATTTCGTCTGCCTGAATAACTATTGCTCCAGGAATTTCTCCGTGTGCAATCTCTGATTCATTTCTCATATCTATTAACTGATATTCATCTTCGTTCATGGATTTTAACTGTTCTATTGAAACACTCATATATAATCTCCCATATTACCTTTGTATCTGTGCCAAATCTTTTAATACTTCTCCTGCGATAATTAATCCCACAACTGAAGGAACAAATGCTACACTTCCCGGAATGTCTCTTTTTTCCGTGCATTTGTGCTTAGCTCCAGGTGGGCAAATGCAGTGAGTTTTACAACTTATTGCCATATCTTCAATTGGTCTCTTTGGCATTTCTTCTGAATAAACTACCTTTAACTTCTTAACTCCGCGCTTCTTTAATTCACGGCGCATAACTTTAGCCAATGGACAGACTTTTGTCTTGTAAATGTCTGCAACCCTAAACATTGTAGGGTCTAATTTATTTCCTGCTCCCATTGAACTTATAATAGGTATATTTAATTCTTTAGCTTTCATTACCAAAGAAATCTTTGCCGTAACAGTATCTACCGCATCTACAATATAATCATATTTGTCAAACGGAAATTCATCTGCATTTTCAGGAAGGAAGAAACAATTGTGTATCTGTACTTCTGCGTCAGGATTAATCTCTAAAATTCTTTCCTTCATAACTTCAGTTTTATATTTACCTACAGTCTTTCTTGTAGCAATAATCTGTCTGTTTAAATTAGTAAGGCAGACTTTATCATCATCTATAAGGTCAAAATGCATAACTCCACTACGTACAAGTGCTTCACATACATAGCCACCGACACCACCTATACCGAATATTGCTACTCTCTTATTTGCCAATGTTTCCATCGCTTCTTTTCCAAATAAAAGTTCTGTTCTTGAAAACTGATTTAACATATTTTATCTCTCTATCTTTCTATTGTATTTTCTCATTTATTCAATAAGAAATTCATTTCTTTTTTCCTACTGTTCTAATAGGATAATTATAAAATTACATAATATTTTTGTCAACGAATAATAAGCTGCGGTCTTATATGTCTAAATCATAAAACCACAGCTTATTATTGTACTATAAAATTGGTAATTGTTATATAAAAACCTGTATTTGAATTTTCAAATAAATTTCATCAAAGTAAGGGGTTTTTGCTCCTAACATCTTTAAATATAAACAACTTTATTTCTATGCGTCCTTTAAAAATGCTTTGTAGCATCTGTATGCTTCATATACATCTGCCTTGTTTGTTACTTCCCATGGGGCATGCATACTTAATACTGCCACACCACTGTCAATAACTTCCATTCCATATAATGCCATAATATAAGCGATTGTTCCGCCACCGCCTGCATCAACTTTTCCAAGTTCCGCCATCTGGAAATTAACACCATTATCATCCATAATCTTTCGCAAATCAGCTAAATATTCTGCATTTGCATCATTAGAACCTGATTTTCCGCCTCGTCCTGTGAATTTGTTAAATACAACACCTTTGCCCATAAATGATGAGCTGTTTTTCTGGAATACGTCTGCGTATAAAGGATCAAATGCAGCATTTACATCAGATGATAACATTCTGCTGTTTGCAAGGCATCTTTTAAGTTTAATTTCACTATATTCTCCTGTTAAATTAAGAAGTTCAGCTACTGTGTTTTCAAAGAATCTTGACTGCATACCTGTTGCACCAACACTTCCGATTTCTTCTTTATCTACTAAAAGGCAGCATGATGTTTTATCTACGCTTTCCATGTCAAGCATTGCAATTAAAGATGTAAATGCACAAACTCTATCATCCTGACCGTATGACATAATCATACTTCTGTCAAATCCCATTTCTCTTGCTCTGCCTGCAGGCACTACTTCAAGTTCAGCTGACATGAAATCTTCTTCTTCCATTTCATACTGTTCTTCTAAAATCTTTAAAACGCCTTTCTTTGTTGCTTCCTTCTCTTCATCATTTAAAGGAATTGTTCCAATTAATATATCAAGATTTTCACCTTCAACTACCTTAGCAGCTTTCTTTTCCATCTGGGCAGATGCAAGATGAATAAGTAAATCTGTTACACAAAATACAGGGTCTTCCGGTTTTTCTCCTATATTTACATCAATTGTTGTTCCATCTTTTTTTACAATAACACCATGTATTGCTAAAGGAAGTGTAACCCACTGATATTTTTTAATTCCACCATAATAGTGAGTATCTAAATATGCCATTCCTTCTTTTTCATATAAAGGATTCTGCTTTATGTCCATTCTTGGAGAATCCACATGAGCACCTAAAATATTCATTCCTTTTTCAAGTGGCTTATTTCCTATGTTAAATAAAGCAACTGTCTTATTCATGCATACAGCATAAATTTTATCGCCCGGCTGTAAAGTTTTATTTTCTTCCATCGCCTTTTCAATACTTATATATCCTTTTTCTTCTACTCTTCTTACTGTGTCTTTTACACATTCTCTCTCAGTTTTACACTCTGACAAAAAATTAATGTAATCTGCATTTAACTGCCGTAATTCTTTCATCTGTGCTTCATCATATGTCTTCCATGCATTTTTTCTTTCCATATTGCTCATTCCTTTCCAAATCTATGTTCAAGACTTTTAAATCTTTTTCTATTTTTATTCTGCCACCATTTTAGAAGAATTATTTATGCAAGTCAATATAAAGCACTATCCCCTTTTTTATAATTAACATTATTTCAGCGATACATTATTAAAAAAAATATATTCAAAAGTCATAACTCTTTTATAAATAATAATAGGAGGGCGTTGTTTTAGCGACGTCCTCCTTTATTTTATAAAAACAAAATATCAAATATGTGTATGAAATAATATTTATATATTAAACAAACACCAATTATTCCTTTATTATATTTTTACTGCAGAAATATGATATTAAGAAATATCCGCCATATATTACAAGTAAAATTATTGCTGTCATACCAATTGATGGTCCAATCATTTTCGTTCCAATAAAATCAAGTATTTGTTTTGAAAACATCATTCCAAATATCGAATGAACAATTGCAAGTGCTAATGGGAATATGAAAAACAAAGCTGTCTGTCTGAACAATGCCTTATTAATCTGTTTCTCATCTGCACCAAGTTTTCTAATCATTCTAAATCTTTCCACATTATCTGCACTTTCTGATAATTCTTTCAAAGCCAGAATTGCTGCACCTGATATCAGAAGAATAACTCCAATGTAAAGACCTATAAATGCACCTATTGCTCCAATACCAACTGCACTGTCTATAATATTATTTTTAGTATTAACCATTGGTACCATATAATTCCATCTAGTCTCATCATAAATCTTTTCTACTTTCTGTTCAAATTTTTCTACTTCTTTCTTATCATCCATAGAATAGTTAGCTGCAATAAATTCTCTTATTTTATGATTTTCATCAACTATGCCATCAGGAACAATTATTATTCCTGTATTTGAAGGATTTCCTGACATTTCTATAAAACCTTCTTGGCATTCCTTGTATTTTGGTATTAATTCATTACCAAATACATTGATTTTCACTCCTGCCTTTAACGATTTATTTCTTAATTTTATCATTGGACTATAGTCACATAAAACAATATACTCATCATCATTTAATTCAATAGTATCTTTTCCGTAAAATCTTGCAAGTCTGTTATAATCGCTAACTTTTACAATATTCTCCGGTACCTCAAACATTGTCGGAGAATCATCCTTTTCATCATTGTTTCCTAATGTGTCATTCAATGTAACATTTTCTGACTGATAAATATATAAATCTACATATTCCTTTAAATATGGTTCAATATTATAACCGTTTTCCTCAAAAAACTGAAAAATACTCTTATTAGAACTTTCAACTTCCTTCTTACCATATCCGTCTTCTTTGCTTAAATTTACAACTTTATTAAAGTTAATATCAGCCGGTACTCCCTGCTTTAAACTATCATTTAATGAATTCCTAATAGATAACCCACTTGAGAGTACACAAATTGTAATAAATAACATTAAACTTATTATTGTCATTGAAAATACATTCGTATTTACCCTGCTGCTCATTTGTCTGAAAGTAAATGTATTTAATCCTTTATAATAAATTCCTTTCATTGATGAAACAACTTTAAGTAATAATCCCGAAACTGACCAGAAAAATAGAAATGTACCAACACATCCCATTACAATATAAATTGCTAACTGTTTTCCGTTTGTTATTTTACTGTATCCTGCAGTAACGTTATAATATGCTATTATAAGCATTACAATAGAAATGGCGAAAATAATTCCACAGATAATAGGATTTTTTAATTTAATTTTCTCAGTCTTTCTATTACCCTGAAATAAATCAATTAATTTGCATTTATTAATACTAAAAGTATTAAATATAATTACAATTACATATATCAATACAAAATTTAAAATGGTCTTTATACAAGCCTGACTTGAAAATACAAATTGATATTTTGACATGTCAGCCTGGAACATACTTGCTACCAGAAAACTTGTAAACTGAGAAGCTCCTATTCCAATAATTATTCCGACTACTAATGAAATAATTCCGATAATTAATGTTTCAAAGAATAGAATCAACGAAACTTTTCTCTTTCCCATTCCTAATACCAGATAAAGGCCAAACTCTTTATTACGCCTCTTCATTAAAAATCTGCTTGCGTAAATTACAAGAAATCCTAATACACATGCAATGAACACACTAACCCATGACATAATCTGTGTTAATAATTTGACTATTTCCCTTGTGTCATTTGAAATTTTTAACATTGCCGACTGTGTTTCTATTGCATTAAATATATAAAATATTGCAACACCTAATATCAAAGTAAAAAAATAGATTGCATAGTCTTTCATACTTTTTTTAATGTTTTGAAATGATAATTTATAGAGCATCGCTTAAGTCACCTCCTAACAAAGTAACTACATCGATAATCTTATCGAAAAATTCCTTTCTTGTATCATCACCTCTATTTAATTCATTGAAGATTTTTCCATCTTTTATAAATATTACTCTTGATGCATAACTTGCTGTAAATGAATCATGAGTTACCATTAAAATTGTAGCTTTATAATATTTATTTAAGTGCGAAAATCTTTCAAGTAACATCTTTGCTGACTTTGAGTCTAATGCTCCTGTTGGTTCATCAGCTAATATTAATTCAGGATTTGTAACAAGTGCTCTTGCTGAAGCTACTCTTTGTTTCTGACCTCCTGACATCTGGTATGGGTACTTATTTAAAACTTCTTCTATTCCAAGTTGTGTTGCAACTTTTTTTACTGCTTCGTCAATCTTTGTTGCGGGTACATTCTGGATTGATAATGACAAAGCAATATTTTCATAAGCTGTTAATGTATCAAGTAAATTAAAGTCCTGAAAAATAAATCCTAACTTTTCTCTTCTAAATTTATTTAACTTGTTGCCTTTTAAGTTTGTTATGTCTTCACCGCCTACAAATATATGTCCGCTTGTTACCTTATCAATTGTAGAAATACAGTTAAGTAAAGTTGTTTTTCCACTTCCTGAAGCTCCCATTATGGCAACAAATTCTCCTTCATCCACGTCAAATGAAATATTGTCTATTGCTTTTGTAAGATTTAATTTGTTTCCGTAATATTTTTCTATTTGTTCGATTCTTAATATGCTTTCCATATTTAAATCTCCTTTCACATTTTTTATACTGACATAATTTTATATGAAAAACACATATTAGTCGTTTTTTTAATATTACATAACATTACAATTTTGTAATGTTACCATTTTAAATTATTTTCCTAAACCACCGTGTCAAAATAATCATTCTTTCCAAATGTTATTCTGACTTCAGTGTATTTTCCTTCCTCCGATTCAATATCTATTTTATGTCCAAGCTGCTCGCACAGTCCTTTCGCAATATAGAGACCCATTCCTGTTGATTTTGCATATTTTCTTCCATTTTCTCCTGTAAATGACTTGTTAAATACACGTGATAAATCTCTTTTTGGTATTCCAATTCCATTGTCTAGGATATGCAGTACAACTCCCTCTTCACTTTTTTCACTATATATTTTTAATTCTTTTTCGCCATGGTCTTTCATGTATTTAAATGAATTACTCATTATCTGATTGATTATAAATTCCATCCATTTGTTATCTGTAACTACTTCGTTTTCGACATCGTTGACAGAAAAATTAATTCCATTTTCAAGAATCATATCTTTATTTTTCATTGCCACATTTTTTATCAAAGACTGCAGAGAAACTTTTGTAAATTTATAATCTTCCTTTGCATTTTCTGACCTGGCAAAATAAAGAACCTGTTCTGTATAGTCATCAATTCTCTTAATCTGTTCTACATATTTTTTATCCATTTTATCATTATGACACATAAGTCTAAGACTTGCTATCGGGAGCTTGACCTCATGAACCCACATTTCCACGTAGTCCTTAAAATCATTAACACTGTTTTCATAAACTTTAACATTTTCAATCATTGATTTATTTATATCCTGCAAAATCTGATAATGAATTTGCCCCTCATAAAATGAAGGTTCCTTCATTGTTTCACTTACAAAATATTTTTTATCAAGTCCCTCTGTATTATTTATAAGTTAATCATAGTAATTCTTTTTTCTGAAAAAGTCCCAGAGTATAGAGAATATAAATGCAAATAGCCATAATACTGCGTACATCACTATGGCTTCAAATTTTATTCTAAATACAGAAAATATGGAAAATGTAATTACAAAAAACATTATCCATATTATCACTGTTATTTTATTGTCTTTTATATATTTGCCAAACTTCATGTTAAACAATACCCCTGTTTTTTTCTTGTTTCTATTGCATTTTCGTATCCTATCTCTGTCAGTTTTCCCCTTAATCTGCTTATGTTTACGGTAAGTGCATTATCATTTACAAATTCATTGTTATCCCACAAATCAGTCATTAACTCATCTCTTGATACAATACGATTTCTATTATTAAGAAGCATCTGGAAAATAATCATTTCATTCTTTGTAAGAACCAGTTCCTGCCCATTTCTGCTTATTGTTCCTTTACTAAAATTTACCTGAGCATCTTTGTAATTTGCAATATTTTTTCCACTATCTGCTCTCTTTAATATGGCTGCAATTCTTAACAGCAAAATTGTCGGGTTGTATGGCTTTGTTATGTAATCATCTGCTCCATAACTCATAGACAGGACTTCATCTGTTTCACCTGTTCTGCTTGTAACCATAATAATTGGAACATCCGATGTTTTTCTTATTTCACGAAGCAGCATTTCTCCATTTATTCCCGGAATATTTATATCAAGCAATAATAAGTCTGCATTTTTTTCTAATATATCATTCTTTGCATTATCAAATTGCTTTAAATACTCTGCTTCGTAACCTTCATTTGTCAGAAGCTCTGTTAACTCCTGACAAATTGTTTTTTCATCTTCTATAATTAATATTTTTTTATTTGACATTTTTACCCCTTATTTATTTTAAATAATTCTTTGCCGATTCAGTAACTGCAAGACCTCCTGTACTCGTCTCTTTAAGGCAAGGCGACATACTATTTCCTATTCTTCTCATGCTATCTATTACATCATCAGGTTCTATTGCACTTTCTATTCCTGCCATTGCCAGTTGTGTTGATGTGACTGCATTAACTGCCCCATATGAATTTCTTTTTATACATGGTACTTCTACTAAACCTGCCACCGGATCACATGTAAGTCCAAGCATATTTTTTAATGCAAGTGCTGCTGCATTAATTATTTCTCTTACTTTTCCACCTTGAAGAAATGCTAATGCTCCTGCTGCCATAGCACTTGCTGAACCTATCTCTGCCTGACATCCTCCTGCTGCTCCTGCAATAAATGCATTTGTTGCAATAACTTTTCCTATACCTGCTGCAACATACATTGCTTTTATCATTATTTCATCTTCTATATTGAAATGTTCCTGATAACTTATTAATACTGCCGGCAACACCCCGCATGCCCCTGCCGTAGGAGCTGCAACAATTCTTTTCATACAGGCATTAGATTCACCCATTTTAATTGCTTTTTCCATAACCAGCCCTATAAATTCACCACATATGTTTTTGTTTTCTTTATTATACTTGTGTAACTTTTCTCCATCTCCACCTGCTCGTTTACTAGCTGATTTTAGATTTCCATCATAGTTTTTGTCTGCTTCTTTCATAGCTTCATACATAATCTTCATTTTACCAAATGATTTTTCTTCAGTTCTTTCATTTTCTTCCATATCAGATTTTTGAATAATTTTCCATACTTCTATTTTTTCTTTATTCGATAATTCTTCTAATTCCTTTAAAGTATTATAGCTATACATAGCATTTCTCCGTTTCCTTTATACTCCTGCAAAATAAGTGACTTTTAATATTCCTTCAACATTTTTTAACCACTCTATTCCTTCTTTTGGAATTTCCTGATCACATTCTACAACCATTACTGCACTTCCACCTTTCGTAGCTCTGTATAATTGCATCGTTGCTATATTCACACATTTGTGTGCAAGCATGGATGTTACTTCTGAAACATGGCCCGGTTGATCCATATTGTGAACAATAAGAGTTGGGCATTCACCAGAAAAATTTGTCTCAATTCCATCTATTTGTGCAATATTTATTCTTGAGCCTCCTATTGATTCTCCTATAATTTCCAACCTATTGCCATATATACTTTCTAATCTTATTAAAGCAGAATTTGGGTGTGCTTCTACAAGTTTTGCTTCACCAAATTCTATTTCTATATTTTTTTCTTTTGCAATTTCAAAACTTCTTGAAATCTTGTAGTCATCAGGATGCATACCTAATAATCCCGCTATAATTGCTTTCCTTGTTCCATGTCCTTCACCTGTTGCTAAAAATGAACCATAAAGCAATATTTCTGCTTTCTTTATTGGTTCTTCCAGCAATTTTCCTGCTACGTATCCTATTCTAACCGCACCTGCTGTATGAGAACTAGAAGGCCCCACCATTATCGGTCCAACAATATCAAATATATCCATATTCTACTCCTAACCATATACTAACATTTTTGTTTATTATATACCCACATATCTAATAAATACAGTATTTTACCTCTTATTTTATATAGGACATTATAGTTTATACATAAAAATAATACTGAGCTAACATTAAGTAGCTCAGTATTCGTGCCTTTAGTTTTATAACATTTTTTCTTTTTTTCTTTTTTCTATTCTTCTTGTTATTCTTTTTCCAATCTTTTCAATTATCATTGTTCCGTATCTCATCATTGGTTCAGTAACAATTGCAAATACGACAAACAGCATAATGCATTTTGTTGACATTCCTCTAATTGCAAATAAATCACCTAAATAGATACTGCACAATAAAAGTCCAACTATGCTTCCTCCCCATACACACCAGCGAAGTGTATTCATCGGTTTACTTATATTATATAAGATCATAAAGCCTACTATAGATAAGAGCATAGTGCATGCTGTGGAAATATCTGCTTCATTCACCTCAAATACCTGTCCAAATACAACCAATGCTCCAACTACAAGAACATCCGTGATTCCGGCAGGAAGCGCCTTTATTAAAACATTTGTTAAAAAGCTTCCTTGTATAATGTTTTTATTTGGTTGCAGTGCTAAGAAGAATGCCGGAATTCCTATTGTAAACATACTGATAAGCGATACCTGAGATGGCTCTAACGGATAATTTATCATAAAGCACACTGAAAACAGTGATAGCAAAAATGAAAATATATTTTTAACCAAAAACAAACTTGCTGAACGCTCTATATTGTTTACAACTCTTCTTCCTTCTAATACAACTGAAGGCATTGATGCAAAATTTGAATCAAGCAATACTAATTGAGAAGCCTGTGCTGCCGCATCACTACCTGACGCCATAGCCACAGAGCAGTCCGCATCTTTTAATGCAAGCACATCATTTACACCATCCCCTGTCATTGCAACAGTTCTTCCTGCTTTCTTTAGTGCCTGCACGAACTGTCTTTTCTGGTTTGGTGTAACTCGTCCAAATACTGTATATCTAAGCACTGCTTCCTGAATGTCTTCTTCACTCTCAAGCGTTGTTGCGTCTATATATTTTTCAGCATTTTCAATTCCTGCCTGTTGTGCTACCTGTGATACCGTAATAGGATTATCACCGGAAATTACTTTTATTTCAACGCCCTGATTTGCAAAATAATTGAATGTTTCAGGCGCCTCTTGCCTGATTGGATTTGACAAAAATACAAGAGCAATAGGCACAACTTTTTCTGTCAATTCTTTTCCATTTATTTCACCATCATATTTTCCAAATACAAGAACTCTATATCCTTCACTACTGTAATTTTCTATTTCTTCTTTATATTTTTCATAGTCATCTCTAAGGACAAATTCCGGTGCTCCTAAAACATAATTTGCATCATCAAATGCTGCACCTGAATATTTAAATTCTGACGAAAATGAACTTATTGATACTGCCTTTTTTCCTGATGGAGAATTAAAATAATTCTTAATTGCTTCCATAGTTATATTATCACTTGACATTCCTGCCGCGAAATCACTAAGCATTTCTTTAATAGATGGCATATTTTCTTTATCATATCCGTCCATTGGAACTGTACCGTTAACTTCCATTGTATTTTCAGTTATAGTTCCTGTCTTATCTACACATAAAACATTTACTCTTGCTAAAGTTTCAATACACTTCATATCATGCACAAGAACTTTTTTCGATGCAAGTCGCATTACGCTTACAACTAATGCCACACTTGCAAGCAAATACAAACCTTCCGGAATCATTCCTATAACTGCAGCTACCATAGAAGTAATGCTCTTGCTAAATGATGCTTTTGCGAATATAAACTGCTGTCCAAAAAGTAATAATCCAATCGGTATAATTATAATACCTACAACTCCTACTAATTTGTCTAAAACGCGAATCATTTCTGACTGTTCTTCGTGATTCATTGCCTTTGCTTCTAATGTAAGTTTTGATATATATGAATCTTCACCTACTCTATCAAGTCTTGCATAACACTCTCCTGAAACAACAAAGCTTCCTGACATTAATAGATCCCCCGGTTTCTTTGTTATTTCATCAGATTCACCTGTAAGTAATGATTCATTTGCTGAGACCTCACCTTCAACTACGATGGCATCAGCACATATCTGATTGCCTGCCTTAAAAAGTACAATATCATCAAGAACAAGTTCTTCTGCAGGAATCTCCCATTTTTGTCCGTCACGAACAACTACTGCCTTTGGTGCATTTAATACCGAAAGCCTGTCCAAAGTATTTTTTGCTCTTATTTCCTGAAAAATACCAATGCATGTATTAGCAATGATAACCGGTAAAAATGTAAGATTTCTAAAAGAACCTGCCACAATTAATAATACAGCAAGTACCGCAAATACTAAGTTAAAATACGTAAATACATTACTTTGTATTATTTCCTGTACAGATTTTGATGGTGGATCAACCGGTTCATTTGTCCAGCCATTTCTAGTATATTCTTCAACCTGTTGTCTGTTTAATCCATTATTAACGTCAGCCATGTATCTGTTAGTCTGCACACGTTCACGATGTTCTTTATTTTTTCTAAATTCTTTATCCTTCATATACGCTCCTAGATTATAATGCCATGTTCTAAAAATCTAAGCCCACATATATCTATTCATAAGTGGGTGAATGACTTTTGACGGATTGTAAGAGTTCGTAACACAGAACAATCCGTAAGCATCAAAGTCGTGTTTTTAACCTCGATATCATTTTATAACAATATTTTACCAATTTTTTTAGTTAATATCGTAAAGAATTTATTAAAATTATGTTACTTTTTTAAATAATATGGTTGTGAGACTTAATATAGAATTATCAATGTAATAAAATTAACATAAACTACTACTTTTTTTACAGTGGCAATAGATACTTTCTTAATAAAAACTGCGATAAAATTTGTTGTATTTTTACTATTTTAACAAAGTATGGTATTATTTTACCTCTTTTTTATGTTTATTAAACAAATATAACAATAATCTATAAATATTTCATATAAAAAACAAGAGTAGAAAGTTTAACTATCCAAACTTTCTACCCTTGTTTTTATTTTTTATATAGTTTCTACTGAGCTGCCACCTCTGCAAGTTTTGAAGTTATTCTTCCACTAACTTCTATGTAATATTCAAGGTCGGCATCTGATAATGAATCTTCATCAATAGCGTCCAACTTATCCATTGTATCAGTATATTTCTTTAAATATTTTGCATAATCTGCTGCCATACTTAATGAGTTGTCTGATTCTGAATTTTTGTTTTGGTATGTTGTAAACCCCATTGTTGCTCACATTTTCATTAGAATTCTGTTGCTGATTTGTCATAGTTCTTTTCCTCCTTCATTTCTTTTACAATCTGACGTACTCTTCTTTCCGTCAAACTTAAAAGTTTTGCCATTTCTTTCGGTTTCATCGTATCCAAATTTTCCCCAATAAATTGTCTTGTATACTCTTTTGAATACAATCTTTGCGGAAATTGAATAGATAGCCCACGATAATGTGTCCAAATTTTCTTTGCTCCTGATTCTCCTACCAATTCTGCAAGTTCCTTGTACACTTCGCAGTAATTTTCCGTGTTACCACTCAATTCCATCACCTCTGAGTCTAATTCTACGGAAACATCTTTGAAGTTACCATTTGCTGTTTTCCATGTAAATTCCATTGAAATTTGCCAGGTATTTTTCCAATTTTACCCAGCCCTCCTTTCTGAATACCTGTTGGTTGATTCATAAGAGGGCATGTTTTTTACACGAATTATTCATTTTATTTTGGAATTTTTTTGATAGAAGATTTGTGATAGATGAAACTTTTGATATTTTTTTAACTTGGGATTTTAAATTTTAAATAAGAAATTTTTATATCTAATTCTTTGATTTTTTTGCTGAAGATTTTTATACACTTTCAATTTCTGAAGATTATTTATTTATCTTGATTTGACTTATAATTATACTGAACCTATGGGACGAATACGGCGCCCCGACCGCCTTTGCAGAAAGTATGAAGATAAAAATATTCCATACTCTTTTGTCCCTTATATTCAATACTTTTTTTAATCTCCATTTTCCATACTTTTATAAATGCCCATATACCTATACTACTTTAAATACCCTATATTCCATACTTCTTTAAATCTACTTTTCCATTTACTACTTCAACCCCATCGGCTTCAAGTAGTTTTGCCTGAGCTCCTTTTCCACCAAAAGCAAACTCTCCTGCCAATTCTCCTTTAGAATTAACTACACGAAAGCATGGAATATTGTCCGGGTCAGGATTTTTGTGAAGTGCATTTCCTACTGCTCTTGCCATTTTAGGTTCGCCTGCCATTTCTGCAATTCTTCCGTAAGTTGCCACATGACCTTTTGGGATTTTCTTAACCGCCTCATAAATTCTTTTTGTCGGGCTGTCTGTGATAATATCATAACTTTCTGAAATCATTCTCTTTATCTCTTTTTCAGGAACAGTTCCATCAAGAATTATTGTATTCCAATGTTCTTTATTTTGATGATATCCGGGAATTACAGATTTATAGGTTTCTCTCCAAAAATCTCTCCATTCAGGGTTAACTTTTATATTTAAGTTGATAAATCCATCTCTTTCATATATCCATAAAAATGCCTTCTTGCTTTTCTTTACTCTTACAAGCTGCCAGTTAGCATCTCTAAATGGTGTTTCTACATATGTATCTTTAAATGTTAAACCAAATTCTACTGCTTCCTGTCTTGTTCTCATTATCTTTTTCCTCTTTATGATTAATCTTAAACTTTTTCTTTTTTCTTCTAGCTTCATTTTTATTTGCTATTTAACACTATAAAATTTTATATTATTCCACACTTTCAAAATTATTTCGTAAGAAAATGTTCTCTGTTAGGATACTTTTCTCTGTACGCTGCCAATGCGGCTTTTTGTAAAATAGAAAATTCTTTATCTAAATTAAATGCATGTGGAGTGAAAAATGCAATCGCACTTATTTGTTCAGCGATTTTTTTTGCTATTCCTTCATCTGATAACTGTCCCATTCCAAAAACTGCTGACGTAAATCCTCTTCCATTTTTACTTACTTCTATAAATTTGAAAAATACATTTTTAAGTTCCAGAAACAAAATTTCACGCTTTTCATCCTGTATTTCATCTGAATTCAATAAACATAAGCCATTAATTATTTCATACAACTGCTTTCTTTTGCTTCCACTAATATCTACAGAATTACCCTCAGATAAATATTTCATTTCCATGAGGTATCCAACAAATTTATCTTTTTTAGGTTTCCTTTTTCCATATCTTGCAATCCATAATTTTTCTCTAAATGAATCAAGTTCACTATTATCTTTATTATCATTTAATATTCTAAGTCTGTTGTCTGCATTTGTTTCATTATAAAATTCTTCTATCCATGTATTCTGCATATTTCCGTTTTTCTCCATATTTATTATCTGCTTATAAAATCATCTACATTATTAATATCAACTTTTTTATATTGGGATACATAATATTTCCCACTATCCAAGTTGTGTTTTTTCAAATCATTTCCTTTAAAAATATCCACAACTAATTTTGCTATTTCCATAGACTGGTCTTCCTTATCGTTGTACACAGTCCCCTGCATTTGACCTTCTTTTACTGCAATTAATGCATCATTAAGTCCATCTATTCCACATATAATAGGCCATTCATCCTCGCCATAACCTGATTTTTTATAAGCTTCCACTGCACCAATCGCCATCTCATCATTATTTGAAATAATCATTTCTATATTGTTGCCATACTGATCTATTAGCTGTGTCGTTCTATTTTCTGCCTGTCCTCTGTTCCAATCAGCAAATTGGTAACTAAGTTTTTCTAAATTAATTCCATTATTAATAATTGTTTTTACTGAACAGTCTGTTCTGCTTATTGCATCCTGATGCCCGGCCTCACCCTCTAGCAAAACATATTGTATTTTTCCATCATTATTTTTATCTACATTTTTATTCGCTTTTATATAATCTGCTGCAATCTGTCCCTGCATTACTCCTGACTGTTCTGCATCACACCCAACATAATATAATTTGTTCCATTGCATCAAATCCTCTTTTACCGGTTCTCTGTTAAAGAAAATAATTGGAATATTATTCTGTCTTGCCAGTTTAATAATTTTACCCGGAGCTGTTCTGTCAACTAAATTAACACACATTATATCGCAACCTGCATCAATCATTTCCTCAACAACTTCATCCTGATCACGCTGACTATCATCTCCATTTTTTTCAGACACTATTATTCTAAAATTATCATTTTCCATTGACTTTAGATTATCTTTAAGTTCCTGTGTCATTGCATTTATGAATGGATCATCCTGCGTGTATGTTACAACACCTACCCTAAGTGTTTCATTAAAATTTTTTTCTTTTTTCTGACATCCTGTAAAATTGTAAATCAATACAAATGCCATTATTAAACTAACAATTCTTTTATTCATAAGAATACAAAAACCTTTCTATTTCATTAGAAAATAAATCATTTTGATAAAGTTCTTTTGAATCAACATCATAGCCTTTCATCGTGTAAAATGAATTATTAATTTTCTTACTTATTTCTTTTACACTATTGTATCCAATCTCATATCCATCAGGAATAATAAGACATTTTACATTGCCATGCTGAAGCAAATTTAATGATTTCGTACTATTTCCAATACCATATATCTGCGCTCCGTTATATATTCCATTATCGCTTTTTTCGCCTAAGTCATCTAAAGAATAATTATCCATAATAACTAAATAATCTACTTTATCCTTGCCATTTACAACATCACAAATATCCTGCTCCGTTTTACCATTATATGTCCAACCTATATCTATGTTAGTCCCTTCTATGGCATCACAAAATCCTTTATATTTGTCAATGGTTTCTTCTTTCGCATACTGGGCAAAAACAATGCCTGCTTTCTTATTTTCTTTTTCGCCTGAATCTGCTATCAGTCTTTTTCCTATCTCATATCCGATATTGTAGTGATTAGGTTTTATTACCGGATAGCCTGATTCACCACCATTCCCACTCATAAAAACATCTTCTGTAATTAACATGAATGGTATTTTGCCGCATACATTTTTTAATTGTGTTCTCGTATCGCTTCCTGGTGCAGGGCAAATAATAAACCCATCTATATTATTTTGCTTCTGCTCATTTATTAATTCGATTTCATCTTCTACTTCCTCAATATCATCTGTGTTACATATTATTAAATGTATTTCATTTGCCTTAGCTGAATCTTTTAGCCCTTTAATAAGTGCCTCCCAATTTTTATCTCCTGAATTTGGTATAATTACTGCCACTTTTTTTTCAGGAATATTCTGGTCAAATATTTTAGTAATAAAAAATATTGCCATAACACAAAGTAATATTTCTGCAATAAGAAAGGCTATTTTATTTTTTTTCATTTTCAACCTTCCTTTCTACATTTTGTTTTTCTAAATTTGTGAGATTACTTTCATTATATGGAATTGCAGGTATATGAATTGTAACCTTTGTTCCTTCGTCAGCTTCACTTTCTATACTTAATCCATATTCATTGCCAAACATTAGCTTAATTCTTGAATGAACGTTTATGACACCAACTCCTGAACCATGTTTAGGTGTTTTATTATTATCCTTAAGAATATTTTCAACCTCTTCTTCTCTCATTCCCATTCCATTGTCTTCAACGGTTATAAAGATTTCATTATCTATCTTTTTACCTCTGACAATTATTTCACCGTCATCATCTATATCCATATTTCCTACACCATAATATATAGCATTCTCTAACAATGGCTGAATAACAAGTTTCACAATACAATAGTCATTAATTTCATCATCTATTTCAAATCTGATTTTGAATCGTTCTTTATATCTTGCCATCTGTATATTCATATAGCTTCTGCTGTGTTGTATTTCATCAGATATTTTTATGATTGTTCTTCCTTTAGACAAACTTATACGCAATAACTTAGCAAGTTCTGATATCATAAACACAGCTTCTTTATTTTTATTTGCCTCAACCATCCATGTAATTGATTCGAGCGTATTGTATAAGAAATGCGGATTAATCTGACTTTGCAATGCATCCATTTCGCTTTTTCTTAGTTCAGTCTGCTGCCTGATTATTTCCTGCATTAACTCTTCTATCTGTTCATATGATTTTCGCACTGAATATCCTAAATGTCTTATTTCCGATGAACCACCTATATAAATATCATTTTTTCCACCTGCTTCATACGCCTTAACAGATTCATTCAGGTTAAGTATTGGTCTTGATATTTTTCTTGATATAATTCTGTTTACCTCAAGAAGCATCATCACTAAAATAATTACAGTCGTAATTATATAATATCTGAATTGCTTTATACTCACTGTCTGTACCTTGTCCGGAATTACACCTACTACCTTCCATCCTGTGTATGAAATACTGCTTATTATATAATTATTTTTATGTCCATTAAACTCTAATTCATGTATTCCTTCTTCACATTTTGCCATTTTATTATTATTTTCCTTAAAAATACCCCTGTCTATCTCAGTTATTCTAGGATGATAGATAATTTGTCCATCTGAATCGCATAAATAATAATAAATTCCATTTGAATCTTTATTGATTCTATCTAAAGTTTCTTCAATGATTGAATATTTCATATCCACCAGTAGTACTCCACTTACCGGCTTTTCCCCATCATTTACATCCACCGAACGGCTCAGCGACACAACCCGATAATATTTATAAGCACCATCTTCAAACAGATTCTGTATATGAGGAATAGAAAAATGAATATTTTCAATTTCACTTTTAGCCATACTAAACCAACTCTGACTTTTAACATCAACATTATCTTTTTCAGATGCTATAGGCTCTGATGCTATCAGATTTCCGGAATTGTCATATAGTGCCATACTTTGAATCTTATCTGAATTAATTTCATACAATAAACTAAACTGTCTGTTAAACTCCTGACTCGAAACATCATATTGCTGAACTATATTGTAATTTGCAGCATTTGAAATCTGTCTTATATTTAATAAGTCAGAGTCCATTTTATCTACTATACTGTCTATAATTCCCTGTGTACTTGATATTAAAGTTTCTTTATTTGAAATTTTAAATCTATTATAAATAAGCATTCCCATAACAATAGTTGTCACTATTGTTAACGTTGTAAAGACCGCCATGATAATAGATTGAATGTCTAATCTAATAAATTCGCCACGGTGAAACCAGCTTCGAAATCTTTTTATTTTTACATTTTTGCTTTCTTTTTTTTTAACTTTATTCAATCTTCCCATATTCCCTGTATATATTATGATGTTTGGGGCAAAAGCCCCGATTTTGATGACTACGGATTGTTTCATGCTACACGTTGTTTTATATTATTTATTTAATCTCTCATTTCTGTACTTTGATGGAGATACTCCGAATTTCTTCTTAAACACATAGCTAAAATAATTTGCATCTAAATATCCTACCTGCTCAGCTATTTTATAGCTTTTTTCATTTGTATCAAGTATCAATCCGGCTGCGATATCCATTCTGTAATCTGTAAGATATGTAACAAATGATTTACCTACTTCTTTCTTAAATACAGATGAAAAGTAAGAATTTGATACTCCCATTAAAGAGCATACTTTATCCAGTGATAAATCAGGTTCCATATACCTGTCTGTTACTATATTTTGTGCATCATTAACCAAACTTCTGGATTTACTGTTTCGAACACTTTTTAATTTTTCACTTACTCCTAATGAACATTTAATAAGCCAGTTTTTCAAAGTGCTTTCGTCCATTTGAGGCACCCTTTCGTAAGGATTATTTATATCTCCTAAAAAGTCATTAAAATCTATAAAATTATTGGCACAAAATCTATAAAATGCCCCTACCATTTCCATAATCACTAAATTATACTGACTTACAGTATTTGCATTTTTATGTAATTTTTCAATTTCTTTACTAACCGCATCTTCTATTGATTTGTTGTCTCCTAAATATATCGCTTTAAACAAATCATGCATTTTAGAATCTTCTGACTGTAAAGTCATATTCTGCTCGTTAGGTGCAATTTCTTCAATATTAATTGCCCTGTTTGTTCCATATAAAACTCTGTATGATACTGCTTCTCTTGCTCCTTCATAAGAACTGTTTATGTTTAATATGTTATCACATACTCTTCCTATACCTGCTGTAACAACAGCACCAATAACCCTGTTAACCCATTTACAAAATTTATCGCAGATGTCCGTAAACTCTACCATTTTTTCTTTGGAACTTAATTCTACAATTAGTACTGTATTCCCCAAATAAATAAATTCTTTGTAATTAAATCTTTTTGCAATTCTTTCTTTTATTTCTCTTTCGACAGACATTGATAATAGCAAGGGTTCCATATTTTCAGGAACATGATGTGTAGATGTATGGAAAACCACACAACAATAGAACGGACCCTTTAAATCTATTTTATAGGAATCGACAAATTTTACATATTCTTCTTCATCAACTCTTCCTTCAATTAACGAAACAAACAAATTTGTCTGAAGAATTGGGAGTACATCATTAAAATAATTTTCAAGTTTCTGAACATTTAATTTTTCTTCTCTTTCCAAATCTAGTGAGTTTTTTACTCTCTTTAAACATTCAGTTAATTCGTCAGAATTTATCGGTTTTAACATATATTCTTCAACTTCAAGATGAACTGCCTCTTTTGCATATTCAAATTCGTCAAATCCGGTAAATATAATTATGTGAATATTTCTATAATCATCATTAAGCCTTTTGGACAACTCTAGTCCATCCATATATGGCATTTTAATATCTGTAATAACAACATCCGGTTGAGTTTTTTCGACAAGTTCTAATGCCTTTACTCCATTTGTTGCACTTCCGACAACTTCAAAGCCTAACTCATTCCACGCTATTTTTTGTTCAATAACATCAATAACTTCTGCCTCATCGTCAACCAGGATAACTTTATATTTATCCATAATACTTTCCTTATCTCACTCTAAATTTAATGCAATATTTTTCTCAGGCAATCTTCATACATTTAATAGAAAATCTACCTCTTTTAATTTTATTTTTTCCGTTTATCTTTTGTCAATTTATTATAACAAATAATCTATTCTAATAAAATATTTTATATAAAAGTCAACATTTTTGTTACGACAAAAGCCGTTCCCATTATCCTATAGATAATCAGAACGACTTTTTGAACGTATGATTAAAATATTTATTAACATGTCAGGATTGTGGGAGTTTGTATTATAAGAAACAATCCGTATGACATATTTTTCATTATTTTATTTCTTCTGTACATACTTGAGACAGTCAAGAGTAACTGCTGCAAGAATGATGATACCTTCGAAAATGAACTGAAGGTTTGTATCAATACCAAGGATTGTAAGTGAGTATGTAAGAGATGTAAATATAAGAACACCTGTTACAACACCTGAAATCTTACCAATACCACCTGTAAATGAAACACCACCTACTACGCAGGCTGCGATAGCATCCATGTCCCATCCTTGTCCATAAGCTGCACTACCTGAACCAACCATTCTGTTACATTCAAGCCATGAACCAAATCCATAAAGGATACCTGCAAGAATGAAAGCTCCCATTGTTACTTTGAATACTGAAATACCTGAAACTGCTGCTGCTTCCGGGTTTCCACCTACTGCGAATAAATTCTTTCCAAAAGTTGTCTTATTCCAAATGAACCAAACAACTGCTATTGCAACTATTGCCCATAAAATAATTGTTGGGAATCCTCCAATCTGAGGAATAAATATATTTGGAATTGCTGCATCGATTGCACCAAATGAAACACCCTTTGTTGCGTAAGTTACAAGACCAAATATAATAAGCATGTTGGCCATAGTTGATATGAACGGATGCATTTTGAACTTAGCCATAAAGAATCCGGCTATCATTGCAAAACATGTTGTAAGGATTATACAAACAACTAAAGCTAAAATTGCTCTTGCGCTCGGAGCCATATTTGAAAAATCAAATATATGTCCAAATACGCCACCTGTGTTTATGCCGTTATGCATTATGATTGTTGATGCAACCATACCCATACCAACCATACGACCAACCGAGAGGTCAGTTCCTGTCAAAAGGATTAAGCCTGCAACACCGAGGGCAAGGAACATTCTAGGTGATGCCTGCTGTAAAATGTTAAGTATATTTGTGTATGTAAGGAGTTGAGTATTTTTAACAACCGGAGTAATTGCGCATAACCCAATAAATATCAAAATGATAACAATATACAAACCATTTTTATATAGGAACTGTGACAAGTTGAAAGTATATTTATAATTTTCAATTCGCTGCTCTGTTTTCTGAGCAAATGTATATTTTGATGTACGCAATAAATCAATTAAATGATACTTATGCATAAATGCATCATGTTTTCTATCTTTAATTTCCTGACACTTTGACTCGTGAGTCATTTTTGCATCATACAATTTATTTTTATATACATATTTTTCATCTTTAATTTCATCTGAATCAGACAATTTGCTTAAAGCATTTTCATGTTCTGTCTTCAATTCAGCGCAAGTCTTTTCATACTTGTTTTTTTCATCAATTTTTTCGCTTTCACAACTAGCTACTACTCTATTGTAATATTGGCTGTTGTAATTCTTTGAAAGATAATCTTCAGCCTGGGCAATAAGTTTTGATACCTTATCTTTATTTGAATTTTCAACTGCTTTTGCCTGTTCTAAAGCCTTCTTATCACTTTCAATAATTTTTGCTTTTTCTTCTTTAGTTAAATTTTTATTTTCTTTTACGATAGCAATATGATTCTTTAAACTTCTGACTTTATCAGAACCATCTGCGCGTAATTCGTCAATCTGACTTTGTATTTTACCTACATATTCATCTATCGGCTTAAGAAGTTTTTCTTCTTCCTCAGCTGAAAGAATAACGCCTTTTTCTGCCATATCAAATACTCCTCTCTTCTACAAATATTTAGCACTAAGTCTTAATAATTCTTCCTGATTTGTTTCTTTTGTATTAACTATTCCTGCAAGATGTCCGTTAGACATAACACCAATACGATTTGTAATTCCTAAAATCTCAGGCATTTCAGATGAAACAACTATTATTGTTTTTCCCTGCTTTGCCATGTTAATTATCAGTTCATAGATTTCGTATTTTGCACCAACATCAATACCTCTTGTAGGGTCATCCATCATAAATACATTTGGTGAACGTTCAAGCCATTTACCAAATATGGCTTTCTGCTGATTTCCTCCTGAAAGATTTGAAATCATATCATCAGGTCCCATACATTTAGTATGCATTACCTTTATTTCTTCTGCAGTTGCACGAACCATATCATCCTTTGACAATGCAATGCCTCTCTTGTAATGGTTCATATTTGCAATCGTTGTATTAAATGTAATGTCACCCTTAAGGAAAAGACCATTCGCTTTTCTTTCTTCTGTTATCAAAGCAAATCCATGATCCATGGCATCTTTAGGCGATGAAAAATTCATTATCTTTCCATCATAAATTACATTACCGGCTGCTCTTGTTCTCATACCAAATATAGTTTCAAGGAGTTCTGTTCGACCGGCTCCTACTAATCCATAAAATCCAAATATTTCACCTTTTCTTATGTCAAATGAAATATTTTGAAGTTTCGGTGCATACTTAGTAGACAAGTTTTCAACTGAGAAAATTACTTCTCCCGGTTCATTATCTACAGGTGGGAATCTGTTATCAAGAGAACGACCAACCATTGCTGATATAAGTTCATTCATGTTTGTATCTTTACTGTCCTTTGTCATTACCAGACTTCCATCTCGTAAAACTGAAATTTGATCACATATTTCAAATATTTCATCCATCTTATGTGAAATATATATTAATGAAATTCCCTGACTCTTTAACTGTCTCATCATTTTAAACAGCTTTTCTACTTCAGGTGCTGTTAATGATGATGTTGGTTCGTCAAGTACTATTACTTTCGAGTTATATGATATAGCCTTTGCAATTTCACACATCTGTCTCTGTGATACAGACATTTTCTTCATTGGCTGTGTCATATTAACTGTAATTCCTAATTTTCTAAATAAATCGGAAGCTTCTTTTTTCATTCTACCTTCGTCAACCACGCCTAATGAGTTCTTAGGATATCTGCCTAAAAACAGGTTGTCAACAACGCTTCTTTCGAGACACTGATTAAGTTCCTGATGAACCATAGCAACTCCATTTTCAAGTGCGTCTTTAGGTCCGGAAAAATTAACTTCCCTGCCATCTAATATTATAGTTCCTTCGTCCTTTTGGTAAGTTCCGAAGAGACACTTCATCATTGTCGATTTGCCTGCTCCATTTTCACCCATAAGGCCCATTATTGATCCCGGTTTAACATTTAAATTAATATGTTTCAGAACCTTATTTCGGCCGAATGATTTACTCATGCCATTAATCGACAAGATGTATTCATTCTTATCTTCCACCATATCTACACTTCCTCTTTCTTTTTTAAAGAAGGGAGGCTTTATCTGCCACCCTTCTTATTAAATTATCCAAACTTACAATTCTATTTTGAAAGAATTGATGTATATGAAGCTGCATTATCTGTTTTAACCATGTTAATTGCAAATGCGTCATATTCGCTTGGGTTACCTAAACGGTTAGTAATATTTGATTCTGTCTGTCCGTCACCACCGATGTAATCTACTTTAAGGTTAAGAAGATCATCGTATTTTTCAAGTAATGGCTGATATGTTGAACTAAGGAAGTTATCTGATGCATTGTAAATGTTAAGCCATACTTTCTTTTCTGCGCTCTTGCCTGAATCAAGCTGATTTGAAACTTTGTCATAAATCTTTGTTGAATCTGTAAAGTCTTTATAGTTATCTGCTGTTACAGCAACGTTTAATGCGTAATATGATCTTTCTTCTTCACTGTATCTGTAATCTTCATCCTTTGTGAGGCAGTTACCTGCATCATCAGGTGTTCCTATACCTGTATCAATATCTACACCATCAAGTGCGTTACGAAGAACTCTAAGTGTAAGATATGCCTGAACATCTGCATGCTGTGAAATTGTTCCGCCGTATCCTTCTGCTATAGCTGCTACTGCATCACTATTTGCATCGTATCCAAATGTTGGAACCTTGTTATCTTTAGCCCATGCATTAAACATTGACATTCCCATACCATCGTTATTTGAAACAACTACATCAATCTGCTTTCCGAATGAAGCTGTCCATGTTCCAATTGCATTTCCTGCTGTTGCTGCATCCCATGTTGCTCCTGCTGAGTTCTTCATTTCCTGTGATGCTAATTCTCTGATTGTGTATGTCTTTCCGTTAACCTCTAAAGTTGCATCCTTTACAGCCTTTGATGTTCCATCAACATTTGTTCCTGCTGGTGATGAATCAACGCTTCCATCTTTTTCAACTGCTGTTCCAAGTGCTGAACGAACACCACATGTACGAGCGATTGAATCGTTATGTCCGATATCTCCGATTGCAAGAACATAACCGATTACTCCATCTCCGTTTCTATCAATTTTATCGATGTTCTTCTTAATGTAATCAAGTACCATCTGTCCCTGAAGTTCTGCACCCTGGTTAGCATCAAATCCTACATAATATGTATCTTTGTTGAAATTAAGTGCAGTTGTATCAAGTTCACCTGTTGAACTATTTGATGGCTGACGGTTAAACCAACATAATGGTTTATCCTTATTTGCCACTGAACTTGCTGAACCTGAGCTACTTGAGCCTCCGCCAGATGTTCCACAACCTACCATTGATACTCCGAGCACTGCGGCTACTAAAACTGTTAATAATTTTGACTTTCTCATTAAACATTCCTCCTATTTGTTAATATTGTCGTTTTTTTTCCTGTCTCATTGACTAAATTTATTATAAATTTTATAGTCCCTAAAAAAAATAGAATATTTTTAGATAAAATATCAAAATTTTACTGTTTTTTAATGATTTTTATAGATATTTTTACTAAAATCGTTTTTATTGTTGATGGGAGTTTTTATGTTACTTAGCTTTCGACCAAAACATCTTTATATAATAAAAATAGCATATCAGAAACACATCTCATTTGTTTATATCTCTGATACACTACTTCTATTTCGTTATTAAATTAATTTTCCTAATTTTCTTAATTTGTCTACAACATTAATATCATTTTCATATGCTAAATTATAAATCCACTCCTTATCTTCTTTTCTGTACGGATCCTTTAAGAATCTTTTTATGAATTTAGCAATCTGGCTTCGCATCCAACCCCCTTAACAACTCATCCAAATCATCATCTGTATCGTCTGGTTTTCGACTAATTCTATCATTAATATCTTCCACTGAAAGCTGATAACAATTCTAAATCTATAAATTTTCTCACTTCTTCCTTATGCATCAATGGCATGCTGCAAAGTAATTAGCTTCTTGTTTTTTTTCATCCTTGCTCTTACCATTTATAGTTGCATTATCATCAATAAATGTACTTTGGCTTGAAAAATGAAGTACAACATGGCCAATTTCATGTGCTAATGTAAAATTTTCTCTAGATAATTTAACACTTGAATTAGTATAAATTACTGTATCATTATCTCTTTTTAATGCAAATCCAAGATTTTCATCATCCATTGGATATCTTAATAATTTATACCCCATTCTTTTACATTCTTTAAACAAATCTATTATCCCATATCTACTAACCACGCATTTGTCCCTTAATTCATATGCTGCATTCCTTATTTCACGCTTTCTATTCTCCTGCACAAATAATACCCCCTGTTAATTTTTATTTTGAATTTTGTCATATAAGTGTTTATTGGCATAAAATAAATCCAGCATATCAAACACCTTTTCAGACGCACTCTTTTCAATACTTGTTCTATATTCTATTACCGGTGCTTCATCTAATACCTTAGTTATATCCCCAACTGTAACACTCAAAATTTTCGCAATCTTTGAAAGGATATCTAATGTAATGCTGTTCGTGCCATTTTCAATTCGAGCATACTTTTGTCTACTAATACCCAGTTGTTCAGCAACCTGTTCCTGTGTATATCCTTTTGCACTTCTCAACTTTCTAATTCGGGTTCCCAACAATTCATTCATGACTATTCCTCCCTCACTTATACTAACATTGTAACATCTTTAAGGTCTTTTTCACATTTTTTGATATTTGCATTCGCTACCATATTTTCAATAAATTTACACAAAAAAGAAACGGTCTACAATCCTCTAAGCGTTAACTTACGGACTTTTCCGTTTCTTTTTTATTTATTCTCAGAATTAGAAAACTTTAATTTTCATTCCTACAGAATTATGCTGTATATTTAGTTTCGATAATATATTTTTCTTTTAATTTTGAGCATCTATTTTGTGGTATTATTCCATCATGTTGCATTCTGCCTGCTACAATTCCCGGATGTATCCCTATTTTTTTAGCAAATTCAACTATCTCATTATCTGATGTATATTTTGAAGGTGAAAACTTCTTATAATCTGACGGAGAAATCAAATAATCAGTTGCAAATTCATCCGCTTCTTTTTCTAATTTATTATTAATGTCAATCATTTCTTCCATAGTACTACTTATAAATACCGTTTTTATTTTCTGTTGAAGTACATGTTTTATTTCATGAAACAATGAAAACCAAAACTTATCCGCATCCAACCCTCTATTATTCATTGCCAGCACTACTCTCTCATCGTTTATCCATTTTACTGCGCCGTTTACACCTGCATTTTTAAGATGTGGCAATAGTACAAAAGCCACACCACAATCTGCAAAAATTTCTTTCATTCTAGGCAAAAACTCTTCTGGTTTCTGAACTGTCATACTTCTAAGTTCCGGCAAATATCTTTTTAATTTCTGTGCATCATACGGACTGGTATTTATATTTTTTGATATATTTATTGCGGTTTGAATCCACGCTCTGGAATTAATAATATTTTTTTCATTATTGCAGGACGTACTCGTTCTAAAATCAACTAAAAAATCCGGTTGCAACATGATTCTTAAATCTGAAACTCTAAAAAATCTACATAAATTAGCTACTTTGTCATTTACATTTCTAGTAATAGGTAAATCAACTACATCAACAAAATATCTATAATCTATCTCTTTTACAATCTTAGTTTGCTCATCATAATCTTTCGCCTGCTGCATTTCAATAAGCTTTCTATCATAAGTATTTTGTAAATTCTGCCATACTTCTACACTTGTTCCCATCATAACTGATAGTTTCTTTGCTAAATCATTTGATATATTAGCCTGACCGTTAATCAATTTGCTTAATGTTTTAGCTGTTGTTCCCATTCTTTTAGCAAATTCAGCCTGACTAACTTCCATATCCTCGATAATGTCAGCAATATAATAGCCTGGGTGAAATGCCACTATATCTTTGTATTTTTTCACATTACTCATAATGGTTAGACACCTCCGTTACTTTTACAATTTTAATTATTTTACATTGAGATAAGATATCGCCTTCCGTGATTTCCTGTCCTTCATTATCACAAGGAATCATAGTAACCCTATATCCGGTATTGCCTAATCTTATACTCCATTCATCTTTTCTATTACCTTTTAAATGTTCAAAATGAAATGGTATGTAATTAGCTACATCCATTAGTGACTCCGCATTAAGTATAAAATTTTCTGCAGCTTCAAGTTTCATCTTTACACGCTCAGGATATCGCCACTTTTTCTTGTATTCAGAACTAAACTGTTTCTTTACAGTCTCACTCTTATACAGTATTTTCATTCCCAAACTTTTTCATTCAGCTCCTTTCGTCAGCATTACTCTTTTGGTAATAAAATTATATCATTTCAAACTGCATGTGTAAACATTTTTAATTACCTTTTAGGTAATTTTTATTTCAACTCACGTCTCCACTCGCCGTCTTCAACCACATAGTGAAATTCACTGATATCATCTTGAAGAAAAACTTTCAGCATGTCGTCCATATCGCTTGCCATTTTTTCTTTCTTCATTTGCTCTAAAGGCATCCATTTTACTTCACCTTCATCTGATGATTTTAAGGTTCCGCTGAATTTATTTGTTTTATAAAATACAACTATGTATCTAGAACCGTCTTCTCTCGGCCAATCTTTTGTCCCACAAATTCTTGGATTTTCTATTTTTAATCCTGTTTCTTCATATACTTCGCGTATAACAGAATCTACAAATGATTCTCCTTTTTCAACGTGACCACCGGGGAATGTCAATCCTCCCCAATTTTCATCTATCTTGTCCTGTACAAGTACATTTCCTTTGTCATCATATACCATACACATATTTGTTAGCGTTACCTGTTCTGTTCTCATTTTAGTGCTCCTATTCCTTATGCTTTATTACATTTATTAAAATACGGTTATCATAATTTCATAATTCTTTATGTCTATAATATCATATAAATACATCTTTCCATAATTTTACCATCTTATCAACAGTGATTCATAAAACATATTGTATCTTTCTATTTTTCCGTGATATTTTCCTGTTTTTATACGTTTCTTCAAAATTATTTTAGTCTAAAATGTCCGTTTCTTCAAAATTATTTCTCTGCATTATGTCCGTTTCTTCAAGATTTATTTTCTATATTTTGCACGTTTCTTCAAGATTTTTATAATTTTTTAAGCAGCCATATCCTTTTGTTACACAATTAAAAATACCTCCTATCCGCTTACTGTATTCGCTAATAAATACAAATAAACATATAGAAGGTATTTTCTAAACACTTTATGAACAAATTTAATTCGGCATAATTACTATGCTAGTATGCATTTAATCGAAATTTATTTTTCCTGAATTTCTTTTCCACTCATACGCTCTATTTCTATTTCAAAAAACTGCACTAATTTTTGTTACTTAATTATATATTTCGTACCTCTTCCTTTACCTTCGTCCGTTACAATTCCCTTTTGAATCAAATCTTTCAATATCTGTATTGTCTTTGATTTGCCAAATGAAACATACGGCGCAATTTCGCTAATCGATTTAAGAACTGTCCTACTTAAAATTTTATATACTGTTCTTTCATCTTCCGTCAAATTCATGTTTTCTTCAAAAACGGGAAGCATAATCTTAATTGTATTTTCTGACACTTCAAAATCCGGCTTTCTTAATCCTGCTTCATATAGTTGCTTTATTCTTGTAATTCCGGTTCCAAAAATCTCAACAAAACCAAGTATATAAAATACATTTGCAAGATTTCTATTTCTTAAAACGGAAAGTTTACCTGACAAATATTCTTCTTCCGTTATCCCTGATGGCAATCCACCCGGAGAAATAATCTCTATTCTATCATCAAACATCAATACTCTGATTTGGGACTCCACATCCCATACTCTATGAATTAGTGCATTTGCAATTGCTTCTCTAAAAGCTGCTTCCGGAATTCTTTCTACGTTTTTTCGTTCTGCCCCTTGTATCACTTCATATCTATAGTAATCTCTGAATACATCCAGTGTCTTATCATACACATCTAAAACAGATATATTATCAAACGTTGCTCTTTTTTGAATAATACTGATATTTTGACCGAACTTAACAATATCAATTCCAGGAAAATGTGATTTATATAAATACGGCTTTTGGACTCCGCCTTTTACTGTAAGCTTTATTGTATTATCGCTTTGTATTTCGAGTGTATAGTCCGGTTGAGGCTAAATGCTATCATTAATTTTATTTTCTATATCCAAACAGGATTGCCTTACATTAGGCATCCCCTTAACATTACCGTTATCGTCTATCCCGAAAAAAATCTCGCCTCCATCATAATTTGAAAAGGCACTTACAGTTTTTAAAAATGTATTTGTAATTGTTTCTTTAAATTCTAATTTTTTTGTTTCATGCATACTACTTGTATCCTTTCCATTTTTATTTATTATATGTAAAAACGCACGAAAAATTAAACATAAAAAAATACGTTTTATTTTTCGTGCGTTTTTGATTGTTATTCAGAGTCACTGCGTACATAAAATGTAGCTCTTCCGTTTCCTTTTTTTATAAGAACCCCTTCTTCTACTAATTGTTTTAAAGCTAACTCTACTGATTTTTTTCCTATAGAAGGGCATAACTCAACAACGTCACTCTTAGTTATTTTTCCTATTTTATTATATATTGCACGTCTGACAATTTCTTTTGCAGGAATTTTTTCACTTACAAGTTCTACTCTTTCCTCAAAATCTCTGTATGAAGCAAGAATAATCCTTAACATATATTTCACAAAAGACGTTACATCTTCCTTATTTTCATGCCAACCATCCTGACAATTTTCTAATGCTTTATAATATAAATCTTTATTCTTTGCAATCTTATTTTCAATAGAAATATATTTACCTACAACATATCCACTTTTATATAAAAGAAGCGCTGTAAGCAAACGGCTCATTCTTCCATTTCCATCACTAAATGGATGTATACAAAGAAAATCATGTATAAAAATAGGAATAAGCAAGAGCGAATCCAACTCTTCGCTATCAATCATTTTGTTGTAATTCTCACAAATATCGTCTATTGCAGACGGCGTTTCATATGGTGCAAGCGGTGTGAAAAGCACGTACTCTTTTCCTTTTTCATCAGTAGCAGCAATAACATTTTGTGATACCTTAAAATGACCACCAACATTTTTTTCCGTATATTTATATAAATCACGATGTAACTGCAAAATATAATTTGCTCTTATTGGAATGTACTCATAATTCTCATGAATCGTGTTCAGGACATCTCTATATCCAAGAATTTCTTCCTCATCACGATTTTTCGGAGTTGTCTTTTCCTCACATAACTGCCTTAATCTTGTACTTGTAGTCCGTATTCCTTCAATTGCATTCGATGCCTCTGTACTCTGTCGCTTTGCTATTTCAATAAGTTTATCTAACTCTTCCGGTTTCTGCTTAAGATATATTTCCTGTCTTCCCTTATATTCATGAATCTGTGCAACAAGTGAAATTATTTCACTATCCCATTTTTTTTCTTTCAACGATGAATAATCAAATTTTCTCATAATCCATCTCCTAATTTGTTATTTATCTCCTAAATTATATTGCATTTTAGGAGATAATTCAATTATTAGGACATAAAATCCTTATATATAGCATTCCTTTTTTTAGGAAGTATATTCTATTTTTAGAATAATACATAATCACATATTCCTATTTAATTGCCTCATTCCATTCACTTTCCTTAAAACCTGTTAACACTGTATTTTCTCCAACTATAAGCGGACGCTTCACAAGCATGCCATTAGTTGCTAATAATTGTAACTGCTTATCTTCACTCATTGTAGGCAACTTATCTTTAAGTTTCATCTCTTTATATAGTAGTCCGCTGGTATTAAAAAATCTTTTAATTGGCAAACCACTTTTATTAAACCATTCTTTTAATTCATCATATGTTGGATTGTTTTCCACTATATGACGCTCTGTGTATTCCACATTATGTTCGTCCAACCACTTTTTAGCCTTTTTGCAAGTTGAACATTTTGGATAACATATAAATAACATTTTTTCACCATCCTTTATTAATTTCTTTTAAATATTCTATAAATTTCTTAACTGCAAAATTCAATATTTTTCTATCCTTCATTGCCAATGTAATCTAGCTTATTTTGCCGATTTTATTATGAATGTCTGCATAATTTATAAAAATGGCACTATATAAACCGGCATTCCAACAGATACCTATAACAAGTGACTGTATATTTCTAAATCTTCGTTCTTAAATACATTAAATATTACCTTTTTGATTCTGTCATCTTTTTTCAAAAATTGCATTACTGTTTCCGTAGCAATTTCAGCAGCCCTCTGCTGTGGGAATCTAAAGACTCCTGTGGACAAGCAACAAAATGCTATTGATTCCACACCTGTATCAGCAGCAAGTTTTAAACATTCTTTATAACAACTTGCAAGCAAATTTTCATCTTCTTGGGTAACTTTCCATTGTATGATAGGTCCCACTGTGTGAAGAACATATTTTGCCGGAAGGTTGTATCCTGATGTAATCTTTGCTTTTCCAGTTTCCTCTTCATGCCCCTGCTTTGTCATAATCTCATGCATTTTCAAACGAAGTTCTACTCCTGCATAAGTATGAATAAAATTATCAATACAGGCATGCATAGGTGAAAAGCATCCAAGCATCTGTGAGTTGCAAGCATTTACGATTGCGTCACATTTCAAAGTAGTAATATCTCCCTGCCAGATATATAATCTTGAATCGGATTTCACAGGTGTAAGAGTTACAACATCTGTGATACCACGCTCTATATTTCTTTCAGTAAGATACTCATCCTGTATTTCCAAAAATTCATGACTTATTGGTCTTGGTGGTCTAACATTCATAAGTGAGCGCAACAGATTCTCCTGTCCCTGCTTATCCGCGGGAATACTCTGTCTACCAAACCTTATTTCTTCTTTCAATAGATACTTAATCAAATATTCTCTTCGCTCATTCTGGTTCATAATACCTGTCCCCTTATATCTGTAATTGCCTTTGCCATACTACCGCCGATACCGATTGCGCGTTTTCCGAAACTTTCCGGTACGACTGCTTCATCCATCTTTCTAAACAGTTCTTCCGCATCATATGTCTTTGGATGACATCCTCTCTGGCATTGTATTTTACCATAATCTCCCTGTGTTGCAAATATTCTGTTTTCATCAAACCCTGCTTTATAAAACTGATGGTCCACATTGGTAGTCAGTACAAAATACTCCTTGCTTTTCACAATATCATAAAGCTCGGTATAAAGCGGCAATGCCGGAGGAGCAAAGCGGTTCATCAATGCATGTTTTGACCAGTATCCCCACTTTGCCTCCTCAGACGGATATGGATAAAATCCGGCTGCATACATGTCTGTCATATAGTGCCCACCGTATTTTTTTATAAATTCTACTACTTTCTGCATTTTATAGTACCTCCTTAAATTATATAAATTGTTTTTACAAAGCTTATATAATGTGCAAAATATCATATACAGCCGGATAAATTTGTAATAAAATATATTTATATAAGATAAGCCAAACGTGAAACGATGAATTTTATACAGAGGAAAGTCTTTTTTCCTTCAACAATATTTTATTTATGGAAAGGAACGGTGAATATATGAAAAAAACATCTTTAAAATTACTGCTATTTAGCTTTTGTATGAGTTTTATTATGATAATTCCTACAAATGTAAATGCAGAAGAAATCATTCCAGTCAATATATCTGTAAAGTATGGCCAGACAGAAGCCCGAAGAATCTTAGATATGATTAATGAACTGAGAACCAGTCCTACTGACGCATGGGCTTGGGATAAGACTGATACCAAACAAATTGCATATCCTGGTTTAAAAGAACTTGTCTATGACTATGATTTAGAGCGACTTGCAATGAAACGTGCAGCAGAAATTGCACTATCCTACGAACACACCCGCCCAAATGGTCAAAATCCTTTTACTATTTATACTGAAGAAAATATAACCAGACTGGATGCAGGTGAGAATATTGCAGTAGCAAGTCCTAATGTTTATTCTAAGGCAGAAGCAGTAAATGACGGATGGCGTGAAGATAACGAACCTTATGCCGGTCAGGGGCACCGTAGAAATATGTTAGGTTATAAATTTACCTGCGTTGGAGTTGGTCATGTTACTTATAATGGCTATGACTACTGGGTGGAAGAATTTGCCTCCAGACCTTCCATTAATACAACAGAAACACCGACAAATGACAGTGAACAAACTGTTACTGTTTCAGTAACTAAAAGTTGGATTACAAATTATAAGACATATTTTGACCAAGATTCATATGTTCTTAGATTAGGAGAAACAGTAACTCCAAATATTACACCTATAATTTCTCTTATAAATCAATTTTCAATCGGAACCGTGTTAGATACTCCAACCGTTTCCATTAATGACCCTTCTATTGCCACCTATAGTGATGGAAAGATTATAGGACTTAAAGAAGGTACCACCACGTTAACCACATCACTGTACGGATTGCCATCAACAACTTCGGCAACAATAATTGTACATGACTGTGATAATCATTGGAATCAGGGAGTAATTACAAAAGTTCCAACCTGTATAGTGGAAGGCGAAAAAACTTATACCTGCGCTATTTGTAATAATACAAAAATTGAAAAAATTGGCATAGATGCAACAAATCACCTCCACTCTGAAATTCGAAATCAAAAGGAAGCTTCCTGCAAAGAGGAAGGATATTCCGGTGATAAATATTGCCCTGACTGTGGAACTAAACTTTCATCAGGCAATGCTATTGCAAAAACAGAAAATCATAGTTGGAATAAGGGAGTAATCACTAAAGAACCTACATGTGCAGAGGAAGGCGTAAAGACCTATACTTGTAGCATTTGTAGTAAGACAAAAACAGAAAACATTGCAAAAACAACAAAACATCTTCATACCGAAATTCGTAATAAAAAGGCTGCTACCTGTGGCGAAACCGGTTATACCGGCGATACATATTGTACTGATTGTGGCACTAAAGTTTCATCCGGTAAGACCATTGCAAAATTAACTACTCATACTTGGGATGAAGGAAAGGTCACAACAGAACCTACCTGTACAGCGAAAGGTGTTCGAACATTTACTTGTAGTATATGTGCAAAAACCAAAACTGCGAGCATTGCAGCAACAGGACATCAGCATACTGAAATCCGCAAGAAAAAAGACGCAACTTGCGGCGAAGATGGTTATACAGGAGATACATATTGTACTGATTGTGGAAAGAGACTGGCATATGGTCAAACCATTAAAAAAACCGGCAACCATACTTGGGATGACGGAAAAGTAACAAAAGAGCCTACATGTACAATAAACGGCATAACAACTTTTACCTGCACTACATGTGGCAAAACAAAAACAAGAAGCATAAAAGCAGCAGGACATAGTTATGGAGAATATGTGGTTGTAAAAGAGCCGACATCCACAGAAAAAGGACTGAAATCTAAAACCTGTAGCGTATGTGGAAAAGTATATTCTGTGACATTGGCAAAAACCGATTCTTCTAATGCAAATATAAGAAATACGACAAATTCAGAACAGAATACACAGACAAATCAGTATACCACTAAAAAGATTAAACTAAACCGCAGAAAACTGACTTTGAAAAGAGGCAAGAGTTTTAAATTAAAGGTTACTTTAACACCGATAAACAGTCGTGACAAAATTACTTACGTAACTTCAAACAAAAAAGTTGTCAAAGTCTACAGAAATGGTAGAATCAAAGCTCTGAAAAAAGGTAAAGCTAATATTACAGTAATTTCAGGTAATAAGAAAGTTATCTGTAGAGTAACGGTCAAATAAAGACTATACAATAAAAGGCACTCAAACAATTAGTCAAACTTTTGGTGCTTTAACGCCCTAATTATATATTTAATAAATATAATTTTAAAAGAATGATAAAAAAAAATCCTTTATGAAATACAAGTTTTACAAAAACTGTATCCATAAAGGATTTTTTGCTATGTCAAACGTATTTTACATATTGTAAAATGACGATTTATCAGCAGTCTATTGCTACCACAGTAAATACTGCTTTTTTCTGCTTTTGTGTCAATGGTTTTAACATTCCCACTTCAAGCATTCTTTCAACTATATAAGGAATAAATTCTCCCCATGCAAATGCGTTACTGTTATTGTATCTAACTAATTTTTCCAAATGTTCCGGATACTTTGACTTATTTACCTCATAAAGTCTTTCATCCACTTTTTTTCCCTCTTCAAATATAAATTTCGGAATTTGTATTTGATTTGCTACAAAATTGTTTATGACAGTTACTAAATTTCCATCTTTTACATTTATTACTGTAACCTGATTTTCTCCATCAACAACATATCCCTTTGCTGATAGATTGGAAAAACTACTTACACTTATTTTTTCTTTATCACAACCATTTGATAAATATGAATACAAGTCTTCCCAATCTTCCTGTGTATTACTCCTCCAGTCTATTTTTCTATCGCTATATATACAATTATACTGCTTACTTTGAAGCACCTGTTTATTATCTCTCCATACCTGACAATACATATAACCACAACCTGCATATTTATCATCTGGCTTCTGCCTAACACAATCATCTGTTACAGTTGCATACGCAATAAAATTCCCTCCGTCCGGTCTTTTTACTGCAAGTTCTTCCCAATTTTCCCAATCGTTTCCGAAAGAACTTAGCGCCATCATTACCAAATTGTATTTCAGATAATTTTTGTCATTATTAGGGCATATCATTCCCCAATTGTCCTCTGCTTTATCAAATTTTTCAAATAGGTCCTTGAAGAATTTTTCACATAAAAATTTTGCAACTTCTTTTTTAATATTTGCCTCTTCTGAAAAATCTTCTCTGCTATCTGTTATGTACATATTTGTCAGGTATTTAGGATTTTTTGAGCTGTCAACCTGATCAATATATCCCCATTCCACAAGTTTTCGTAATTCTCCTTCAATATAGGCAATAGGCACTTCCAACTCCTTTGAAATATCAGTTATTGTCTTTGCCTGATAATAACAACTCCATGCAATATTCTGTTTAAGCCTTGAATCAAACATATCCTTTGTATCACCGTTTTTCCCCGGGCTTCCACTATGTCCCATATTAATAAAATATATAGGATTTACACTTAAATTACTGTTTTTAACCATATCAATTTTCTCCTTTAATCCACTTCTGATGTCAGATAAATGCCATTTTACGGTTCCAACAGAAATATTAAGTTTCTTTGCAATATCCATTACTGACATTTCCTTATAGTATTTCATATATGTAATTACTCTTTGTCTGTTGGATAACATCCCTATTTCTTTTCTCAGTTTTTTGTATGTTTCTCCATTTTCAATATTATCAAAGCCGCTCTCAGTTACCGGATATTCTATTTTTAGAATGTCTATGTGTTTATTTGAAATTTCATTATCAACAAATCTTGCATATACATTGCTCGCTATTCTATATACATATCCTTCTATATTTACAATATTATCTGTCTTAAGAAATGATTTATATATCTCAAGCATAATATTCGAAGCAAGTTCTTCAGCATCCGCAATGTTTCTCATTTTAGACATCGCAAATCCAAATATCTTCTGCTGGTATTCAACTATTAATTTGTCTGCATCTATCTTATTCACTATCTACCTCCGTGATAAACAAATGTGCACTTTTTGTTTTCATCTATATAGTGTATTAAATGTTAAAATAGGTTTGGTATAAATTTTTATTAATTCATCTAATCATATATATACTTTACCCCCTCTTCTTTCAATGTATTTTGATACATCCATTTATCCTTTTGGTTATTTTATCACAGTATTCTCACCTTGACACTATTACACAAAACATATCGCAATGAGCAAATCTCTGTGCTATAATAAATTGTTCTTAGTCTAAACTAAAACTTTTTAATTGACTAGAAAAAATATATCAAAAGACAAAGTATGGCATTTTATTAATCAAATTATATGGAGGATAAAAGATTGAAAAAAGCGATATCAACATTTTTAGTACTAATTCTAATTGTCACAAGCTTTTGTTTCACAAGTTTTGAAGTTGAAGCAAAAACTGTTAAAAGTGTCAAGTCAAGCTCAAAAACTGTTATGAGTAGTAAGGTTGGCTCAAAAACAGTCAAATTTAACGCAAACGGTGGAATAGTTGCCGGCGCCCTCAAAACAAAAAAAGGTCATGTTATAATTAAACAGCTAATATGTTTCTAAAATTTTGGATACATATTTATGAACTAAAAAACAAATGGATGTTTCTCTGCAATTACAGGAGACATCCATTTTGTTTTAGTTTGAATTATTTCATTATTATAATTCTATTAATCTCTGTCTTTTGACAAAGACCCAAACGAATCGAAGTTCTTTTTGGGACCATAATTTGTTCATTTTTTAAACTATAACTTCCTGTGATCCGCGGAGTGTGTACATATACAAATCCTCTGTCCTGGAAGAACTGGTGAATCGCATATGCTGCCAGAGAACGAACTCTGAATACAGCCTGGAATGTGTTTGTTCTCGGACGAAGATGAGAAATTGTTCTAAGATACTCAAAGCTGTGACGCTTCTTCTGCAGTGGATAATCCGGTGCAGATGCTCCTTCGATCACAACCTCTTCTGCCTGAATCTCAAATGGCTGTTTAGCCTGTGGTGTTGCTACCAGTGTACCCTTAACAATGATTGCTGCTCCTACATTCAGTTTGGAAACCTCAGCGAAGTTCTCCATCTTATCATGATATACAATCTGTAATGTATCAAAATAAGATCCATCATTCAATACGATAAATCCGAATGTCTTAGAATCTCGAATGCTTCGAATCCAGCCCCCAACTGTTACCTCTTTGTCCAGATATGCCTCTCTGTTCTTAAATAACTCACGAATTGTTGTCAGTTTCATACCATTTACTCCTTCAAATAATTCTTCTATCTTTTTCTATTATCAGAATCTTCAAACAGATGCCTCCCGGCAGTCTTAACAGTTATTATAACACTCCAGGAGTGCAGAGTAAATAAGAAACAACCGATATCACTATGTATTTCATCTATTTTCTCAGTTTTTCCAGTTCTGCCCTCAACCGGATCAGTTCCTTTTCTGCCTCCTCAGCACGTTTTCTTTCAGCTTCCATCTCTGCTTTCAGCGATTCTTTCTCCGCTTTCGCCTCCTGCATCTCTGCCTCCAGCGATTCTTTCTCCGCTTTCGCCTCCTGCATCTCTGCTTTCAGTGTTTCCCTTTCCTGCTTTATTGCTTTTACTTTTTCCCTTTCCTCTCCAAGTGCCTCGTCCAACTCATCAATCATTAGTTTTACTGTATTACGATCCAATATTTCCAGTTCTTTTGAAAACATCCCCATCATCCTTTCGCTGTTCCGGCAGATGTTATAGATTTCTTCATAAATGTCTCTGAATTCAGAATTTTGTTCCAATAATTTTATAATCATATCGGGATCATCCTCTTTAAGAAATACGAGCCATTCTTCTAATCTACCGTCTATTTTTCTGCCTTCATTGTGAATGATGTTATCAAAAATGTCAAGGCAAATAAACGTGTACTCCTGCAAAAGATTCAGTTCTATTCCTGAATCACTTTGTTGCTGAAACCGATGAATATAAATGTCCTTTGAAAAACTTTTGAAAACACTATTACTTTTTTCAAATAGAACTATCGTATATACCTTTTTTATGTCTCGATAATGAAATTTTTTTCCTAATTCTCTTCTTACTCTTTTATATTGTCTTAATAACATATCAGCTGAATAACATGCGCTACGCTCCCCTGGAAAAAGATATCCGATTTTTTGCACTTCGACATTTGCAATACTTCCATCTTCAAATTGTACAACTATATCCATTACAAGCAATGAACTTTCAACTGCAATTCTTGCCGATTCATTTGGCAATACTTTTAGAATTTTCACTGTCCTTCCGAGAACTGTTGAGAGAAAATCATTTAATCGTTCTGGTCGCGTATCCGGATTCATGACTGCCTTAAAGAATGTATCATAAAGTACCTTTACTCCCTTTACACCTGTACAAATATCAAGATATTCTTCTTGATTCTCTTCTTCCCAGCTTTCAAATTGACTCCATAATTCATCGTTATCACGCAATTCATTTAAAATTTCTTTTCTTGTTCTGATTATAGGAAAATAGCGTTGAAGTTTATTTTTCATATAGTGTTTCTCCTTCTGTTTTTTACTCCCGGCCAGAAGTAGATATAGAATAATTTGATGCACTTGAAATTTCAATGTGTTTTTTGTTCGTAACTCATCTTTTTTGTTGATAAAATGAGGATATCTTTTTTCTACACAAAACAATATTTTTCTAAAATTTTCCAGGTGAATAACTTTATAAACATATTTTGCATAATTACTATTGCTTACGGATGCTTATAAACCATACAAATAACTGTCCTAAAGCAATAAAAATCCCGAATTTTGTATCTATATATAAACATACCTTTCCACTCTTGAAATCCAATATTTTCTAGTATAAAATATTCTCGTTAAATTCTTGACGAATAGCAATATAACAACGGCAGTTCTCTTACTGTGTTACCATTCAAAGCAAGAGGACTGCCGAATTACAAAAGAATAAGGAGTTATATCATGGACAATCATTTTAACACTCCCGCAGAAGTCATTGATCTTAGTATCAAGGCCTGCGAGAACAAAACCCGTCTTCCCCTTGGAAAAATGATTCTGCTCGGCATCATGGCCGGCGCGTTTATCGCTTTCGGCGGTGCTACAAGCAGCACGGCAGCACACGCAGTAGAAAATGTTGGCGTAGCAAGAGCTCTTGCCGGATGTATCTTCCCTGTCGGACTGATGCTCATCGTATTTCTCGGCGGTGAACTTTTCACTGGAAACTGCCTGATCATCATGGATGTATTTGACAAGCGTGTCACATGGGGCGGATTATTCCGAGATCTTTTCATCGTATTTTTCAGTAACCTGATCGGTGCTCTTTGCGTGGATCTGCTCATTGTATACAGTGGAAACCTAAACTACTCAGGTGGGCTTCTTGGTGCTTATACAATCAAAGTTGCTGTTGGAAAGATCGCAATTTCACCACTGCAGGGAATCACTTCCGGAATCTTATGTAACATCCTGGTATGTCTTGCAGTACTGATGGCTACTTCCGCAAGAGATATTGCCGGTAAGGTATGGGCAATTTTCTTCCCGATCTGTGCCTTCGTAGTCGGCGGATTCGAACACTGCGTTGCCAATATGTTCTATATCCCGGCTGGTATCCTTGCTTCACTTAATCCGGCTTACGTTGCGAAAGCAGAAGAAGCTTACGGAATTACAGCTGAACAGATTGCGACTCTGACACCACTTCACAGCCTTGCAAACTTTATTCCGGTTACACTTGGAAATATGCTCGGTGGTATGATTTTTGTCGGACTTCCGCTGTATCTGATTTATAAGAAAAACTGGGAAACGAAAAAAAGAACCTGAAACAAATCAGTTTCAGGTTCTTCAGAGGCGCAGACCGGATTTGAACCGGTGAATCAGGGTGTTGCAGACCCACGCCTT
>ERZ772879.130-NODE-130-length-59187-cov-18.367432_pt1 | contig 59187 bp, 56 predicted proteins | sample MGYA00580582_ERZ772879 | MGnify/ENA primary metagenome ERZ772879 (study PRJEB29015, sample SAMEA2737682) | human gut metagenome | biome: human gut; feature: human-associated habitat; material: faeces | place: China | collected 2012 ... | reverse complement strand
CGTCATTTTTTTCCTTTTTGTGCTTTATGTTTGCGAATTTTGAATGTCCTGACATTTTTCACTCTCTCCTTTTGTTTCTTTGTCATTTATTTTTTCGGCTCTTACTCTTCCGATGGTTCTGTTTCCAAGTGAAAGAATCTTAAATCTGTAGCCGTTTGCAACAATTTCTTTGTCCAGATCCTCCCTGGACGGAATATGTCCCAGAAGCTCTGTCAGATAACCGTTCAGCGTTTCCATTTCTACATCACCGAATTCAATATCCAGTTCCTGCTCCACATCATCCAGACTGGCAAGTCCATCAATAATGATACTGTTATCTACCTGTGTCCGAAATGTATCCCTGCTCTCATCGTATTCATCAAAAATATCCCCGACGATTTCCTCAATGAGGTCTTCCATCGTTACGATTCCTGCCGTCTGACCATACTCATCCACGACAACTGCCATATGTACCTGTCTGGCCTGCATGGTACGAAAAAGCTGTCCGATATGTCTGGTCTCAGGAACAAAAGTCGCTTTCCTGATAAGCCCCGGAAGCTCTTTCAGTGGTTTGAACTTCGCCCATGGATTCTGTGTAAAGAATTTCAGTGCATCTTTGTAATGGATCAGTCCCCGGATATCATCCATATCTTCCCCGCAGACCGGATATCGGGAATTTTCCTCTTCCATCATATGATTCACAACATCCTTGAGCAGATCATCCATCGCAAAAGCAGCCACACTGCTTCTGTGAGTCATAACCACACCCACTTCTTTATCTTCAAAAGCAAAAATATTCTGGATCATCTCTGCTTCATCTTTCTGGAGGACACCTTTCTCATGTGCCTCATCCACCATAGAGATGATTTCTTTTTCCGTAACAGAATCTTCCTGTTCCCCTTTAAAGAAATGAAAAACTCTGAAAAAAAGGCCCTGGATCCAGTCTATAACCTTCGCCGGCCCCCTGCGGGGCAATCGACTGCCATCGTCCATTTTGTATCTATTCCTTCCGTAATTTGTTTAAAATCAGCACAATTACTGCTAAAATATAGCACTTTAGCTTCTGTTCGTCAAGGATAACAGCCTAAAAAGTAAGTTCAAGGCTGATTTCAAGGGCATGATTCACTCGATCCAGCATTGTCTGGTCAAGATGGCATACCTTATCCTTCAGCCTTTTTTTATCGATCGTACGCAGCTGTTCCAACAAGATCACCGAGTCCTTCTCAATTCCATAAGAAGAAGCATCGATCTCAATATGCGTCGGCAGCTTTGCCTTATTCATCTTAGAAGTAATCGCAGCACAGATGACCGTGGGACTGTGTCGGTTGCCCACATCATTCTGAATGATCAGAACCGGGCGGACACCACCCTGTTCACTCCCAACTACCGGCCTTAAATCTGCATAAAAAATATCCCCTCTTTTAATTACCACACAATCACACTCCGATTCTTTTTTCTCTGGAATTAGTATTTCCATTTTTCTTCTGTGTATACATGCGTGGTGCTGCAGTTTATTCGAAGAAGGTCAGATCTCCCCATTCTCTGCCGTCTTTTATATAGACTCTCGGGACACGTTTACTGATATCGCAGGCAAATTCATAAGAAAATCTGCCGGACATATCGCCGAAAGTCTCAATGCTGATAAATTCGTCTCCGTCCCTGCCGATCAATGTTACCTCATCTCCATGTTTCACATCCGGAATATGTGTAACATCCACCATGAACTGGTCCATACAGACTCTGCCAAGGATCGGTGCTTTCTGTCCATGTATCAGAACCCATCCTTTATTAGACAGAGTTCTCGGATACCCATCCGCATAGCCAACCGGAATCGTTGCAACACGAAGATCGTTTTCGGAAGCAAATGTTCCGCCATAACTGATCGCCGTTCCTGCCGGAAGATCCTTCACATAAACCACATGACTCTTCAGCTCCATCGCCGGCTTCAGTTTCACAATGTCCCTCTCCACTTCATCGGACGGATAAATACCATAGATCGTAATTCCCGCACGGACCAGGTTCAGGTTTGCCTCTGGCATACGAATGATTCCCGCACTGTTCGAGCAATGCTTCAGCGGAATCTGTACTCCCGCCTTTTCCAGAAGGCCAGCAAACGCAAGATAACGTTTCAGCTGTTCTACTGCCGGAGCTTTATCCGTCTCATCTGCCCGCGCGAAGTGTGTAAACATACCTTCAATCTCAACATTTGGAAGTGCGGCGATCTTTTTGATCTCCTCAACGCTTTCCGGCTTATCTGCAAATCCAATACGGCTCATTCCGGTATCCAGTGCAATGTGGATATGCACCTGTCTGCCCTGGCGGACAGCCTCATCAGAAAGGATTTTTGCCACATTATACTCACAGACCGTCAGGCGCACATCTTTTCTGATCAGTTCCTGGAAATACTCTTCAAAAACAAGTCCGAGAATCAATACCGGTTTCTCAATCCCGGCATCTTTCAACTGAATCGCTTCCTCTGCTGTCGCGGTCGCAAAGCCCCAGATGTACTCATAGTCTTCTATAAGACGCGAAATCGCTTCTGCACCATGTCCATAACCATCGGCCTTGACAACAGCTACGATCCTGGTACCATCTGCAATGTTTTTCTTCATTTCCTCAAAGTTATGAGCAATGGCATCCAGTGATACTACTGCTTTAACTCTCTCAAATTTTTTCATAATACCCTCCTCTTCCTGCCTGATCTGCTCAGATATTTCGGTATTCTATTTATTTTTCAAAACTTCTGAAGCTCCTCGTACAATATCTCCGGCCTTCATACCTGCTGTTCCTTTTTCTTTCGCTGCCAGATCTCCTGCCATACCATGAAGCAGTACTCCCAACGCAGCCTGTCTGCCTGTATCCGGCAGTTCCGTCCTTTTATTCAGGAACATTGCCAGCACACCTGCAAGAATTCCGGTCAGAACATCTCCACTTCCCGCAGTCGCCATTCCAGGATTTCCCGCCAGACTGATCCAGGTATTTCCATCCGATGCTGCCGTCACGGTACATGCATCTTTCAGCACACAAACCGCACCGGTTTCTGCCGCCAGCTCCCTCGCTGCTGCAATACGGTCTTTTTGAAGTTCACTGACCTTTTTTCCTGTCAGCCGTCCCATCTCACCCATATGTGGTGTCATGACCACGCGGCTCGTAAGATACTGTTTCCATTCCGGATGCTGTGCCAGCAGATTCAGCCCATCTGCATCCAGTATGACTGGTTTAGCAGCTCCTGATGCTGCCTCCAGAAACCACTGTACTTTTTCGGCAGCCTGGTACGTAGTTCCAATTCCCGGGCCGATCACCACAATATCGCACCAGTCAAGATCTTTTGCAAAATCATTGCCACAGTCAAGCATTGCTTCCGGCAGCATTGTCTGCAGTGGAATACGATTCTCTTCTGCCGTAACGATTTTCACCATTCCGATGCCCACTGCAAAAGCTCCCGACGCACTGAGGTAAGCCGCCCCACACATGCCCGGACTTCCGGCAACGACCAGAATCTTTCCAAAAGTTCCTTTGTTTCCATCAACAATTTTATCCGGCAAAAAATGAATATCTGTTTTTTCTGTCTGCCATAAATATGGTTTCACCTTATCACTTGCGTAGATGCCAACATCCGCAACGATCACTTTACCGGCAAATTTCCTGCCCGGATACAGGCAAAGGCCTGCTTTCCGAAATGCAAATGTCACTGTCAGATCTGCATGAAAAGCAATTCCAAGTTCTGCTCCTGTATCGCCATTTACTCCGGACGGAATATCAACAGCCACTTTCCAGGCATTCAACTGATTCAGTGCCATGATCACATCTCTGTAACTGCCCTCGACCGGACGACTCAGCCCAACGCCGAAAATGGCATCTACTATAGTAGTATATTCCTCTGTTTCCAGGTTATTCACAACCGGTACCTGACAGGCAGCTGCAATATCCAGCTGACGCTGCATTTCCACAGTCCTGTGGTCCGGATTCCCCACCAGATACAGACTTGTACGATAACCATGCAGTTTCAGAATACGGGCAACAGCCACGCCATCTCCTCCGTTGTTCCCGCTTCCGCAGACACAGAGAATCCGTTCTTCCTGTTTTTTGTCTGCCAGCATCCGTTCCAGTTCTTCTGCGACTTTCAGAGCTGCCCGTTCCATCAGGACACAGGACGGAATCCCGATTCCCTCAATCATATTTCCATCAAGAGCTTTCATTTCTTTACAGGTCACAATCTGTTTCATTCTTTTTCCTCACCTGCCATAATTAGCATAAAAGGCCATTACGCAGCCTCCTTGCCATAAGGAGCCGGGTAACAGCCTGTCTGTCCGTCCTGCCATCACTTTATAAGTGCTGCTTATTTCTCATCGTCTATATGTTCCTGACGATACTGACTGAGATTATAGGATAATGTCATAAGACTCTCTGAAAGATGAACATTCTCCACGATCACATCATCCGGAGTATCCAGATCGATATGTGCAAAATTCCAGATAGCTTTGATTCCGTTCTCGATCAGAATCTCCGCCATATCACGTGCCTTATTCTTCGGCAATGTCAGAATTGCGATCTCAATATTGTTTTCTTTCATAAAGAAAGGAAGATCACTGATCATCTGAATCTCAATCCCACGAACCGCAATTCCCTCAAGTACCGGATTTACATCAAAAATACCGACCAGCTTGAATCCTCTCTTCTCAAACTCAACATAATTGGCAAGTGCCTGCCCCAGATTACCAGCTCCTACAATGATCATCGGATGCACGATATCCAGCCCCAGGATCTTACCGATCTCTGTATAAAGATATTTTACATTATAACCGTATCCCTGCTGTCCAAATCCCCCGAAATTATTCAGATCCTGACGTATCTGAGACGCTGTAACACGCATTTTTTTACTAAGATCATTGGAAGAGATTCTCTCTACATTGTCTTCCAGAAGTTCACCAAGGTATCTATAGTAACGTGGCAGTCTCTTAATCACAGCTTTTGAAATCTGTTTTGCTTCCACCGTTGTCCCTCCTTACACTTTCTCGTTAATTATAACGAATTGACATTTTGTTGTCAATCAATGTTGTCAAATATGTACAATTTTCATTTATTTTCCTTTACAAAGGCCATTTTTGCTTTTATAATCATACCGTATATTTACTTCGGAGGAATAACTATGATTTTATCATGTCAGGGTATCTCCAAATCCTTCGGTGAAAAAGTGATTCTGGAAGATGCCTCTTTTCATATAGAAGAACACGAAAAAGCTGCTCTGATCGGTAATAACGGTGCCGGCAAGACCACACTTCTTCGCATTATAATGGAAGAGATCCATGCAGATGCCGGACAGGTAGTTCTTGCCAAGGACAAACGCATCGGTTACCTCGCCCAGTATCAGGATGTACAGGGACACCTTTCTGTATATGAAGAACTCTTAAGCACCAAACAGTATATCATCGATATGGAAGAACGCCTTCGTGCCATGGAAGTCCAGATGAAAAATGCTTCCGGCGAAGAACTTGACCGCCTGATGAACTCCTACACCCGCCTGACTCATGAATTTGAACTGGAGAATGGCTATGCCTACAAAAGCGAACTTATGGGTGTTCTGAATGGTCTCGGATTTACAGAAGAGGATTTTACCAAACAGGTGGCGACTCTTTCCGGCGGTCAAAAAACACGTGTTGCCCTCGGTAAACTGCTGATTTCCAAACCAGATATCCTTCTGCTCGATGAGCCTACCAACCACCTGGATATGGAAAGCATTGCCTGGCTGGAAACTTATCTTCTCAATTATCCTGGTGCTGTTTTCATTGTATCTCATGACCGCTATTTTCTGGACAAAGTTGTCACAAAAGTCATCGAGATCGATGCCGGACAGGTTCGTATGTATGCCGGTAATTACTCCGCTTATGCAGAGAAAAAAGCACAGCTTCGTGATGCCCAGTACAAGGCATATCTCAACCAGCAGCGCGAGATCAAACATCAGGAAGCCGTTATCGTCAAGCTGAAATCTTTCAACAGAGAAAAATCCATCAAACGTGCAGAGAGCCGTGAAAAGATGCTGAATAAGGTTCAGCGGATCGACAAACCGGTCGAAGTCCAGAGCCAGATGCGTCTTTCTCTTGAACCACGCGTGGTCAGTGGAAACGATGTTCTTACCGTAGAAGATCTCGCCAAAAGTTTCCCTCAGCAGAAACTTTTTTCCAATATTTCTTTCCAGATCAAACGAGGCGAGCGCGTAGCACTGATCGGAAACAACGGAACCGGCAAAACTACAATGCTCAAGATTCTCAACGGACTTCTGGATGCAGACGCCGGAAGCTTCTCTCTGGGTGCCAAAGTGCAGATTGGTTACTATGATCAGGAGCATCATGTACTTCATGCAGAAAAAACAATTTTTGAGGAAATTTCAGACACATATCCGACACTGACCGAGACACAGATCCGTAATATGCTGGCAGCATTTCTCTTTACCGGAGACGATGTATTCAAAGTGATCTCCTCTCTTTCCGGTGGTGAACGAGGCCGTGTTTCTCTTGCCAAACTGATGCTTTCCGAAGCCAATTTCCTGATCCTTGATGAGCCTACCAACCATCTGGATATCGCATCCAAAGAAATTCTGGAAGAAGCCCTGAACAGCTACACCGGAACGGTACTGTACGTTTCTCATGACCGTTATTTCATCAACCAGACTGCAACCCGTATTCTTGATCTGACAAATCAGTCAGTTGTCAACTATATCGGTGATTACGACTACTATCTGGAGAAAAAAGAAGAACTGACTGAGAAATATGCTCCGACTGCACAGGAAGCCACCGAAGAAGCTAAAGAAGAAACTCCTTCTGAGGGAAAACTCACCTGGCAGCAGCAGAAAGAAGAACAGGCCCGTAAACGTAAACAGGAAAACGAACTTAAAAAAGTCGAAAAACGTATTGAAGAACTTGAAACACGAGATAAAGAGATCGACGACACTCTCGTTCTTCCGGATGTCTGTACGAATGTAGGACGCTGTGCGGAACTGAGCCGCGAAAAAGACAAGATTCAGGCAGAACTTGAAGAATTATATGAAAAATGGGAGGAACTTGCGTAACTGCAATTTTCTCTCCCATATTACAAGAGCCACTGTATCGCAGTTGATACAATGGCTCTTTTGTGCGTATATTAAAGCATTTTTTCCAGAGATTCTCTGATTGCAAGGATAAAATCACGGCTGTTCAGTACAGTCGGATTCTCAATTGTTGTGATCAGTGCAAGGTCTTTGGTCATCTTGCCACTTTCAATCGTGGAAAGGGTAGCTTTTTCCAGTTTATCTGCAAACTCTTCCAGTTTCTGATTGCCATCCAGTTCTCCACGTTTACGAAGAGCTCCTGTCCATGCAAAAATCGTTGCCACAGAGTTGGTAGAAGTTTCTTTTCCTTCCAGATGACGATAATAATGTCTCTGTACTGTTCCATGAGCTGCTTCATATTCGTAATATCCTTGAGGAGAAACAAGTACTGATGTCATCATTGCAAGAGAACCGAATGCAGAAGAAACCATATCGCTCATAACATCTCCGTCGTAGTTCTTGCATGCCCAGATAAATCCGCCTTCTGCCTTCATAACACGCGCTACAATATCATCGATCAGGCTATAGAAATAAGTAAGTCCTGCTTCTTCGAACTTATCCTTAAATTCTGTATCAAATACAGTCTGGAATACTTCTTTGAATTTCGCATCGTATGTCTTGGAGATTGTATCTTTCGCACCAAACCATACATCCTGTTTTGTATCCAGTGCATAGTTGAAACAGCTTCTCGCAAAGCTTTCGATGGATGCTGTCATATTATGCATACCCATCGCAACTCCCGGTGCTTTGAACTCCTGTACAAGGGAGCGTTTCTCTTCACCGTCTTCTGAAGTATAAACCAGCTCAACCTTACCTGGTTTGTCAATGTACATCTCTGTATTCTTGTAAATATCTCCATATGCATGACGCGCAAGTGTAATCGGTTTCTTCCAGTTGCGTACACATGGCTCAATTCCTTTTACAACGATCGGTGCACGGAATACTGTTCCATCAAGGATTGCACGGATCGTACCATTCGGGCTCTTGTACATCTTCTTGAGATCATATTCGTCCATACGTGCATGATTTGGAGTGATCGTCGCACATTTTACTGCAACACCATATTTCTTAGTTGCTTCGGCGGCATCGATCGTAACCTGATCATCTGTTTCATTACGATAAGTCAGTCCAAGATCATAATACTCTGTGTTCAGATCAATAAACGGAAGAAGAAGTTCATCTTTGATCATTTTCCAGAGGATTCTGGTCATCTCATCTCCGTCCATCTCTACCAACGGTGTCGTCATTTGAATTTTTTCCATAATACGTCTCCCTTGTCTGATATCTGATTTTTTGCAACTGTTTATCTCCGAACAATTGCCAATTTCCTACTATTCTATCCGAAAAAAGGAGTTCCGTCAATACTTTCAGTCTTTACTATGGTAAAATCATGCATTTTTATTTATACAATCATGTGCATTTCCTATAATGCCAAAAACTTTTTGCAGTTGAACTTTCCCCATCCCTGCTGGTTTCTCGGCAGTCCCATATCATCGCAGCTGTCTCGCAGCATCATTTTAATCTCTACATTAGATAGCAGTGGGTCTTTTTCCAGTGCCAGTGCAATTGCACCGGATACCAGCGGAGTTGACATGGACGTTCCGCTTTTCATGCTGTACAGGTTTCCAGCTCCCGGCGTGCACGCCATGATCTGCCGTCCCGGTGCTACCAGATCCGGTTTACACACGCATTCAAATGTTGGTCCGCGCCCGGATACTGCCCGCTTTCCCGAGAGCATATCACTGGATCCCACCGTAATGATCTTTTTGCTGCATCCAGGTGCCGTCACGCTCCCCGGCTTCGGTCCCTGATTTCCTGCCGCCGCGACCACCACCAGGCCTTCATCCCATAATTTCTCCACACCCTGCACCAGTACATCCTGCTCGTTTCGCGTACGATAAGTCGTTCCCACAGAAATATTAACAATTCGAAGCTTGTATCGTTCCCTGTTCTGTAAAATCCAGCGAAAAGCCTGCAGGACATCTTCTTTATTTCCATTTCCAAACCGATCAAGTACTTTCAGCGCTGCTATCCTGCTGCCTGGTGCCATCCCTTTATATTTTCCCATGGAGGCCCTGCCACTCCCGGCCAGAATTCCGGCTACACAGGTTCCATGTCCATTGTCATCATATGGAGATTTTTTATGCGCTATAAAATCCGCAAAAGCACAGATTCTGCTGTCAAAATCTATATGCGGATAGATTCCCGTGTCAAGAATTGCCACTCCGATTCCCTTTCCTGTATAAAATGACTCGTTCATGCATATACTCCAGATAAAGGTTTCTATATTAATATATTCCAGTTTCAGTGAAAGGGGGTGCGGAATTTGATCATTGTAGCACTTATTGTGTTTTTCTGCCTGCAGGCATTTGTGCTCTTCTGCTGCCTCGCCGCCGGAAATGACCCCGGATCACAGGAAATATCCGACCAGGAACAGATGGAATATATCCAGATGTGGATGAAAGATAAAAAGCGGAAAGCCTGATGGTTTTCCGCTTAAATGTTAAATCTTTATTCAACCGTTACGCTCTTTGCAAGGTTTCTCGGCTTATCTACATCAAGACCCTTGGCAACACTTACATAGTATCCCAGCAACTGCAGTGGAATGACTGCAAGAGATGTTGCAAAATGCGGATCTGTCTTCGGCATATATACGGTGAAGTCCGCAGTATCTTCGATATTATAATTTCCAAATGTAGTCAGGCCCATCAGGTAAGCGCCACGGCTCTTGCACTCTACCATATTGCTGACTGTTTTTTCATAAAGAGCCGGCTGTGTAAGGACACCGATCACCAGTGTACCGTCTTCGATCAGGGAAATCGTACCATGTTTCAGTTCACCTGCTGCATATGCCTCAGAATGGATGTAACTGATCTCTTTCATCTTCAGGCTGCCTTCCAGACAGATTGCATAATCAATGCCACGACCAATGAAGAATACATCTTTTGCATTCGCCTGTTTTGATGCAAACCACTGAATACGTTCTTTGTCATCAATGATTCTCTGGATCTTATCCGGCAGAGTTTCAAGTTCTTTAATATATGCCGCGTACTGTTCCTCGGAAATCGTACCTTTTACTTTTGCAAACTGAATAGCCAACACATAAGCTGCAATCAGCTGTGTGCTGTACGCTTTTGTTGTTGCAACAGAGATTTCCGGACCAGCAAGTGTATAGAAGACATTGTCTGCTTCACGCGCAATAGAGGAACCAACCACATTCACAATGCCAAGTGTACGGATGTTGTTTTCTTTGCAGAGACGCAGTGCTGCAAGACTGTCTGCAGTCTCACCGGACTGGCTGATAATGATTGCCAGCGCTTTCGGATTCAGAATCGGATTTCTGTAACGGAATTCGGATGCCAGCTCAACACGAACCGGAACACGAACCATATCTTCAAATACATACTGTGCAGCCATTCCCACATGATATGCAGAACCACATGCAATAATATAAATCTGGTCAATGTCCTGAATATTTTCATCTGTAAGTCCGATTTCAGAAAGATCGATCTGTCCGTCTTTCACAACAGAACTCAAAGTGTCCTGAACTGCTTTCGGCTGCTCGTGGATCTCTTTCATCATGAAATGCTCGAAACCGGCTTTTTCTGCTGCTTCTGCATCCCACTCGATTGTTTTCATCTGTTTCTGGATTTCTTCGCCATCCAGGTTATAGAATGTGATCTCACCTTTACGAACGCGGGCCATCTCCAGGTTTCCGATATAATATACATTTCTTGTATATTTCAGAATAGCCGGAACATCAGATGCAACGTAAGACTCTCCATCAGAAACACCCAGAATCATCGGGCTGTCTTTACGAGCTACATAGATTTCTTCCGGATAATCTTTAAACATGATCGCAAGTGCATAAGAACCACGGATACGGACCATTGCATGATTGATCGCATCGACCGGTGTTCCCTCGTATTTCTTGTAATAATAATCCACCAGTTTCACAGCAACTTCTGTATCGGTCTCAGAATAAAATGCATAACCTTTGCGAAGAAGTTTATCCTTCAGCTCCTGATAGTTCTCAATGATTCCGTTATGAACTGCAACAACATTTCCATCATCACTTACATGTGGGTGTGCATTGTTCTCAGATGGTTCGCCGTGAGTTGCCCATCTGGTATGTCCGATACCACATGTACCCGGAACAGATTCTCCGTCATTTGTCTTCTCGGATAAAACCTTCAGACGTCCTTTCGCCTTAATGACTTCTGTCTCACCTTCGCCATCACGAACCGCAATACCCGCGGAATCATATCCACGATATTCCAGCTTAGAAAGGCCATCCAGAAGGATCGGGGCTGCCTGATGGCATCCTGTAAAACCAACTATTCCACACATAAATATTTCTCCTCTTCTCTTCTTAACTTTATATAAAGCAAACTATAATGTAAAAAATAAGCATAATTTTATAAAAGCCAAATTTTGGTCTATCATAACACAAAAACTGCAGGAGTTCAAGTTTATCTGCAAATGCCTGCAATTACCATATCGAATGGCAGTCATCTCATAATAATATATGCCGTGTAGATCAGATACATTGCCACCATGGCAATACCCTCATTTCTTGTGATCTTCCTGTCACTTCTGGCAAAAAACCAGACTACGACAGAAAAGCCGACAAGAACCAAAATATCGATCACATTTTCACTGATCAGCGACACCGGACTGATAGCAGATGCAATACCAAGGACCATCAGAATATTAAATATATTCGATCCGACTGCATTTCCCACTGCCATATCAACTTCATTTTTGCGTGCCGCAACCACAGAAGTAACCAGTTCAGGAAGTGACGTTCCAATTGAAACGATCGTCAATCCCACAAGTGTCTGGCTCATTCCCAGATCTATTGCGATCCTGCTTGCCGCATCAACTGTCATATCCCCACCAAATGCAATTGCCACTGCACCACCAACAATGCAGAGAATACTCTTTGGATAAGACAACAGTTTCAGTTCTCCATCTTCCAGCTCCTCAACTGCTTCGATCTCAACTTTTTTCCCTTCGGCCCTTGCTTTCATTGCAGTCCGGATCATATAGAAAATATATCCCGCAAATGCGCCCAGAAAAACAGCTCCGTCCAAATGGCCCAGTGTCATACCATGCGCATCCCCCCATGCAAGATATCCAAGTCCCAGAAGGAGCAGCGCACAGATAACAGAAAGCGGGATATCCCTCGCGATCGTATCCTTCTGCACCATGATCGGTGTCATTATCGCACAAACACCGATCACAAACATCAGATTAAAAATATTAGATCCGACTACATTACTGACTGCAAGTTCATTATTGTGCACCAATGATGCAGTCACACTGACTGCAGTTTCCGGAAGGGATGTTCCCATTGCAACGATCGTCAGCCCGATGATGATTGAAGGAACTTTCAGTTTCTTTGCAATGCTGGAACTTCCCTCTACAAAAAAATCTGCTCCTTTGATCAGGAACACAAAACCTATGATCAAAAACACGATTACCAATGCAAACGGTGCATTATTTATATATTGCTCCATGAATGGCTCCTTTCATTGTAGTTTACACTACAAAATGTTATACTTTTGCTGAACATTATCGCACATAAAGTTAAGGAGAACAAGACATGCAGATAACAAAACCTACTTTTTATAAAGAATTTTCCTGTATCGCAGGTGCCTGTCCCGATACCTGCTGTGCCGGATGGCAAATCATGATCGATGAAAAAAGCCTCCAGAAATACCGTAGATTCAAAGGTCCTTTTCGAAACAGACTTCACAATGACATCGACTGGAAAGAACATTCTTTCTGTCAGTATGACAAACGCTGTGCATTTCTGAATGAAGACAATCTCTGCGATATCTACAGCGAAGCCGGTAAAGATATGTTATGCGACACCTGCCGAAAATATCCACGTCACATTGAAGAATTTGAAGGGCTGCGTGAATACTCCCTGTCCCTCTCCTGCCCGGAAGCCGCGAGAATTTTTTTGTCCCACAAAGAAAAAATCACATTCTTCACCAGAGAAGTCGCAGCACCGGAAGAAACTTACGATGACTTCGATTATTTTCTTTTTACCGCTTTGATGGACACCAGAGATTATCTTTTCTCCGTGATTCAGGATCGCTCCATACCAGTCAGATTACGCCATCAGAAACTTCTGGCATGTGCGCATGATTTCCAGCTCAGTCTGGACAAAAATGAGCTGTTCCAGTGGGAAGATATCCGCGGTCGGCATCAAAAATCCGGATATGGCGAGAGATTTCTGAACAAGATCCAGAAATGGAATGACGAATGCCAGGTATCTTCTGAACAGCCCAGCAAAGATTCTACCTCTGATACAGTCTCCCTGCTTGCTCTATGCAAACAGATCTGGCGCACGGTTATCCCGCAGATGGAGGTTCTTCGCCCAGGCTGGCATACATATCTTCGGAAAACGCTCGTTCCACTCTATGGCTCCTGCCAAAATGATACGGAACTCACAGAAATTTATGCCTCCTTCGCACACGATTATTCAGACTGGACGGTTCACGAAGAACAGCTTCTCCTCTACTGGATCTATACCTACTTCTGTGGGGCTGTTTATGACGATCAGATCTTTGCCAAAGTCAAAATGGCTGTCATCTGCACCTTCATGATCCACGAACTTGCCGTAGGAACCTGGTTAAAAAATGACCGTCATTTTACCTTTGAAGATATGATTTCCATCTGCTATCGATTCTCAAGAGAACTTGAACACTCCGATCCGAATCTCAATGAAATGGAACGCCTGATGGATGAAGAAGATGTGTTTGATTTCAGAAATTTACTCACAATATAAAAGATAAGCAGGCGGCCGTAAAGGTCTCCTGCTTATCTTTTATGGAATTATTCTCCCAAAAACTGCTCAACTACCTGTCTGATCAGAGTCCTCTGTTCAGGTGTAAGCTTCTCAATCTTCTCCATCAACTCCCGCACTTCCCGCGGAGCTTCTGAATCCTCATTAAAAAAATCACCCGGTGTGATCTGCAGATACTCACAGATGCTGAAAAATCCCTGCATCGATGGCAGTGCTTTGCCATTTTCAATCCGATTAATATAACTCGGGTTCTGTCCCAACGCAAGGCTCATTTCACGAGCTGAGTTTTGCCCCCCCCCGATTCGTAAATCACTTATTCTCTTACCAAAATTTACCTTTGTAATCATTTGTTTCTCCATCAACCCAACATCACTTTACAATTATTCCAGAGATAATCGCTGAATATCTCTTCTATTTTCTTTGGATTCTGATCCGGAAATGCCTCACAGAAAGCTTCTGTTCCTATAACCGTTTTTAATGCATCATCGGCTGCTGTAAAAGACAATCCCTCTACACTCTTTAGACTGATAGAAATCACCGGGAACTGTCCCATATATTTCTCACAAAGTTCTTTCATCTCCGAAATCTTCAAGCCTTTGAACAATGCAGGATCTCCACCGATTTCAAAAAAAGCCTTCATCATACTCATATTTAAGGATTTACCAAAACGCCTCGGACGGGTAAAAAGATTTACTTCACTCCTGTTCTGTAACAGATCTTCGATCATCCCAGTTTTATCTACGCAATAGAATTCTTCCCTGTCTAATTTTTCAAAAATGTCTATTCCTATTGGCAGCTTTTTCTTTCCTGTCATTCCAGCACCTCCACAAGCCAAGAAAAAAGTTCCACGTAACCATCATTTATAAAAATAATGATATCATGAAACCATTTTAACGTAAAGTGAGTTTTAAAACCTAGCTGTTTCTATCGATTATACAGATCAGAGAATAAAACTCCCATAGCTATCTACATTGTTACAGCTTATCCTACACCGTAGGTTTTTCCCTATACTTTTTCAGCTCTGCCTCTAATTCCTTAATCCGGCTCTGCGCCATATCAGCACGCTTCTTTTCACGTTCTGTGTTTTTTATTTCTGCCAGACGTCCTTCTTCATACATCAACTGATCATGTTCAAAACTCTTCATATACTGTAATGACACCTCCCCGTCTCGCTTAACCACATCCACCATTTCCTGGATGTCCTTCAAATCTTCATTCACTGCATTATTCTGGTCCGTATTCTCCATGTAATTCAAAAACTGTCTGAGTTCTTCTGATATCGTTCCCTTTGTTCCTTTTGTATACAGCACAATTGTCTCGGCTCCATCATCATAATCCATCTCAGGCTCTTCCAGACAACGGTTCTTTATCGTATACAATACCCGATCATATCCAAACGGATCGTAATTACAGATAAAGATTACGTATACCTGTTTCAACCTGCCAAAATCTTCTCCTGATTTCAGACTCCTGCTGTCAATGATTGCATGATAGAATCTCGACCTTTTCGGAAAAGCCACAATGTCTTTCGCCTTATTATTCTGATCAGGTTCTACATCATACACCGATGGAACCTCACTTCCTTCGATATCCACACAATCCCCCTCTATACAGACATCCAGCCTTGCACCCCTAAGGTCCGTATTCATCCCCGCATAAAACTTTTGCGCACTTACCTTCAGATTTTTAAACTCACGATTAAATAACAGCTTCAAAATCTTATTCGTAAATCTTTCTCCAGTTTCCGGATGAGTCAGCATTGCATTAAACAGGAAATCATCCATCAGACTCAATTCTTCCAGTTTTCTTCTCTGCATCCACATTCTCCCTTCTTATGATGGCAAAGAAGAATGCCGATATCTTACATGTCCCGCCTTATCCTCTCCGCCATATTTTCTTATTTTTTCATATGGGGATTAGATAACCGAACGGTTAAAGAACTTTCCCAGATATGTAATTTTAATATAACAAAATGGGCTAAGAATGTCAATTGAGTTTTTGCCAGATAGCACAATAGCCACGGTTTCCCGTGGCTACATGCATTACAGATCAGAGAATAAATCTCCCTTATATGTACCATTCTCCAGCATCTTACTGAAGCTTTCTTTTACTGCTGCAACATCTTCTTTGTAAGTCATTCCATACCAGGTATCATTGGTACGCAGCACCTTCACAGACATCTTTCCTTCTGATAACAGTTCTCCGATAAATGTCGGAATCAGATATTCTGCTTTCAGCGGATTCACCGGAACTTCTTTCTCAAAGAATTCTTTAAATCCCTCTTCCAATGTTTTCAAGAAGTCAGGAGTAAGTCCCCACATATTCATAGAAACTAAAGAATCAACATCCAACTTCACTCCATCTGCTTCTGCACCCTCTGTGGTTTTAATGATATTCTTTGTTTCTACAACTTCCGTCAGGTTGTTCTCCGCATCCATTTTACAGATACCACGGGTAACTCCGCCATTATCTGACAAAGTATTCTTCAGAACAAATCCAGCCATACAGGACTGACCGCCATTTACCAGATACTCATGAACCGCACGGAATCCCTCTTTTCCATAATAGTCATCCGCATTGATCACAATAAACGGTGTTGTCAGCACATCCTTCGCTGCCAGAACAGCCTGTCCCGTTCCCCACGGTTTCGTTCTGCCTTCCGGCAAAACGCCCGGAATATCATTGATATCCTGAAAAGCATAATCTACAGTCACATTATGCTCGCTGCAGATACCTGCAATTCTGTCACCTATAACTTCTTTAAATTCTTTTTCGATATCCTTACGGATAATAAAAACCACCTTGTTAAATCCGGCTTCGATTGCATCATAAATCGAATAATCCATAATGATATGTCCAGTTTCATCTACCGGCTCTAACTGTTTAATTCCACCGCCAAATCGTGATCCGATACCGGCTGCCATGATAAGTAATGTTGTTTGCATACCGTTCATTCCCTTCTAAATTTTGTCTCAATGGTAGATATATTCCATATCTATAATAATTCTCATATAGAAACTTTATTTTCTATTTCCAACTAAAGCACATACCATTAAATCCATCTGCCTGCTCTTTACTGGTAAACACAACCTTGATTTCGTTCCTTACTGAGCAGTCATTACTGACTACTAGAACTTGTTAATAAAGAACTTTTCTGCCAACTCTTCCAGCATGATTTTCTCCGTATAATGCTCGTCCAGATACTCCTTTACGGCTGCAAGTTCCATTCTCTTTCGGCTTACTATCACACTCTCCGGATGCCAGGACTGCTCCATTAGGAGAGTCAATAGACTTCCCAGCTTCTCATTGATCCGCATATCCCGGATGTAATCGGATGAGGAAGCTAAGTTATAGAGAGCTGTCAGGAGTGATGTAAAGGGAGTTAGATCATCCGGATGGAACACAGGTCGACCGCCGCGCTCTTTGTACTTCTCATACACAGCTGGAAGGGACGGTGCATAGAAGTGACACCACTGAAGCGACCAGAGATTATCGGAAGTCGAATGACTGTAGGCCTTTCGGCAGTCAATGAACACACAGTCCCCTGCAGACAGCTCATAGGTCGTTCCTTCGTAAGTGAGGGTTCCGTTTCCGGACAGGACCACGAAACATAGAAATGAGGTCAGGTTCGTTCTGGTCGATGTATGCGGGTGGATGGCCTGCAACGATCCGACCTCCTGCAGATGCAGTAACGATGTCCGCGCAAACGTGGACGGTGTGTACAGGATTCGGGAGGAGGTCACGGACGAAGACTGTGGATTGAATAATTCTTGGTCCATATTAGCTCCTCACCCTTTCTCTGCCAACTCGTATAAGTTCTTAACTCTTTGATGCAAAACTTGATGTATGATAAAATTCTCCCATTACTACCGGATTTCCTCTATATTTCCATCTATAATCATCAAATGTAAAGCCTAAATCTAGCGCCTGTCTCAAAATAAACTTTTCAAATTCATCATCGCTACTAAAGTATATTCCACCAGGTTTTTCACTTTTTTGTCTATTATATATTCTCATAACATCGGAGATACTACAGTTGATTTTAATACTCAAATCAATTAAAGTCTCCGCAGAATATGCATTTCTCACAGTTTTATAAATCCAGTCATCGATCTGATCTCTTGTCATTATATTAAAATAGAAATCATTTTTTAGAGATGTATTTTCCCATGGTATTTGAGCACCTTTTGTTAGAGCAATTACATCTTTCCTTACTTCTTTGAACATATCTTCTATTTTTATGTTCGGCTGCTCGATATGACGTAATAAGCATTCTGTATAGAATCCGTTCCCATTTTCATCAGCCGCACAACCAGCGGTCTTATTGGGAGCTGTTGCAAAAGCAACAAACGTTCCACTACCTGCTTTCATTTCTGCCAGTCCTGTTCCAACAATATCACGAGCAAAACCCGGCTCAGAACGACACGCATCCAAGATCATAATATTGTTCTTTTCCGGATGAGCATCCATATAATCTTGTACAACTCTCATTCCCACAAGTTGCGTTGCCACAAAAATTGCTTTAATTGGATTATATGTACAGTCAATAGGAACAAAATAATTCTCTCCATCTATTTGTACACCATGTCCCGTATAATAAAGCAACACTGTCGAATATAGGTCTGCATTCTTAAGAAATTCAGAAATAATATTGAACAATTCTGCTCTATTTTGATTTTCTGCAAAAAAGACATCGAAATTCAACCGTTCTAGGGCACCACGCATATCCGCTCCGTCTTTCTTACATGACTTCAATTTAGGCTGTGTAATGTACTCAGAATTGGAAATTACCAATGCCACACCTTTTTTATTTATCATTCTTTAATTCTCCATATCGTTTAAAAACTATATTAAAGACGTTTGCTCCATCAGTATCATATTTATCAGCTAAGCGCCATGCCTCTTTTCGCATCTTAGGCAAAGCCTTGTCAAAAGGAAGATGTTCTATCGTTGGCATAAACTGAGCAAATTCCGTTAATATCGCTGTTTCTATTTCATATTTGTTCATGGTTGAACTCCTTCTGTAAATTACTTATTTTACATATTAAACGCTCTATGGAAGTTGAATCTTATACATCTTTCCAAAATTCAAGAAGCCATCCTACTGGCAAAAAGCGTTTCCGACACATTCTGCCCTATCAAGCATTTATTTTCTTATCCCAAGTGAATACTTCGCCATCCGAATACAGTTTTCTATGCCCTCTTTTACTTGCACATCATCTTGAATATTTCGAATTTCGATTGGAGTGCAAACAATTTGATTGCGGTCTACTTTCGTCGGTGTATTTGCTCCATATGCATTTACGGTATAGTTCCATAGGCCCTTGCAGTCAACAATCGTTACACAAACATACATCGCAGTTGAACGGCCCAATTTTTGATACATTTGTGATGTTCCCTGTATCAATTTTCTGAGTTCAGCTTCGAAGTCAAATATAATCAAATATCGTTCCGTTTTTAGTTGCTGGCTTCTTGAATTTTGTTCTCTTATCTGAAAATCCATTTTTAGTTCAACAGCACCATTGTTAAAAATCTGTAGCTGCTCAAAATCCCGCTGTTCAGAGTAATCAGGAAAATAGACACCATCCACATTTGGAACCGCACGGTCATAAATCATGCCATTAAACAAATCATCAAAATTCAACTTTCCTTCTCTGTACAGATCATACATCGGAACGCAATCACTTCTAAATGTGGCTGGAATCACCTGTACAAGTGCAAATGGTTTCTTCATTTCTGTAATGTGTTCTTCCAGTCGTTCTTTTCTAAAGCTCTTGATATCTTCTGACAGCATTGCAGCATTTAAGAATCCATTTCGTATCTCTGTATAACTCATTGCCTGCTTTTTGTTCCCATGCCTTATGTAGAAATGAAACTGTCCTTCTGGTTCTTCTGTAATATATGGTTTGTACAGTCCTCGTTGAATATGAAGTACCACAATATATTTGTCTTCTTGTAATGAAATGAACGAAAAGGCCACATCCGGTACAGTTGGGCGAATCGCCTGTAGTTCATTCCGGCGATCCAATTCAAAGCGATCAATATTAGGAATCGAAATCCCCGCTAATATACTGGCTACTCCAGAAGTTTCTCCGATTCCATAAAATATGTATCCTCCGTCTGCATTTGCGAAGGAACAAACATCATTTCTGAACTCAGCTTGTTTCTCCCTCTTGTTGCACTTATCTACAAGTGGTGCAAAATTCACCTTATAATCAATAAAATTATTCTCTCGATAGGCATCATCATTAAGAAGAACCTGAAGATCATCCGCCGTCCATTCTCCAAACTCCTTATTATTTATCTTCATTTGGTCTATTCCTCCTATCCAGAGTTGCTTCTTCACATCTCAGCCGTCCATATAGACGTTGCCTACTGCTCACCACGGAGAGGTGTGTGAAGATTTGAGCAGCTACCGTGTGAGATTACTCACACGGCCTTTTATTCAATTATACTACTGACTCACATATTTCTCCAGTTATTTCTCACCTTTTTCCTTTGCCGACTTTTCCAAATTTTCCATGTATTTTTTAGCATCCTTCATAAAGCTGGCAGTAATCATCACAATAACTGCGCCGATGGGGAATGCGGCAACAATACTTACAGACTGAAGATTATTCATAGAGCTTTCCGCAAACAGCAATGCAATCGGCAGCAGAATCAGAAGAATACACCACATACCATCCAATATGCCCAGTAATAGATTGTCCAATTCTGCGGGAAGTTCGAGGTTCTAAGCGGATCAGTAAAGGTAGACAAGTCAATAAAGTTTTGAATCATCTTATAAAGCACTCACAGAATATTTCATTCATAATCCTAAAAACAGTCTGACATCATCAGAAAGTATTCTGGATCAGCTTGCCTCTTTTCGCATGGAAACAGGATTACCTGCTGCACTCAGACAAGATAAAAAATATCAAAAAGCTCAGAAAAAATGCAATAAAGCCAATGAAAAAATACGGGATCTTAATCTAACTCCTCAACAATGGGACACTGTTGATGCCGCTATCACTGCTGAAAACATTTCATCTATAGAATATATACGGATTGCCTATAAGCAAGGAATCATTGATGCATTTTCTATCTTACGAGAAACTCTTTAATATATTCATGTTAATCTAATCACTTGTAAGCAATGAAGCAGGGATTTATCTCTGCTTTCCCATTTTCTTCTCTATTGCTTCCGGAACTCTGATCAAGCCAAATCGCCATAATATCGGATAAATATATGAAACCCCTCTAATGTCTCCAAGTGCCTTCGGTTTCTTCACTTCTTCTGAAACCCTCTTACTATTTTCAAATGCCAGCACCACACTACTCCAGGCAAGGCTCTTACTTTTCTCTCTTCGGTCTATCAGCAACTCTCTGTTATACTCTCCGTTTTTACCAACCTTTAATTTATACCGGAATGGTAATCCTGTTGCCGTTTTAAATGGATAATCCTGAAATGCAATAACAGCCTGCCACAGATTTTCTTCTGATGGTATTTCCTTTAGAAGCCGAACCTGCTCTTGTCGAATCTTATATGTCCGGCATCGCTCCGCATTTAGACTTATCTCTGCTGCATTATAAAGACCCTTAGTGTAGGGCAGATAGGAATGAACCGATGCTCTGGAAAGACCCGTGAGTTTCATAATCTCCGGAATCTTTTTTCCTGACTGATGCAGATCATTGATTTCTGTACATATATCTGATGTGAATACATCTGCAGTAATAAGTAGCTTGCGGAGTTTAAGCAGACTAATATTTAACTCATCTGCCAGTGATCTTAAAGAATCTGCCTCTTCATAGGCATCTCTTAACTCTTGAAGAAAATTATTAAATTGAAGTTCTGGATTGTATTCTGGTTTCTTTTTTGGTCTTCCTGCCATTTTATAACTCCTATTTCCATGTGAATCCAATCATTTTGCACCTAAAACAGAGGATTCCCTGCTCCGGACTAATGCTCCGATAGCTGTCCTCTGTTTCTTATTCTATTTTTTCGCTTTCGACAAAATCCCAAATAATAAATGACACCACCCAATGCTCCACCAAGTGTATTATAGGTCAGATCCGATATTTGAAATGTTCCAAGATGGAATAATAACTGAGTAAATTCTATCAGAAAAGAAAATACTGCTACAACTTTTGTGGCTTCCCAAACGATTTTTCCAAATCTAATATTCTCATATTCATCAAGTAATTCTTTTTGAAATGCCCACAATAGTAAAATAGAAAATGGAACAAATAATATGAAATTCTCTATACATTCTGTTGTAAACTGTCCATCTTCATATAGTCCCCATCCTCCAAAAAGCTTATTTAATGGATCAATCCATATTTCTCTATTTAATATCGTTTTTAGCAGTATCATCGCTGTATAAAAGGACAATAAAAATACTCTACGAAATGTTTGCGATTTTTTAAATATTTTCCACCATGTTAGAATAATATTATACACTATATTTTTCTTTTTCCAATTTTTTTCTTTTGCATAAAGAAAAACAAACATAGACAAAAAAGCAATCAATAATGCCGTCCAAAAAGGTTGATACAAAGCAGATAAAACATTGTATGCTATTTTATTTAAAATTTCTTTCATTTATCTATCCTTAATTTCTTAATTCGCTGATACAAATAATTTATCCACAAAGGCACAAGAACTCCCACAATGCTATAGACTAACCACCACCCTGAATTAACAATATAACATGGATACGATTTTAAATCGTTGATTTTTCCATATCCAATAATTATTTGAATAAAGATTACGATTTTAAATGCCAAAAAATGCAACATCATAATCGATAACGTGTGTCTCCCAATATATTTTAAAAACTTTTGATCTTCAAATAATAAGAAAAGTTGTGAAATAGTATAACAAACTACAAAACCACTTATTGAACATATTATAAATATTACAGGATTACAAATTTGATTGGCATTCAAATCAATCTGGACTCCATATTTTCCACAAATAACCAATATTAAAAAGCAAGGAATAAAATATAGCTTTTTTATTTTTATCATATATTTCTTTAATAAATGTCCTATTTGATATAAGCTTAATACAGTTAAACAATTTACATATTTATATCCCGGCATATTATATGGTATTATCCAACTAAAAAATAATAAACTTAAAAAGAATAAACTTTTTATTATTTCAAATTCTTTTATATTTCTACTTTTCAAAAAATACTCTATAAATATGTATATAATAGATGATATAAACATAGTTCTTAGAAACCACATTGCACCACCTAGTTCTCCTCCTCCAGAAAACAAAATGCATTTTACTAAGCCAATAAATATTGATTTTAAATTATAGATTTTGTCATCCAAAAAATATAACCTAATCAGTAAATTATGTAGAATAAGTAAACTAGTATTAAAAAGTAAACATGGAATATATAACGTTTTTATCTTTTTCTTTATGAATAGCTTTAATCCGCTAAAATTATCTGAATAATTATCACCTATACAATATCCTGAGACAATAAAAAATAATGACATATGAAACAAATAAATCCATTGTGTAATAGGTGCACCAGCATGTCCCATTACCATCAATATTATTCCTAATGCTTTTATAATATCAATAACAGTATTTCTCTGCTCTGCTCTGCTCTGCTCTGCTCTGCTCTGCTCTGCTCTGCTCTGCTCTGCTCTCAAATTATCCTCTCTTTCTTAATACATGTCAATTCTTCTTTTTTGCTATATAACATGTATATGAACCAATCATACTAAATGCAATAATTATACTAATCTCTGTAATCAAACCAATCCACGAGTGAATTTGCAATTTATTCCATATTAAGCCTACATACATTCTTATTGGATAGTGTATTAAAAATAAATACATGGACATATCTCCAAGTTTTACCATGACAGGTTTTTCAAAAAATGAAACTATTCTTCCCTTTGAATTCACTAATACAATTATAATTATCGCACATATAATTATATCAATAATATAACAAACCACTGGGACATAAGTATATGTTCTATTTCTAAGTAATATCCATAAAATAGATAACAATACCATAACATATGGAACAAATTTATTTTTTATTTTTGTATTATTTTCAAGATTTGTATACATAGCTATTAACATTCCGAATACCACATAAAATATTCTTCTATATGGCGATCCATAACATAAATCATCAAAAAATGTATTATTATCTATTTTTATAAACATCACTGTTACTATTACATATGTAATCAAAACAAAAATCATTTTTTTGATAAGTTTCTTTTTTGAGCATGGCTTTCTTGTTAATATTAACATAATAATAGGACTTAGTATATATATGCAAAAAAGTGTTGATAAAAACCAACTTACCGAATTAAATGAATGACTAAATACTTTTAATCCTATAGCTGATTGAACTAGAAATATACATGGAATACTTTCTATTACAATTTTTAATAATGCGTCTTGGAAGTCCCCCCCACGCAGTTATATTCATATATATATAATATGGAATTGTACTTGCCATTGAAATCAAATATAAAATATAAATTTTTTTTACATGTTTCTTAGCAAACATTATACAATCCTTAACACCATTAATCATCGGAGAATTTGATTTTTTCTGATAGCTAAGCATCATTCCAAAACCTGATAACATGAAAAAATAATCTACTCCCAAAGTGGCATTATGGATGTATGTTTTATAAAATAATCCAATTTTTTCATACTCTCCTATAAATTCTAAATGAGATATTATAATCACCATTATTGCCATAAACCTAAATCCAGTTAATGCATCAATTTTTCCACTTCTTTTACAATTATTCATTTATAACCTTTCCTATAATTCAAAAATCTGTTAATCAATTTAAAATCGCCAAGTAATCTGTTGTTTTAAAATTTTATTGTTAGATCCAATAATTATATTTCTATCCATATATTTTTTACTAATTGTTGTACCCGCTGCCACTATAGATTCTCCTTCTATACTACTTCCTTTTAGAATAGTACATCTACATCCAATCCAAACATTCTTTCCGATATATATAGGTTTGGGTTCATTTAATTGTTTTTCCAGATTCTTAATACTATATACTTTGTGAAAATCTGTATCCATAAAAAGGCAGTCCCATGAAATTAAATTTTCCTCGCCAAACTCAATTTTTTTATGGCAAATAATATCTGCATTAGCCGTAAAATGTACATTGTTTCCAAACACTAAATGCCCTTTATTAGAGATTCTTGAACCTGCTCCTATATCGATAGTTCCATTTAAAACAATCTCTCCTTGATTATCCCAGATAGTCTTTTTTTCTCTTACATCTATCGTTCCCACATCAGAAAAACCAATTCTCATTTTAGTTCCAGGACATATATCTTTTAATACAATGCTTCCACCCAATTTTTTTATTTTAACATTTCGTGAAGCAATTATATAATGATGCATTACCCCCCCCAGCCAAAATAGTGGTAATTCATTCGTAATGAATTAACCAGTCCAATTTCTTTAATTTTCATTCGTTTTTTTCTCCCTCATTTGTAAAAATTCATTAAAAGATTTTATAATAACTTGTCTTTTGAGAATTACGCAACACACTATAACCAAAATAACTCCATATCTAATTGCCATGCTGTTATATAATAAACTCATTCCTACCATCAAAATAACCATAATAGAAAACAGTCCAAACAGTTTCTTCCAATCAATTAAATGCTTTTTAAATTTTCTCCAAATGATATGTTCCATGAATAAATAATGTCCTGCACAATATACGAAATAGCATACAAAAGTAGTATATCCAGCTGCAATATATCCGAATAATTTGATAAATATAAAATTTAAAACAATATTCAAAAATGCTCCTATCATGGAAATATACATTGTGAAATTATTGCAGTCATAATAAAATTCAACATTGGCAAAATTAGTATATAGAAATAGAAAAACAACACTTCCCGCCACTGGCGGAATTACATATGCTGCAGAACTATATTCTCTTCCAGCTAAAATAAGAACTGCCTCTGGAGCCAACGCAATAAATATGAGCATTGGAATTAAAATAGCTACAGATAATGCCATCAATACTTTCCCGATTTTTTCAAATTCCTTTTTATCAAGACTTTGATACAGCCAAGGTGTAATAGCTTGATTAATACTACTTGTAAGTATTGTCATTAACATTCCCGCATTATAAGCTACACTATAAAACGCAACTGATGAATATGAACATAGTTTTTGAATCATAATTCTATCTGATTGATTTAGAATATATTCAGAAAAATAATGTGGAATTAATGGTAAATTAAATTTTATTGCAAAAATGCCGTATTCTTTTTTTAATTTACCATTACCATCTTTTATATTAAGAATGTAAAAAAACAATCCTATTATTATTTCAGCCAACACTACCGATGCTATTCTTGCTACATCTCTATTTTCATATGGTGTATTAAAAACAAAAATCAATCCTAATATAGGATTCAAAATAGCATAAACCAAGGCAGCACATGCTACTTGTTTATATTTGAATAAATACTGCTGCCGAACACTCCAAAAACCCATAGAAGTACTAAAAAATACTTGCAGAAACATTAAACAGGTAATTGTCGTATTCATATCCGTAAAGGCATTTATCCATTTATGTCCAATAATATAAATAAGAAATAAGAATATTGTTATAATACTAGTCGTATATTGCATTGCTAAACAATATCCTTCTTGATCATCTTTATATTTTGACAATCCTTTATTATAAACTCCCGCTCCTAATCTAAATGATGCAATAATTGATAACACATTTAACCATGAAAAATACGCAGAGACTTTTCCATATGACACTGTATCCATCATTCTAGTAAAAATAGGAACCGTAATCACAGAAATTCCTTTTTGAACCAATGTACATATCGTAATCCATAAAGCTAACTTCGCTTGTATTGGTATTTCTTTATATTTTTCTTGCAATTTTTTTATTGAAAACTTACTCTTCATGATATACCTTTCCATTTTGAATTTTTATATTAAAAAAATCACTCAAGAAAAATTTTATTTTACGTTTTATATGCATAACTCTATTATTCTTTTTGCACAACTTGATTTCATCATTGATTGTATTTTCTATAGCCTCAATATATCCATTTTTTCTATATTCATCTCTAAATATTTTTTGTTTCTCATGTCTTGGAAATGGTTCTCTAAGACTTCGTCCATCAATCATTGCTTCTTCTATCGTTCTTTCCACCAAAACTATATCTTTCTCACATGATTTAATGTAATTTACTCCTTTTTCATTAGTAGCAATAATAAGTGACGGTCTTTTACTTTCACCCTCATATGGAATATGTACGCCAAATCCAATAAAATCTCCGATCATAATATCTCCGATACGCTTAGAATTCTTATATTGACAACTATAACATGATTCACGCAATGTAAGACCTGTTAAAAATCCTCTGAAATAATAGTTTTCATAAGCCTGTTCACTATACACAATTTTATTTTTATTCCATAAGCCAAAATAAAAATCCATCATCCACCTATTAGTTCTAAATGTCACATTATCATATGTGCTTATACCAGCATTTCTTTCAATATACTCCAATTCTTCATGAAAATACTTTTCTGGTGCTACTCCATGACATAAAATCTCTACTGTAATTAAATTAGGATTTTCTCTGTCACACACAGTATATAATCCGGCTAATTGACATGGCGTTCCGATAAATAGTACTTTTTTTCCTTCTTCTAAATATTTCTTTGCTTCCCGAAAAGATTTTCTAGTGTTACTCTGAATATATTTCGATCCCTTAAATCCCTCTATGCCTTCTAATGAATTTTCAGCTTTTATATGCGGACAAAAATCAGAATCATATTTTGTTCCAAATACGATTCCATTTAATCTCACCCAATTTTCAGCCAAAACAGCTCCTATTCCTCCTGATGCACTATCTCGCATGAATTTATCTTCTTTTCGCCATCCAGCATATACTTTTTTAGGCTCACTTAACACTGGATTTAAATTTGACGGACATAATCGTACACATTTTTTACATTCCACACATTTCTGTTCATTAATTTCTGGATGTATCTCTCCATATATATTTTCTTTCATTTTAATGCTGTCTGTAGGACATAAATTTACACATGCCCCACATCCCGTACATTTATTTTCATCACAAATAAGCATAAACTACTTCCTTTTCTATATAAATTTCCTTAAAAAATCTTCTGAAATTAATCTTTTTTCTCTAAGAATAGTCTCTGACTTCTCATAGTCAATATTTTGTTGTCTCACAAATCTGCTTTCATCTTCAATCCATCTCTCAGAAAGTAAATACATTCCCAATATTTGATGCAACCTACTATTTTGTGATGTAGACGAGTTTTCCAAAAAGCGTTTTAATACATAAAATTCCCTATGATACAATATAGAAAAAACACTAGCATGAAACGAATCAGTAACTACAATAGATGCATTTTTTATAAGCCAAATAAATTCATTTGGGCCTACCCCTTCAATTGTTTTGCAACCATCTAAACTTGCATTTTTATTTATAGGAATAACTAGACATTGCATGTTAGTTTCATTGATTATCTGCTTAACATAATTACCATAATCACATCTATCTCCTACAAAATAACATAATATATAATCTTCTTTTGTATTCCACTCATTTTGAATCACTGCTCTATCAGATAATTCATCCCACTCTGTATATGTTAATAGCATTGTTGGATCCAAAACTACCTGAACAGGTACTGGACTTATATCTTTTAGTAATTCTGCTGCCTTTTCTTCTCTAACACTTACTGCACAATAACTTTTCAACAGCTTCTTGTATTTATGTTGAATCTTTACAGATAGATTATTGACACCTATACTTGGAGCATATGCTATTTTTTTTATTTCTCCAGATGTGACAAAATCTAACATCATTGCCCCTTGAAAATAATTAGGGTTCCAAACTTGATCACTTCCTGTAATAAATGCAGCATATTCTTTTTTTACTCTTTCCCATTCTGATTTTCCATATGAATTGAATTTAGGAATTTCATCTACAAATTCTTTAAACAATTCTATTTTTTTATCATCTTCTGTATTTGGGTTAGAATTTTTTTTTAAAATAATATTATTTAATTTACATCTTATTCGATCCAATACTATAGAAGGATGAAAAAAATAATTAACATTCTTTTTTATATCGCCTTTGATTGTCGCTGTATACCCCATCAAATTAAGTTTCTTTACTAATGCATATGCCTGTAAATTTGTCCCATAATTTGTTCCGCCATACCAAGTAACAACACATACTTTTTTTCCCATAATTAACTCCATTCATAAATAAGACATTAATAAATCAATGTCTAACTATTTATTGCACAACTTGTCATTCCTTTATGATAGCCTACCTCAAAAATTGCCCATAGTATCGGACATAACATACATGTCGTATTCCAATAACAAATTAATGAAATTGATGTCAAAAATAAATAAACTAAAAATCCTAAAAGCTGTGTTCCCTTTGTATATTGCTTAATTTTGAAAAGTTTTGCAACAATATAAGTAAATCGTAATAACATCATTCCATATATTATAAATGCCCAAATTCCTATTTGCCCTACTATTCCTACAAAACCATCATCATTAAAATAAAAAATTCCAGATTGTGTAATTGCGTTATCTCCCGTGGTCTGGAAGCCCAATCCAAACAATGGATTTCTTTTGAATGCCTCCCAAAACACAGCCATTCCTCTTAGTCTAATTAAACCTGTAGCTCCTTTTTCATATGATTCACTACTGTCTAATACTGAACTCAAAAATCCCCCTATTACATTCGTTTTTAGTAAAATAATAATTCCAATAATTACAAGACAAAATGTTATACAGAATTTTTTTGAGTTTCTATTATAGCATAAAATTAAAACAGCAATAGCTCCAAAAATTGCAATAAAATATCCTCTTGTTTGCTCAATAACCACCATTACAAAAAGTCCGTAAAGAAACATCAATAGATTATATTTTCTCTTTTTTCCAGCTTCTTTTCCATGATTATAAAATTGATCAAAATTATATAAAATAGCTATATGTGCAATAGCCTTCATTTCCAATCTGATGCTACCATCTCTTATGCTATTTCCTAAAAGCTCACCCGATTTTAAAGCAGGAGCTAATAAAATCCCTCCATTTTGATATGCCAAATATTGTACTAAAAACCATGTATACCATATGAACATTAAAATATTTATAAATTTCCAGAAATTCTCTTCGTCTTTTTCTATTATCAAAATCATTGGAAACGCCATAAAGAATATGGCATAATAACAAGCATTATGCATAAAAGCATTTATATTTACTTTATTAATTAATACATCATATATATAATGTATTAAAAGCATACAACTTAATAGAAGTGCATAAACTTTAGGCCATTTAAATAAATCCATATACATTTTATTTCTTTTTAATACAAAAATCATAAGAGATATTGCTATAGCAGATAGCACCATAACAGAGTATCTTTTACCACCTGGATTGAAATTAAATACAGATAATAGTATTGTATCCCATGTAATAAAAAAATATATTATTAATTTATATAGTTGTGATGTCTTTATTTTCATTTGCACACCCTACTTCTTTTTATTTATTATTTGTTTGTTATTAACTTATTTCCACTTTTCCAATTATACCCTTATGAAAATCTCTCCAAGCTTTATATAAAACTCTTAACGAATAATGCTCATATTTCATTTCTTTTATTGTTCGATATATTCTTCGTGCGTATCCATATAATGGTTTATTGCAATATTTTTTAATTATATAACAATTATTTCTAAACATATAATATTGTTGCATATTACTTTGTTTTCCTGTTGATGCACTTACTTTATGATATATTAATGCTTTTCCCACATAAATTATTTTGAATCCTGCATTCAGTACTCTACAACAATAATCTGTATCTTCTGCATACAAAAAATAACTTTCTTCTAAATAACCAACAGTATTTATAACCTGTTTAGATATAAGCATAGTACATCCAGTAGCAAAAGACACCTCACAGGTATTTTCATACTGAACTCCATCATCTATTTTCCCCAATTCAGGTTGATCTGCTATTCCTGTATTAAAATTAAATTTTCCACCTGCTGCCCATATAGTTTTCGGTTCCGAAAAATAGTATATTTTACCTGTAATAATCCCTGCTTTACTATCAAAATCAAATCCCTTTTTCAAGTTTGAAATGGTATCCTTAGTTATTACAGTATCATTGTTTAATAATAAATAATATTCCGGATCATATTTTTCTTGAGCATATTTAATCCCTAAATTATTTCCTCCTGAAAACCCCAAATTTTCTTCAGAAATTATTACATCAGCTGCATTATTTATGTAATTATCATTAAGTATCTTATTTTTATCCTTTGAACCATTGTCTACCAAAATAATTTTATAGTTATCATAATCACTATTTTCTATACTCTTTATACACTCTACTGTATCATCATATCCATTATAATTCACTAAAATAATACAGATATTTTCATTATTCTTCATTCTTCACATCCTTTGCCGCAGATGCCAAGTCATATATTTTTTTGCTATATTTTTCAAATGATTTTTCAAGATTGTAATTATCGTTTATCATTTTCACAGCATTTTGAGCTATAATTTCAGCATCTATTTCCTTTTCGTATATCTTTCTAATTATTGTTTCATATTCCTTTGGTGTTTCACAATAGAAATAATGAATTCCGTTTTCTGCATCAATACCTTCAATACCTATTTGATTAGTTATTACCGGTACTCCCATTGCCATTGCTTCTAAAATTTTCACTTTAATTCCCGCTCCTCCCTGTAAAGGAGCAGCTAAACACATTGCCTTTGAGAAATACGGTTCAACACTATCGACAAATCCTGTCACCTCAACTCTAGCATTCTCCAGTTTTTTGAGTTCTTCTGGAGGCTTATTACCTATAATAACAAATCTAACATCTAAATCCTCTAAACGAGGTAAAACATTTTTTATAAACCAAATAGCAGTCTCTGAATTTTCAGTTCTATTCATTGCACCATAAAATACTATATCTTTAAAATTAGAGTTTCTTTTTACTATATTGGGCTTTTCAAAATATGGTGTAATAGTTCCTACTCGTTCTTCATTTACATTATTTTCTAGCAATAATTTGCGATCTTTCTCATTATGTGTGACAACATAATCACATTCATTTATACACTGAAGTTCCCTCTTTTTTATATTTTGATAATATATCTCTTGCTTATATTTAAAAAAAGAATTCTTAATATTATCTTTTTTTCTTTCCAGACCCAAAAAAGAAACATCATGTTCTGAAGCTATATATACAGCATCAGGGTAATACTTCTTTACTTTATCAATAAACAGCATCATCCATGTCCACTCTAAAACAATTATATCTGGACAATATTCCTTTTCTTTTAACTGTTTTAATTTTTCTTCAATCTGATCGAATATTTCTTTTGTCAATACATTTCCATACGGATATGTTGGATTAAATTTTGAATTTATACTTTTTACATAACTTAAATATTTTTTAACTTTATTTTTCGGCGTACATACATAATATGCATCTATATTTGAATTTACCTCTTTTATATATTCTTCCTCTTCTGGTAAAACCTTAGCAATAAGAGTAACCTCATTAGCAGAATCATTGGCAAATTTATTTATATAATAATTAAATGTTTTTCCACCTGCATGAAACGCTTTCTTAAAAGGCATACACATGGAAATAAATAAAATTTTTCTCATAATACCTCCAATAAAATATCTTTACTTCTAAATATAAAATGCATATATTTTTAATATTGTAATATCAATATTTAAAAGATACGTTATATATTTCTTAATTCGAGTAGTATCATTTGATTTCGTAACATTTAAATATTTTATTAGTCTTCTTCTTTTTTTTATGTCTTTAGCATTTAAAAGCTTCTTTTTTTCAGAAATATCCAACATCTCTTTATCAGATAAACTCATTTTTTTTAAATCATCAGATAAATTTTCGCCTGTCATAACATGTACATATAGCTTTTCTCTATTTACTCTAAATTTGATTCCTTTTTCTAACATAAGTAGCCATAAAAATAAATCATCTGATCCATTTGCATATTGAGAATTTTCCAACCATTCCTTCGGAATAGCTGATTTTCTAATTAAACATTGTCCTGGAGAAACAATTTGATTAGCCGCTAATAAATATATATTCTTCTTATTTATCAAATGATGTTTTAAAACATCTCTATAAATCACTTTGTTGTAATTATCAAGCTCTTTATATCCATTACAGACGATTACATCATTGTCTCCTAAATTCTCATATTGGCTTAAAAGATAATTCTTTTCAATCTTATCATCTTGGTCTAAAATGAAAATCAATTCACCATCCGAATTCTTGATCCCATTTATTCTTGAAACATGAATTCCTGAATTAACTTCATTATTTTGCACTCTAACAATATAATTTAATGGTCTTTCATCAAATAGTATTACATCTTCATCTGGAAAATCATTGACTAATATATATTCAACATCAATATCATATTGTTTTCTTAATATTTCTGCATTTTTCTCAATCATCTTCTGTAATTGTTCAATATATTTATTTCCTTTATACAAGGTTGTAATTACAGAAATCTTCGATACCTTCTTATTCATAATCATTTTCACCAAAAAATTTATCCTCTAACATCAAACACCAACAATGATAAATTGGTAAATGCAACTCCTGAACCATATATGTTTCTGTTTCTGGAGCCTTGACAGCAACATCCGCTACTTCAGCTAATTCTCCTCCCTTTGCTCCAGTAAGGCCAATAACCTTAATACCCAAAGCACGTGCAACTACAGTAGCAGGCAACACATTTTTACTATTTCCAGAGGTAGATATTCCTAAAAATACATCTCCTTCTTTTCCAAATCCAAATAACTGCTGTGCAAATACACCTAAACCATCAACATCATTAATATATGCTGTAGTTAACGCTTCATGTGCCACTAATGGAATCGCCATTAATGAACATTCCAGATTATTTGCAAGTTGAGTTCCCCTCTCTGGATCAATCGCAATAAGTTTATCTGCAAATTCTTTTTTAACCGGACGAGGAGTTTTAAACCTTTTCATCAATTCACCAGCTATATGCTCTGAGTCTGCTGCTGAACCACCATTTCCTGCAATTAACAATTTTCCGCCGTTTTCATAGCATTCTTCCATGACCAAATACGCATCAATAATAGATTGTTCAATGCTTTTTAATGCAGGGTATCTTTTTATTAATAAATCAACATGTTTCTGTAATCTTTCTTCTAGTTTTTTCATTGCTTTAAAACTCCTTTTTTACCAATTACAACACTCTATCTACAAATTCTTTTAATGATGAGACTGTATAATCCTGTTGATAATCTTGATTGCCAATTAATACCGTTTTACATCCAGCATTTTTTCCTGCCAAAACATCATTTTCACCATCACCTATCATCCAAGATTTCTCTAAATCTACATTAAAATCTTTCGCTGCTTTCATAAGCATTCCTGGCTTCGGTTTTCTACACTCACATTCTATTTTTAATTCAGGTCTTTCTCCTTCATATCCTTTATGCGGATGGTGTGGACAATAATAAAGACCGTCTATATATGCTCCATCTTTGCCCAATATAGTTTCCATCTTATTATGAATTTCATCTAATTCATCAAAACTCACTTCACCACGAGCAATTACTGGCTGGTTTGTTACAACAATTGTTAAATATCCAGATTCGTTCATTTTTTTGATTGCCTTGGATACTCCATCAATCAATTCAAATTCATTAATATTTCTTAAAAATCCAACATATTTGTTGATTGTCCCATCTCTATCAAGGAAAATTGCTTTCTGCTTATTCTTTAAATTTTTTCCCTGTACATGTCCAGCTTTAAAATCTTCACATACTGCATAGTATCTATCTGGTGTTCCCATATCTTTTACATATTCCGGGCTGTCATAACAAAACATTTTGCCTGTTCCGGATAAAGGTTTTAAAAGCTGTCTATCTAAATCAATTTTAGGAGTATCAATATTTTGTTTCAAAATTTCCGGTGACATCACATGAAGGCCAGCGTTTACTCTGTTTTTATAATACAATGGTCTTTCATCTTCTTTTGCCAGCCACTTCTGTACAATACCATTTTCATTTGCTATAATCAGTCCACTATCATACGGATGACTATTAGGATGAGTAAATAAAGTAACCAGTCCACCATGGGATTTATGGAATTCAACAAAACGATTAAAGTCCACATCAAACATAGCATCTGCATTTAAAAGTAGAAAATCTTCTGTCAGCTTATCTTTAATCTTGAATAAAGCTCCTGCATTTCCTAATGGCTCTTTTTCAAAATAGTATTCAATATTCACTCCAAAACTTTTACCTGTTACTGGTGAAATACCACTTCCATCACCAAAATAATCCATTATTATATTACCCAAATGACTCACAGTGAGAATAATATCTTTAAATCCTTGATCTCTTAAACATTCAATTTCATGTTCTAAAACAGGTTTGCCTTCAATTTTGATCATAGGTTTTGGAATATCACTGGCAACTGAAGAAATTCTTGTTCCCTTTCCACCAGCCATAATTACAACTTTCATGTTATATTTCTCCTTACACTAATGGTTCATATGATTCTGGAGTGTAATGAATAACTCTTGTCCCTCCATCTTCAAAAGAAAATGGAATATACATTAATTCCTTCATTGCTTCTCTAACTTCTGCTTGTTTTTCTGGTTGCACATAAAATACTAAGAAACCGCCTCCACCTGCACCAAGTAATTTTCCTCCTAATGCACCAGCTTTGATTCCTTTTTCATACAGAATATCTATATTGCTTGTAGAAACTGCATTTCCAGTTTGTCTTTTTAATTTCCATGTATGATCTAACATTCGTCCAAATTCATCTAAATCGACTGTTTTATCTGTTAATACCTTTTCCGCATCATCTACTAAAGAAAGCATTTCTTTAAGCTGTGCTGTCTTGTCTACTTTTCCTGCTGCATTTGCTTTCTGAACATCTGATGAAAAACGTGTAAATCCAGTAAAGAACATCATCAAATTCTGATTAAGTTGTTTTTTTCTTTCTGGTGAAATGATTAGTGGAAGTACATCATAGCCCTCATCTGTAAAATTAATACGATTAAAACCGCCAAATGAAGCTGCTATCTGATCCTGCCAACCACCAGCTTCCTGGCATAACTCTCTTTCCAAATAAATTGCTTCATCTGCCAGTTTTTTCTTATCAGCATATTTTCCCTTCAAAGCATAAAAAGCATTTAACATACCCACTGCAAAAGAACTACTTGTTCCTAATCCAGAACGTGCTGGCAAATCAGCTTCATATGTCAATCGAATTTCATGCATATCTAAAAATTTCATAGCATTTCTAATTGCCGGATGCTGAATATCTTCAATATTTGTGACCCTTTCTGTTTTTGAATACGAAAGTTCAGTCGAATAATCAAAAAAACGTGGCAAATGTCGAACATTTACATAACAATATTTATCGAATGTTGTTGATAGTACGGATCCACCATTTTCATTGAAAAAAGACGGCATATCTGTTCCTCCACCAAAGAATGACATACGAAATGGTGTTTTTGTAATTATCATAATTTTCTCCTATATATTTTAACTAAAGATTTGTTCCACTATTTCCTCTAAATTTTCATTAAATTTTTCATTATTGCTTTTCATTTCAAGCGGCATATTTGACACAATATCATCATATTTTATAATTATTTCTTGTAACTTTTCTATATCTTCAATTACAATAATATTTCCCATTCGTTCAGCGACATTATGAGCAAACTCTACTTGATGATCATTGACATGTTCTTCAAATTTTTTTTGTCTTGGCACAACGATTGGAATTTTTCCCACTTGCAATGGCATAATAAAACTAGCAGGACCACCATGTGTTATTACAATTCGTGCATCTGCTACATTTTGAACCATATCTTTATATGGTAATAGTTTGCTCCATTCACAATATTTTGGCTCATATGTACTAAATCCAGTTTGCATTATAACTTTTTCCTGAATTATTCCATTTTTCTTTAATTCATCTATTTTTTTTAATAATCTATCAAATGGCTGTTCATGAGTTCCAACCGTAACAAAAATCATGGTTACTACCTACCTTTTAAAATATACTTCCTAAATTAATCGCTTTTTTATATACTTCTTTTTGTTCTTCCCATTGAACAATAAACTTGTCAACAATCGGATAAACCAATCTTCCAGATAACGTGGGTTTATCAATACGATCAAATACTTCAATATATATCAGCTTTGAGCCAAATAATTTCCCAAGATAAAAAAATGGAACAGATACAGCAGCTCCACTTGAAATAATCAAATCCGGTTTTTCTTTATGCAAGACCTTCCAAGCTACTACTGTATTTCGTATCAAATTTTTTATATTGCGATTAGTTGGATAATAACAAGGATATACTTTCTCACCATTCAGTAAACTCCTAGCGTCTTCTTTATCAAAAGTAACCCAAAAACGTTTTTTATTTTCCCAAAAAGGTTTAAGCATATATAAATGTGTCAAATGACCTCCTGACGAACCAACTAAACACACTTTTATTTCTTTTTTTTGATGTTTTTTCATATTTTCACTGCTCCTTAAAACTTAAAAGTATCTTTCACTCCGACCCATTTCTGATCTTTATCAGATAAATTAAGTTTTGTTCCATCTTTTAATGTATATCCCTCTGCGGAAGCTGTACCATTATATTCTCCAACTAATTCTGGCCACTCAATTCCGATTTCAGGATCATTCCAAGCAAGTCCACCTTCGTCTCCTGGATGATAGAAGTCTGTACATTTATAGCAGAATTCTGCTGTATCACTTAATACTAAGAAGCCATGAGCGAATCCTTCAGAGATATAGAACTGTTTCTTGTTCTCTTCTGTAAGTTCTACCCCATACCACTGTCCATATGTTTCACTATCTGAACGTAAATCTACAGCCACATCAAAAACACGACCCTTGATAGCTCTTACAAGTTTGCCCTGTGGATACTTCTTCTGGAAATGAAGTCCTCGTAACACACCTTTTGTACTCATACTCTGGTTGTCCTGTACAAAGTTCATATCAAGTCCAGCCTCTTTCATATCGTTAAGGTTATAGGTTTCCATGAAATAGCCACGGTCATCTCCGTGAACGGTTGGCTCGATTACATATAATCCTTCAATTGGTGCTTTTGTTACTTTTATCTGTCCCATTTTTATTACTTCCTTCTTTATCTCAAATTTTTAATATTCGATTTCTTTTAAATATCTGCTTAATGCATCCTGCCACGTTGGTAACGGTGTAAATCCCGACTCGACAAGTTTGGATTTATCTAATCTGCTGTTAAATGGGCGGGCTGCTTTAGATAAGCCATATTCTTCTGTTGTTACAGGTACTACATTTGTGGTATAGCCTGCCTGTTTAAAGATTTCGCAAGTGAAGTCATACCAGGAAATATAGCCACCTTCGTTTGTGGCATGGTAATAACCGTATTTGTCGGTTTCAATCATATCCACAAGAAGTCTTGCTAAATCGTAAGTATAGGTTGGTGTTCCAATCTGGTCGGATACGACACGAACGGTATCGTGTGTTTTTCCTACGTTAAGCATTGTTTTAATGAAGTTCTTTCCATTTACTCCAAATACCCATGCAATACGAACGATAAAGTATTGATCAAGATTACCGCTTACTGCCTGTTCACCTTCTAATTTAGTCTGACCGTAGACGTTTAATGGTTTGTAGTCAGTACAGTCTGGTAACCACGGTTCTGTACCCTGTCCGTCAAATACATAGTCTGTAGAAATGTAAACCATTTTGGAGTCAAGTTTTTTGCAGACTTTAGCAATGTTTTCTGTTCCACCAGCATTGATAGCACGAACTTTTTCTACTTTATCATCATCTTCTGCGAGGTCTACTGCCGTCCATGCTGCACAGTGGACAACAACATCTGGTTTCTGTTCTGTGAGAACTTTTTCTACTGCTTCTTTATCTGTGATGTCTAAAGAAACATATGGCATTGTTGTAACGGCACTTCCATCCTGCACTCCAGAATATTCTGGAGCGATGTCTGAGCCGATTCCTTCATAACCTCTTTTATTTAATTCATTCATGACATCATGACCAAGCTGGCCTGCCACACCTGTTACAAATACTTTCATTTCTTATCGCTCCTAATATTCTTATCTGTTTCCGTACATTTTTTCGTAGTAATTCTGATATTCACCGGAGATGATTGTCTCCCACCATTCCTTGTTATCTAAATACCACTGAATTGTCTTCTTAATTCCGTCTTCAAATTTTGTTTCTGGTAACCAGCCTAATTCGTTATGAATCTTTGTTGGATCAATAGCGTAACGCATATCATGACCTTTACGGTCTGTTACATGAGTGATCAAACTTTCCGGCTTTCCAAGTTCTTTACAGATAATCTTTACAATGTCAATGTTCTTCATTTCATTGTGACCACCAACGTTATAAACTTCTCCAACACGTCCGTTATGGATGATTAAATCAATCGCACGACAATGATCCTCTACATATAACCAGTCACGAACATTTAATCCTTCACCATAAACAGGTAATGGCTTATCTGCTAAAGCATTGGCGATCATTAATGGGATTAACTTCTCTGGGAAATGATATGGTCCATAGTTATTAGAGCAACGGCTGATTGTTACAGGCAGTCCATAAGTTCTGTGGTAAGCAAGAACTAATAAGTCTGCTCCTGCCTTTGAACTACTGTATGGAGAACTTGTATGGATCGGTGTCTCCTCTGTAAAGAATAAGTCCGGTCTGTCTAATGGAAGATCTCCGTAAACTTCGTCAGTGCTTACCTGATGGTATCTCTTGATACCATATTTACGGCAGGCATCCATCATAACAGCAGTTCCTTTAATGTTTGTGTCTAAGAAAATCTCAGGATTTTCAATAGAACGGTCTACATGAGACTCTGCTGCAAAGTTCACAACCATGTCTGGATGCTCTTCTTCAAATAATTTATAGATTGCTTCTCTGTCACAAATATCAATCTTACAGAAACGGAAATTAGGGTTATCCATTACTGGTGCTAAAGTAGATAAGTTTCCTGCATATGTAAGCTTGTCCACGCATACAATCCTATAATCAGGATATTTATCTAACATATGAAATACAAAGTTACTTCCAATAAATCCGGCTCCTCCGGTTACGATAATTGTCATTCTTCTATCCTCTTCTTTCTTAATACAAATGTTCCTGATATTTTCCATCCAGTACGTCTTTCAAATATTGTCCATACTGGTTCTTCTTTAAGACTTCATAAACTTTCAGAACTTCTTCTTTAGAAATCCATCCATTTAAGTAAGCAATTTCTTCTAAGCAGGCAATCTTTCTGTGCTGATGCTGCTCTACTGTCTTGATAAAGTTCGTTGCATCCACTAAAGATTCGTGTGTTCCAGTATCTAACCATGTGAATCCCTGTCCAAGAAGTTCTACATTTAAGCTGTTATCTTCTAAATAGATACGGTTTAAATCTGTAATCTCAAGTTCGCCTCTCGCACTTGGTTTTAAGTTCTTTGCATACTCCACAACACGGTTATCATAGAAATACAGACCAGTCACACAATAATTACTCTTTGGATGTTCTGGCTTCTCCTCAATAGAAACAGCCTTTCCATCATGGTCGAACTCTACAATTCCAAAACGTTCCGGATCATCTACATAGTAACCAAATACCGTAGCTCCCTTTCCTGTTTCTGCATTTTCAACCGCTGCCTGTAATCTCTTCTTTAATCCATGACCTGCAAAAATATTATCACCAAGAACCATTGCTACTGGCTCATCACCAATAAACTCTTCTCCAATGATAAATGCCTGAGCAAGTCCATCTGGACTAGGCTGTATAGCATATTGAAGATTCACACCAAACTGGTGTCCATCCCCTAATAAATCCTGAAATCTTGGTGTGTCTGCTGGTGTAGAAATAATTAAAATATCTCTGATACCTGCGTTCATCAATACAGACATTGGATAATAAATCATCGGTTTATCATATATCGGTAATAACTGTTTTGATGTAACCATGGTAAGTGGATATAATCTTGTTCCTGATCCACCTGCTAAAATAATTCCTTTCATAAATTCGCTAACCTCCTCAGCTTTTGCTTATATTTATAACTTATCTATATTTATCCTTTCGCAGCTTATTCTCTCTATAAAATAAGCTGCGAAAGGATTTACATTGATCCATCTTTCTTAAACACAACTAATACTGTTTTAAACAGAATCTTTATATCTAGCCCAATGTTCCAATTTGTGATATACTCTTTATCAAGACGAACTACTTCTTCAAAATCGGTAATATCACTTCGTCCGCTTACCTGCCACATGCCAGTGATTCCAGGCTTAATTGCCAGCCTTGCACGATGGTGAAGCTCATACAGATTCGTTTCTGAAATAAGGGGTGGGCGAGTACCTATAATCGACATATCGCCTCGTAATACGTTAAAGAATTGCGGAAATTCATCTAAACTTGTTCGTCTGATAAAATCACCGATTCCTGTCTTATGTGTCCCATCTGGAAGTATCTTATTTCCGATAACACGAGGATCGAAGTCCAGTTTAAACATCTTTCCATCTCCAAGTTTGTTATCTTTCATAAGCTCTGCTTTACGTTCTTCTGCATCCATATACATACTTCGGAACTTGTACATTTTAAATTTCTTTCCATTCTTTCCTACTCGTTCCTGAGCAAAGAAAATTGGTCCCGGTGATGCAATATAAATTGCCGGTCCGATAAAAATACAAATGATTCCGGTAAAAATACATCCAACTAATCCACCCGCAATATCCATTAAGCGTTTTAACATTAACTGTCTGGTTGATGCATAATTGATACTTGTCGTAAGGACTGTGTAATCACCAACCTTTTCCACAAACTGTTTTTTCCCTGGCACACTTGTAATCTTTGCAAGATTAAGATGAATGGTTACTCCTGTCTCTGATAACTGCTCAATTAACTCTGCCGGATACGGAAGAACTTCTGAAACAACAACCAGAACTTCGTCAATCCATTCCTGACATACATACATTGCTGCAGTCTCTTCGTTGGCAACTACCGGAACTCCATGAATTTCTCTTCCAGTCCAGTCCGCATCAACTACAGCTACACCAGCCAATGAGAATCTGGCATAATTGTTTTCCTGCATACTTAACACTACTTGTTCAGCCACATCTTCTGATGTTACAATCAGTAATTTACGTTCTCCGCCATCCTTCATCTGTTTTCGCAGAAGTTTTTTCCAAAGTTCTCTGACAATATACGTCATTACTAAATAAATTATTATGGTCAGCATCAATGTTAATCTTGAAAAGTCCTGTCCCTGCTGAAGCAGGAATAAATATAAAACTGCCAATGCACCTACCATAATCGCATGATTTAACGTAACTACAAAATCACGATAGTATCCTCTTTTTAATACACTTTTCATGGTGCCATACGCAAAAATCATAACCAGATCTGCCAGTTCAAGGAAAACTGCCATATTGCGATAAATAATTGTTTCATATGGATTAAATCCATATCCGCTAATTGCATATGCCAGAACATACGCTAATTGCAAACAGATCATGTCTAAGATTATAAAATCTGTGTGTTTTAACCATCCTTCAGAATCTTTTCTATACATAGATTTTTTTCTTTCCCCTTCCATTTTTTTGTAATCTATTTGTTAATCTACAATCGTCCCCACAATTGTAGAAATTGCCTTCAAATTTGAGTGATTTAAAACTAGATAGGATTATTGCTACACCAAGAAGAGCATTAATCCGGAATATGTTAAGATTTGTTAAGATATGTAATTCCGTCCATAGCCATACCCCGAACACAAGTAAGCAGCACATGAGAATCACATTTTGAATATTTAGATATGCGATATAAGAATTTCGATATTCAGTTTTCTTTTTCTTTTCATTCCCATTAATATGTACTGGGGTATCCATCGTACACTTTCGTTTTGATATTCCAAGCATTTCATATCTCCCTTACTGTACCCCCCCCCCGACAAAATCGAGGGCTACTTTCTTATCTCTTTTTTCTCATTTATTTCTTATATTTTTCTCCAACGACAGATAACCTGTGAACGTCTTTCGAGGGACATTCGCAGGCTCAGCCATTACCTTCCTATTATTTATGATTCTCATTTACTTATTTATGATTGGGTCAAAATAAGCATCCAGGAAACCACTTTATTATATATATTCCCGCTGGAAATACGATTGGTTTCCTCTAATGATAAATCATAAGAATCATACTAAGGAACCTAGCTAAGCCAGCGAAAACCCTGTAAAATCAAGCTTTTTCTCGGTTGGCTCTATTATACCGCTGACTCCTTTCAGGACGTTCCAGAACTGTGGGAACTCATCCAGGGATGTCTTACGGATAAAGTTTCCGATTCCTTTTGGATTACCGTTTTTATCCTTCTTCTCACTGCCGATGATTCGCGGATCGTAGTCCATCTTGAACATCAGGCCCTCCATTTTGTTCTGACTCATCAGTTCTGCTTTTCTCTCTTCGGCATCCATATACATGCTGCGGAATTTATAGATTTTGAATTTCTTTCCGTTCTTGCCAATACGCACCTGTGAGAAGAAAATCGGTCCCGGGGATTTGATATAAATCATCGGTCCTATGACAACGATCAGGATCACGGTAAGCAGGCAGCCGACAATTCCTCCGGCAATATCCATCAGCCTCTTGTAGAGCAGCTGTTTCGGTGATGCGGTATTGATACTGGATGTAATTACCGAATAGCCGCCGATTTTTTCTATAAAATTCTTTCCGCTGAGTGATTTTTCCATCTCACCCAGGCTGAGATGTACAGTCAGTCCCATGGTGATGATCTCATCGATCAGCTTCTGTGGATATGGTTCTGTCTCGCTGATCTTGACAAAGACTTCGTCAACCCATTCATGACAGAGATATTCACTGATCGTGTCCATATTTCCGACAACCGGTATGCCTGCGATTTCTTTTACTCCCGGATTGTCATCAATGAGCGCGATCCCATTGATAGAAAAGTTCTGGATCGGACTGCTCAGGATTTTTTCAATCGTTTCTTTTGCTTCGGCGAGGCTTACCACAACGACCATGGACTTTTCTTTCTTTTTGGTCGCATTCTTTTTCAGGACATTTTCTTTGTGCCATACCCTGCCGACGTAGTCAAAGCATAAATACAAAAATGCGGTATAGAACAACGTTAATCTGGAATAGCTGACTGCCTGCTGTGTTGCAAAGAGATACAGGACAGACAGCAGCATGACCATCAATACATGCTTGGCTGTCTTGGTAAATTCTATGTAATAGCCTCGTTTCAGGATATCCTGATAGGACTGTCCCAGAAACATGACCACGATCTGGCACAGCATAAATACAAAGGCTACTGTGCGGTAAATCTGATCACTGTACGGGTTTTCCAACCCCTGTCGTACTAAGTATGCAACTACAAAGGCAAGCTGAAGGCAGAAAATATCCAGAAGGATAAAATCCCAGTGTTTCAGCCACCCCTGTGGTGATTTCTTATACATACGCTTCCCCCTTACAAAAATCTTTCTATATTTTACAGATTTCGGATTCTGCTGTAGTCCCGAGATCATCGCTGCCATACAGTTCCCTGCAGCAGTCTCTGCACAGCTGTCCGGCTCCCGGAATATAACATTTCCGTTCACTGACCGGCATCTGCACCGGTACATCAGTAACGACACCACAGAGCACGCATCTCTCGAACGAATTCTCTTCAGAATCCATCTGTAATTTTTTCTCTTTTCTGTCGAAGAAAAATTTCTTTTTCATATTCTTTCCTTATATTTATAACTTATCTAATATGTAACAAATTTAAAATCTGAATGATTTCAGATCTTAAATTTGCTGCATATTATTTACCTGTGTTCTGTTTCGTGAATTTCTCTCTGGAATTCTTCCACAGACATATTTTCATTGCCGGTCGGCTTATTCCCTACCGGATGGAAAGTCGGTACGATTTCCTCCACCATCTCAACGATGTGCGGATTGTTCTCGTAACTTGCCTGTGCCAGCTCTGTCAGCTGACCAAGGAATTTACTGATGTCAAACGGAATCGGCTTACCAATGTGAATCAAGTCATTGTCTGTCTTCTTCATTCCCTCTTCTGCCATCAGCTTCTCTTCGTAAAGCTTCTCACCAGGACGCAATCCTGAATAAACGATTGGAATTTCCACATCCGGTTCATATCCGGAAAGTTTGATCAGGTTTCTCGCAAGACTGTCGATCTTGACCGGTTCACCCATATCCAGAACGAAGATTTCACCGCCCCAGGCATAGGTTCCTGCCTGAAGTACCAGGCTGACTGCCTCCGGGATCGTCATGAAGTATCTCACGATATCCGGATGTGTAACTGTCACCGGGCCGCCCGCTTCAATCTGTTTCTTAAAGAGTGGAATAACCGATCCGTTGCTTCCAAGAACATTTCCAAATCGAACTGCCACAAACTGTGTTCCCTGTCGGTCTTTGTTCTTGACGCTCTCGATATGTACGCTGGAACGCTCTTCCGGCCGGCTCTTCATGGCCGCCGTCGTCCTGTCTCCCGGAATCTGATCCTCGAAGTATTTATCCATGTGTGCATGAAGAAGTGGAAGGACATCCATTCTGCCTGCCTTGCTGACTGCATCCATACTCTGGATGACCATTTCGCAGAGACGTTTGCTTGCGCCCATGATGTTGGTCGGATTTACTGCCTTATCCGTACTGATCAGGATAAATCTTGATGCACCGTGCTTCAGTGCCGCATACGCTGTTTTGTATGTACCGATCACATTGTTCTTGATGGACTCGTTCGGGCTTGTCTCCATAAGCGGCACATGTTTGTGTGCTGCTGCATGATATACGATTTCCGGCTTGTATTTCTCGAACACCATATTGATTCTTCGGCTGTCTCTGACAGATCCGATCAAAACAACAAGGTTGAGGTTTTTGTACTTACGTCTCAGTTCCTGTTCGATATCGTATGCATTATTCTCATAGATATCAAAAATGATCAGCTGTTTCGGTTCATGACCTGCGATCTGCCGGCAAAGCTCACTTCCAATAGAGCCACCGCCGCCGGTAACAAGGATTGTTTTTCCTTTAATGTACTGGAAGATCTCTTCCATGTTTACTTTGATCGGATCTCTTCCAAGCAGATCTTCGACTGCTACTGCTTTCATCTTGCTTAAGGAAACCTGTCCGTTTGCCAGCTGGAATACTCCCGGCAAAGTCTTGAGTTCACATTTTGTTTCCTTACAGATATTGAGAATATCTCTTCTGTCCTCCACCCGTGCGGTAGGGATTGCAAAAAGGATCTGGTCAATGTTGTATTTCTCGACGTTTGCCATGATGCTGTCACGTCCACCGACGATCGGAACACCTTCTGTCAGACGTCCCCATTTGTTCGGGTTGTCATCGATCACACAGCATGGCTTCGCAGTTGCCTTGACGGATGTTTTCAGCTCCCTCAGGATCATCTGCCCGGCTGCACCGGCACCAATGATCATAGTTCTGTGTGTTGCCATCGCATCCTTTTCGCGTTTGGCACGCTCCAGTGTGATATAACGATACATAAAGCGGACTGCCACGGTCAGGATAAACTGTGAAATACAACCTACGATATAATAGGAACCGGGCATTCGCTCATAAAATGTCGTGATCCCGACTACCTGAAATACTGTTGTGACCACCGTTGCCACAAAAATGCGGTTCAACTCGGTAAAGCTGGCGAAGCGCCATACGCTGTTATACATATGTGCCACATAAAACACGATCAGTGAAAATGCCGTATAAAAAGGCGCAAACCTCAGGAATGCACTTAAATAATTCTCTGGTATGCTGGAATAGGCCAGATCAAATCTCAGTAAGAGGCCAAAAAAATACGAAAAGTTGATTGCGACAATGTCGTAGATGATCAGATAAAATGCGATAATTTTCCAATGTTCGATTGATTTTCTTTTTCTTACGCTGCTGCTCATTTTCTTCCCCCGTCTATTTTATAAACATCTGAATTCTATCACATAAATATATTTCTGTAAACCCCTTGGGATCTGGTTTTACCCCCCCCCCGATGAAAAAAAATTCCCCACCACGAGGGTGGGGAGGGTATAGCCTCATATAATAATACACACCATGCCGCCTTTGCTGTCGTTGACGATTTTCTGCATGGTATCCTGCAGTTTGGACTGGCTCTCTTCTCCAATGGAAGTCAGTTTGCTTCGGATGCCGTCCTGCACCAGCTGTTCTATGGATTTTCCAAATATATTCGTTTCCCAGATACTTTCCCCTCTCTGACTGCTTTCTCCGATATACTGGATCAGATCTTTGGCCTGCTGCTCTGTTCCCACGATCGGAGCGATTTCTGTTTCTATGTTGGCTTTGATCATGTGGATGGAAGGACTCTTGGATTTTATCCGGACGCCATACTTACTGCCCTGTCGTATGACAGACGGTTCTTCAATCTGGATTTCGTCAAGTTCCGGCACCACCACGCCATAACCGCTTTCTCTCACGGACTCCAGTGCCGCCTGCACCTTGACATATTGTTCTTTCATTGCCGCGAGTTCTTTCATCGTATGGATCAGATCATATTCTGTTTCCATCTGGATACCGCTCATTTCACTTAACATACGATAATAATATTCGTCCCTGATCTGAATTCGTATACGCACTTTTCCACTGGACAGACTGACCTCCTCCAACAGGACATCCTGCACAAAAGGAGCTGTCAGCTGAACAGATTCCCGGGTTATATTTTTAATATGAAGTAATTTTTTCATCTGTTCGCGTATCTGCTCCAGCAGCTTCAATTTCAGCTCATGATCATTCGGCAGCATTTCCACCCATTTTGGTACAAAGAACTGAATCTCACTTACCGGAAATTCATACAGTATATTAGAAAGGATCCTGGTGACATCTTCTTTTCGCAGCTGTTCGCAGTTGGCTGCCATGGTCGTCACACCATATTTATTCTGCAGATTTCTGACAAGTTCCTGCGTTTCTTCTTTATATGGCATCTGGGAGTTTACAAGAATCAGAAATGGTTTGCCCTGTTTTTTCAGAAGGTTTATAGTCAGTGCCTCTGCATCAGTGAAATTTTCTCTTGGAAGTTCGCCGAAGCTTCCATCTGTCGTAACCACCAGTCCGATCGTTGCATGTTCCTGAATGACTTTGCGTGTGCCAGTCTCTGCTGCTTCATGAAAAGGAATCGCTTTTTCAAACCATGGAGTTTTTACCATGCGTTCTCTTCCGTCTTCAATGTGGCCACTGGCATCTTTTACGAGAAATCCCACACAGTCGATCAGGCGGATCTGCACTTTCTGGTCATCCCCTAAATTTACATTCACTGCTTCTTTTGGGATAAATTTGGGTTCTACGGTAGTGATGAGCTTCCCAGAACCGCTTAAAGGGAGCTGATCACGCACTTCCGCCTGTTTTGCCGGTTCCATATCCGGCAGTGCCACCAGCTCCATAAATCTCCGGATAAATGTGGATTTTCCTGTACGGACTGGGCCAACAACGCCTATGTATATGTCACCGCCGGTACGTGCCTGAATATCCCGGTAAACCTGAAAATTTTCCATATAAAAAAGCCCCCTTGCATATATTCACACAATCCCATGTATTGTTATATTTATATGCATAAGGGGGTTCTGTTATGATTTTTTATTATGCTCTTTGAGGTAGGCTTCTCTTCCCTGCTCATAGAGGTTGTTACCTTCACAGTCAATGATGACCACCAGCGGCATCTCTTCTACATAAAGTCTGCGGAGTGCCTCGGACTGGAGATCTTCATAAGCAACAAGTTCTGCTTTTTTGATGCACTTTGCAAGAAGGGCACCTGCCCCGCCAATTGCTCCAAAATAAACGCCACTGTATTTCTTCATAGCCTCTACGACTTCCGGAAGACGGGCGCCTTTTCCGATCATGCCACGGGCTCCTACGGACATCATGGTTGGTGCATAAGCATCCATACGGCCGCTGGTAGTTGGGCCTGCGGAACCGATGACCTGACCCGGTTTTGCAGGGGTCGGGCCTACATAATAGATTGTGGCATCCTTTGGATCAAACGGAAGTTCTTCTCCTCTGGCAAGTGCTTCGCACATTCTCTTGTGACCGGCATCACGGGAGGTATAGATTGTTCCTGTCAGATAAACGGTGTCACCTGCATGGAGTGTCCTCGCAAGTTCTTCGGTAAGTGGTAATGTAATATGACGTTCCATCTTAGATCACCTCCGTTTTGTGCCGTGTTACGTGGCAGCTGATGTTGATCGCACATGGCATACCGGCAATGTGAGTCGGCATTGTTTCGATGTTCAGACCGATTGCAGTCGTCTTTCCGCCAAATCCCTGTGGACCGATTCCAAGCTGGTTGATCTTCTCGAGCATTTCTTTCTCGAGGTCTGCATAATATGGATCTTCGTTCTCGGAATCTACCGGGCGCATCAGGGCTTTCTTAGCAAGAAGGGCAGCTTTATCAAAAGTTCCTCCGATTCCAACGCCAACAACCATCGGTGGACATGGGTTCGGTCCGGCTGTTTCGACTGTTTCAAGGATAAAATCCTTGATTCCTTCGATGCCGGCAGACGGCTTAAACATACGGATAGCACTCATGTTTTCGCTTCCGAAGCCTTTGGGGCCAACTGTGATCTTGATGTTTTCGCCTGGTACGATTTCTGTATAAAGCATCGCCGGAGTATTGTCTCCAGTATTTCCTCTGCGGACCGGATCCTTCACTACGGATTTGCGGAGGTAGCCGTTGGTGTATCCTCTGCGGACGCCTTCATTAACTGCTTCGGTGAGGTCTCCGCCTGCAATATGTACGTCCTGTCCGATTTCGAGGAATACACATGCCATTCCGGTATCCTGGCAGATTGGCACCTGTTCATTCTCTGCAATCTGGTAGTTCTCGATGATGTTGTCGAGTATTCCACAGGCAATCTGGCCGTCCTCGCTCGCACGACAGGCCTGGATAGATTTCTTGATGTCGTCCGGAAGCACCTGATTGGCTTCGATACAAAGCCGCTCGATGGTGTCCGTGATCACTGATGCTTGTATTTCACGCATATCCTTGCACCTCTTTATATTTTTTCTTTTATTCTATCCTATTGAGAATTATTGTGCAAGGGAGAGTTTACTACCCACAAAACAGCCGGGACACTACAGTTACTCAAAGTTGTAGTGCCCCGGCATCATATTTCTATCTTACTCTCTCATCATACCCTCAAGTTAAAAATCAATAAAACTCATTATGAAGCAGTTCATGCTCCTTGCCTTTGAGAAGTCCCTGGTAAAGTTCGAGTACCATCGGGTTCTCATCGGATTTCTTAATAATCGTTGTATTATCCGCATTGTACAGACCTCTGGCTCTGGCAGCTTTTGTTCTGTCACCGGATCTTGTCGGCTGGCCACCACCCATGATACAGCCACGACGACATGCCATAACTTCGATCAGATGATACTCTGCTTCGCCATTCTTTACACGATCCATAACGATTCTTGCATTGGCAAGTCCGCTGGCTACGCAGATCTTGATTTCCATTCCTTTGTATGGTACAGAGAATTCCTTGATTCCCTCGTCTCCACGTACACCACACTCGGAGATTTCTCTCATTGTTTCTTTACTGTGGTCCGGAGTCAGACGACGAAGAACTGCCTCTGTAACACCACCGGTAACACCAAAGATAACTCCACCGCCGGAACCAAATCCAAACGGCATATCACATGCTTCTGGCTCAAGTCCTGCAAAGTCAAGGCCAAAGTTGTCGATCATACGAAGAAGCTCTGTGGTTGTGATAACGATATCGGTATCTTTCTCACCATGTGTATAGCTGTTCGGACGAACGGCTTCTGCCTTCTTAGCCGTACATGGCATAATGGAAACCATTACAGTCTTCTTTCCCTGAGCATGTTCCGGATCACGGAAGTATTCCTTAATAACAGCAGAAAGCATTCCCTGTGGGGATCTGCAGGTAGAAATATTCGGAATATAATCCTTATACTGATCTGTAATAAATTTCACCCATGCCGGACAGCAGGATGTCAGGAGCGGAAGTTTCTCACCTTTTTCAATACGGTTAAGGAATTCTGCACTTTCTTCCATAATCGTAAGGTCAGCACTGAATGTGGTATCATAAACTTCATCAAATCCCATGCGATGAAGCGCATTGACGATCTTGCCCATTACACTGCGGCCCTTCTGGAGTCCGTAATGATCGCCCACTGCAACACGTACTGCAGGTGCAATCTGCGCAACTACACGGATATCCGGATCTGCAAGTGCCTTAAAGACTTTGTCTGTATTCGTGTGGATAGAAATAGCTCCTGTCGGACAGAATGCACGACACTGTCCACAGTTTACGCACTGTGTCTCTGCAATCTTTTTATTGAATGCAGGCATAACCATTGCTTCTGTTCCACGGAATGCAAATCCAAGTGCGCCGATTCCCTGAATTTCCTCGCAGGCACGTACACAGTTTCCGCAGAGGATACATTTATTCGGATCGCGAACGATAGACGGAGAACTGAAATCCAGCTCATGCTGCTCTCTTGTGTTCTGGAAACGTACGGTTCTTACGCCGAGACGATGTGCCAGTTCCTGAAGGACACACTCACCACTCTTGATACAGGTTGTACAGTCACGGCAGTGTGCTGCAAGGAGCAGTTCCACGATCAGTTTACGATAGTTTCTTAATTTATTTGTGTTAGTATGAATAACCATACCATCGCGCGGTACTTCTGAACAGGAAGCAAAGGTTTTGCCTCTGTCGTCCTCTACTGTACATAAACGGCATGCTCCAAATGTAGAGAGCTCTGAATGATAGCACAGTGTCGGAATATCAATGCCTGCGTTACGGATAACGGTCAGGACGTTTTTTTCATCGGTAAATTCAACTTTTCTACCGTCAATTGTCATTGTACCCATAATTCAGCCTCCTTCCTATGCTTCCACATAAACCGCATCAAAGTTACAGTTATCTTTACAGGAACCGCATTTGATACATACGTCATTGTTGATGTGATACGGAGATTTGATCTTTCCGCTGATTGCACCTGCCGGGCAGTTCTTCGCGCACTTACCGCAGCCAATACAGAATTCCGGATTAATGTGGAATTTACGAAGTGCTGTACAGACTTTTGCACGGCATTTCTTATCCTTAATATGTTCCTCGTATTCATCACGGAAGCGTTTCAGAGTACTGATAACCGGAAGCGGTGCACTCTTGCCAAGTCCGCAGAGAGCCATGCTCTGTACCATAGTAGCAAGCTCTTCCAGTTCATCAAGGTCTGACATTTCACCTTTACCATCTACGATTCTCTCGAGAATCTCCAACATACGCTTTGTTCCTTCACGACACGGAACGCATTTACCACAGCTCTCACGCTGTGTAAAGTTCATAAAGAATCTGGCAACCTCAACCATACAGGTATTTTCATCCATAACTACCAGGCCGCCGGAACCCATGATCGCGTCGAGTGATTTAACAGAGTCAAAGTCAAGCGGACGGTCGATCTGATCTTCGATCAGACATCCACCGGATGGTCCACCGATCTGTACACCTTTGAAAGCAGCTCCGCTCTTCAGGCCACCACCGATATCATAAATGATATGACGAAGACTGGTACCCATTGGTACTTCGATCAGACCTGTGTTTTCGATTGCACCGGTCAGTGAGAAGGTCTTGGTTCCCGGGCTTCCTTCTGTTCCAATGGTACGGAACCAGTCAGCACCCTGAAGAATGATCTTCGGAACGTTTGCATAAGTTTCTACGTTATTCAGAACGGTAGGTTTCTCCCAGAGACCTTTTTCTACTGTACGCGGTGGTTTGACACGCGGCATGCCTCGCTTACCTTCGATGGATGCAGTGAGGGCAGAACCTTCACCACAAACAAAGGCACCTGCACCACGATTGATATGTAAATGGAAATTCACACCGGAACCAAGGATATTGTCACCAAGCAGTCCATAAGCTTCAGCCTGTTCGATAGCCATACGGAGACGTTTAACGGAAAGCGGATATTCTGCACGAACATAAATGTATCCGTTCTCTGCGCCAACTGCGTATGCGGCAATGGTCATACCTTCGATCATCTTATATGGATCACCTTCCATTACGGAACCATCCATGAATGCACCCGGGTCACCTTCATCACCATTACATACTACATAACGAACTTTTTCTTTCTGACGAGCAACCTGAGACCATTTTTTACCAGCCGGGAAACCAGCTCCGCCTCGTCCGCGAAGTCCGGATTTTGTTACTTCATCGATAACATCCTGTGGGGACATATCGAAGAAAGCTTTTGCCATAGCCTGAAAACCGCCAACAGCAATATATTCATCAATGGATTCTGCATTAATATTACCACAGTTCTCAAGAACGATTCTTGTCTGCTGATTCAGGAAAGGAATGTCAGAAGGATGTGGACAGGCGGTATCATGATCACGATAAAACAGTCTGCTTACCGGCTCTCCTTCCATAACAGTACGCTCTACGATCTCTTTACAGTCTTCTACCTGTACATGAACATACTGATAATCATAAGGTTCAATCTTCATCAGAGGTCCTAATTCACAAAGGCCCTGACATCCTGTCTTAACAACACCGACATGCGGAACATCTTTCTGCATTTCCACGCTTACCCAGTCAAGATTCTCGCACAGTTTCGCCATCTCGTCATAAATCTTCTGTGCGCCGGAAGCGATACATCCGGTACCGGAACAGACAAGCACACGACAGGTAAAAGATTCCAGGGTATTTTTTGCTTCAGCCTGCTTATTGAGCAGATCTTCTTTACTCACAATACTCATACCGTCTCACCTCTCAATTCATTTAACAGATCGATTGCCTTTTCTGGTGTCATTTTCGGATGTACTTCGTCGTTTACTGTAAGTGTTGGCGCCAATCCGCATGCACCAAGGCAGGATACAGTTTCTACCGTAAAGAGCATATCATCCGTTGTATGCTTCTTGTTACTGAGTCCAAGTTCCTTCATAAGAGCTTCTTTAACCGGCATGGATTTACGCACATGACAGGCTGTTCCATCACAGACTTTGATGACGTATTTTCCTTTTGGCTCAAAGGAAAAGTTCTCATAGAAAGTGGCTACACTGTAAGCCTTTGCTTCTGTAACTCCAATCTTGGATGCAACATACGTCAGAAGCTCTCCAGGAAGATAACGGTACTCCGCCTGGATATCCTGCATGATTGGGATCAATGATGCAGGTTTCGGTCCGTAATGCTCGATGATCTCATCTGTCTTCGCGTAATAAGACTGATCTAACATTCAATTCCCTCCTTGTTTAAAAATAAATTTTCCTGTGCTTATTGTTTTTTTGTCTATTTTACACAGCTTTGCTATATTTGATTATACATTAAATATATATTTTTAACAAGAAAAATATCGAAAATTTGAATTAATTTATTTAATTTTTTTATTTTTCGCAACTATTTCGTGATTTTTTTAACATGTTGCATAATTTTTTATCAATCTTGTTTTTAGTTCTCCTTCGGTTTATTGTCATATAATCTTCTGTGCATCCGTCTGTTTTGTGCCTGCAAAAATACATGATCTTAGTTGATTTTAGAATTTCTTTCCTATATTATAATGTCAGGTAGATGAAAATATTTTTCAGTTATCCGGTTTATGGCAGTTCATTCTGTTTTTCCATGTAATACTGTCAGCTGAATAACTGCAATACGATAGAAGGAGATATACATATGCGAAATTATGACACACCTGTCAGAGCAATCCGCCACAAGGTTTATGTCGAAGTAGCCAAAGCCGGATTTGAATCCACTGACGAAACCCTGATTCATGATATTGAAGCTATTCCTTACAATATTGTAGAGGAAAAAGCCAAATACCGTGAAAGTATTTACAGAGAACGTGCCGTTGCCAGCGAGCGGGTTCGTCTTGCAATGGGCCTCTCTCTTCGCCCGGAAAACAAAGCTGTCCATCTGACCGACGGTCTGGCAGCCAGCAACATCGATGAGAAATATTACGAGCCGCCTCTTATGCAGGTCATTCCATCTGCATGCGCAGCCTGTCCGCCAAACAAATATATTGTCAGCAATATGTGCCGCGGCTGTGTCGCTCATCCATGTATGCAGGCCTGTCCAAAGGGTGCAATTTCCATGAAAGATGGAAAATCTTATATTGATCAGGACAAATGTATCAAGTGTGGCAAATGTAAAGCCGCCTGTCCTTATGATGCTATCTCTCACAATATCCGTCCATGTGAACAGGCCTGTGGTGTCAAGGCAATCGGAAGTGATGAGCAGGGACGTGCAAGTATCCTGGAGGACAAATGCGTTTCCTGTGGTATGTGTATGGTAAGCTGTCCATTCGGTGCGATTTCTGATAAATCTCAGATTTTCCAGCTGGCTCATGCACTTCGTGGTGGTGAAAAAATCATTGCCATCGTCGCTCCGGCTTATATCAGCCAGTTCGGTGATGATGTGACTCCTGGCAAATTCAAGACAGCTCTGCAGGTTCTTGGTTTTTCTGATGTCCATGAGGTTGCATTCGGTGCTGATGTCGGAGCAATTGCAGAGGCGCATCATTATGCCGAAAAGGTTGCCACCGGAGAACTTCCATTTCTCCTGACTTCCTGCTGTCCTTCCTGGTCCATGATGGCAAAGAAATTCTTCCCGACCATGATCGACAATATTTCTCAGGAACTGACACCGATGGTTGCCACTGCCCGCAAGGTAAAACAGGAGCAGCCAGGTGCAAAGGTTGTATTTGTTGGTCCATGTGCATCCAAGAAGCTGGAAGCTATGCGCCGCACCGTCCGCAGTGATGTTGATTTTGTCCTTACATTCGAGGAACTGGATGCCATGTTTGATGCACGCGAAATCGATCCTGCTTCTTTCGAAGAGGATGGTTCTCTTCATGATGCGACTGCTGCAGGACGTGGTTATGCTGTTGCAGGTGGTGTTGCAGGTGCGATCGAAGCCTGCCTTAAGGAATATTATCCGGATGTACCGGTTCATATCGAACATGCAGAGAGTCTTGCTGAATGTAAAAAAGTCCTCGCGCTTGCCAAAGCAGGCAAACTCAAGGGCTGTATGATCGAAGGTATGGCCTGTCCGGGCGGATGTATGGGTGGCGCCGGAACGAATGTGCCAGTTGCCAAATCATCCAAAGAACTGAAGAAGTTCCTGGCCGGATGTACGAAGAAGCTTCCGCCAAAGGAACTTGTAGATATTGAACTGAACTAAAAAAGAGTGGGGCCATGTGCCTCACTCTTTATCGTTGCTCACTCCGCTTTCAGATCACTGAGCAATTTTCTGAGTTTTTCTCCATAGTTAGATCCGGCGGCCCAGCCTCCCCCGTTCGGGTTCTCCTGCTGCCCCAACCATTCTACATATGGAGCACTCCCTCTGGTCACCATGTCAAATCGAGTATCCACAAGGTCCTGATTCAGTGCATCTTCGCATGCATAAGCTTTGAGATGCTGTACCTGTGCGCGGATCCCGGTCCGCACATCCGGATAAGATACTCCGGCAACGCCCTCGCCGGTCGTTCCAATGCCAGCGAAATTATATTGAGATATTCCGGAATCACCACCGTACTGCAGCCATCCGGTCTCCAGCATCGCCTGTTCAAAAACGACTTCTCCACGGACGCCTTCTGCATTCGCTTCTTCCAGGATGATCGTACAAAAATCATCTATGGTCGCTGCGCCACCATCTTTTAATGAAACTGAAGGATATTCTGCTCCATGTTCTTCATACTGCGAAGTCATCTGTGCAAGAGAAACGGTCGTATCTCCCATGATCGTATAATATCCATAAGTGTTATCTGTAGAATCATCTACAAAATCCGGATCAGAAGTAAAATCCGGTACCTCCAGACTGGACGGCTTGTGAATCTGTCCCTCACCGGAATGATCGACTTCCTCGCTGTCTGCTGTAGTGGCTGAACTTCCGAAAACACTCCCGGATGTTCCATCCTCTTCGGCCACCTCAATCTCTGCCCCAGATGCCAGACAAGGTGCCCCAGTTATAAGGGCACCCGTCAGTATTATCTGAGAACAAAAGAGCATCGCTTTTTTGTTTCTGATCATCCATTAACCTTTCTCATTGCTGCTTCTACTACATGTCCTACCAGAACAGATGTTGTAACGCTTCCAACACCGCCCGGTACCGGAGTGATCGCATCAACGATCGGCTCAACTGCTGCATAGTCAACATCGCCGCAAAGTTTGCCTTCTGCATTTACGTTGATTCCTACATCGATGATCGTCTGTCCTTCTCTGACATATTCAGCACCTACAACACCTGCGCGTCCTGCTGCTACGATCACGATATCAGCTTCTTTTGCTACAGATGGCATATCTACTGTTCTTGTATGGCAGATAGTTACTGTTGCGTTTTTCTTAACCAGCATCATTGCTGCCGGTTTACCAACTACAAGGCTTCTTCCGATAACAACGGCTTTTTTACCTGTGCAGTCGATTCCGTAATGATCCAGGATTTCCATGCATGCCTGCGGTGTACATGGCGGGAAACCGATTTTCTTTCCTGTATAAACGCCAGACATGGAAAGGTCTGTCATACAGTCAACGTCTTTTTCTGCTGCAAGTGCATTTTCGATCACTGCCTGATCCAGATGTTTAGGCAGCGGACGGAACAGAAGAACGCCATGAATATGGTCATCTTTATTTACTTTGTCAATTGTTGCAAGAAGTTCTTCCTGTGATACATCTCCTGGAAGAAGGATTTTTTCACATGCTACCCCAAGTGTTTCGCAACGTTTTGTTGCACCTTTTTCGTAAGAAATATCACTTGGATTTTCGCCTACACGAATGATGCACAGAGTCGGGTTAACACCTTTTCCCTGTAACTCAGCCACATTGGCTTTGATTCTTTCATTCAGTGCTGCTGTTACTTCTTTACCTAATAACTGCTTTGCCATTTTAACTATTTCCTCCGCTCATTATTTGTTGCTTCACAAATGTGAATTACTCTGCAATACACGCTTAGCGCAATCCGTATTCTTATTTAAGGCGTCCGAGAACGCTTTCGAATGTTTCATCTGCAATCTTTGTGTATTTTTCAAGCATTGCATCTGCTTTTTTGTTGAGTTCTTCAGCATATTCTCTGTTTGCCATAGATTTCGTATTGATGTATACGTTCAGGCTTGCACCCTGTAATGCTGCTTTGCAGAAAGCTGCACCAACACCGGCATCGCTGATCGCCAGTTTGGATCCTTTGGCAGCAAACTCTACGATCAGATCAATTGCTTCACAGCATTTTTCCATGATTTCCATCGGAACAGAGCATGCATCTTTCAGAACGATTTCCATAACACGTGCTTTTTCTGCTTTTTCTTCCTCTGTTTCTCTTGGCATGCCATATGCTTTGGAAAGTGGTTCAAAAACTTCTGCATCTCTTTCAATCAGACGCAGAAAATCTTTCTGAAGCTGGTCGCATTTTGCTTTCAGCTCCCACATTTCCTCTTCTACATCTGCATATTTCTTTTTGCCTACCGTAAGGCTGCCTACCATGTTGCCAAGTGCAGTTCCGACTGCACCAACCAGTGCAGAAGCTCCGCCGCCACCCGGTACCGGGGCTTTTGAAGCAAGCACTTCAACAAATTCTGTACATGTACTTGTTGAGAATCCCATTTTTTCTCCTCCTAGAAAAAACATTTTTAAGATGGATATCTTAATATTCTTTTCTTTTATTTATAATATTTCTTTTATTTCAGGATAAATCCTGAAGGACTGTTCATATTTGGAAATATGAGAAATATTTATCGGTTTGGAAACCGAAAGAAACTTAATGCGAGGGGAGTCGCTCAGAGTTGCGAAGGCCGCTCTCCCCTCGCGCACCCCACCGGGCCACGCAATCAGGAAATATACTGCATTGGCACAGTCAACGTTACCTGTCGATACCAACACCACATACTCCCTGACTCCTGCTACAACAAGCTTTTAAACATAGCCGATAGAATACTCACTTCTCCTAAACGACATGTTTTTCAGCGTGGCCAAGCAGGGGGAGTCTGAGGGGGACCTTCGGCCTTCGCAACTGTGAGATGGTCCCCCTCAGGGTTTTCTTGGTTTCCAAACCATAATTTACCTTGCTTTAAAAAGCAAAAACAAAGTCTTTTCCAATCCGCTTTTATCAGAAAAGTCCAGTGATTTTTCCGGTCTCGTCTACATCAATTCTCTCTGCAGCCGGTACTTTTGGCAGTCCTG
>ERZ772879.127-NODE-127-length-60288-cov-5.837149_pt1 | contig 60288 bp, 52 predicted proteins | sample MGYA00580582_ERZ772879 | MGnify/ENA primary metagenome ERZ772879 (study PRJEB29015, sample SAMEA2737682) | human gut metagenome | biome: human gut; feature: human-associated habitat; material: faeces | place: China | collected 2012 ... | reverse complement strand
AACATAAGAAAACCCCATGAGTTAGATTTACTCCAACTCATGGGGTTCAGTTCATGAACAATAAAGTTCGGACGCTTATTTTTTACTTACTATTCCAAAGTTAAACAAACCATGCTATAGTGTTCATTTGTTAACGCCCTTACTTATTTGTTAACACTATGCAATTATTAACTACTGTTAACTAATTTTGCCCGATGATAAGGGCCATTGGGTGTTTCGAGTTTAGGAGGAGAATAACTGTAATGTTATTCGATAAGATGAGTAGCAAGACACGCTACATGACGATTGCTGGGTTGGCAGTCGTTGTGCCAGCCGGTGTTGCTTTTGGTTTGTTTCAGTTGCTGGATGCAACACAAGCTGGTGGGCCGTCTTCTTTGAAGGTGGCGGTTGTTAATGCGGATCAACCGGTGAAGCATAATGGTGCGAAGTTGGCCGTTGGCCAAAAAGTTGTTGATAAGCTACGTCATAATGATAGTGTTGCTTGGGAATTTATGTCTGGCCCACAAGCTAAACGTGCACTAGCTGACGGTGATACATTGATGACAGTGACGTTACCTAAGGATTTTACGGCCAACACGTTGACGGCGCTCAGTGCGCAACCAAAGACGTCAAACATCAAGTATGAAGTGTCAAAGCACACAAATTACATTGGTGGTATTTTGGCCGATACAGTTACGGAACAGCTGAAGTCGCAAGTGACTGCCGAAATCCAAAAGACCTACAACAAAGAATTGTTAGGGTCGATTAAGCAATTGTCAGACGGTACCGCCAAGGCGGCTGCTGGGACAAAGCAACTGAATGATGGCATGGGCCAACTAGCTTCCGGGTCTGGTGAAGTCAATCGTAATTTGCACACGCTAGCCAGTGGTTTGGGAGAAATCCAAACTGGCGCAAACGCATTGCCGGATGGGGTTTCGCAATTGCAAGGTGGTTCAAATCGATTGGCCACTGGTGCTAGTACGTTGGCCGACGGGATTGACCAAGCGTCAACTGGTATTGATCGCTTGGCCGATGGCGGTAACCAATTGCGTGATAGCGTTGGCGCGTTACCAGCAGCGACGCAACAATTGGCGAGCGGTTCAAGCCAAGTTGCGATGGGATTGAATCAATTAGCTTCAAATACACCGGCGCTTGTTGCAGGGGCTAAGGCTGCCAGCGATGGTGTCGTGGCTTTGGGTGATGGTGCAAAAAGCCTCACTGCTGGGGCTACAAAAGTTGCTTCAGGTAACCAACAACTAGCGGCTGGTGCACAGCAACTGTCAACGCAACTGTCAGCTGGTTTAACAACAATCAAACAAGGCCAAGCAACTAATGCGGCTGACTTGCAAAAGTTGACGGCCGGTTTGAACCAATTAAACGACGGATTGGGTCAAATTTCGAAAGAAACGAAAGGGCTTAGCCTTGGCGATGCCGGTAAGGTCGACTTCGCGACGAACATGGCTAACCTGAAAACGGATTTGACCACAGTTGGTGCTGGTGCTGGGGCTTTTAAGGATCTGGTGGATGATCCGCAATTTCAAACATTCTTGAATGACAGCCATAATGCAGAGTTCAAAGGCAAGTACATGACAGCATTGCAACAAGTAGGCACCGTGACGGATGCAGAGACACAAGCGCAACAAGTTGGGGATGCACTAACACCATTAGTGCCATTGCTACCACAGTTGTCAGCGCTATTGCCGTCGTTACAACAAATGGGAACAAACGGTCAATTGGCAACTTCTGGTGCATTACAAGCGATTGATAAGTTTTCAACGCAAGTCAACCAAATTGCATCACAGCTTGACGGAGCTGTTGCGGGGGCTGATAAACTAGCCTCATCAGCAGAACAATTGTCTGCCGGTGCGTTGCAAGTGCAAACGGGATTGGTCACTTTGTCTGGCGGACAACAACAATTGGCCGCGAAGATGCCGTCTTTGTACACAGGATTGGGACAAGCTAATGTCGCGGTTGCCCAACTTGCTAGTGGCGCCAGTCAAGTCGCAACTGGTAATGAACAATTGGCTAATAAGACGCCGAACCTTGTTGCTGGGGTTGGTCAATTGTCTGATGGGTTAAATCAATTGCAGGCAAATACACCGGCACTTTCAAATGGCGCCCAACAATTAGCGGGTGGTGCTAGTCAATTGTCAGCCGGTGTGAACACGTTGGCTGGCAAGGTGCCAACGTTACTTGATGCGTTGCATACGGCAAGTTCAGGTGCCCAACAATTGGCAACTGGGGATGATAAGTTAAATGATGGTGTTAAGACTGCTGTGACAGGAACTAAGACGTTGAATGATGGGTTACAAGCTGGTGTGAAGCAGCTACAACCAATCCATCTTGGTTCGAAGACAATTAATCACTTTGTAAGCCCAGTTGCCTCAAAGCAAGTTGATCGCCAAATGACGGTTGCTGATTACAAGGCAGTTTTCGGTCCAGCGTTGTTGGCCTTTGCATTGTTTATTGGCGCGTTGCTAATTCAGATGAATGAGCGCCGTCGTCGTATGACTGCTGAGGTATCCGCGATTGCTGGTTTGCGTACGTTGTTTATTTTGCCAGTATTGCAAGCTGTCTTGATGACCGGGGTTATTGCGATTTTCAAGATTGATGCTAACTTGTTAGCAACGTTCTTGTTTACGTTCATCGTTGCGACGGCATTCATGCTCGTAACGCTACTGTTGGATGTTTTGTTTGGCACGGTTGGTTTGCTAATTTCAGTTATTGTGGCTATGGCGCAAATTGTTTTGTCAGGTCAAATTGTGCCGAGTGAATTCTTGAATGCAACGTTAGCGACGATCGCTAGGTTTCTACCAACGACGTATGCAGCTCAAGGTTACGATGCTTTAATTAATCACACGCCATATATGAGTGTGTGGGCGGCGACAATCGCATTGGTTGTCTTTGGAATTATCGGTGGTGCAGTTGCATTGTGGGGGATGAAGAACTCGTTCCCAGTGATGATGCAACGACAACCCGAAGTTGAGTAAGTATTCAGTTAAAAAGAAAAGGACTATCGCACATCTCGCGATAGTCCTTTTTGTGTTATGCAATTGAGTTTTAAATCAAAGCTGAGACCACGTTCTCAAGGTGGATACCGTGAGAACCCTTAAGCATGATGATGTCATCGGCGGTTAACTCAGACTTTAGATCATCGATCAGTGTTGGCAAGTTATCTTTAGCGTAACGAATCACAGCTCCTGCTGGGTAGCTAGCAGTTAGCGCTTCTTCAAGGCTGGCCATGATATCACCAACGAGGTAAACGCGTTGGATAGCTGATGGTTCAAGGCTATCAGCTAGGCTAGCGTGCAAAGTTGGACCGGCTTCACCAAGCTCCAACATATCACCAAGTACAGCAATGCGACGACCTTGTGTTGGTGTCTCAGCGAAGAAGTGCAACACTTCCTTAGCAGCAGTTGGATTTGAGTTATAGACATCAGACAAAATCTTGCCACCAAATTGACCATCTAACCATTCGGTACGGTTTTCGGTGATTGGCGCATTGGCCAACGCATCGCGGATTTTGTCATATGCAATTCCCAATGCACGACCAACTGAAATGGCTGCTAGGGCATTTGAAACGTTGTAACGGCCGGTTAGTGGAATGCGGAAGGCTTCATCCGTTTGATTCGTTTGGAAAGTTGCTTCGACCGGGTTCATTTCAATAGTTGAAGCGAATAAATCATTCTCAGGTGCTAGTCCGAAAGTCGCCGTCTGGAGGTTTTCGTGTTGTGCAGCGCGTTCACGAAGTAGTGGCTCGTCACCGTTGTAGACAAACAACCCATTGGGCTTCAAACCGCTGATAATTTCCATTTTGCCATCTGCAATTCGGTCGCGAGTTTTGAAGAATTCGATGTGGGCTTCACCGATCATTGTCAACACGGCAATATCTGGGTTGACCAATTCTGATAGTAGCGTCAAGTCGCCAGGACGATCCATGCCGAACTCAACAACTAATAATTCAGTGTCTTCAGCCATTGAAAGAATGGTTGTAGGGACACCGATTTCGTTGTTGAAGTTAGCAGGTGTCTTGACAGTCTTGAAAGTGCTGGCACCGATAGCCGCAATAAAGTCTTTCGTCGTTGTCTTTCCGTTTGAGCCTGAAATGGCAACAATCTTTGGGGCGATCTTCTTTAGATAGTAAGCAGCTAGCTTTTGAAAGGCATCTAGCGTATCTGGAACAATGATAGCGGGAATATCTGTTGGCACGTTACCATGATCTGCCTGCCACAAAGTAGCGGTTGCGCCATTTGCGATGGCACTAGCGATATAATCGTGACCGTCGTTCTCGGCAACTAGTGGGATGAATAGGCTGCCAGCGGTTGCTTTGCGAGAATCAAATGTCGTGCTGGTTACAGTGACATCCGCCTCGGTTGAAACACTGGCGGTTAGGGCTGTAACCATTTCTTTAAGGGTTAATTTCATTTTGAATATCGTCCTTTTATTGTCTTTCTGTCTATTTTACCCTGATGTAGAAACTAAGGGCAAATGACGTCGGTTTTTGTTGTATACTATTATAGATACGTAAAAGAATGTAAACGAGCTTGCTCGGTAAAAAATTAAGAGGTGAAAATCATGGCCAAGGAAATCGGCATTGATTTGGGAACGGCTAACGTTCTGATTTATGTTGAAGGAAAAGGTATCGTATTGAACGAGCCATCAGTCGTTGCAATCGATACCAAGACGGATAAGGTTTTGGCAGTTGGTACCGAAGCCTATCAAATGGTTGGTCGTACGCCTGGTAACATTCGCGCTGTTCGTCCATTGAAGGATGGGGTTATCTCAGACTTTGATATGACGGAAGCAATGTTGTCATACTTCATGGCTAAGTTGAACGCCAAGGGTGTGATGTCACGACCAAACATCATGGTGTGCGCACCAACAAATATCACGGAGATTGAGCGTAAGGCCATTATTGGTGCCGCTGAAAAGTCTGGTGGTGGTAAGGTGTATCTTGAATACGAGCCAAAGGTTGCGGCTATCGGTGCTGGATTGGATATCTTCTCACCAATTGCCTCAATGGTCATCGACATGGGTGGTGGAACGTCAGATATTGCCGTTTTGTCATTGGGTGATATCGTGGCGTCAGAATCAATCCGTGTTGCCGGTGATAAGATGAACGCTGACATCGCTGGCTACGTTAAGCGTGAGCACGGTTTGCAAATTGGTGAGCGTACAGCTGAACAAATCAAGATTAAAATCGGTACGGCAACGCCATTGGATGATCCAGAAGAGATGGAAGTGCGTGGACGTGATAACTTCACTGGAATGCCTCGCACGATTACATTGAATGCTAACGAAGTCGAGGCAGCAATGCACGACACATTGGCACAAATTGTGAATGCTGCTCACCAAGTTTTGTCAGTTATCCAACCAGAATTGGCTGCTGACATTATCGACCGCGGTGTTGTTTTGACCGGTGGTGGTGCGTTGCTACGCGGAATGGATAAGTTGATTTCAGGACACCTTGGTGTACCTGTTATGATTTCAGAAAGCCCATTGGACAATGTTGCCGTTGGAGCTGGTAAGTTGCTAGAACACATGCACGGAGTACAAGGAAAGTAATTATGTCACGTAATAATAAGCCTGTTTCAGTTGAAATTAATGATTTGGGAGATAACCTTTCAGAAGTGAAAGTGAACAAGGTTCGTTTGGGTACGATTGATGAGTCAACGTCACCTTTGACGGTCCGCTTCGCTGATAATCGTACGGTTACGGCTAAGTCATTTGATGACGCAATGGAATTGTTGATTGCAGAATTTAACTTGCATCACTAATCAATAAAGAGGTTAAAACATGATCAAACGCTTTTTCTCGAGCGAAGGTGGTGTGATTGATTGGTCAATCATCTTCGTTGTGATGATGCTTGCGTTGATTGGTTTAGCATCATTATATGTTGCGGGAGTACATGATACTGTTGGTGTTAACGTTTGGCGCATGGTGATTATGCAAGGTGCTTACTATATCGTAGGAATCATTGCAGTCATGGTGATTATGAGATTCGATTCAGAGCAACTTTGGCGAGTAGCCCCTTATATTTTTGGGTTAGGTGTCTTCTTGATGGTTGCCGTTTTGATTTTTTACTCACGTGCCTACTACGCTAACACTGGTGGAAAGTCATGGTTTGCTATTGGACCATTGACGTTCCAACCTTCCGAAGTTATGAAGCCAGCATTCATTATTATGTTGGCTCGTGTGATTTCACAGCATAATTTGGAAAACCCAGAGCACACTTGGAATTCTGATAAGTTCTTGTTGTTGAAGATTATCGCTTGGACGGCACCAATTGTCGTACTTGTTCTAGCACAACACGACTTTGGAACAACACTGGTGTTCGTGGCAATTGTTTTCGGAATGACGCTGGTATCTGGTTTGAGTTGGTCAATTTTAGGGCCGATTGTTGGAGCTGCCGCAGTTTTGGGAACAACAACTATCCTTTTTGTTACCCAAACATGGGGACGCCACATTCTGGAAAAGGTTGGATTTGAAGCTTATCAATTTGCCCGTGTGGACGCTTGGATGAATCCTTCAGGGGATACGTCAAATAGTGGTTATCAGTTATGGCAAGCAATGAAGGCTATTGGATCAGGTGGTATCACCGGAACTGGCTTCAACGTTTCGCACGTTGCGGTGCCAGTTCGTGAATCGGATATGATTTTCTCAGTTATTGGTGAAAATTTCGGGTTCGTCGGAAGTGTCTTGCTACTGGTTCTTTACTTCTTGTTGATTTACCAAATCTTCCAAGTTGTTAATGATACGTCAAATCAATTCTATGCATACATTGCATCTGGTGTGGTAATGATGTTGTTGTTCCACATTTTTGAAAACATTGGTATGAATATCGGATTGGTGCCATTGACTGGTATTCCGTTGCCATTTATTTCACAGGGTGGTTCCGCCTTGGTTGGAAATATGTTGGGTATCGGTTTGATTATGTCGATGCGCTATCACAATAAAGCATTCTCATTATCTGAACGCCAAGGGTTCTCATAATGAACATGAAGACCTCGATTTGGTTCGAGGTCTTTTTATTTTGAATGACAACCAAAAACAAAACGGTGGGTCGCTTCTTATATCATCTAGGTATGATATGATTAGGTCATTACAAACGAGATGAACGAGGTGTGAGATGTTAACAATTGGATTTATCGGCGCTGGTAATATGGCTAAAGCGATGATGCAAGGCTGGCAAGGAAACGCCGAAATTCGCCAAGTGCTTTTTTCACCACATTCAGGTGAAAAAGTTGCAGCTGAATTAGGATTAGAGGCTAAGCAGTCTGCTTTGGATGTTTGGGCTGAGTCGGACATGGTTGTTTTGGCAATGCCACCTGCACAATTGACTGACGTTGCCAAGGAACTACAACTCGGATTGATGATGAAGCCGGGTGTTATTGTGGCGTCAGTTCTTGGTGGTGTGTCATTGGCACAATTGCACGCTGCGTTGGGGCCTAATGTTCTGATTGCACGCACGTTGCCAAATGTGAACGTGGCGCTTAAGTATGGTTATACAGCTTTGGCTTTTGATGACACGATGGACGCTGATATCAAGGGGGCTATCGCAGCTTTGTTCTTGGACTTTGGTCGTACAGACGAATTACCTGAAGAGCAATTTGGTGCTGTCAGTGCCTTGGCTGGTTCTGGTCCAGCGTTCGTTGCGGCGTTTGCTGAAGCGATGATTCAAGCTGGTGTGCAAGCTGGTATCAATCCAGAAACGGCAGAACGATTGGCACAGCAAACGGTTATTGGTACGGCTCGTCACATGGAAGAATTCAAGAAGGACCCAATGACATTGGCGCACGAAGTTATGACGCCGGGTGGTTCAACGGCTGCTGGATGGCAAGTTCTGGAAGATGGACATCTTAACCAATTAGTGGCTGATACAATTAACGCCACAATGAAGAAGAATGCTGAATTCGAATAACTAAAGCAAAAGGACGACCGATTGGTCGTCCTTTTTACTTAAACTTTGTCTTCAAATAGCGGGTGCCTAAAATACCAATAATCAATATCGCTAGGGTCAAATAATTTTGCCACGTGTTTTGTTTGACTGCCTCAACGAATGCAAACGTGTGACCGGTAAAGTGATGATAAATACCATTGATAAGTGATGCAAAGAAACGTAATAAGGCTACGATAACGCCGATGGCTGTTAACGTTTCGAAAAAGAGCAACCACTTTGGGTGGGCAAGTTGTTTGTCAGTCATCCTAATTTCCTCTGCAGTAATTATACCGTATGGTCGGAAGTCTATGGAAGAAAGTTTGCGAGTTTTAAAATTAGGGGTTGCACTGGTCAGGTTATTCTGGTAATATTAATTTTGTTGTTGAGACAGGTTGTTAAAACATCATGGCCCATTGGTCAAGCGGTTAAGACTCCGGTTTTTCACACCGGCATCCAGGGTTCGACTCCCTGATGGGCTATACGCGAAAGGCGATTGCGAAAGCAATCGCCTTTTTTGTTCCTTTTAGGCAGCTACAAAGGCAGACGATTTGATACACTTATTACTGACATAAGGAAAGTGGAGGCGGTTATCATGACACGCTTGTTTGTAACGGATTTGGACCAAACATTTTTGCACGAAGATAAGACCTTTGATGCAGAACGATTTGCTAAGATTTTGGATCAACTCGATGAAAACGGTGATCAATTTGCTATTGCAACTGGTCGCGAAGCAAAGTGGGTACGTAGCAAGTTTGGCGTATTAGCTGACCGCGTCCACTTGGTAACAAATAACGGTGCTGCCTGGCACGTTCGTGGTACTGCGGAAACAGACTTACGTACACTTGATGCATCAACGTTGGCTGAGTTGGAATGTATCTTAGTTGATGTTTCACCAAAGGGTGGCATTATTGCTTTCTCTGAAGACAACATGTACCGTTTGTCAGGATACGGCGAATTGCGACCAGACTTGCAAGACTATATGACGCATGTGTACGGTACAATTCACTTGGTTGATCACTTAACGGATATTCCGCAACCGTTGGCCAGTGTGACAGCTATCTTTGACGTGCCAAGTTCAAATGAAGCTATTCGCCGTATTAACGCATCAGGGATGCCGTTGCACCCAACGACGTCAGGATATGGTGCGGTTGATATTTTGGCTGAAGGTGTGAATAAGGCAACGAGTTTGTCGGCACTCATCAACAAGCTATCATTGGCACCAGAGCAATTGACCGTCTTCGGTGATGGCATGAATGATTTGGAAATGATGGAATTGGCTGGACAAGTTTATGTGATGCCAAATGCGGATGAGCGTTTGTTTAATCGCGGGTTCGGCATGGCTGACTTGGACAACGAACATGATGGTGTATTGGCTAAGCTAGAAGAAATCATTTAAATAATTTGGTAAGCTACTCGTAAACGATGATTACGAGTAGCTTTTTTCATTTGAAAGAGATGATGATATGCAATATGAAACGTACGACTTTTTAGGCGGTCACTTGACAATCTTTTATTCAAAGAAGGGGATGACGTTTGTGTCCTTGGCTGAAGATCCGGTAGCTGACTATCAAGCTTGGTTTGGTGAAATGACGGTCAAGCCAAGTCAGGAACGCCATTATGGGTCGGCTGTGTCTGACTATTTAGCTGGTCGCAGGGTTGATTTCACACCTGACTGGCAGGGGCGAGGAACAGAATTACAGCGTGAAGTTTGGCGCGCTTTAGTTGAGACGAATTTTGGCGAGACGATGACGTATGCGACATTAGCGAATCAGATTGGCCGACCAACGGCTGTACGTGCTGTCGCATCGGCGGTGGGTAAAAATCCATTGCTAGTATTTGCGGGGTGCCATCGTATTGTTCGCAGTGATGGGACACTGGGACAGTACCGAGCTGGTCAAAATTGGAAACAAAAGTTGATAGATTTCGAACGTAATATTCAATAAATAGGATTAAGCTAGATGACATGAAGTGAGGTGGCATAATGGCAAAATTTGTGGCGACAGACTTAGATGGCACGTTTTTAAACGACAAAAAGCAATACAATCGTGATTTATTTGCGCAGGTTATTAACGCTTATACGGCTGAGGGTGGTCAATTCATTGTGGCAAGCGGTCGTGATTTGCGACACGTTCAGATGTTATTCGGTGGTTTTTTGGATAAGGTCAACATTGTGGCTGATAATGGCGCAACGTTGCTTTCTGCTGACCAACAGTTATCAGACCGCTTGACGATGACGCCTGAACAATTAGCAGATTTGCAAGACCAAATCGACCTGATGCCTGGAAAACCACATGGTGGGGTGATGATTTTTAGCCCAGATGAATTACTGGTTGTGCGTGACTACGGCCAAGTACCACCGGCGTTTGTGGCGATGATGGCTGAATTATACGGGCAACCGCGTGAAGTCGTGTCACTACGCGAAGTGCACGTACCGGTTGTTAAAGTGACGGTATTTTGGACGTTAGCTGAAAGTGAAACGTTTGTTAATCAAGTTAAGCAGAGTGGTATTGACGTTCACGCTACGACACCTGGTAATGGGGTGGTGGATGTGATGGCAACTGGTGTCAATAAGGCAGTGAGCTTGGAACGGATGTTGGCACATTTGGGCGGTCAACCGGCTGACTTAATGGCGTTCGGGGATGGTATGAATGACCAGGAAATGTTGTCAGTAGCCGGTCAACCGGTGATTATGCCCAACGCTGATAAGCGCCTATTTGCATATGGGTATGCTGTGGCAGTTGCGGATAACAATCATGATGGTGTGTTGCAGACAATCGCAAAAAAGGGATGAGCAGTTGCTCATCCCTTTTGTTGTTTACGGATTTCATTTAGTTGGTCGCGGTGGGCGGCGTCTACTGATCCCATCAAGCCGAAGAAGAAAAGTTCTTCCAATTGGGCATCCAACTCACGCCGGGTTAAATCACTGTTTGAAGCCAAACTAGCTTGAACATTTGGGTAAGTCACAAACATATCAATGTACACGCGAATAGCGGTTGTGCTAACGTTGGTGGTAAAGAAACCTTCGTCACGGCCTTGCTCGATGATTGCTTCGAAAAATTCATCGCGGCGTGACTCGGCAACTGCGCGAACGGCTGAATCGTCTTTTTCAAGCAGTTGCATCATTTCATCCCCAAATGTATTCGCAATTTCTTGCTGCTTTTGTTGGGACAGTTGGGCGAAGGCTTTAATCTTTTCGATAAAGCGTAAATCGGTTTGGTTGGTAATCGCCATAATCTGATCGAACAACGTATTGAGTTGCTCGGCCGCGATGGTGCCAATCAAGGCATCCTTGCTATCGAAGTACTTGTAAAAGGTGACCACGGACACGCCAGCCTCGGTAGCGATTGTTTTTAAATCGGTATTATGGATGCCGTGTTGTCGGAATAAACGCGTCGCAACGTCAATGATTTGTCGCCGTGTGAGCGCCTTTTTTTCTTCACGATTCATGGTGTGCCACCTTTCCGCTAGTAGTTATAAAATTACTATAACATAAAAAGTTTAATCAAAAGCATTTTGATTAAACTTTTCTTGACGCCATTTCAATACGGCGGTAAACTTAATTACAATTATCATGACAAAAAGCGTAGAGAGCCGGAGGAGAGACAATGGCATTTTTAGAGTTAAAAGATATTCGCAAGTCATACTACCTGGGTAAGGAAGAGTTTCCTGTTTTGAAGGGAATTGACTTGGATTTTGAATTGGGTGAGTTTGTTTCAATCCTTGGAGAATCTGGTGGTGGTAAGTCAACGCTGATGAACATCATCGGTGGTTTGGACCGCGAGTTTGAAGGCAAGGTCACGATTGATGGCCAAGTCTTGGACCACAAGAAGGAAAAGCAATTAGATGCTTACCGTCGTGGCACGATTGGTTACATCTACCAAGCTTACAACTTGATTAGTCACTTGACTGTCCTAGAGAACGTCTTGGTTTCATTGGAAATGACGACGTTGAGTCAAAAGGATAAGACTGCGCGCGCAACCGAATTGTTGGAGAAGGTTGGTCTTAAGGATCAAATTAAGAAGCACCCAAACCAATTGTCTGGTGGACAAAAGCAACGTGTCGCAATCGCGCGTGCGTTGGCTTCTGACCCCAAGATTATCATTGCCGATGAGCCAACTGGTGCTTTGGATTCAAAGAATACGGCTGAAGTCTTGGAAATCTTGGACGAAATTGCTCAAGAAGGTAAGCTAGTTATCGCGGTTACTCACTCACAAGAAGTGGCTGACCACGGAACGCGTATCGTTCACTTGGCTGATGGTCAAATCGACGCCGACACACGTTTGAAGCCAGCATACGAGTTGCCAGCTGATGATACGCGTTTGGCAGATCGTCCATTACCAGCAGCTGCGTCATTCCGTAATGCGTTCAAGCACTTAACGTATAACTTCTGGCGTAACTCATTGATTATGATTGGAACAGCGATCGGGTTGTTTGCTGTGATGTTGTTCACCGGTTTGGGAAATGGGGTTAAGGCCTACATTAACGACCAAGTTAACTCATTGGCAAACCCAACGGCTGTTACGGTCGCCCGTCACCAAGGTGAAAACGGTGGCGTTGGCCAAACGTCTGGTGCGACAGCCGGTGTCGATATGGACAAGACGACCATTTCAGATGATCAAATCAAGAAAATTAAGGCTAACAAGTACGTGAAGACGTTGCAAAAGGGTTACCAAGCCGGCAATGTCCAAGCAAATCTTGAAGGTAAGGATTACTCACTTGGGACAGTGCAAACTTGGTCAGCAACTTATCAAAAGAAGTTGATTAAGGCGGGTCATGTACCTGGCAAGAACGAAATCTTGGTTGATAAGAAGACGGTTGCCAAGAAGTTCGATACTAAGGACTGGAAGTCAGTTGTTGGTAAGACGATGACGGTTAAGTGGATGGCAGTTAAGTCAGACGGTATGACGCCAGTTGAAATTAACAAGACGTTCAAGATTGCAGGTGTTATCGACGCTGGTCAAGCTGGAACGGCAAACGTAACGACAGCAAGCACGATTGAAGATGCCTACAAGGAAGCTGGTGCCGATACCCGTGCGTTGTTCGTAACGGTTCGTGTTAAGAACACTGACGATGTTAAGGCCTTCCAAAAGGACATCAACAAGATGAAGGGTGATGATGGCAAGCGTTTGTTCCAAGCGGTAACGGTTGGGTCAATCTTGGACACTATTAACACAATTGTCTCATTGGCAACGAATGTCTTGGCTGCCATTGCTGGTATCTCATTGGTCGTATCTGCTTTGATGATTATCGTGACGATGTTCATGTCAGTTTCAGAGCGTACGAAGGAAATCGGAATTCTCCGCGCCTTGGGTGAAAGCAAGAAGGATGTGCGTAACTTGTTTACGTCAGAATCTTTGCTAATCGGTTTGGCAAGTTTCGTTTTGGCCCTAATTTTGGCCTTCGGAATTGGCTCATTGTTGAATTCAGCTTTGTACAGCATTGCGAAGTTTGACATGATTCAAATTTCAGTTGGAAATGTGGTCATGACGTTGATTTTGGCATTGGTCATCTCATTCTTGGCCGCTTTGTTGCCAGCTCGTCGCGCAGCAAAGTTGAACCCAATCGATGCATTGTCTGCAGACTAATAGATAGATTTTCAGAAGCGTTCTCACAATTTGTGGGGATGCTTTTTTGTTTTCGATAGTTTTCTTTGGCATGAGAAACCGCTTACATGATATGGTGTAGTTAATCAAAAATGATGGGGGATTATCACATGTCATATCAAAAAGTAACAATCGTCGGTGGTGGAACACTTGGATCACAAATTGCCTACGTATCAGCATTCCACGGTAAGGATGTCACGGTGTGGGGCCGTTCTGACTCTTCACTGGAAAAGGCACAAGCGCGTGTTGCGCGTTGGGAAGACGGTGTACGTCGCGACTTGCAAGCAACTGACGAACAAATCGCAGCTGCCCGCGAGCATTTAACGTATGTCACTGATTTGGGCGAGGCACTTGCTGGCGCTGATTTGGTGATTGAAGCGTTGCCAGAAGCACCTGCCACCAAGACTGAGTTCTACGAAAAGTTTGCGAAGTTGGCAGATCCACAAACAGTCGTGGCAACTAACTCTTCAACGTTGCTACCATCAGCCTTCGCTGAGGCGACTGGTCGTCCAGAAAAGTTTTTGGCTTACCACTTTGCTAACGAAATTTGGAAGAACAACACGGCTGAAATCATGCCACACCCAGGCACTGCACCTGAATTGCCAGCAACGTTTGAGGAATACTCACGTGAAATTGGCATGGTGCCAATTATGGTTAAGAAGGAACAACCGGGTTATGTTTTGAACTCGTTGCTAGTGCCGTTGTTGGATGCTGGTTCACAACTGTGGGCAAATGAAATTGCGGATCCAGAGACAATCGACAAGACTTGGATGATTGCTACTGGTGCTCCGGCTGGACCATTTGCCATCATGGATACGGTTGGCTTGAATACAGTTTATGCGATTAACATCATGAACCCAGACACATCACACCAAGAAATTGCCAAGAAGGTCAAGACAATGATTGATGCTGGACATATTGGTGTTGAATCGGGAGAAGGGTTCTATAAGTACCCTAACCCCGCTTACTTGGCACCTGAATTCTTGAAGTGAAAATTGTAAACAACCATCAGCTGATATGAGTGATGGTTGTTTTTATTTGGAATGGAAACAATCTGCTATATTTCGAGTTATGACTTTTAAAAATCAACTAGACCGTGTAAACTTGTAAGCGATTAGAACATGATAGAGACGGTGGTTAACCGCCTGTACCAATTTAGTTTTTCTATAAACAAGGGGAGTTCATCATGAGTACAGTTTTGACACACGCAACTATCTATACCGGCGAACAAGAAGTGCCAGTAATTAAGGATGCTTACATCCGTTTCGACAAGCAAATCGAAGCGATGGGACCAATGAGTGAATTGGTTGTGACGTCAGCGGATAATGTCGTCCGCGCGGATCGTAAGGTGATTGTTCCTGGTTTCATCGACGTACACACACACGGTGCGTACGGTTTTGATACGATGGACGGTGTCACAGAAGATATCATCAAGATGGTTCACGGCCAAATTTCAGAAGGAATTACGTCAGTCTTTCCAACGACAATGACACAAGCTGTGGACAATATCTCAAAGTCAATGGAAGCGGTAAATGAAGCTGCCAAGCAAGAACCAGCAATCGTTGGTGTGCACTTGGAAGGACCATTTATCAACCCTCACTTCAAGGGTGCCCAACCAGAGGAACACATCATTGCACCAAGCATTGACTTGGTAAAGAAGTGGAACGAATTGTCAGGTAACCGTGTACGTTTGATCACGTACGCACCCGAGCAAGCTGAAGACGTGCGTGCCTTTGAGGATTACCTAGCTGATAACAACATTATCGGTTCAATCGGTCACTCAAATGCAACACGTGATTTCTTGCAACACAATTCTAAGGCAAGCCACATCACCCACTTGTACAACGCACAACGTCCAATGTCACACCGCGAACCTGGTGTAACGGGACACGCTATGCTGGAAGATAACATCCGCACAGAGTTGATTGTGGATGGTTTCCACGTGTACCCTGACATGGTTAACGTGGCCTACAAGTTGAAGACGGCTAACCGTATTGATTTGATTACGGATTCAATGCGTGCCAAGGGACTTGGAGACGGTGAATCAGAGCTAGGTGGTCAAAAGGTTTGGGTTAAGGACAAGCAAGCTCGCCTTGAAGACGGTACTTTGGCTGGATCTGTGCTTGAATTTGATGATGCCTTCCGCAATGTGATGGCCTTTACGGGTGCGTCAATTGAGGAAGCGATTCAAATGGCATCAGTTAACCAAGCCATTGAGTTTGGTTTGACAAACAAGGGAACGTTGACGATTGGCAAGGATGCGGATTTGAACGTGTTTAGCGCAGATTTGACATCTTTGGAAGCAACTTATAGTTTGGGTCGTCACTTCTCAAAGGCTGACGCTCCGACTGCGGAGGACTAATATGGGCGCACCCGTATATATTCAAATTCACGATGAAATCAGTGAAGCTATTGAAGCTGGCCGTTGGGTACCAGGCGACAAGATTCCGGCTGAACGTGAGTTGGCTGAACAATTTGGTGTCTCACGCATGACATTGCGTCAAGCGGTGATGATGCTGGTAGACGAAGGTGTCTTGGAACGCCGAGTTGGGTCAGGAACTTATGTTGCTGAACGCAAGGTGCAAGAACAACTGAACGGCGTTACGTCATTCACTGAAATGATGGCAGCAGCTGGTAAGGTTGCAACATCACGCACGATTTCTTTCCATATCGGGAAGGCATCAAACTCTGAACAAGAGCAACTACAACTAGGTGAGGATGGCCAAGTGCTTCGCATGGAGCGTGTCCGTTACGGTAACGATGAGCCAATTGCGTTTGAAGTTGCCTCAATTCCAGCAACTTTGGTTGACGGTTTGGCACGTGAAAGTCTTACGAATTCACTGTATCGTACACTCTCTGAAGAGCGTGGTCTAAAGATTGGTCGCGCACAACAAACGATGACCGCGGCGGCTGTTACGGAACGTATTTCTGAATATTTAGGCATTAAACGTGGCGATCCGGTACTAGTCATGCGACAAATTACGTTTGACACAAACAATCGCCCATTCGAGTACGTTCGTACCCAATATGTTGGGTCTCGTTTCGAATTCTTTTTGGAAAAATAATCACAAGCAAAACGCCTACATGTAGGCGTTTTTTAGCTAAAACCGTTTTTTGTGCACAATCTCCGAAAGCGTGTATAATTACTTACCGTTAGTAATTATTATTCATTGTTTGCGTAGGAGATAGAGAAATGCATAAGTTAAATCCAACAATTGCTTTGGCATTGTTTGTGGCAACCATTCCATCACTTTGGGCGGTTGCAGCGCCGTTTGTTGGTGTGACGGTTGGAGCTGCTGCCTTGATTACAGGTGGTTTCTTTGTGGCATCAGGTAACGATCCTAAGAACAAGTGGCGTGAGCTATTTGGTATGTGGCTCGGAATTCCTTGGGGAATGATGGCTGTCACGTTCCCAGGATTGACTGGTTGGCCTAAGACAACGCTGTTTGTGACCTTGTTCGTCCTAGGTGCATTGGCTGTTTTGATTTCTGGTATGCCTGGTATTCGTAACTGGGTGGATACAGCAGCTTGGTTGACTGGTTGGGCCATTTCAATCATTATTTTGAGCTTGAATGGCGGTCCTGCTAAGTTTGGTACGATGCCGTTGCAAATTGCCGGTGCTATGTTGGCTGGTATTTTCATTGTTGGTGTTTTGGGTCGCATCATTGTTGATGCGCTTTCAAAGCAAAACTAAAGAGATAAAGTTAGGAAGAATGCTTGTAGTTGTTCTTCCTTTTTGTTAAACTAATTGAAGTGTTGAAAACTGCAGCGGATTGTCCGCAAGCTCGTCAACAATTCACCGACCCGTTTCAATTATGGCGGAGAACACACCAGTACCCGCGCTGCAGCGGTGAAAGTTTGGGTGAATTGCACGAATGTGAGGCAATTCTCTAGAATTCAACAAAAATAAATTCTGGAGGACATTTAATATGTCACGTTATACTGGACCTAAGTTCCGTGTTTCACGTCGTTTGGGTGTTTCTTTGTCAGGTACTGGTAAGGAAATTGCTCGTCGTAACTACGCCCCTGGAGATCACGGTGCCGGCCGTCGCGCAAAGATTTCTGATTACGGTATGCAATTGGCTGAAAAGCAAAAGGTACGTTTCACGTACGGTTTGACTGAGCGCCAATTCCACAACTTGTTTAACAAGGCTGGTAAGATCCGTAAGGGTACGCACGGTGAAAACTTCATCGTATTGTTGGAGCGTCGTTTGGACAACATTGTTTACCGTTTGGGCTTGGCTTCAACGCGTCAACAAGCACGTCAATTGGTTAACCACGGCCACATCTTGGTTGATGGTAAGCGTGTTGACATTCCTTCATACGAAGTTACTGTAGGTCAAGAGATCTCAGTTCGTGAGAAGTCACAAAAGAACGTTTACATCCAAGCTTCATTGGAAGCTACGGCTGGAACGTTGCCATTCGTTGAGTTCAACAAGGACGAGATGAAGGGTTCATTGGTTCGCTTGCCAGAGCGTTCAGAATTGGACCACGATTACAACGAAAACCTTATCGTTGAATACTACAACAAGTTGGGATAATTTTATTATTCGTACTTGTTGTACAACAAAGAAGCACGAAACGATTATGTTTCGTGCTTTTTTTGTGGCATTCTGAGGGTTCGAAGCAGGCATAATCTGAATTGCGTCAGATGGTACAATTCAATTTATCACAGCAGCTGTTGGTCTAAACATCCGACGTGACCACGCTGCTTTATCCAACGCTTGGGAGAAAAATATGGAAAAATCTGTCGCGAAAAAGAAGCGGGTGGGCTGGCTTGATTACGGGAAAGGTATCCTGATTTTGAGTGTTGTGCTAGTTCATACGATTGGTTCACTATATAAAACCGGCCAATTTCCAGCAGCAGCTATGGAGCTAGAAATGTCGCAACGCGTACTATTTATGTTCGTTATGCCGGTATTTTTTGCTATTTCAGGGTACTTGTTCAAACCTTCGACTGACTGGCGTCAATACATAACAGGGTTGGGAAAGAAGTTGGTAATGCTGGGCGTACCGTATGTTGTCTTTTCGGTTGTCTACGTCATCCTGCAAAATCTATCATCATCTACAGTGCATGATCGATACGCAATCGGTGATTTGTTGTACATTGGCATCAAGCCAGTTGGGTATCTATGGTACTTGTATGTATACTTCTTTATCTTGGTTCTCTTCGGTGCGTTGACTTTGGTGATTAAGCGCAAAGCTGTGCTGCTGGTGGTATACACCGTACTGTTTGCATTGGCAATTTTGGGTTTCTTGCCAACGTTGTATGCGATTAACCAAACGGTACTTTGGGGCGCAACATTCTTAGTTGGTTACTTGCTACGTTCAAAGTTGCAGCGTGGCCAGATGGCTGTGCTGGGTGTTGTGTCATTGGGGCTGATTATTGCTTTGTGGATTTTGCAAGGTGCGTCAACTTGGTTTTATGATACGAACTTCATTACACCGGCTAATTTTATGATTAAGCTTTTGACGATTCCAGTCTTCTTTGCAATATTCATGTGGCTTGGTGAAATGACAGACAAGGTTTCAAATGTGGTGCGTTACTTTGGTAAGATTTCACTTGTCATTTATTTGATTCACCCACCGGTTGTATCAATTGCTCGTATTGTGGTGATGAAGGTGCTAGGTAACAATCTGTTGATCGACTTGGTACTTGTCTTTATGGTTGCGATGGCAGTTAGTTTGTTTGGCGAGTGACTGTCAAAGAAATTGAAGTTAGTGGCATTTATCTTTTATCCAACACGATTCTATGCTAAGTAGGCGATGACGAAAACGGACTCGGTAATCAATTAGATTGCCGGGTCCGTTTTTCATTAGAAGCAGGTTGTTTTAATGGCGTTGGCTATCGATGTTTGGTTAAATAGTAAGTAAACTATATTAATTAACGGGAATAACCATCTATAAAGACGTTTAGTCGTTATAATGAGTGAGGTTGTTAGCCCATTAACCTCAATCTTTATTACTAATACTGGGTTAACAACTTCCTGTGGGCCGGTTTAAAACGAATACGTTTTAAGCCGTTTTTTTAGAGAGTAGTATTTTAGAGGAGTAAGGCTAACAATGTTAAGGACAATTGGTCAGGTGATCAATGAAGTTAGACGCGAAAAACGGGTCTCTTTGGCAGAAATTGTGGCATTAGGCATCAGTAAGTCGCGGTATTATCGTTTCATAGAAGGTGAAATTGACATGAGCATGATTGATATGATGTCAATCATGGACGCGTTAACAATTTCATTCAGTGAACTAGGACTATTAACAGGCAAGTCGCGCTTTCAAGACATTTCGATTCGTTGGTTAATGAACGCAGACATTAACGAACTAACCCAACGGGCGCAAGGCGTTGATGACCAAGATACGGACTTCCGTAAACTGTTGTTTCAAGCGGTGGTGGCATTGCGCAAAGGTGAATCAATGCAGGAAGCGGTCACGCAAATGTATGAGCGCTTGGTAACGATTGATATCTTTACCCTGTTAGATATCGTTGCATTTGCTGTTATTGCCCCGGAACTAACAGTGGGGCAGTTTAAGCGATTGTATTTGTGCTATGCACGAAGCATGTCGAACTTTCAAAACTATTTAACGAATGACATGTATGACGCGGTGCTGACAATTCATTTGGCGGCTGTCGATAAATTGCTGGTGCAACCGGAAAACCGTAGCTATGACAATTCAATGTTTGTGATTGAGACTATCTTGAACCAATACTCAGAGCCACAATTCATGGAACTGAGAATTTTACAACAAATGATGCAGTTGTTCAAAACAACAGTTGAGGGGTTGTTATACACAACGACGAGTCGCATGACAATTTTATTGCTAGCTGTGAAGAATCAACATGTTGAGACTGTTAAAACGCGGTTGATTTCAGTTGACTTACTGCCATTGTGGAATGAAATTCAAGTGTCGACGGCTAGTTTTTGGATAAGGCGTCATGAGCACGATGCGTTTCCGCGGTTTTCAACCTTGCCACCAGAAGAACTGTTTGAACACTTTGGGGATGTATTGCGTCGCATCATGAAGCAAAAGCATATTACGCCAGGTATGGCGGTGGATGCTGGTATTTCAACATACAAGTTGTATCGAACCTATAATGAGACGCATTATCTGGAGTTAGAAGAGTTAATTACGTTGATGCGACTGGTCGACTTGATGCCGAGTGACATCGATGCCGTGATGCGTCGCCGTGTGATTAATGTGACGAACTCAACCTGGCATCAATATAATTGGCAACATGTTAATCCGTTGGGTTACGATGCCATGGCACGTTCAATGGAGAAGCTTTACGAAGAAACCCATCTTCGTAAAGATTTGGAGGCTTACTTTGAATTCAAATCTTTGGATGGATTGTTCGTACGTCGCAATTGGCTACAGGGTGAGGCTGCCGATGAGTTGAGTAAAAAAATCGGCAACGAATTAATGGGCATGGAAGTTTGGCATGCTGCTGAGTTCAGAGTAATGCGCTATGCCTTGCTTCATGTCGATACTAAAGCAGGTGTTGAAATGTGGTCGCGGTCGATTCGCAAAGCTTTAAATGAAGCGGACCAGCAATACATTCAACACAATGCAGTCTTGGATATTTATGAGTGGGCGATTTTACGGGCGATGCTGTTGCACAATAAAGAGTTGGCAAAGTCGTTACTTAAGGAATCACGGGTCGTTAACAACAATCCGGCAGATGTGCCGTTGTTTGGGCGAGGTCAACGTCGGTTGTTCGAACTGTATGAAGACTTGATTGATGAAGTACCGACGGCGCGCCGCCAATTACAAGAGCGCTTGTCAGATTTTGTCATCCTGTCCGGAGATAGCAAATTTACGGATGCTTATCAAAAAATCTTGCGTCCATACTGGGAAAAGTGACGTCCGAAAAATGGGCATCTTTACGATTGCGAATATCTGATGATGCAAGTATCGGGAAGTTTTATTTGGCTGGGTCATAAATTTGTATGATTAAGGGTAGAGTTGAAACCCCATTCAACTCTAAGTTGTGAACATGAGTCGCAGCTGGCACCATGGCGCTAACAAGCCTAACCTGTTTCCCACCGCGCTGTGGTGCCCCTTTAACTTTCCGTCCGTGAAAACAGCTATTCACGGAAAACCGGGTTACATCCCGGATACATACCTGACACCGCACATTGGCGGTGTTTTTTTATATAGAAGTGTTGGAAACAGTAATTGGCATGCGCCCGGATTATAATGAATTCAGAACGATATAATTTTGGGGGATAATATCATGCCAGTAACACCAACTAAGGCGCAAGATGTATGGAAAGACGTGGGAAAGAATGTGTCTTTCGTCGTATTGAAATTAAAGCGCGAGAATTTGGCAGCAGACCAAGAAGCGATTGCTGAGTTTGCTGATCGGTCGCAAGCTATTGAACGCTCGATGATGATTCGGGCAGCGGATGCGAATTTGAAAGTATCGATTGGGTTCAGTCGAACGGCATGGGATTATCTGTTCCCGAATGCTGCGGTACCTAAGCAACTAGAAACCTACACAACATTGACGGGACCAGAATATAGTATGCCGGCATCTGAAGGCGACATTTTCTTGCACGTTCGCGCAGGAGATGAGGCGGTGGTGTACGAAGTCGTCCGTCAGTTCATGGTCTTTCTAGAGCCAATCGCAACCGTGCTTGATGAGACAAAGGGTTTCCGTTATTTTGAAGGACGCGCCATTATTGGCTTTATTGATGGTACCGAAGCACCGGCTGAATTTGAAGCAGCCGATTATGCGCTGGTAGGGGAGGAGGACCCGGAGTATATTAATGGGTCGTACGCCTTTGCCCAAAAGTGGCTGCATGACATGGACTTCTGGGGCAAAATGAAAACAGAAGAACAGGAAAAAGCGGTAGGTCGTCATAAGTTTGATGATTTGGAACTAGAGGATGATGAAAAGTTTCATAATGCACATAATGTCGCTGCTAAGATTGAAGTTGATGGTGAAGAGCAAAAAATTGTCCGTATGAACGTGCCGTTTTCTGATCCAGCAACCGGAAAAACGGGGACCAACTTTATTGGTTATTCACGTTACTGGTCAGTGACGAAGGCGATGTTGCAACAAATGGTGGATATGTCCGACTTTTTGTTGACGTTCTCAACCATCCAATCAGGTCAACTATTCTTTATCCCATCGCGTGATACACTGGGCGAAATCGCAGATGGGGCGCTGTTTTAGACGTTAAATCAAAGCACTGACTATTGTCAGTGCTTTATTTTTTACCAACTCTTTTAAAGAATACTGACCTTTTGTTCCCCATCTAAATTAACAACTGTGGATAACTTGTTGATAAGTTTGTGGACGCGTTGTGGAAACTCTGTGGAAAACTAGTTTAATTGTTATCATCAAAATCTCATTTTCTAACAAAACTATCCACAGGTTATCCACAAGAGAATGGATGTTTCATTTGGCACTTGTGGATAATGTGGAAAACTTTTAGTGGTTAATGATGGTCTTTTTGTGGAAAATGTCATGAGATATATATTTGCCCGCAAATAATCTGTAAACGCGATTAAAAAAGGTTAAAGAACGCCAAGTAAAACCTAAGTCGGGTCAAAAAAAGCGGTTGTAAAACCGATGGCGTGATAATCTAATATGTAGATAATTCCCGAATAGTAAGGAGCTTGGTGACGATTAGGCGTCGCCAAAGGTAGGTAGAGTATGACACAGATTGGACATATCGTAATTGGCTTGATAGTTGTCGTAGCAGCCATTTACTTGATTATCTTTGTCTCTCAACGATTGACTGCACGCAAGGTAGCTAAGTTGCTTCAGAAGAAGGAACAATTAGCTGAAATTCCAATGCGTGATCGCTTGGTGAAAGGACGTCAATTGAGTTTGACGGGTCAATCACTTAAGCAATTCCAATTGTTGGAGAATAAATACGGCACACTTGAAACGCAAGGCTTCAATGAAATTGAAAACCAAGCCAACAGTGTTCTATTCGAATCACAAGGCTTGAACTTCGTGAAGACAGCGCAAGAATTGAAGCAATTGCAACAATTGATTCGTGATGCTGAAATGACGATTGATGTTGTAAATCAAGGTTTGTCTGATTTGGAAAAGCTAGACGAAGCGCACAAGGCAGCCGTGAAGGAACTTGAAGTTAAGTATCAAGACCTACGTAAGACGTTGTTGTCACAAAACTTTAGTTTCGGACCAGCAATCGATAAGTTGGAAGAAATTTTGGGATCATTGGAAGATGACTTTGCTGAGTTTGCCCGTTTGACGGAAGCTGGTGATCACGCAACGGCCGCCGGTATCTACGAGACGTTGGGGATGGAAACGAACCAACTTGAACAACGCATTGAACAAATCCCAGGGTTGTTCAAGTCATTGGATGATACGTTGCCAGGGCAATTAGCAGAATTGCACGACGCGTATGACAAGATGGCCGCTGAAGGATTCAAGTTTGAAACGGATATTCCAGAAGAGCTTGAAGAGCTTGAAACCCAACGCAACAACGCATTGGATTTGCTGGCTGACTTAACGTTGAAGCAAGTTACTGAAACGATTGCGCAAATGGAAGCCCGTACAGAAGTGTTGTACGAAACATTTGAAAAGGAAGCTAGTTCAGCGCAAGAGGTTTGGGAGAACAATGAGCAGTTAACTGCTTACGTTGTTCACAACAAGCGTCAAAATCACGAATTGTACATTGAGTTGGACCGCCTGAATCAAGATTTTGTCTTTACTAAGGATGAAGTTGGTCAAGTACGTAGTTGGGAAATCCAACTTTCAAATGTTTCAGTTAGCTTGGAAGAATTGAAGGCATCAATTTCACAACACGAAGTTGTCTTCTCACACTTGCTAGAAACGCAAAACGGTTTGCGCGAAGAGCTTGAGCGCATTGAAAAGGAACAAGTTTCAATGTGGGAAGGCTTGAAGGAGCTACCACAGTTGGTGCAACAATCGCGTAACCGCGTGACGTTGTTGTCGGACAAGTTGCGCCAAATCCAACGTGCGGTTGAACGTCAGGGGTTGCCTGGTTTGCCCGATACGTACATGAGTTTCTTCTACGCGGTGAACGATGAGTTAGGCCGTTTGAAGCAACAGCTTGGGTTGTCACGTATTAATGTTGATGATGTTTTGCGTCAGCTAAGCATTGTGACGGCCGATTTGGATACGTTGCAAGAAAACACCGATGCGCTAATTGAGGCTGCGTCAGTGACAGAACGTTTGGTACGCAAAGCGTTGTCATATCGTGATAATGCAGATGTTGTGCAAGCAACGCAACAAGCGCGTTACTACTACGAAACTGATTTTGACTACACACGCGCGATGAACACGTTGGGTGCGGTCATTGATCAACAAGAGCAAGGCGCTACAGCTCGTCTTGTGAATGCATACCGTCAAGAGCAAGCAACTTTGCAAGCGGAATTTGCAGAACAACAATAGTCCAATCTAAACGGTCATCTGATGAGTTATCGGATGACCGTTTTTTGGAAAATGAGGTGTGAGATGATAATAATGTTGAATTGGGTATTACCGATTATCTATGTGGGATATATCGTTTGGCGTCAATGGCAACCGCGGTTGGTGACGGCGTCATATAAGTTGGATGCGTTGATTTTAGCCATCGGAGTGATTATTGCTGGAACAGCTGTCCAAAACGATTGGGTGAATCCAAACGCTGCTGGGTGGCTGATTATCGGTTTGATAGCCGTTGTATCAGTGGGGGTGCTATCGATTGCACGCACGTTATCTGAGGAAATGTGGGTGACTGATGAGGGGGATGTTGCGCATCATGCAACCGTGGGCACCGTGGTTTTCTGGATTGCATCAATTTTGTTGCATGTTGAAAGCGATCAGTTAGTGACACATAGTGGTGCATTTTCTTTGTTGTATCTGGCGTTGGCAGCCATTCTGCAAACGAAGTTAACTGAGTGGCGAGCAAGCACCAAACAAACGAAATAATCAGAAGCGGATCGTTGCAAAACGGTCCTTTTTCTTTGTCGCAATAATTTAAAAACTTTATACTTACAAATGTAAAGAATAACGGATTTTCGGAGGTGTATCATGACATTTAAGGCAGAACAATTAGCAAGTACATTGGTGATTGGATCACAATATGTGGACGATGTGGCTGGCTTCGTTGCGCAAGCGGTTAAGGCTGGCGTTTCAATGGTAATTTTGAACGAAGCACAATTGACTGGGGTGGAAAAGCAAAACTTGGCTGAGTACATTCGCGATGTAACGCGTGCTGCAGATGTTGCCTTCATGATTGCCGACGATGTTGCACTCGCAGCCGCTGTTAGAGCTGACGGTGTGTACATTACCGATCGTCACCAAGTGAACGAATTGACTGCGCAAGCACAAGCGGCTGACTTGTACACGGGTGTTTCAATTAACAACCGTACTGAGTTGTTGGAAGAGGAGCCAGCTGGTTTGGCATTCTACAGTGTTAGCCCAGTCTACCCAAGCCGTCACGTGATGGAAGAATCACCAATTGAGCACTTGGCAGGGTTGACGACGGTTGTTCAAAACAGTGATTTGCCTGTTGTCGCAATGGGTGGTATCACTGTTGCCCGTTTGAAGGACATTGTCCGCATGGGTGTTTACGGTGCTGCTGCTATCGACGCCTTTGTTGATGCGGATGATTTGGTTGCCGCGGTGGCTGCATTTAACGATACATTTGCGGGGATGACGGTGGATCAAGCGTTGGGTAACACGCGCTACGGTTTGGCAATTCCAGGCAAGCACACAAACGCCGTTCAAGGTGAACTACACTAATAACAGATAAAAACGCCCCCAGATGAGTAACAGAACTCATCTAGGGGCGTTATTTTTTATCAAGTTTAGTGGGCGACGATGAATAGGAACAACATGAAGATGAATGCTAGGGCATACATCAATGGGTGAACCTTACCAGCGCGCTTCGTAGCAATCATCATGATTGGGTACAAGATGAATCCCAATGCAATACCGTCAGAGATTGAGTACGTCAATGGCATACCAATGACAATCAAGAATGAAGGTGCTGCGATTGCAAAGTCATCCCAATCGATGTTACGCAAGTTCTCGGCCATCAATACACCGACAACAACCAAAGCTGGTGCTGTTACTTGTGACGTTACCACTGTCAAAAGTGGTGAGAACATCAAAGCGAAGATGAACAAGATACCAGTTGTGATTGACGTCAAACCTGAACGACCACCAACGGCCATACCTGATGAAGACTCAACGTAGGCTGAAGTAGGTGACGTTCCAAGAATAGCACCTGCCGTCATACCAACAGCGTCGGCCATCAAAGCGCGACCAGCACGTGGCATCTTGCCGTCCTTCATGAAGCCGGCTTGGGTTGCCAAGCCGATCATTGTACCAGCAGTGTCAAAGAATGTCACAATCAAGAATGTCAAAACAACTGTCCACAATTGGAATGTGTTGATGTCCGTGATGTGTGAGATTGATTCACCGAACGTTGGTGCCAATGAAGGTGCGGCTGAAACAATGTGCGTTGGCAAGTCAATCAAACCTGAAATGATTCCCACGATTGCAGTTAGCACCATACCGATAAAGATGGCAGCTGGGACGCGTGTGGCAATCAAGATGAACGTCACAATAATCCCGAAGATTGCAAGCAATGATGTACCTGACGTCAAGTGACCAAGTGAGACCATTGTTGATTCGTTAGCAACAATCAAACCAGCGTTAGCCAAGCCGATGAAAGCGATGAACAAACCGATACCAGCTGCGATGGCAACCTTCAAGTCTTGTGGAATCATGTTGATGATGGTTTCACGAATCTTGAAGAATGTTAGCAACAAGAAGATGATGGCAGCAATCAAAACACCAGCCATCGCAGTTTGCCAAGGCACCTTCATCCCGATTACAACAGAGTAAGCGAAGAAGGCGTTCACACCAAGTCCGGGTGCGATAGCGATTGGGTAACGGGCAACTAATCCCATGAAGATTGTTGCGATAGCGGCAGCAACACCAGTAGCGGTGAAGACGGCACCCTTGTCCATCCCAGCGGCTCCCAAAACCGTTGGGTTAACGAACAAAATGTAGGCCATTGAGACAAAAGTCGTCAATCCGGCAATTAGCTCAGTACGGAAGTTTGTTCCGAGTTCGCCAAAACGGAAATATTTTGCAACAGAGTTCATCTGTATCTCCTCAAATAGATAGAATAAAATAAGTTCTTTCGTAACAATTTCATAGTTTAGGCGATGAAACGTTCGTTGTCAACGAAATTCACGAACAAATGACGAAATGTAAGTTTAATCTTACGTAAAATACGAACGTTTTCAAAATTTGAGCACATTATTAGGTCTAAGTAACGGAAATTGTTAAAATGTAACTGAGAAGAGATATGCCGACGAAGAGGAGGGCCGACATATGATATATCAGGAGATGTTAACGCAAGTCATTGAAAAGACGCGGGTTCAACCCGATACGGGGTTAACCGACGCTCAAGTTCAAGAGGCGCGTGAAAAATATGGGGATAACCGTTTTGTAGAACCGCCAAAAGAGGGGCTGGTTAAGAAGGTTATTCGGAGTTTAAGCGATATTACAACAATCATTTTGATCATAGCAGCGGTCATTTCATTGGTGACAACTGTTATTCAAGGGCACGGCGATTACTTTGAAAGTTTCTTGATTATTGCCATTGTTGTTATTAATTCCGTCTTGTCGATTGTGCAAGAGGGACGTGCCGAGAAGGCTTTGGATTCATTGAAGGGCTTAGAGCGCGAAGAAGCTAAGGTTCGCCGTAATGGTGAAGTCATATTCGTACCAATGACTGATGTAGTTGTTGGTGATATTTTGGTTCTTGAAAATGGGGTGAAGATTCCAGCTGATGCGCGTTTGTTGAAGACGTCTGATTTACGTGTCGAAGAATCTGCGTTGACTGGTGAAAGCCAACCAATTGAAAAGGACGAAGATTTTATTACTGGTGAGAGCGTGCCGTTGGGCGATCGCTTAAACATGGTTTACCGCGGGACAACCATTGTTAATGGGCGTGCCGAAGCGGTTGTTGTGGCAACTGGTATGGAAACCGAAATGGGTAAGATTGCCGGTTTGCTTGGTGCCGAAGAACGTGAAATGACACCAATGCAAAAGCGCTTGGCGCAATTGGGTCGTCAATTGACGGTTGTGGCCATTGTCGCAGCGTTGATTGTCTTGGTATTGGGTATCATGCAAGGAGACCCAATCATGGAGTTGTTCATGACAGCCGTCTCATTGGCTGTCGCGGTGGTACCTGAGACGCTGATGGTTATCGTGACGATTACGTTGGCATTGGGTGTGCAACGAATGGCTGCCCGCCACGCGATTGTGCGTCGTTTGCCAGCCGTTGAAACGTTGGGATCAGCGAGCGTGATTGCATCAGATAAGACAGGAACGTTGACGCAAAACAAGATGACAGCGCGTCAAGTTTGGGATGCAACCAAAGATGAAGTTGTGCCAGTTGACCAAGTTGATACCGTGCCGGATGCACTTCGCTTTGGTGCATTATCAACTAATGTGACGGTGCAAGATGGGCAACTAAGTGGTTTGCCAACTGAAATCGCCTTAGTGGCTGGTATCGGTGGCGTTGATGCTTATCGTGACTTGCAAGCTGAGTATCCAAAGGTTTATGAAATTCCGTTTAACTCAACTCGTAAGCGTATGACCACGGTGCACAAGGTGGCGGATGGTTACTTGGCAGTTACCAAGGGCGCCTTCGATGTCTTGTTACCAAAGTTACCAGCAGATGTTCAAAGTCGCGCAACGGAAATCAACCAGCAATTTGGTGATCAAGCATTGCGTGTGATTACGGTTGCGATGACTAAGCTGGCGACGATTTCTGAAGAACCGACAGCCGAAGAGTTGGAGCAAAACCTACAGTTGCTCGGACTGGTTGGGATTATTGATCCACCACGTCCAGAGTCAGCGCAAGCCGTTGCGGAAGCCCGTGCGGCTGGTATTAAGACGGTAATGATTACCGGTGACCACGTGGCGACAGCAAGTGCGATTGCCCGTGAAATTGGGATTTTGTTGCCAACTGATAAGGCATTAACGGGTGCTGAATTGCACGCCATGTCAGATGAGCAGTTGGATGCAACAGTCCAAGACTATGCCGTCTATGCCCGTGTTACGCCAGAGGATAAGATTCGAATTGTTAAGGCCTGGCAGAAGCGTGGTGATGTGGTGGCGATGACTGGGGATGGTGTGAACGATGCACCTGCCTTGAATGCTGCTAATGCCGGAATCGCCATGGGTCAGACTGGAACCGATGTTGCCCGTGAAGCGGCTGATATCGTCTTGACCGACGATAACTTCGCGACAATCGTGCATGCGGTTGAAGAAGGCCGTGGCATTTACGGTAATATCCGTAAGACGATTAACTTCCTGATGAGTGCTAACATGTCAGAAATTATCGTAATCGTCATGGCGATGATCTTCGGCTGGGGTAGCCCGTTTATGGCAGCCCAGTTGTTGTTCATTAACTTGGTATCTGATGGTTTGCCAGGATTCGCCTTGGCTAAGGAGCCGGCGCACGGTGACGTGATGAATGAGAAGCCAATCAACCCAAAGGCCAGCGTATTTGCGCATGGATTGGGTATTCGCATCGCCTTTAATGCTATCTTGTTCGCTGTGATTACGCTGTTAGCCCAAGGGTACGGTGTCTGGACGGGTAACGTTGAAGCTGGTCACACAATGGCGTTCGTTGTCTTGTCGATGACGTCAATCTTGCACGTCTTTAATATCCGTAGTGAAAAGTCGATGTTCCGCATCAAGTTTTCAGCAAATCGCAGTTTGGTAATGATGGCCATTTTGGCAGCAGTATTGAGTTTGTTGGTTGTGACGGTACCGGTGACGCAAGAGATTTTCCACTTCCACGCCTTGACGACTGGACAATGGATTATCACTGCAATCTTATCAGTGATTCCGAATGTTGCCTGGGAAATCATTAAGATTGTCAACCGCAATAACCATTAATGTTAAAGCGATATACTTCGGTGTATCGCTTTTTATTATGCACAAAATGTAATGGATGTTATGAAAACACGAATAATTAACAGTGTGAATTAAAAGTAGTCGTCAAAAATCGAACTTTAACACTAATTAGTGTTGAAACTTCAAATGTTTGTTGATAAAATAGATTTTGTGATAAAACGTTTTGAAATGTTCGTGTTTTACGAACGTTCCAGTAAATTAAGGGGGCCATCATGGCAGGAATCGTAGTTGTTGGTAGTCAATGGGGAGATGAAGGGAAGGGAAAGATTACAAACTTCATCGCACAGAACTCGGATATGGTAGTGCGTTACCAAGGTGGTAACAATGCCGGCCACACGATTTATGTTGACGGACAGAAGTTTGAGTTGTCAGCTATTCCTTCAGGGATTTTCAACCCTAACCGTTTGGCAGTGATCGGTAATGGGTCAGTGGTTAACCCTAAGGCATTGTTGGAAGAGTTGCGCGGTATTCAAGAGAAGGGTGTAACGACTGATAATTTGCGTATCTCAGATCGTGCGCACGTTATTTTCCCTTACCACATTTTGATTGACCAATTGGCTGATGCACGTAAGGGTGATGGCAAGATTGGGACGACTGGACGTGGTATCGGACCAACTTATATGGATAAGGCTGCGCGTACTGGTATTCGTGTTGTGGACTTGCTGGACGAAGCTGTGTTGCGTGAGCGTTTGACGACGGTTTTGGCTGAAAAGAACGAGTTGTTGGAAAAGATTTATAATCATGAACCACTTGATTTGGATGAATTGGTAGCCGAATTTACTGATTACGGTCAACAATTGAAGCCATACATTACGGATACAACAGTGATTGTTAATGAATACCTAGATAGCAACAAGCGTGTCTTGCTTGAAGGGGCGCAAGGAGCCATGTTGGACATTGACCACGGGACATACCCATACGTAACGTCATCTTCACCAGTTGGTGGTGGCGCAACGATTGGTGCTGGTATTGGCCCAACGAAGATTGATCGTGTTGTTGGTGTCGCTAAGGCTTATACGTCACGAGTTGGGGATGGACCTTTCCCAACGGAATTGTTTGATGAAGTTGGTGATCGCATTCGCGAAATCGGTCACGAATACGGCGTAGTGACGAAGCGTCCACGTCGTATCGGTTGGTTGGATACAGTGGTTTTGCGTCACGCTGCCCGCATTGGTGGCTTCACGCACTTGTCGTTGAACTCACTTGATGTGTTGTCAGGTTTGAAGACGTTGAAAATTGCGGTGGCTTATGAGTTGGACGGTCAACGCATTGAGCATTACCCAGCAAGCTTGGGAGATGTGCGTCGCGTAACGCCAATCTATGAAGAGTTGCCAGGCTGGGATGATGACATTACTGGGGTAAAGTCACGTGAAGAATTGCCAGCCAACGCAGAAGCGTACTTGAAGCGCGTTGAAGAATTGATTGGTGTGCCATTGTACACATTCGCAGTTGGTCCTTCAAACGAGCAAACGATTATTCTATTCGATATCTGGAACGAGGGGTAAAAACATGGAAACAATGACGTTGCAACGGACTGTTTTGGGAACTGAAGAAATCGCTGCGATGGTTGAACGCGTCGCAGCTGAAATCAACGATGCAACGGCACATGTTGACCGACCTGTTTTTGTGGGAGTCATGAAGGGTGCCTACATTTGGATGGCTGATTTGCTACGCGCGGTTGGCCGTGACGTTGAAACAGATTATATCGATGTGTCGAGTTACGTGGGGGATTCGTCAACTGGTCACATTACAATTCAACGTGATTTGAAGGTTGACCTAGCCGGCCGTACCGTCGTTATCCTAGATGAAGTGATTGATACGGGATTGACGTTGCGTTATCTAAAAGCTGACTTTGAGAAGCGAGGGGCTGATCAAGTGTTGGTGGCGGTAGCGGTCGACAAGCGTGATGATGTGTCCGCCGGGGGTATTACACCTGACTTTGTGGGAGCGAAAGTACCAAACGAATTCTTGGTTGGTTATGGCATGGACTATAACAACCACCACCGCAACTTGCCATATGTTGCGGTGCTATCATTAGAAAAATAGTATCACCTAATATTCACCGCCCTAGCTAGTCGTAATGACTGGCTAGGGTTGTTTTTTGTTCATAATCTCAATAAGGCGTCCGCTGAATTTTTTTGGCGACAAAACGAGCCGGTTTGACGCTAATTTGGTCTCAAGATATAGTTGCGGTATCAAATATTTGGGGGACTGAGTTATGGAAAAGAATGCTGTTATTGCGGTGTTTCCGAAAGATGAGCAAGCTTACAAAGCGTTTATGGATTTAAAAGAAAACGAGCGGATTATTTCAGCTGGCCTCGTGACGGTTCAAGGAGAACACGACTTTAAATTAAAGGATTCATTTACAACCCGCGATGATTCGGGTTGGTTGACTGGGTCAGTGTTTGGTTCAGCAATTGGCTTAATTGGTGGTCCGCTGGGCGTTTTGTTCGGCGGTACGTTGGGAGCTTTAGTGGGGGCTGATTCGGATGTTGCACAGGTGGCATCTGATCAGGTGTTGCTGGCGTTCATGGCAACGCACCTTTCTGAGGGAGATACGGCAGTACTAATTGTTGTTGAAGAGGATGATGAATGGGCTTTGGACCGTGAGTTAATCGCAGCAGGTGCAGACCCAATTGCTCGTCAGAGCCTCGACACATTGATTAAAGAAGTGGCGCGTGCTGAAATGATTGCAGGTGATGTGGCAAATCTTGTACGTGAAACAGAAAAAGCTGAAAACAAGTTAGCACGTGAAAATAAAATTAATGAAAAAGTTGCGGAATTAAAGGCGCGTTTCAATCTGGATTAGAAGAAACAAAAAAAATTAGCATTTTTAAAAACTAAGACAAAATATGGCAAAACGACCTGGCTGGTAATCAACGAGTCAGGTCGTTTTATTGCTTACTTTTACACATTTCTATATAATGATTGAACTATGGAAAACGAATGGAGTTGATGAAGATGCCAGTATTTGGGTCATTGTCTGTACGCCGCATGAAGGTTAATTCAAATTAATTGTCATCGTCGGCGTAGTCTGTGCGATGTGTATCTTGAAATGGAGCGTAAACATGGACAAACAATTACAACCGCACGAATTCGTTGCAATCAAAGAACAAGTCATCATCTTGAACAAGGCGTTTAACTCAGTTAACGATAAGAACGTTAAGTCTGTCGTTCAGGCCGATGTTATTGAAACAGTTAAGGCCATTTTGCCAGACACGGATGTCGCCAATGAGTTCTTGGCGCAATTGCCTGAAATTGCACTGTCAAAGCAACGTGCTGAACATGCATTTAAGCAACTTGCCGAATTGGTGACGCCGTTCCCTGAGTTGAGCGCAAATCAACTTGGCAAGTTGTTCAAGAAGGTTAAGAAGCTACCTGAACCTAAGTGGGAAAACATGAATCGTCATGAAATGACCTACTTAGGATGGAATGACAATGGTAGCCAAAAGAAGTACATCGTCGCACCACGTGACGGTAAGTTGGTGGGCATCTATGGTGATTTCGATCCAAAGCCGTTGAACGGATTGTGCGCCATCTGTCACCAACTAGGAACGGTTTCAATGTTCCTATCAAAGGTGAAGTCACGAGGTGCTGAAGGTAATTATACGAAGCGTGGTAATCTTATTTGCCGTGATAGCTCACTTTGCAATGCGCAATTGAGCAGCCTAGACTACCTTGCAAGCTTTGTAGAAACGACACTTGTTAAGTAAACAAAACACAGCAAAACGCCCAGGCTGGTACAAGACTAGTCTGGGCGTTTTGTGTGCGACCGTGGTATAACTAACGTAATAAAACATTGGAGGCATCATCATGAAAGCTGTTGTTTTGCATCGTTTTAATGATTTGGACTCATTAACAGATGAAGAAGTGCCAACGCCGGTAATTGGACGTGACGAAGTGCTCGTTCAAGCGCAGGCTCAGGCGGTAGATCCAGTTGACTATAAAATTGCAGAAGGTATGTTAGGTGGTCAAGTGCCGATGATTCTCGGCTCAACGGTTACTGGTGAAGTTATCGCGGTTGGCGAAGACGTTACGTCCGTTACCGTTGGTGACCGAGTGGCAGCGCAAGTTCGCGGTGGCGCGAACTATGCCGAACAAGTTGCGGTTCCGGTTCATTTAGCGGCTATTATTCCAGCAACAGTTTCATATGAAGATGCGATATCGGTGGTACTTGGCGGACAAACGGCTTATCAAGTGATTGAGCGTGGCTTCAACTTGCAAGCAGGACAAAAAGTATTGATTAACGGCGGTTCTGGTGCGGTTGGTTATGTGGCCTTACAACTGGCTTTGGCAAAGGGAGCCGAAGTTGCGACGACAGCATCGGGCTGGGGCGCTGATATGTTACGTCAACAGTTCCCAAAGGTACAAGTGTTTGACTATAAGCAAGACGATTTTACAACTGTGCTTCATGATTTCGATGCCGCATTAGACACGGTTGGCTCGGAAAAAGTATTAGCCGACTCTGCTAAAATTCTGACATCAACTGGTAAGCTAGTCTCAATTGTTGCGCACCAAGCAGATGATCCACGCTTTATCAGTTTGATTAACAAGCCAGCTGGTGAAAATCTGGCACATTTATTTGCGGGATTGGCTGATGGGTCATTGCGAACAATCATTGACCAGACATTGCCATTGAATGCGTCAAACGTTAAAACTGCTTATGACCGGATTAAGCGAGGCGGTTTGCACGGCAAGATTGTTTTCACGCGATAATAAAAATGAACGCTCCTGACTAGCTAACTGTTAGCCGGGAGCGTTTGCTGTATACTACTCTTAATTAAAGTAGTTGAGAGGGATCAAATCATGCAACTCAAATTAGATCAAGATGGTTTTATTGATGAAGTGCTTGTGGATGACGTACGGGCTGGTTTATCAACGGCCGGAACGGCGTTGGGACCAATCAACAAACGGACGTTGAAGCGTAATCGCCAACAATTTAGAGACTTAACGGCATCATTCGCCAAGCAAACGGAGTGGGTGAATGCCCAACAAATGAGCGCAGCGATTTTGGATGATGTGTATTTGGTAACTAACAAGCCAACGATTGCATGGGATGTCGAAGATGTGTTGTTGGGATTGACCTTTACGATTGGGTCGCATGACCAATTTCAAGCGTTGGATGATGAAACAATCATTGCGTTCACGACAGATTTGCTCCAATTCTTGGCACTGAATGGCATGGCACAAGTTGATTTGGCGCCGAGTCTTGCTGAACAATGGGTGATTGATGAATTAGCAGCTTATCGAGATAACTTAGCGAATGAGACGCTGGCCGATGAAACATCACAAACGACGGACAGTATTAAGCCGTTGTTGACTAAGTTGGCAAGCCAGCCACAATTTGAAGCATTGGACAGTACGATACAAGAGTCAATGGTGACGACCATGCTACCGTTGTTTGCTGATATGATGCGTGAAATTGCACATGAAACATTGGGTAAGTGGACGACGACTGGCCTGAAGCGTATCCTATTCAATTATTTTGTACCAACGGTAGTTTTGACGATTGAGCAACAACAACACTTACCTGATGTGATTGCGATGTTTGTGGATGCTAATCCGACCGTGACAGTTGATGCGCCGACCTTTATGACGACTGCCCAACAATTGGCTTGGCAGTTTGAACATGAGGCGTCATACCCAGGCTATTATTCAGCAGATAAGCGGGTGGCGACGGTCGCAACTGAAGCTGGCATCAGTTTAAATGACCAACAGGCATTGGATAAATTCGCAGATGATTATTGGGCTAGCAAGGCGGGACAAGAGAAGTTTGGCGCAATTGGCCGAGGATTTGGTGGTCTATGGGATTACTTGGAAAATGAACGTTTGTTCCAAGATATCAAGTTGAAGAGTCAAGATGCGCGCTTATTCTACCAATACATGGAACCGTTCTATATTCAAAGTTTGGATCCGGATTGGGAAGCTGATTATGACTTTGAACGTTGGCAAAAAACAATCGCCCACAATACACAGTTGGCAGTGTTAGATGCACTATACGGCCGAACGAAGGTGCAGATGATCAAGCATATCGCGATGGCGTTTGGCCACCAGTCATCGGATGAAGTCCAGCACCAGGTTCAGATTTGGTTGCAACAAATTAATGATTTACTGGGTCCGGTTTTGCAATTGAATGACCGTAACCAAGTAGTCTTTGATGATAAAGAACGTTTATTGCGAGCAGTTCAGGAGGAATTACATCCAACTGAACTGGCAAAGCTACCAGTATTGATGGCGACAACACCGGCTGAGTTGCGCGAGTCAAATCATAACCAAGTCGACATCTTTATTGAGAAACTACAGATTCAATTGGGGGATGTATTAGAAGCTGATCAAGTTCGTTTAGCTGAAGAAATCCTTGATAATCTCACGGAAACGGCTGGCGGCCAATGGCAAATGTCACTACAAAAGCTATCCGACGAGGAATTCACGAAGTTGTTAAGCAGTGAATTGTTTGGCGTGTTAACAATGCGCCAAGCTTATTTCGGGTTGCAAATCATCATTGCCTTTCTTGATAACTCACGTGCTTTAGCAGAATTAACTAAGCCACGTTTCGATGAATTTGTCCGACTCATTAAAACAATGCAAGACCAGCAAGTGTCACAATACTTGTTAGATATCGCTGAGCGATTGACGCTTAAAACGCCGATTTAAATGACAATGAAACTCCTAATTAGCGCCATGCTAGTTGGGAGTATTTTTTTGCGCTATTGAAACACTGACCTATGTTTTAAAATCGTCCTATATATGATATAGTTTTAGATACTAGATGGTTTAGTTATTAAACATAAGTATTTTAACCAGAAGGTCGATGGGGAATTTGAAATGGCTAAAGTAAAAATTGTAACTGACTCAACAGCGCGTTTGACGCCGGAAGAAGTGGCTGCATATGATATTGCGGTTGTGCCTCTAACGGTGATGATTGATGGTGTGGTTTACCACGATGGGGTATCAATTACACCAAGCGAATTTATTGAAAAGATGGCGGAAGCTAAGGCATTGCCAACGACATCACAACCATCATTGGGTGCGTTTACGGAAGTTTATGAAACGATGCCGGAAGATGTTGAAATCTTGTCATTGCATTTGACGAACAAGTTATCAGGAACGGTGCAAGCGGCTGAACAAGCATCACGCATGGTGCCACGTGATGTAGTTGTCCGTGATTCAAACTACATCGATCGTGCCTTGGCCATGCAAGTTTTGGTGGCTGGTCGCATGGCTGAAGCTGGTGCAACGCGTGATGAAATTTTGGCAGAATTGCAACGCGTCGAAGATAATACGGAACTATACCTAACAGTTAGCACGCTGAAGAACCTAGTCGCAGGTGGCCGTTTGTCAAAGACGGCTGGCTTGATTGGTTCATTGTTGGATATCAAGGTTGGTGCGCACGTGCCGCTTGGCCAAATCACGATGGAAGTTAAGGGCCGTGGTAAGAAGACAATCAAGGCCTACCAAGACTTGATTTTTGAGCGCATGCAGGCGGAAGAAAACGGTATTGCTGTTATCGGTATTTCACACGCCGACGCAGCCGAAGATGCAGAAAACTTGGCAGCGCGTGCCCGTGAATTGTTCCCAGACGCGGTTGTAGATATTGCGGAAACAACGCCAATTGAATCAACGCACGCTGGCCCAGGTGCAATGGGTATTTCTTACTTGAAGAACTACGCTTAATTAATTGAATAAACCTAAATACCGATGGTTGTTAAGCTATCGGTATTTTTTAATACAGCAGTTGCTTGTTATTCTGTTGAATATGGGTGAAAATGAATGAAGTTCTTTTTAGGAGGCTGGGGTTACATGGGACGACAACGTAATGAGCAAACAATTGCCGATATCCGCCGTGCGATTTGGGGATTGTTTGTTGAGCAGGGATATGCGAAAACGAGTTTTTCGGCAGTTGCCCAACGCGCGGGACTGCAACGATCAATTGTGCAGTACTACTTCTCAAAGAAGGAAGATTTCGCCACAATTGTTAACGCGCAAGTATCAGAAACGATCATGGCAGCGGTTGATGAACTGTATCCTGACGTTGATAAATTGTCACGTTATTACCTAGCCATTCAGATTTATTTTTACACGTTTTTCCATTCAAAAGAGATGCGTCAATTCAATTTAGATATTCTTGAAAATCGTCGGTTAGCTGATGCTGCCATGTTCCAACAAATCAATTGGTCGTTAGAGTTGTTATCTGCGCACAAGGTTGTTGAGCCGGCGAAGCTGGACATTAATTTGATCGATGCGTGGGGTGGTTTTACTGAAGTGATGTACCATGGTTTGTTATACCAACGTGAGATTGATATTCCAGTGGGAGTCGCAAAGTTAGTGAAGTTAGTGGCCGCTAATTCTGGTTATGATGAAGCGATTATCGATGCCACTATGCAACAATATTGCTTATCAGAGCCAGCCATTAAGCAGGCGCGTGACCTGGTCACGAAAACAATTGAAGAAAAATAATACGAAATACCGTTTGGCTGCTATGCTAAACGGTATTTTTTAAATTGCTTTGACATTGTAAGTACCTTGTGATAAATTTATCAATGTTAATTAGTTGGTATGCGTATAGGAAATGTGCGTAAGACGACTTATGGAGGTATAGAGATGTTTAAGTTGGATAAGCCGGTCGCTAGCTTGAAGGAAATTATCCTTAAGAGTGTGTGGTATGGCTTTGTTGCTGGAATGATTTCCGGCATGGTTAAGATTGGTTGGGAGAATTTGTTGCCACCGCGTACAATTGCGCGTAATTTGACGAATCCACCACAAACAATGATGGAACAGTTTGGTGTGCCACACAGTTTGACACACGCATACGTATATTATTCACATGATCAAAAGGTCTTTTGGTTTACATTGATTTTGCACTTCTCATTTTCTGTATTCTTTGCCATGGCCTATGTATTTATTTCACAATACTGGTCAAAGGTTGGGTTGTGGCAAGGTGCTGCTTACGGTATCTTCCTATGGTTCGCTTGGCACATCGTTTTGATGCCAGCAATGGGAACTGTGCCAGCTCCTTGGAACCAACCATTTGATGAGCACTTCTCAGAGTTCTTCGGCCACATTGTGTGGGCATGGTCGATTGCGGCAGTTGTATTCTTTATGATTGCTAAGGACAAAAAGGGCAAGTTGGTTAACATTTAAATTTATTGAAAAGGATTCTGTGGGACGGAATCCTTTTTTATTTATTACCGATTGAGCTTTTGAACGAGCCAATCTGATCAATTCTGGTATGCTGAATTCATAGAACGCCATGCAATTCTAGTGGAGGGGCACATGAAAAAATTAGTACAGTGGGGAATTGGTGCTTTAGGTGTTGCTGTAGCGGTTGGAATTGGCTATGTGGGGATGGAGATGATTAGCGATGACCATTCAACAAACAAGGTCACAGTGAACGCCAAACAACAATCAGCCAGTGAGAATAAGGTTGAGAAACCTAAGCAACAGAAAACAATTTTTCAACAAATTGCTGGTCGCGACTTTTGGTTCACGTCTGGAGCGGGTGGCTGGCGTACGGTCATGACCATTAATGAAGATGGGACATTTTCTGGTAAGTTTTCGGATTCAGATATGGGTGACGTAGGGGCGGATTATCCCAAGGGAAGCATGAAAATTTCAGAATTCACAGGCCGTTTAGATAATGTCCAAAAGGTGTCCGATACGGCTTACACAATGACGGTGTCACAACTCGATTATGATCCAGCAAATGCGACGACGATTGTTGATGGTGTGCGTGAAGTCACAGCTGAACCATACGGCATTGGTCTAAATGATGCCATTACGATTTATTTGCCCGGTCAGAAAGTTAATCGGGACGACGCTACGTTCCGCATGTGGTTGGGAACTGGTGGACCGTATGGTGACACCACGGCTTTCATTCAAAACGAGAAATACACGTTGCCGGCGCTATTTGATACAACGCAACATTACGCCTGGATTGTTTATCCAGCATCACAAGTATAAATATTCTGAAAACACTGAGCAGGTCAACTGTTCAGTGTTTTTTGCATGAAAGGCAGGGCTTCATCCCCACAATATTCAAATTCGCTCCGTAAGATAGGGTAAATAAAGTTATTGAGGGGGTAACTATGGTCAAAAAACAGTTTACGGACATCAATGGTAAACCGTTCAACCGTAATGCAATGGTTGCGGTGCTGTTGATTGGAACGTTTGCCGGAGCCTTGATGCAGACATCGCTCGGGACCGCCATTCCAACGCTAATGCGAGATTTTGATATTACGTTGGCAACTGCACAGCAGGCAACCACCTGGTTTATGTTGGCGAACGGCATTATGATGCCAGTGTCAGCGTTCTTATCAACTCGCATACCAACGAAGGTGTTATACATCACAGCGTATTTACTGCTATTCATCGGTATGACGATTACGTCACTGACACCAGCCCAGCATGATATGTGGTGGATGTTCCTGGCTGGTCGAATCATTGCCGCAATTGCGGTCGGTATTTCAATGCCGTTAATGCAAGTCGTCATGGTGAATATCTTCCCGGCTGAAGCGCGTGGTACGGCCATGGGCTTGAACGGTATCGTTATCGGATTGGCACCGGCGATTGGGCCGACGTTGTCCGGCTGGTTGCTCCAAAAACACGGCACGGTGATGGGCTTGAACTTAAACGGCTCATGGCGTTTAATTTTCCACTTGCCAATGGCTGTGCTAGCGCTGGTCATCATTGCGACGCCATTCTGTATTAGAAACGTCATTAAGAATGAACGCATGAAACTTGATTTGCCATCACTGGTTATCTCAACGGTCGGATTTGGTTCATTCTTGTGGGCGTTTACCAATGTTGCAACCGACGGCTGGGGCAATGTGAAGACGGTTATCGCACCAATGATTATGGGTGCCTTAATTATTGTGCTATTCGTGCTACGACAGTTGCGTTTGGATGAGCCGTTTGTGGACGTGCGTGTGTTTAAGAACCGGCAATTCACGTTGACGACCATCTGTGTGATGATGTCGATGAGTGCCATGATGGGGGTTGAAATGATGCTCCCAACGTACTTGCAGAACGTGCACTTGCTAACACCGTTGCAATCCGGCTTAACGTTGATGCCGGGTGCACTGATGATTGGTATTATGGCGGTGTTGGCAGGACGTGATTATGATCGGATTGGGGCTAAGCGCTTGACGATTACCGGCTTTACGTTCGTTGCAATCGGGACGTTACCATTCCTATTCTTGTCACCAACGACACCGACGCATTTCATCACGACACTTTATGCGGTACGTATGTTTGGAATTGCGACGGCATTGGTGCCATTGACGGCGATGGCCATGGCGGTGTTGCCGAAAAATGAAGCACCGCACGCAACGGCAGCTAATAATACTGCTCGTCAAGTGGCGTCAGCAATTGTGGTGGCCTTACTGTCGTCGGTAACACAAAACGTTATTGCGCATCACGAACCGACCAAGCATTTGGAGACGACCAACCCATTGCAATATGGGGCTGATTATTTGGAAGCGTCGATGAAGGGGTTCCATGTGTCGTTTGCAATTGGCTTGAGTTTCGCGATTATCGGTATTATCGTCGCGCTCTTCTTGAAGGGCGGTAAGATTGTGCCAGTGGCAGCAACAAATGAGGAGGATGCAGCATGATTATTCCGATTTTAGCAGTGGTTGCCATTTTGACATATCTAGCGTGGATTCGCATTGAACCGTTAGCTTGGCGTGTGCCATTAGGGGTGATTAGCGGGACGGTTTTCGTGGCATTGGTGATGTTATTGCTCGTTAACTTTGATCGTCATTACGGTATGGAAAAGGTAACCAAGACTGAGACGCATCAGATTTATTCAGCGGTTGGTGATAAGCTACCAATTGGCGTATTAGTGACCAAAGAGTTGGGGACTAAGGCAGATAACTATGTACTGGTATATGCTGATAAGAAAGACGCTAAAGCCACCCCGCATTTTGTACCTGACACCAAACATATGGTCCAAGCAGTCAAAAAGAGTGCAACATACCGAGAAGCCAATGTTTCACAAGCGACCGTTACGACAACAACGACGCGCTGGGAATGGCGAAACAAGGTCTTTGAATTCCTCCTTGGTTTTGGTGGTGAGGGTGGTACAGTTGCCAAGCAAAGTTCAGTGGTCACGATGCCAAAGTCGAGCTGGTTAGCAGTAACTGACAAGCAGGCAAAGCAGCTAACAAAGTTGCAAGGCGCCCAAGATACAGCACAACAACAAGCGTTGCAGCAGGTGGTGGCTGAACAAGTCATGGCTTATCGAGAAGTGAATCCAATGGCCACGCCAGCGGAACTAGCCAAGGTTGAACAAAAGGTGACGACTGAAACGACGGTGGCGGCGATTAAAAAGATGTTAGCTGAAAACTAATACCCTTTTTCTAAACACCTTGGCGAAGTGGTCGTATCATATTGCGTATGAAGTTGAAAAGAGGTCAGAACGATGTCATTTTTACACGAAACATACACACTAAATAACGGCATGTTGATGCCAAAGATTGGCTTGGGAACTTGGCAACAAACCAAGCAACAAGCTCATGATTCAGTTGCGGCTGCTTTGGCGGCTGGCTACTTGTATGTTGATACGGCGCAGATGTATCAAAACGAAGATGCGGTGGGGGCTGCGATTGCAGAATCTGGCATCGATCGCGACACATTGACGATTTCAACGAAGATTGACGCCAGCATTAAGGATTACCGTCACGCGGCTACCTCGATTGATGAGTCATTGGCAGCGTTGAACATGGACTACATTGACTTGTTGTTGATTCACGCGCCACGTCCTTGGAATCAAATGGAAGTGCCAAACGTACGTCCAAGTCGTGGTAATAACTACTACGAGGAAAACTTGGCGGTTTGGCAAGCCATGGAAGAAGCGGTACAAGCTGGTAAGGTGAAGAGTATCGGTGTGTCGAACTTCAATAATGAAGATGTGAAAAATATTTTGGACAACGGGTCGATTACACCTGCGGTTAACCAAATTATTTTTCACATTGGGATGACGCAAGATGTGAACCAACCATTCGATGAAGCAAATGGTTTGCTAGTTGAAGCGTACAGCCCAATTGGCACGGGACGTTTGTTGCGCATGCCAGAGTTGCAAGAAATTGCTGCCCACTACAATCGCTCAGTGGCTCAATTAGCCATCCGTTATGCATTGGCCAAGGGCACGTTGCCACTACCAAAGGCTAACCACCCGGAGTATGTTGCTCAGAATGCGGATGTTGATTTTGAAATCAGTCCAGCTGATATGCAACTCTTGGATGCGATTAAGATGCCATACTAAATTGCATGAAAAAACGCGCTTATCACGATGTTGTGATAAGCGCGTTTTGTGTTATTCGGTAGTTGAAAGGTAGAAAGCAGCAGGTGTGATATTAGTACCTTTGTCCGGCGTGATACCGGCAGCGATAAATTGCAACTTTTGATAGTTGAAATCATTTGAATCGGTTAGCACAATAAAGTCACCGGACTTTGAATCACCGGGTTCAAGAATACCGGTGTTGAATTGATCATACATGTAATGACCAACTCGCATATCAGAATGCGTAAAGGATTGCCCGTTGCCATCAATTAAAGTCCACCCGGCGACATTGGTGTTCAAAAGGTTAATGGGCTGGGTGCCGTAATTAGTGATTGTGACATCAAGTGTGACGCGATAAAACTCGTAGGGTAATGACACATCAGCTTTAACAAACGCCTTTTCAGCTGGCGAAAAGAGTGATTCAACGTTGGTGGTATCCAAAATGTTGATATGTGACACGGTGAATTTCAAGTTGTTAGCCGTGACAGACATCGTATGCAAGTCTTTATCCAAGAACGTTGACTGATAGTCTTGGTGGTTATTGGCTGGCGCCCGTGAGTAATCAATTGCTGATGAACTTGAGTTAGATGACGATGAGGTCAATGGTGCCGACGGTTCACTGAAACTAGGGCTGGTATATCTGGTTGCTTTTGGTCCATAAATAGCGATAACATAGAAGCCAAGTAATAATCCGCTGAAAATCACGAGTATTAAGATTTGACGGGTTAATTTAGTCATCATTCGGCTCCTGTTTTTTTAAACAGTATACACCTAGTTTAAAAGGGACGACTAGTGACTGACGTAGAAAACGAGGGAAGCTGATGTTGTTAAATCTTAGAACGCTAACGGCGGTTGAACTGCGTCGCAATAAACTGATTGCCGTTTTTTTGATGGGTGCGCTTGGTTTGGAATTAACGACCGTTGCACCGCGAGCTAGCGTTGTCATTTTAGTTGGTGCTGTCATGGCGGGAATTTTGCCGAATGATAAGGTGGCAGTGCTATGGTTGATGCCGGCGACTTTATTAGTCGGTGTTTTGTTTTTAACGCAGCCAACCTGGCAAATGAAAGGTATTTTTGCGGTCGTTGTTTTGCTAGCACGGTTTGGCTTGTTACAAGATAAGCCGATTGTGCAGAGCGCAACCTTGCCCACCAAGTATACTTATGACCTGACTGGGTTATCGCGTAAGGATAAGCAAGCCTTCCAGACAGCGTTTGCCACAGGTTATAACGATATCCAAATTATTAATGACCTGGTTAAAGCCGATGCGCAACTCCAGACAATCGCTGATCGATACCAGTTCGAACTATTCACAGATAACATTATGGCAACTTTGGCTGAGAAGCCGGAACGTTTGGTGCTGGCTGATGAGTTTCTTTATAACCACGTACCGAATGCGTTGAAAATTATCCGTATGTATATGACGGTGCAAAAGCAGACGGCGGTGTCACAATTTGCTGATGAACAGTTGGAACAGGCGCAAAACACATTGGTTGCGTTGTTTAAGGAAATTAAGGTGGATTATCACGTCCTGACGCAAGTGGATTCACAAGCGTTATCAGAGCAAATTGCTATCGCGCAGCAAACAATGTACAACCGAAATTGAATCAATGATGTTGAGCTGGTTTTCCAGCTCTTTTTTTCTGTAAAAATTCAAATTGACCCAGTATGATAGGGGCAAAGGGGGTGGCGAATTTGGATGAAAAAGATAAAGAGCTGGATCAACTAATTTATGATACTTATGGCATTGTTGAGCCAGAATCAGATGAACCAAAGCCGACCCCTCGCAAACCGCGGCACCGGCGCAAAATTATTTACACCAGCATCATTTTATTGTTGGTGTTCGGGTCGGTCGGGAGTAGCTTCGAGCCAATTATGAGTGCGATTAACTATAGCTCGCAGCGTCGACAGTTGAATAATTTGACAATTAAACAAGCTGAGACTGGCAATGAAAAATTACTCCGAAATGGTGGTTTTGGACCCACAAGTGATTCACTGGGGATGTACACCGGTAAAAATGGTGAGTTAACCGTCGCAATTGTGCAATCGGATTTTCAAACAACGACGCCGAATGTCCAGCGCGCACTCAAGGGGGCCATTAAGTTTTGGCGGGTGAAGTCCCACGGCAAAATTAATATCAAGGAAGTGCAACAACGTCAAAGTCCAGATGTGCTTGTGCGAGCAGGTGCGATGGGTGATGAAGGCACCGATGCTGGTACGCATGCATTGGCATGGATGAATCCATCAACTGGTGAACTACGGGTTTCTGGCGATGTATTGTCATTGTCGAATCAAAACACCCTAACGAAAACGCTGGCGCATGAGCTCGGCCACGCGCTTGGATTAGGGCATACGACAGATGGCCATAATATTATGAGTGCGATGCTGTCACCAAAAGCAGATGATGTTTCGACAAATCAGTTAACGCATATCGAGACGTTCCAAACTGAACGTTGAACCAAGGTGAAAACAACACATCATGCTAGAATTAACTTATCAATATGAATGAGGTGATAGGTCATGGATGAAGCATTGGCAAATGATGTGCAACGATTTGTTTTGGCACAAGAAAACGCAAACAGCTTTCAAACGGCGGTTGACGAATTGACGGCTGGCAAGAAGGATTCACACTGGATGTGGTGGGTATTCCCACAATTACGTTCACTAGGTTCAAGCGAACGTGCGGTTTATTATGGTCTAGCAGATGCGGAAGAGGCGCGTGCTTATTTGGCGAATGAAACGCTATCTGAGCGCTTGCTCCATGTGACAAAGATTGTTTTGGACTTGAAGGCTGCTAACATTGTTGATGTCTTCGGGGATGTTGATGCGCGCAAGTTGCAAGCATCATGGACATTATTTGAAGCAGTCGCAGACAACAAGGTACCATTTGCTGAAGGATTAGATTTCTACTTTAATGGAGAACGTCATTCAGCAACGTTGGCCGAATTGTAATCAGAATTGGCACTCGAAATTCGAGTGCCTTTTTTGTGCCCGCAGGAAATCAAAGTGTTACCATTTAGGTGTTGAAAAGAAACGAGGCTTATTAGTGATGAATCAAACAGTATTAAAAGCAGTAGAACGTGTAACTTGGAACACAGAACACCACTTCTTGCATATTAAGAATCAACACGAGTTCAAGCGCCAACTAGCGGTGCAATTCGAAATGGGGTATTCGGATGCCCGTTTCATTCAATTCTTCTTGGAAACGCAAGAAAGCGATGACGATATCTGGCAAACCTTTACGGATGCCTTTGAAAAGGTGACAGCATTTGAATACGTGTTTATCGCAGGTGGTTTGGAGGGCTTCAATGAGCAATTTGGGGATCAAATGTCTGCTTATGATGAGGCACACCAAGAGTTACTAAGTATTTTGGAACAGGTAAAGTTGCTAGCAGCAACGTTTTAGGGGGCAATAACAAATGTTTGACTACAAGGCATATTTCAAGGAACGCACCATGCGTGACTATACGGTTGCCATGGTTTTGCGTATGATGGCAGATAATGGTTACATGGGACAACATGCCGTTGATGTGTTGTCTGAGACGAATGCGGAAATTACATCAGAACCATTCCCAGGCGAAGCTGGTCTACGTCAATTATATGTCCACATTGATGGGCAACAGTTCGTCGTTCGTTTCAAGGTGAACCTAGAGACCGGTGACACGACCGTACGTGACGCTTGGCGCAATGATGAGCAAACTCACGTTGATGAGTTGAACTTTATCGACTACTGGTACCCAACTTACTTCCCTGAGGGGCAAGTTGCTGATCGTGTGAAGGATTGGTATGCAATTGCTGATGCCAAGTTACAATTTAAGGCTTAATGACTAAAGACCTGTAAAAATTTTTACGGGTCTTTTTTGGTGCAAAATTTGTCAATCCGTGGGACTTCGTATTTCAACAACGTCCAAAATTGTGGATAGCACACAGAAAACCCGGAAAAAGGACACAATTAAAACAATGAATGCGATTTCAAGGACACGACTTATTCAAACAATCGCCTAAAATTAGAAGATTATATAGGGTAGACTGTAAATAACTTGGAACAACATTGTGAACTGTGGTGGCTCATGAAAAGTTTTTTCAGGGTATTGGACGGAGAAAGGGCACTTTCTTTTTAGAGGAGTTAAACAATGAAAAAACGATCAGCAATTTTATGTTTTGTCACCTTCATGGCAATGAATTTAGCGACACAGGGAGCAGTAAACGCAGATGCTGTCCGCCCGGTGGTTGCACAATCATCTTTGATTGAAAAGTTTGATGAGATGATTCAAGGTGTTAAGGACAAGTTCAGTGGGCACACAGAATCCGACTATAACGAGCCGATTATTGAATCACCAGATGGTGAAATGAAGCCAACGCAAGTAACGGATATTTCAGTTTCTGAAAATGCAAAATCAGAGCCCGTGATTGTCGGAGCAGTTGATACACCAGACCTAGAGAACCGCCGTTAGGCCCGTGATGTGAACGCCGGCCGTACGGAAGAAGGTGTTTGGCCAGTTCGCATGGCTAAGAACCACCCAATTGTCTTTTTGCTAATGATGTTAGTCATTGGTAATGCATCAGCTGTCTTTGTTTATCGCGTTAAGCGCCGCCCAGTTACAACAGAAATCTAAAAAACGCCCTCGCACTAATTTCGTGCGAGGGCGTTTTGCTATTTTTGTTGTAAGAAAATCACTAGAACCGTGACCGCTTGTAGCAAGGAGAAGATCCCCATGCGATATTTTGGCTTCAAGTCGAGGTTAATCAGAACCATCCACGTGAAGACGATGATGACAATCGCTAATAGTGTCCATAAGTTCCATGGCAAGGTTAAGACATCCAACAAAAGAATGATACCAAATGCCAAAGATGTAGCACGCTTATTACGACCGGTTGGTACGAAAATACTACTCATGTAGTACAAGTAACTGAATAGCAACGGCAACAAACTTAGAATAAAGGGCAATGTTAAGAATGTATTTTGTTGATAGAAGATGACAACCGGCATTGCGAGTGTTGCAACCCCAGAATACATAATTAAGCCCAGGATGTTTTGCAGGTTTAACCACTTAACGTTAATGAGCAATAGCGCAAGGGGAAGTAATCCTAACAAAATAATCTGTTGAATCGTGACTTGCTTGTATAGGAAGTACAAGAACACAATCGGAATCAAGATGACCGCAAAATTCAGCCAGCGTGAGAAACCACGGTTGAAGGTTAGGAAAATTGCTAATGCCAAAATTAGGCTATAGGTCATTAAGAGAGGATTGTGTTGCCATTGACCACTCGTTAAATTTTTTGAATAAATGAGCGGATAAACCCACCAAATTGCCAATTGTGAGACGACAGCAAATAGAATTGAAAACCATTGGATTTGTTGCCATTGTGGTCGGTTATCAACACGCTGTGGTCGCCGTTGTGGTCCGCGGTGAAGCGGCTCTGCTGATGAGACAGTCGCTTGGGGTCCATCCAATTGGTTAAGTCGATTTAAACTGGCTTGATAATCGTCATTCATGAACGGCCTCCTTTATCATGATATTTTTCATATAAATGTAATTAACTAAACTAACCTTATAATTGTAGCAAATTCGGCGCAGTCTCGGACAGTTTGTTATAATGACTTTTAGGTAAAAGAGTGAATTAATTGTGAAAGGGAAGCAGAACAATGACGATTAAGTTAATTGCAACCGATATGGACGGTACATTGCTACGTGATGATCGCACATTTGACTATGCACGAATGGAGGCATTGTTAGATCAAATGGACGAACGTGGCATCCGCTTTGTCGCAGCAAGTGGGAACCAATATAAGCAATTGCGTTCTTATTTTGAGCCGGTTAACCCTGACCGCATTACGTATGTGTCAGATAACGGTGCGTTGATTACCCACGAGAATACGGTATTGGCTGAATCAGCATTGTCACCAGACCAAATTTCTCGTGTGTTGCAATGGAATGCTGAGACACATGCACACATGGATAATTTGATTATTTTGTCAGGTACAAATGGGGCGTACGTCTCAAACCACGCCACCCCTGAAATGATTGCAGCTGTGAAGACATTCTATCCAACGGTTCACCAAGTTGAGAAGTTTATGGATGTGGAAGATAGTATTTTCCGATTCTCACTTGTTTGGGACCAAGGTGTTGATGTGCACCATCATGTGCAACAATTGCGTGATGTCTTTGGCGAAGAGCTACACACCACAGGTTCAGGGTTTGGATCAGTTGACATCTTGGCACCAGGCGTAAACAAGCGTACTGGCCTTGAGCAACTAGCGGCCAAGTGGGATATCAAGCCTGAAGAGATGGCAGCCTTTGGTGACAATGGTAATGATTTGGAGATGCTTCGCTATGTGAAGTATCCATTCGTTATGCCAAACGCTGAGGACTTTATGAAGGTTCGTATTAATAATTTGGCCGTAAACGATAATAACCACAACGGGGTTTTGGACACAATCGAAGCCTTGTTGGGCGGTGCGTTTGATGACGATGATGAGTCAGTTTTTACTAAGTAAGCGTTATCGTTGTACTAAAAGCCTATACGCGGTGTAATAAACTGCTATAATGGATAGGATTGACATGCGTAACTAACTATTGGTTGCGCATTTTAGATTTATAGAGGCGGAGGAAACGTTGTGTTTTTCAAAAAGCGACGAGTCATCGATTCAGAAACAACGACACAATTAGATAAGACGCGTATTCCTAACCATATTGCGATTATTATGGATGGAAACGGACGCTGGGCTAAGCGACAAAACTTGCCTCGTGTTGCCGGTCACCAACGTGGTATGGAAGTGGTTAAGGACATTACCAAGACGGCCAGTGATTTGGGCGTTAAGGTACTGACACTGTACGCATTTTCAACTGAAAACTGGAAGCGTCCTGAGACTGAAGTCGGGTTCTTGATGAAATTGCCTGGAAAGTTTTTTGATACCTTCGTACCTGAGTTGATTGCAAACAACGTCCGTGTCAACGTGATGGGGTATGTCGATCAACTACCCGCCGATACGCAACGTGCCGTTAATGATGCGATTGCGCAAACTGCTAATAATACAGGGATGGTTTTGAACTTTGCCTTGAATTATGGTGGTCGTGCAGAAATCGTGACGGGCGTGCAAACGTTGGCCCAACAAGTCGCGGCTGGTGAACTTAAGCCAGAAGAGATTGATGAAGCGACGATTAGCAACGCAATGATGACAGCACCACTTGGCGAATACGCAGACCCAGATTTGTTGATTCGTACTAGTGGTGAAATGCGTTTGTCTAATTTCTTGTTGTGGCAATTGGCATATGCTGAATTCGTCTTTGTCGACGAACACTGGCCTGAGATGACACAATCTGTTTTCGAAGGGGCCATTGCAACTTACCAAGCACGTGATCGTCGTTTTGGTGGGATCGCAGAAAATAAAAGTGATAAAAAATAGAGGAAGTTTAGGACTATGAAGACACGTGTCATTACGGCCATTGTCGCATTGGCGATTTTCTTGCCAATCTTGTACGTGGGCGGTATTTGGATTCAAGTGGCAGCATCAGTACTCGCAGTGATTGCGGCTGCCGAAGTCGTCTTGATGCGCAAGACGTTGTTAGTTGATTTTGGAGCAATTTTGACGATGGTTGGTGCCTTGGTAATGACGTTACCAGTTGGTTTGTGGGATGCCATCCAAGCACCGGTTGTCTTGCACCGCTCATCATTGTTGTACATCTTTGTTATCTTGATGTTGTTGCACACGGTAATTGCTAAGAACAAGTTTAGCTTCGAAGATGCTGGTGTATTCACATTGACGATGATGTATGTTGGTATGGGATTTGGCATGATGGTGGCTGCCCGTAACGCTGGGCTAGATACACTAATGTTTGCCTTTTTGATTGTTTGGTTGACTGATTCAGGGGCCTACATGATTGGTCGCAAGCTTGGTAAGCACAAGCTAACGAAGATTTCACCAAACAAGACTTGGGAAGGTTCAATCGGTGGAACGGTGGTTGCGGTTATCGCAGCGGCAGTTTACACGTACTTCTTCCCACAAGCGTACAGCTGGCCAGTCATGATTATCATCAGCATCGTGCTTTCTGTAGCCGGTCAATTTGGTGATTTGATTGAATCTGGTTTGAAGCGTTTCTACAAGGTTAAGGACTCAGGAAACGTGTTGCCTGGTCACGGTGGTATCTTGGATCGTTTCGACTCGATGTTGATTGTTTTGCCATTGATGTACTTGATTGGTTTGTTCCACTAAACTAAAAGATTCGTAAGCCTGGGGGAAATTAAAGTTTCCTTCAGGCTTTTGTTGTATACTAAGGCCTAGCATAATGGGAACACGTGGAGAGTTTAACTGATGACAACAATTATTACGTTTATTTTGGTGTTCGGCCTGTTGGTGGTCGTGCACGAATTTGGACATTTTTATTTTGCAAAGAAGTCCGGTGTTCGTGTCCGTGAGTTTGCAATTGGGATGGGGCCCAAGTTGCTACAGACACGACGCAACGGTACAACCTATACAATTCGTATCTTACCTGTTGGTGGTTACGTGCGTATGGCTGGACGTGCAGAAGCTGAAGAAGAAAGTATTCGCCCAGGTATGACAGTCGTTGTCGTTGAGACAGATGGCGTTGTAACCCGTTTGAATTTGTCAGAGCAAACTGAGTTAGTAGGTGGTCGCGCCTTAACGGTTAACCGCATTGACTTAGTTGATGACATGTTTATTGAAGGTTACTGGGATGGGGATGAGTCAACGCTGGTTAAGTTGGCTGTTGATCACGATGCGTCGGTGATTGAAGCTGACGGCACTGAAGTCCTAGTTGCGCCACGTGATACGCACATTGAATCGGCTAAGTTGTGGCAACGTGCCTTGATTAACTTCGCCGGTCCGATGAACAACTTCATTTTGACGTTGGTATTGTTCCTTGGTTTGGCGTTTGCGATGCCAGGTGTAACAACGACGACATTGCAGTCAATCGCACAAGATTCACCAGCAGCAAGTGCTGGTTTGAAGAAGGGTGATACGATTGAAAAAATTGCCGGCGTTAAAATGACATCTTGGCAAAAGATGCAAGATACGATTCAAGCTTTGCCAGGTAAGAAGACGACCGTGGTGTATGAACGTGATGGTAAGCAATTGACCACAAAGGTGACGCCTAAGTCGGTTAAGAATGGTGGTATGACGATTGGTCAAATCGGCGTGACACCAACCACAACCAAAGCGGCTGGTCCGCGTGTGGCGTATGCGTTCCGTGCCACGGGACAAGCGATGACGCAAATCTTCCGCGCAATCCAGAATTTGGTTCAAGGGTTCTCACTGAATAAGTTGGGCGGCCCGGTTGCCATCTACAAGAATACCGAGCAGGTTAGTTCATATGGTTTCTTGGCGATTGTGTCATTTGCGGCATGGTTGTCAGTTAACTTGGGAATGATGAACTTGCTACCAATTCCTGGTTTGGATGGTGGTAAGTTGCTATTGAACGCGGTTGAGGCGGTTATTCGCCGTCCGGTGCCGGAGAAGATTGAAACGACAGTTACGTTGGCTGGTGTGTTGTTCTTGGTGCTCCTAATGGTGGCAGTTACCGGAAACGATATTTTGCGTTATTTTTTTAAGTAAGTGAGTAAGGGATGCCAATTTGGCATCCCTTTTTCTATACTTTGTGCGAATGGGTAGGGTAGTTCTTGGGTAACTGTGGTAAACTAGTAAATGAATTTTTAGTGACGTTATGTCGTCAAGATTAGGGACGAGGGAAGTTTTCCATGAAACAATCAAAGGTTTTTATTCCAACTTTGCGTGAAACGCCAGCCGATGCTGAAGTTATCTCGCACCAAATGATGTTGCGTGCTGGTTACATGCGTCCGGTTTCAGCCGGTGTTTACGCATACTTGCCATTGGCACAACGCGTTTTGAACAAGATCAACACGATTATTCGTGAAGAGATGGAGAAGATTGACGCGATTGAAATGTCAGCACCAATGCTTTTGCCAGCAGAAATGTGGCAAGAGTCAGGTCGTTATGACACGTACGGTCCGAACTTGTTTAAGTTGAAGAACCGTCACGACCGCGACATGATTTTGGGACCTACTCACGAAGAGACCATGACGACGTTGATTCGCGATGACATTAAGTCATACAAGCGTTTGCCATTGACGGTTTACCAAATCCAAACGAAGTTCCGTGATGAAAACCGTCCACGCTTTGGTGTTTTGCGTGGTCGCGAATTCATTATGAAGGATGCCTACTCATTCTCAGTGGACCAGGAAGGTTTGGATGAGTCATACAAGAACATGGAATCAGCCTACATCAACATTTTTGATCGTATCGGTTTGGACTACCGTGTAATTGTTGGTGACGCGGGTGCCATGGGTGGTTCAGACTCAAAGGAGTTCTCAGCTCCTGCTGAAGCTGGTGAAGATATCATCGCTTACTCAGATGAGTCAGACTACGCAGCTAACTTGGAAATGGCGAAGGATTTGTACACGCCTAACAAGTCACACGCACAAATGGCTGACTTGGAAAAGATTGCCACGCCTGAAGTTAAGACGATTGAAGAATTGGCAGAATACTTGCAAACGACACCTGACCAATTGGTTAAGACGTTGTTCATGTATGCTGATGACCAACCTGTTTTGGTTTTGGTTCGTGGTGACTTTGAAGTGAACGAAGTTAAGGTACAAAACTTCTTGCACGCTGACGAGTTGCGTATGGCAACTGAAGAAGAAGCGCAAGAAATCTTGGGTGCACCATTTGGTTCATTGGGACCAGTTGGTGTTGGTGAAGACGTTAAGATTATCGCCGACGAATGGGTAACTGACATGGTTAACATTACGGTTGGTGGTAACGAAGCTGGCTTCCACTACTTGAACGCCAACGTTGATCGCGACTTCCGCATCGATGAAGTGGCTGACGTTCGTACGGCTCGTGAAGGTGATTTGGCAATTGACGGTAAGGGTCACTTGCAATTTACTAAGGGTATCGAAATTGGTCACATCTTCAAGTTGGGTACGCGCTACTCAAAGACAATGGGCGCACAAGTTTTGGACGCTAACGGTCGTCAAGCTGATGTCATCATGGGTTCATACGGTATTGGTGTGTCACGTTTGTTGGCAGCGATTGCTGAGCAAAACGCTGACGAAAATGGTTTGGCATGGCCAACATCAGTTGCGCCTTGGGATGTTCACTTGGTACCAATGAAGTACTCAGATGAAACGCAAAAGGCATTGACTGACGATTTGAACGACACGTTGGTTGCAGCAGGTTACGAAGTTTTGGTTGATGATCGAAACGAACGTGCCGGTGTTAAGTTTAACGATTCAGACTTGATTGGTTTGCCAGTCCGTGTCACGGTTGGTAAGAAGGCCGGTGAAGGTATCGTTGAAGTTAAGTTGCGTAAGGCTGACGAAGCCATCGAAGTACGTGCTGAAGAATTGGTTGCAACGCTACAAATCTTGTTGCACCCTGAAGTTGATGCGCAAGCTTAATGACAGATAACTAGAAAGCTACTCGGCTAAGGCTGGGTAGCTTTTTTATTGATCGAGGTTGGTAACGCTTTCATAAAATAGACACATTTGCATGCGATACTAGTAAGTATCAAAGATAAGTGAAGGAGGACGACCGTATGCGCAAGTTCTTGTGGGCCGTCATTGCTGTGCTAACTGTATTGGCATTTACGCATTTTTAATAGGTGTTTATTGTTGGTTTAAGTTTGCGTGCGTAATATTAAGGATGTCGATAAGGGATACAGGGATATTCATTCGACAACCCATAAATACTACTCATAACCTACAGGTCTAACCAACCTGAAACCTACTCCTTAAAAATTTATGATGTGCTGAGACATGTCATAAGAATAGATCGCCGAATTGCCCGTTCGGCTTGATCCGCTAAACGCTATCCATTAAGTTGGATGGCGTTTTTTGTTTGTATGTTAATTCGATACGTTGTTGTAACTAGAACAAGGTATAATTAAACGCATATTGAAAAATGAGAGAAGGGAGCACCTAACATGGCGTTGACCGCACAAGAACAATTCCAAACGCTATTGCAGCAATTGCAATACGAGGAAGTCCCTGCTAGTTTGCAACAAACTGCGTTGACCAAGCTAGCCGTGCACAAACAGTCTAAAGTCTGGCAGTTCCACTTGGAAATGCCCGCTCTACCACCGGTGCAAGATATGGCCGCTTTGGTGGCACGTATGCAAACGGCTTTTGCTAATATTGCGCAGACCACTTACCAATTGCATTTGACGACACAACCAGATGCCCAACAAATCGTTGATTATTGGACGTGGGTGTTGCAGCAACATCAAAATGAACCGGGTGCTTTCCGTCAGGCGTTTGCCCATGTGTTGCCACAAATCGCTGACAACCAATTGCGTTTGACGTTCGATACAGCAGTTTGGGCGAATTATGCTCGTCAAACTGGTTTGCCAATTATTGAAAGCACATATAAGAAGCTTGGGGTTGGCTATCAATTACCATTTAACATTCAAGTTGATGAACAATTGGCCGCTGAATCACACGCACAAGTCATGGCGCAACGTGCTGCTCAAGACCAACAACTAGCCGAAATGGCCAAGGTGCAAATTGAACAAGCAGCTAAGCAACGTCAATCTGCACCACGTAATGGTGGTGGTAGCGGTGCGCCAGGTACCCTTGGTCGCAAGATTGCTTCTGATGCAGAAATCACTAAGATGGCGGACATCGAGACTGAAGAACGTTCTGTTATCGTTGAAGGATATGTCTTTGACGCTGAAGTGCGTGTTTTGAAGTCTGAACGTCAATTGTTGACGATGAAGGTGACTGATTACACGAGTTCATTTATCTTGAAGAAGTTCTCACGTGATGAAAATGACGAAGCCTTCTTTGCTGACTTGAAGCCAGGTACGTGGATTCGTGCCCGCGGTCCGATCCAACAAGATGATTTTGTGCGTGATTTGACGATGACGGCCTACGACATCGAAGTTATTAAGCATGCGCCACGCATTGATCCTTATGAAGGGGAGAAGAAGCGCATTGAATTGCACACGCACTCCGTTATGTCGACAATGGATGCCACTAACGGGATTGGTGACTACGTGAAGCAAGCTGCAAAGTGGGGCATGGACGCCATTGCTGTGACTGATACAGCTGGTGCCCAAGGATTCCCAGAAGCAGCATCCTCTGCAGCTAAGAATGACATCAAGATGATTTATGGTGTTGAAGTTAACTTGGTTGAAGATGGTGAGCCAATCATTTTCCACCCAAATCACACGAAGCTTGATGAAGCCGAATTTGTAGTATTCGACGTCGAGACGACTGGTCTTTCAGCTGCCTATGATCGGGTCATTGAATTGTCAGCCGTCCGCATGGTTAAGGGAAACGTGGTTGCTGAATTCTCTGAGTTCATCGACCCTGGGTTCCCACTAAGTCAAACCACGGTTGATTTGACGTCAATCACGGATGATATGGTGCGTGGTTCTAAATCAGAGAAGCAGGTCTTCGAAGAGTTCCGTGAATTCTATGGGGATGCCATTTTGGTTGGGCACAACGTCACATTTGATATGGGGTTCATGCAAGAAGGTTATGCCCGTCACGGGTTAGGCCCAATTTCAAACCCGGTTATTGATACGTTGATTTTGGCCCGTTTCCTATATCCAAATATGCGTTCATACCGTTTGAACACGCTGGCAAAGCACTTCGGTATTGTGCTGGAGCAACACCACCGTGCCATCTTTGACTCTGAAACGACCGGACATTTGAACCGTGTCTTCTTGGAACAAGCACGTGAAGAATATGGCATTGAATATGCTGACCAATTGAATGACCACATGATGGATAACGATGCGTGGAAGCATGGTCGCCCTAATCACGCGGTTGTGTTGGTGCAAAAGCAAGAGGGTGTTAAGAACCTGTATAAGATGATTTCTGAATCAAACACGAAGTACTTGCAGCGTGTGCCACGTGTACCGCGTTCTTTGTTGAACAAGTACCGTGAAGGATTGCTTCTTGGAACTGGTGATAGTACTGGTGAGTTCTGGGAAGCTTTGATGCAGAAGGGGTATGCTGCAGCTAAGGCTAAGGCAGAATACTACGATTACATCGAAATTCAGCCATCAGCTAATTATGTGCCGGCTTTGGAAGGTGAATTGATCCAAGATGAGGCTCGTTTGCGTGATTTGATGATGCAAGCGGTGAAGATTGGGGATGAATTGGGCAAGCCAGTTGTTGTGACTGGGGATGTTCACTACCTCAACCCTGAGGATGCCATCTACCGTAAGATTTTGATTAGTTCCCAAGGTGGTGCTAATCCGTTGAACCGTTATAGTTTGCCGGATATGCATTTCCGTACGACACAAGAATTGTTGGATGACTTCGCTTGGATGGGTGAAGACCTAGCTAAGAAGTTGGTCATTGATAATACCCACGTTGTTGCGGACATGATTGATGAGGTCGAGGCGATTAAGGGTGGAAACTATCCACCTAACATGCCAACGGCCGATGATGAAATTCGTGAAAAGTCATATGCAACGGCCTATCGTATGTATGGTAATCCGCTGCCTGAAATCATTGAGGCGCGTATTGAGCAGGAGCTACGTTCAATCATTTCCAATGGGTTCTCGGTTATTTACCTGGTTGCCCAGCGTTTGGTGGCTAAGTCTAATAAGGACGGGTACTTGGTTGGATCACGTGGTTCTGTTGGATCATCATTGATTGCTTTGCTTGCGGGAATTACGGAAGTTAACGCGTTGCCACCACACTATCGTAGTGAGAGTGGTGACTATGTTGAGTTCGTTGACCCACGTGAATATGAATCTGGTTATGATTTGCCGGAAAAGCTCAGCCCAATTGATGGGACGAAGTTGATTGGGGATGGGCACAATATTCCGTTTGAGACTTTCTTGGGATTTAAGGGAAACAAGGTTCCCGATATCGATTTGAATTTCTCAGGTGACTACCAACCATTTGCCCACAACTATATGAAGTCACTGTTTGGTGAGAATAACGTATTCCGTGCTGGAACAATTGCGACGGTTGCCGATAAGACAGCGTTTGGATATGTGAAGGCTTATGAGCGTGACCACGATATTAGTTTCCGTGGTGCTGAAGTTGAACGTTTGGCGATGGGAGCAACCGGTGTTAAGCGTACGACTGGGCAACACCCGGCTGGTATTTTGATTGTGCCGGACGACATGGAAATCTATGACTTCACACCAATTCAGTTCCCAGCTGATGATTTGTCAGCTACTTGGCGTACGACGCACTTCGATTTCCACTCAATTCACGATAATATCTTGAAGATGGATATTCTGGGACACGATGATCCGACGATGATTCGTGCCCTACAGGATATGTCAGGAATCGACCCACAAACAATTCCGATGAACGATCCGGGTGTTATGAGCTTGTTCTCATCACCAGAGTCGTTGGGTGTTGAAGAGGACCAAATCTTCTCTAAGACAGGAACGTTGGGTGTGCCTGAATTTGGTACCGCCTTTGTTCGCGGTATGTTGGAAGAGACGCACCCTAAGAATTATTCAGAACTGCTACAGATTTCTGGTCTGTCTCACGGTACTGACGTTTGGCGTGGTAACGCTGATGAGTTGATTCAACGTGGTGTGGCGACAATCGGTACAGTTATCGGAACGCGTGACAAGATCATGACCGACTTGATTAACTACGGTGTACAACCTGAATCATCATTCCAAATCATGGAAAAGGTGCGTAAGGGTAAGGGAATCTCAGATGAGTACCAAGCAGAAATGCGTGCCGCTGGTGTACCGGAGTGGTATATCGAATCTGGTTTGAAGATTAAGTATATGTTCCCGCGTGCCCACGCGGCAGCGTATGTTTTGATGGCGTTACGTATTGCCTACTTTAAGGTGTACTTCCCAACGTTGTACTACGCAGCCTACTTCTCTGTGCGTGCAAGCAACTTTGATATCGTGGCGATGTCTCGTGGATTGAACACGACCAAAGCACGTATTCAAGAGATTCGTAAGATGGGAAATGAAGCATCGGCTAAGGATAAGGATTTGATGACTGTGCTAGAGTTAGCTAATGAAGCGCTTGAACGTGGTATTAAGTTCAGCATGGTTGATCTTTATAAGTCTGATTCAGAACAGTGGTTGTTGGACGGTGATACGTTGATTGCACCATTTAACGCCGTACCAGGTTTGGGAGATAACGTTGCCAAGCGTATTATTGCTGCGCGTGCGGAACGTGAATTCTTGTCAAAGGAAGATCTTGCCCAACGTGGTGGTGTTTCTAAGACGTTGATGGATTATCTTGATGAAAACGGTGTGCTTGCGGGGATGCCGGATGAAAACCAATTGGCTTTGTTCTAATAGAAACTACTATATATAGATATAAAACAAGGGACTCTCAGTGATGGGAGTCCCTTTTGTATTGTTCGGAAAATATTCGTAAATCTTAGCAGTTGACGAACATTCCATTTAGGGGTATATTATTCAAGTACCAAATAACAGGTACGACGCATGTGAACAACATGTGAACAGAAAGTGAAATTAGTTGTTGACAATTGATTATGACTTCTGTATTATAGATTAAGTCGTCAAGGCGACGACGTAGGTCATTGAAAACTGAATATCGTTT